>Ga0102938_10002835_pt1 | contig 13070 bp, 9 predicted proteins | sample SalPonR2_B_D2_MG_FD_84516 | JGI IMG/M metagenome (GOLD analysis project Ga0102938, IMG submission 84516) | Salt pond soil microbial communities from South San Francisco under conditions of wetland restoration - Salt Pond MetaG R2_B_D2_MG | ecosystem: Environmental > Aquatic > Marine > Intertidal... | reverse complement strand
CCGAAGGCGTCGAGGGCGACCACCATGCCGGCCAGCGCGAGCATGGCCGTCACCGCGATGGCGATGCCGAACAGGCCTGCGAGCATGTACGAGGTGATGATGCCCGCCATGATCACCAAAGCGGGCAGCGCCGTCGATTCGAGCGAGATGGCGAGCCCTTGTATCACGTTGGTGCCGTGGCCCGTCACCGATGACTGGGCGATGGAGCGCACGGGCCGGAACCCGACGCCGGTATAGTATTCCGTGATCACCACGATCAGCCCCGTGACGACGAGGCCGATAATGGCGCAGATCAGGAGCGAGAAAGAGGTGAAGCTCACCGCATCGACACCACCACCGATGATCGGAACGCGTGCCTCCATCGTCGTGCCGAAGCCGCCGAACAAAGCCACATTGGCCACAGCGACGGCAGCGATCGACAACACGCCGGTGGCGATGAAGCCCTTGTAGAGCGCACCCATGATCGACTGATCCTGGCCGAGCTTGACGAAGAAGGTCCCGATGATCGAGGTCACGATGCAAGCCGCGCCGATGGCGAGCGGATACAGCATCATGGTCTCGAGATTCGCCTGACCGGCGAAGAAGATCGCGGCGAGCACCATCGTGGCGACGAATGTCACGACATAGGTCTCGAACAGATCCGCCGCCATGCCGGCGCAATCACCGACATTGTCGCCGACATTGTCGGCAATGGTGGCGGGGTTGCGCGGATCATCCTCCGGTATCCCCGCCTCGACCTTGCCGACGAGATCACCACCGACATCCGCACCCTTGGTGAAGATACCGCCGCCGAGACGGGCGAAGATCGAGATCAGCGAGGCGCCGAAGCCCATGGCGACGAGCGAATCGATGACGAGGCGCCCGCCGGGATCAGCCCCGAGGGTGCGCGTCAGAATGAGATAGTAGACAGCCACGCCGAGCAGGGCGAGACCGGCGACCAGCATCCCCGTCACCGCACCGGACTTGAAGGCCACGTCGAGCCCGCCCGCGAGCGATTGCGAGGCCGCCTAGGCCGTGCGCACATTGGCGCGAACCGAGACGTTCATGCCGATAAAGCCGGCAGCAGCGGAGAGAATCGCACCGATGGCGAAACCGATCGCAACCCAGATCGAGAGCAGGAAGATGAGCACCACGAACAGCACCACGCCGACGATGGCGATGGTGATGTATTGACGCCAGAGATAGGCCTGCGCGCCTTCGGCGATCGCGGCGGCGATCTCCTGCATGCGTTGCGTGCCGGCATCTCGCTTCATCACGTCGTTGATGGCCCACAGGCCGTACGCGATCGACAACGCGCCCAGTATGATGATCAGGAACAATGCGAACATGTGACCGTCCTTGCCTTTGGGGGGTCCAGACGATCAACGCGCCGGCGCATGCGGATTCAGCGCCGCCCAAACGTCCGCCCCCAGGGTGGTGGACGGAGCCTGCCAAAATTTTCAGCTATCGGCAAACGTCATTTATGCAAAATGTTGCGTGTTTGTGCAGTGCAACATGCCGCTTGTTGCTCAAGCCGGCGCGTGACGGCGCATCCGCGCCTGCGCGACGACCAGAACCAGCGCCACGGCGAGCGGCGGAAAGGAGAGCCAGTTGACGATCTCCCAGCCGCCGGCATCCAGCAACTGGCCCGAGGAGAAGGAGGCGACGGCCACCGAGCCGAAGACGATGAAGTCATTTGCCGCCTGCGCCTTGGTGCGCTCCTCCGGACGATAGGTATCCGTCACCAGCGCAGTCGCCCCGATGAAGCCGAAGTTCCAGCCGATACCGAGCAGGATCAGCGCCGTCCAGAAATGCGCCACAGTCAGCCCCGAGAGTCCAATCACGGCGGAGACCGCGATCATCACGAGTCCGATGGCGGTGATCATCTCCTTGCCGTAGCGATCAATCAGCTTGCCGGTGAAGAAGCTTGGCGCGAACATGGCGAGTATGTGCCAGGAAATCCCGAGCGCTGCCGTCTCCAGCGGGAGGCCGCACTCCACCATCGCCATCGGCGCCGCCGTCATCAGAAAGGCCATCAGGCCATAGGAAACCACGCCCGCCGTCACCGCGATGATGAAACGGGGCTGCAACATGATCGTCAGAAGCGGTCGCCCGGAAGCCGTCGGCGCATCGCCCGGCGCCGGCATCGTCACCGGAACGGGCGGCGTGCGCAGAAACGAGATCACCACGATGGCGATCAGAGCGAGCAGCGCCTGTGCCATGAAGGAACCTGCGAAGGTCGCGCCGGGAACCATATCGCGGGTGAAGATCACTACCTGCGGCCCCAGAATCCCCGCCGCGAGACCGCCAGCGAGCACGTAGGATATCGCCCGTGCACGAAAGGCCGGCGTCGCCGAATCGGTCGCGGCGAAGCGGTAGCTCTGGACGTATGAGCCATAAAAACCGGCGATCAGCGTGCCGATGCAGAACATCACGAAATCGCCCCAGACGATCGCGAGCGCCGCGATCGAGCCGCCGACCACCCCGTGCAGCCCACCGAAGATATAGCCGTTGCGACGACCGAACCGGCGCATCACCATCGCTGCGGGGATGATGCCGGCGGCGAGCCCGAGATTGAGCAGGCTGACGGGAAGCGTCGCCAGCGATTCGCGCGGGGCGAGCATCAGCCCCACCAGGCCGCCGATCGAGATCACGATGGCCGGATTTGCCCCGCCCAGCGCCTGCGCGCCGGCCAGTACCCAGGCATTGCGTTTGGCGAGAGCGTCGGGATCGGCAGCGGGTGTCACGGCGGCCTGAATGGTCATGAATCAATCTCAAAAATGGCTGTACGAACCCTTCTCGTACTGCTTTCGCCCGTCCGCGTCGCTGAAGATTGGCGAACAACCGTTTTGCGCGAAATCGCGCGACCTGAAATATCCAATGGGAGTCATGGCGATGCCGACTTGCCCGCATTCGTTCAGGAAATCGTCGAGATCGTCCGGTGCAACGCTGCACAGGATCTCGTAATCATCGCCCCCGGTCACCAGCCTGTCGCGCAGTTCCGGGTGCGACTCGGATATGGCGCGGGCCGCACCGGACAAAGGCAGCTTGTCGAGTTCCACCTCCGCCGAGACTCCGCTCGCCTTGCACATCTTGGCGAGATCGCCGGCGAGCCCGTCGGAAACATCCATCGCCGCGCGCGCCCTGCGACGCAGGATATCGGCCAGCGCGATGCGGGGCTGGGGATGCAGGAAGCGATCGGTGAGGAAGACACGACTCTGGATACCGATCTGCAGCGCCCATGCCTGTGTCGCCCCCGAGCGCAAGGCGAGCCCGAGCGCGGCATCGCCGATCGTGCCGCTGACACAGAGCACATCCCCGTCCCGCGCAGTGAAGCGGTGTACCATCTCCCCATGCGGGACCTCGCCGAAAGCGGTGATCGAGAGCCAGTATGCGCCATTGGCGCGCACCGTATCACCACCGAGCAGCGGGCAGCCGAATGCGCGTGCGGCATGGCCGAGCCCCTGGGTGAAGGCCGCCAGCCAATCCTCCCGCCAACCCTCCTCCAGCGCCAGCGAGAGAACGTGCCCGCGCGGGCGTGCACCCTTCGCCGCGAGATCGGAAAGGTTCACCGCCAGCGCCTTGCGCGCGATTGCGGCTGGCGGATCATCGGGCAGGAAATGCACACCGGCGACGATCGCATCAACCGTGACGATGAGATCGCGCCCTTCTCCCGGCGTCAGCGCAGCTGCGTCATCGCGCATGCCGAAGCCACCCTCCCCGGCAAGCGGGGCGAAATATCGCGCAATCAGTTCGTCTTCACTCAGGCGCCGATCCGTGTCCATTCTCGATACCCCCGGTGCTCGCGGAACAGGCGAGTCGCCGATCAGATACCGGGTCGCAAAAGAGCAATCAACGCAATATTTGCCTGTGACCATAGGTCAGGCAGGGCCGACAACGCTGAAAGTGCCGAGATAGCGAAGCGGACGACCTGTCCGGACGAACGGCGATACGCTGGACACTACGTCATTTCTGACGGGTGGACTGGCCGCGCCCCTTGCCGTCGAATTCCTCAGGCCGCGTCTTGTGGGCGATGGCATCGAGCACGCCGTTGACCATACCGGGCTCCTCGCCATCATAGAAAGCGTTGGCGACCTCGACATATTCATTGATCACCACCCGCACCGGCACATCGCGGCGCATCATCAGCTCGAACACGGCGCAGCGGAAAATCGCCCGCAGAACGGCTTCGATCCGCTCGAGCGGCCAGCCCTCTGCGAGTGTCTCGTCGGTGGCGCGGTCGATCGCGCGCTGTTCGCGTACGACGCCGGAGAGAAGGTCACGAAAGAAGGGCATGTCGGAGGCATTGAAGGTCATGCCCTCGATCTCGCGACCGATCCAGTGTGCCTCGAATTCGGCGGTGACCTCGACCACGCCCTTGCCAGACACCTCCATCTGGTAGATCGCCTGGACGGCGGCGAGGCGGGCGGCGCTGCGCTCGCTGGCTCGGTTGTTGCCGGGATTGCCTTTACCGGGATTGCTTTTGACCATAATCAGAACCCCGTCACCAGGCCGCGCTTGATGCGCAGAACCGTGAGCGCCGCATCGGCTGCGCCACCGCCCTTGTTCATCTCGTCGACGCAGGCCCGTGCCCGGGCCTGGGCGTCATTCTCGACCGTCAGGATACCATTCCCCAGAGGAAGGCGGCGGGCCACGGAGAGATCCATCAGCGCCCGCGCACTTTCGCCGGCTACGATCTCGTAATGCCCGGTCTCGCCCCGGATCACGCAGCCCAATGCCACGGCGGCATCATAGGGCATGCCAGCGGCCTCGGCCCGGTCGAGCAGGATCGCCATGGTGGCGGGAATTTCAAGCGCACCGTCCACGGTGAAGACCTCGGCGACGCCCTCAGCCTGCGTGATGGCCGCACGAGCGCCGCCCAGAAGCGCGTCCGCGAGATCATCATAGAAGCGCGCCTCGACCACGAGGATGCGCGCACCGGGTACCGGAGGCTGGGGCTGCTGTTGTCTGGAACTGGCGGTCATGGAGGGCCTTCGGCGGGATCGGATCTCATTGCGTCGCGCATCAGTTACGCCGGGCCGAGCCGCAGGGCAAGCCCGCGTGCATCAGCCCGGCGCAAATCAGCCCTTCCCGTCGTGCAAGGCCCGGTCACGCGGGCGCGTCAGCGCACGACCAGCACAGAGATCTTGGCGTGGCGCACGATCGTCGTGGCGTTGGAGCCGAGCAGATAGGTCGACATGCTCGGGCGATGGGAACCGATCACGATCAGATCCGCCCCGCACTTGTCGGCCTCGTCGAGCACCTCGTGATAGATCGAGCCCAGACGCACGACAGAGGAGACACGCTCATCCGGCAGATCGATTTCCGCCGCGAGTTCCGCAAGCGCGTCTTCGGCTTCGCGTTGCTGTTGCTCGTCGAATTGGGGCGGCACGAACTCCATATAGGTGACGGGCATGATCGAGCGCACATAGACGAGGCGGAGATGCCCCTGCCCGGCTTTCGCCATGGCCGCAGCGCGCGCGACGGCAGGCTTTGACGTGTCGGGATCGGCGATGTCGATGGGGACGAGAATGGTCTCATACATGGGGGACTCCTGACTGGCTGACCGGATGGCTTCTTGCGGTGTGTCCCGGTCGTGGCAATGCCGAACCTCAGCGTTGCACGTTCGCATGCCGTTCGGCTCCGGGCTTTGACGCACGTCAAACGTCGCGTTTGTGCTCCGCTTGAAGCTATCCCGGATTTGACGGGCGTCGTCCCGCAGAGCACAGTTCGATCTCCCGTCATCTTCATGGAAATGCTCCGTGTTGCCTGCTTCCAACGCCCCGTGGCGCGAGCGCGCCGTCTTCGCCTCACCGATCATCTTCCTGATGACGCTCGCCTTCATCAACTGGATCGGCTTCGCGAGCTGGCAGGCCTTGCTCAACAATTTCGCCAAGGAGGAAGCCGGCTTTTCCGGCTTCCAGATCGGCGTGCTGCAGTCGGTGCGCGAGATCCCCGGCTTCCTCGCCTTTACCGCGATCCTGCTCTTCATGGTGATGCGCGAGCAGATGCTCGCCTATCTCAGCCTGATCATCCTCGGCATCGGCATCGCCATGACCGGGTATTTCCCCAGCTTCTACGGTCTGCTCCTGACCACCACGATCATGTCGATCGGCTTTCATTATTTCGAGACAGCGAACCAGGCGCTGGCCCTGCAGCTGCTCTCGAAGAAGGAGGCGCCGGGCGGGCTCGGCAAGATCCACGGCGCGAATGCGGCGGCGCAGCTCACCGCCTATGGTGGCATCGGGGCGGTATATTTCCTGATGGAGCCGAGTTTCGAGGCGCTGTTCCTGGTCGCCGGCGGCACCACGATCATGCTGGCGATCACGGCAATGAGCGTGTTCAAGCGCTTCCAGGGCAGCGTGCCGCAGAACAAGGGCCTCGTCCTGCGCTCGCGCTACTGGCTGTATTACGTGCTGACCTTCCTCTCGGGCGCGCGCCGGCAACTGTTCATGGCCTTCGGCGGCTTCCTGCTGGTCGAGCGCTTCGGCTACGATGTCGCCGGCATGGCCCAGCTGCTGTTCGTGGTCTGTGCCGTGAACATCTTTGCCGCCCCGCTGCTGGGGCGCCTGATCGGCGTACTCGGCGAGCGCAGGACCATCGTCATCGAGAATGTCTCGCTGATCGTGGTCTTTCTCGGCTACGCGCTGACTGAAAGCGCGGCGGTCGCGGGCGCGCTGTTCATCGTCGACGGTATCTTCTTCACGCTCACCATCGCGCAGCGCACCTATTTCCAGAAGATCGCCGATCCCGCCGATATTGCTCCCACCGCGAGCGTGGCCTTCACCATCAACCATATCGCGGCCGTGTTCATTCCGGTGGTCTTCGGTGTGATCTGGATGACGGATCCCAGCGCCGTGTTCATGATCGGCGCCTTCATCGCCCTGATCTCGTTGAGCCTCGCCTTTCTGGTGCCGCGCCACCCGGAAGCCGGCTGCGAGACGACCACGGGCTGGTTCTCCACCAACCTCCCCCAATCTGCCCCGCCGAAACTCCCGGCGGAATAGAGAGCCGCGCCCTCAGCCCTGGAGTTCCGGTGTGTGGACGGTGAGGCCGTCCATCTCTTCCGTGATGCGGATCTGGCAGGAGAGACGCGAAGTCGGCTTCACGGCGAAGGCGAAATCGAGCATGTCCTCTTCCATCGGCTCGGGGCCGCCGACCTTCTCGCTCCAGGCTTCGTCGACATAAACATGGCAAGTGGCGCAAGCGCAGGCGCCGCCGCATTCGGCATCAATGCCGGGAATGCTGTTGCGGATCGCGGTCTCCATCACCGTGGCGCCCGGTTCCGCCTCGACCGTGCGATTGTTGCCTTCGAAATCGACGAAATTGATCTTGACCATCAAATGCTCCCCTTTGGCCCCTCGGGCCCGATCCGGCATCGCGCCCTTACATCCGGCGCCTCGATCCGGGGGGTACTTAGGTCAATTCAAAACAGGATGCCAGCCTTCGCAATGCAAAAGGCGGCGCTGCGCGTCGTACTAGAGCGCCCCGCGCCGGGCGATGACGGCCCGCGTCTCCTGCATGGCGATTTCGAGCCATGTCCATTCGGCGCCTGGGAGAACGCCCTCGCTACGCAGGCCGGCTTCGACCCGTTCGGCGGCATCGGCGACAGCGCATGCGCCGATGGCCCGGGCACCGCCCTTGAGCGTGTGGGCGGCATCGATGCGCGCCTGCAGCGCGCCGCCTTCCTGCGCGATCACCGGCGCCAGCGCATCGCACTGCCCTACGAAAAGACCGAGAAGTTCGCGCGCCAGCGCTTCGTCATCAAATGTCGCGGTGGCAAGGTAGTCGCTGTCGAGGAAGGGCATGTTCCGCTCTGATGCAGCAGCCGCTTTCGTCATCATTCCCCGCCTCCATTGGCCCGAAGAGTGTGTCATCGCGGGCCGCAATGCGATTCTGCCCACCACCCCGCGCCCGGTCCACAGTTAAGTGGTGCGTGAAACCCTTGTGCAGACTAACTTTTGCTGCTTTGGTAACCATATCGTTAATGAAAGGCTAAAATCGCATCCCGGGCCGGTTTTCATTGAGTTTGCAGGGGACTACACTCAGCGATGGAAAATCGTGGGTAGCGTTCTTGCACGCATGGAGGCGGCGTGAGACGTGTTTCATCCATGCACGGCGCGAAGCATTAACCGGCCGGCGCTAAGGCATGACCCCGCGAATGGTTGCGTTATCGAGGCGGCGACATGGCAACGGAAAAGAAGCTCAAGGATCCGGCGGAAGCGGCGCTGTCGGCAGTCGAGCAGGCATTGAACCTTAGTCCGGACGATGCGGCGGAGAAAAAGTCCGAGCGTAACGAAACGGACTCATCCTTGAATGCATCATCCGAAAAGGCTGATGCGGACACCGATGGCACGAAGCCGGGCAGTGTGGTCGAAAACGAAGACGCATCGCAGAATGCGCCGGACGAGCCGCGCCTTCCCGCCATCGAGGAAAACGAGCTGACCCGCCGCTTCGATCGCACTGCCCTCGATGAGGAGCTCTCCGCCCGCCGCGCGGAGGGTGAGCGTCAGGCCGGCGTGGTGAGCCCTGACCACACGCGCGTGGCCAATGACGACCGCCAGAGCATCGGTATGCTGATGCAGGCCATGCAGGTGCGCCCCTCTCGCAAGCCTTATGGCTATGCCGCTGTGGCTTCGCTCGCCTGGATCGGTGCGCTGATCGGGCTTGCGAGCCTCGATGGCGGGCTCGGCGCCATGATTGCCGGCTGGGGTGCCGCGCAGACGGCGATCGCCGGTGCCGTCATGCTGGTGCCGACGATTTTCTTCTTCACCGCCGCCGTTCTGGCGGTGCGCTCGCAGGAAATGAAGCTGGTCGCGCGGTCCATGGGCGAAGTCGCCATGCGTCTGGCGGAGCCAGAAAGCTTCTCGACCGACGCCGTTCTCACCGTGTCACAGGCCGTGCGCCGCGAAGTCGCCGCCGTCGGTGACGGTATCGAGCGTGCACTGGCCCGCGCCGGCGAGCTCGAGACGCTGGTGCGCAGCGAAATCTCGACGCTGGAGCGCGCGTATTCCGACAACGAAATCCGCATCCGTTCGCTGGTCGACGAGCTGATCGCCCAGCGCGAAGCGATCGTCGCCAATGCCGAGCGTGTGCGCGGCGCGATTTCCGGCTCACACGAGACCTTCTCGCAGGATCTCGACAAGGCTTCGCAGCGCATCGTCGAGGCGATTTCGGCTACCGGCGACCGTGTCAGCGGCTCGATCGAGAGTCGCGGCGAACACATCACAACCGCCCTCGGTCGCGCTGGCGAACAGGTGGTCGACGACATGGCCTCGCGCGGCGAGGAACTCGTGCAGCGCCTCGGCGGCGTCACCGACGAAGTACGCTCCGGTATCTCGAAGGCCGGGGAGGAACTCGCCGCCGCGATCACCGCGCGCGCTGACGAATTCCGCTCCTCACTCGAGGAAACCAGCGGCGCGCTTTCCGGCAAGATCCTGGAGAGTGCCGAGAGCGTCACGCGCTCGCTGGCCGACACCGGGGATCAGGTCAACCGCTCACTCGCCGATCAGGGCGAGCAGCTGCGCAGCAATCTGGAGAGTACCGCGAACAAGCTCGAAGAAAGCTTTGCAGCACGCGGCAGCGAGATCAACGAACGCCTCGAGGCCACGGGTCAGGGCATTGCAGAAGAACTCGGCAATCGCGGCACCCGCATGCGTGAGGAAATCTCCGCCGGCCTTCGCGAGATCGGTGACGATCTCGGCAAACGCGGGGACGAAGTGGTTGCCCGCCTCGCAGAAAAGAGCACGGAGGCGGTCGCGCGTCTGGAAGAAGCGAGCCAGCGCATGGAAGCGGGAATTTCGCGCTCCGGCGAGGAATTCAACCGCAATCTTGACGAACACACCGAAAAGACCAGGGAGAAGCTGGCTGATACCGGCAAGAGCGTCGCCCTCGCCATTGCCGGCCAGGGCACACGTATCAACGATGCGCTGCGTCAGTCGGGTGAATCGGTTTCCGGCCTCGTCGGCGAGAAGGCCGGGCAGATCGAAAAGCTGCTGGGTGATCGCCTTGCCGGCTTCGAAGCCATTATCGTGGAACGTGGCGGCAAACTGGAGCAGGATCTCGGCGAGCGCACCCGGCATCTCGAAGAGGCGATCGACAGCCGCACGCAAACGCTCACCGGCAAGCTGGGCGAGCGCACGCAACAGATCGAGCAGAGCCTCGACACGCACACGGCGGCTCTCACCGAAGCACTCACGCAGCGCACGCGCAGCCTCGAGACGACGATCGATGCCCGCAGCGAAGCGCTGACCGGCGCCATCGGCACCCGCACGGAGGCTTTCGAGCAGGCGGTGAATGCCGGTTCCGAGAAACTCTCCGGCGTGATCGGCGACAATCTCGCGCGGATCGAGACGGCGCTGCTGCGCGACGGCGGCGCGCTGGTCGACAAGTTCTCGCGCGACGTAGAGACCATGAGCGGCGTTATTTCCGGGCGCTTCTCCGAGATCGACCGCGTCATCAACATCGAGGGCAAGGCGCTGGCCGACACGCTCGGCGACCGCACCCGCGACGCCGCGGACATGATCGAAAACCGCCTGCGCGAGCTCGAAGACCGCGCGACGCAGCGCGGCAGCGAAATCACCACCCGCTTCGACGATATCGTCGGCAAGGTCGATGCCACGCTCGGCGCACGCGCCAATGCGCTCAACGAGGCGCTGGTCGTGCGCACCGGCGAGATGGCCCGCGTCCTCGCCGAAGGCGGTCGCGACGTGTCGCAGGCGCTGGAGAAGCGCGTCGACGAGATCGGCGAGATCGTCACAGCCCGTACTGCCGCCATCGCCGACACGCTCTCCGCCAAGGCAGACGAGATCGAAGTGAGGCTGGGCAGCCGTTCCGGCGAGATCGTCCAGGCGCTGGATACAAGCGTCAACCGGCTCGAAGGCGATGTCCTCGCCCGTCTCGAAACCGCCGCCGGCAGCATCGGCGAACGCAGCACCAGCCTGGAAAACCTGCTCGGCAGCCGCGTCGACGACATTGCCACGCTGTTCGAAACGCGGGGCCAGGAGATCGCGCAGTCGATTGGTGGCTCCACCGAATCCCTTGCCGGCATTCTCGACGAGAAGACCCGCACCCTAGCGGAAACCCTCGACAGTCATGGCCGCGATGCAGGCCAGCAGCTGGAGACGCGCGGGCGCGAGATCACGGCCAATCTCGGCAACCGGATCGAGGAGCTCTCGACCCTGATCGACCGTTCCTCGGAAATGCTCGGCCAGGTCATCGATCAGCGTGGTCGCAACATGGTGGTCTCGCTCGGCGAGCGCATCGCGGCAGCGACCCAGAGCTTCAACGAGCAGTCGGACGGCCTCGCCCGCATGATCGAGGAGCGCAGCGAGACGCTGGTCGGCACGCTCGGCACCCGCGTCGATGAACTGCAAGCGATCTTCGACAAGGGCGGCGAGCGCATCGGCGCAAATCTGAACGCCCGTGGCGAGGCCATGGTCGCTATCCTGGAGGGCCGGATCTCGCGGATCGCGAGCCTTCTGGAGAATGGCGGAGAGAATCTGGGCAAGCTGCTCGACCAGCGTGGCGATGCCTTCGTGCAGGAGCTTGAGGGCCGCATCGCGCGCATCGACGCCCTGCTCGACGGTGGCGGCGAGCGCCTCACGGCGACGCTGGATGCGCGTGGCGAGGAAGTCGTCGCCAAGCTCAATACCAGCCTTGGCCAGCTCGCCTACCTGCTCGAGAAGGGCGGCAACGCGCTCAGCAACAATCTCGACCAGCGCGGCCAGGCGCTGATCGCCGATATCGAGACGACGGTCGGCAATCTTGCCAACCTGATCGAGCGCAGCGGCGGTGAGCTCAGCGAGCGCATCGACACGCGCGGCGACGCACTGGTGGGCAATCTCGGCGCCAAAGTCAGCCAGCTCGAGAGCCTGATCGACGTGCGCGGTGAAGGCCTCGTCCATGCGCTGGGCGAGCGCAGTCAGGGGCTTGCGCGCGAGATCGCCGATGCCGGCGACAATGTCGTGCGCTCCCTCGAAATGCAGGGCGGCCGCCTGCTCGACACGCTTCGCGAGCGCAGCGCCGAGCTGCAGGATGTCTACGGTCGCTCCAGCGAAGCGCTCAAGGGCGCCATCGACGAGGGCGCACAGCAGGCGATCGATGCGCTCGTCGCGACCAACGAGCGCATTCGCGGCGAACTCGGCAGCGTGCTGGTGCGTCTGCACGACGCCAACCGCGTTCTCGACGAGGTCGCCCGCCGCGCCGGCGGCAATCTCGGCGAGGTCGAGAGCAACCTCTCCGCCCGCGTCACCGAGATTTCCGGCCTGCTCGGAGAGGTCGCCGAACAGACCAACGCGGCCACCGGGCGGATCGCCGAACAGGCACAGGCCCTGCGCTCGATTTCTTCCGGTGCGCTCCATGAGGCCGGGGAACTCGCCAAGACGCTCGATGCGCGCGGCGAATCCGCGGCCGAGAGCGCGCAACGTCAAGCCTCGGCGCTCGGCGAGGCGACGCGGATGCTCGAGCAACTCGAACAGCGCATGGGCGCCGGCCTGCATGGGCGTAGCGAAGCGCTCGAAGGCCTGCTCGCACGCGTCGAGGAGCGTGCCGCCGAGATGGAGAAGGTCAGCCGGCAGTTCACCGGGCTGATCGAAGGCTCCCTCACCGAGGCCGAGAGCAAGGCCAGGCAGATCGGCGGCGTGCTCGCCGACAGTGCCCAGGCCAGCAGCGAGGCGATCACCAAGCAGTTCGCCGAAATCCGTCAGGCGACGGATGGCGAGCGCAGCCGCACCAGCGCAGCGATCCGCTCGGCCTATGAGGATGTCGCGCGCGACATGCAGGGCGCACTCGAAGGAACCGCCGAGCGCTTCCGTGAGGCGACGGACGAATTACGGGCGATGACCTCGCAGATCCAGCGCGAGCTGGAGACCACGCGCAACGAACTCAAGCGCAGCCTCGCGGAACTGCCGAAGGATACGGAGGAGACCACGACCAGCATGCGACGCGTCGTCGCCGACCAGATCAAGGCGCTCAACGAGCTCTCGTCGCTGGTCAGCCGCTCCGGAAAGGCGGTGGATGTGGCCCAGGCCGATGCGGCGCGCCTCGCGTCGCAAGGAACGCAGAGTGGTCTGGCAACGCGCATGACAGGG
>Ga0102938_10002832_pt1 | contig 13083 bp, 10 predicted proteins | sample SalPonR2_B_D2_MG_FD_84516 | JGI IMG/M metagenome (GOLD analysis project Ga0102938, IMG submission 84516) | Salt pond soil microbial communities from South San Francisco under conditions of wetland restoration - Salt Pond MetaG R2_B_D2_MG | ecosystem: Environmental > Aquatic > Marine >... | reverse complement strand
TCATTTTATCAGACATATACAACACATATCTGCAGATATGTCTGTTTATTGTGTGTATTATTTGTTGTATTATGAGCAATACATCTACCACAATATAAGGGGTTTTATGAAAAACGCTCAGTTTGGGAGTTTTGGGGAAATGGTCGCAGGTCGCAGGAACCGCACCGCGCCGTGGTGCGTCGTGGTGAGCGAAGCCGAACTAAGCGAAGCCGAAGAGCCGAACCAAGCGAAACCGAGGTGTCACAGGCCGAAAAGGCTCACTTCTCAGGACAAATACATCTGCGCTAACGGATGCTTTGCGTGAGCGCTGAGAGGGGGTCATCCGCCAGCGGAGGATGAGATACCGGCCCCGCCGGTAGCCAAGCTCCCGACCATAGCGACCGCCCGAGGCGGCCAACGGCGACTCGGGTGGGCACGCCCTCATCCATATTCGCCTATAGGGTATCCCCGAAAACTATCCTATCGCGTGAAGGACCATTTCGAATGAAATGGTCTAAATGTAAAATATGCACGTAAGCTTCGTTGTTCTTCAGTCTCTTAGCTATGTCTAAGCTCCTTCATCACGTCTCGCTTACCCACATATTTTTTTATTTTTACATCAAAAAACAGCTTCCTGAGGTACCCTTATTTAATAATAAAAAGTTGAGCCTATGCCACTTTTGGGTAGTGAGATGCACCTTGCTTCTCTTAAACCAGTGCACTTTTGTTAATTTTTATATCTTATACAAAGAGTCAAGTTAACATTAGAGAAATCTCTTTAACTTGAGTAGATAATACATAGTCATGAAGCAACGGATTTATCTTTTTTTAAACAGCATAACTTTTGTTTTTGCTCTAGTTATGAACTATTTGTCAGGAACCGGCAGGATTAATGGCAAGACGGTAGGAGAAGTAAGTGCCAATTATGAAAACCTATTTACGCCGGCCGGATATGCTTTTACTATTTGGGGGTTGATTTATCTTTTATTAATTGCTTTTGTAGCGTATCAATGGTATGCCTATTTTAAACTTAAACAGGATGATGTACTAAATCAAGCTGGGCTTTGGTTTGCCTTATCAAATGTCGCCAATGGTGCTTGGATTTATGCATGGATGCATTTACAACTTGAGTTTTCTATTCTGATTATGTTCGTATTGCTATTTTCATTAATCGTACTGACACTGCGGTTACGTCTCGAAATATGGGATGCACCGGTACGTATTATATTTTTTGTTTGGTGGCCGATTTGCATCTATTTAGGCTGGATTGTTGTAGCGACTGTCGCAAATTTTTCAGCCTGGTTGGTGAGTGTAGGCTGGAGGGGTGGTTTTCTCTCCGAAACCTATTGGGCCCTGTTGATGATAGGCGTGGCAACGGCCATTTACGTCTTTTTGATTTATTCGCGAAACATGAGGGAGGCGGCAATGGTAGGGGTCTGGGCACTCATCGCTATTGCAGTAAAACAATGGGAAATGAATAGTTTGGTGGTATATGGAGCAGTAATTGGTGCGTGTATTCTATTCCTTTACAGCACCTGGCATGGCTTTAAAAACAGTCAGACGTCTCCGATCAATAAATTAAGAAGGAATGAATTTTGAAGTTAGCTTTTTCTTTACGCCTTGATCAAGCTAACAAGATTATACATGGTCGAATTTCACATAACTCTTTAAGCGTATGGGCACAGGGAAAAGGGTTTGGTAATCCGACTGTTATCGGTTCTTAACCTCTCCCGTGAGATGTAAACGACCAACGGTCCGGCGAAAGTAGCCATATGTTTATAAACCAAAGATGACAAAACATCATGAATTATCTGCTGGGGACTTATTATTCAAGTGACTTGCTAAATAAACACCTGTGCTTGCACAAGCTTGAATTAAATAACCTCCTGTAGGCGCATTCCAGTCAAGCATTTCTCCTATACAGAAAGTGTTATTCATTTTTTTTAATTCAAAATTTGAGTCTACAGCTTTTAAGCTAATTCCTCCCGAAGTAGATATAGCCTCATCAATTGGAGCTGAATCAACAATGTTTAGTGGAAAACTTTTAATGAATTCAGCTAAAACTTTAATGTCTAAAAACTCTTCTTTTGTTAGTGTTACTTTAATGAGATCTATAACAGTACGCGATAATTTTATTTTTTCCTTTAAGGTGGTTGTGGTGTTAGACTTTGAACGGCTTATCTTTTTAATAAGAGCTGATAAACTGTATGTTGGTTTAAAATCTACATAAACCAAAACCGAATTATTTGAAGCTAAAGACCTCTGTATTTCGGGGCTTAACCCATAAATAGCATTACCCTCTATTCCAAATTTTGTAATGACCACCTCACCTTTCTGAGTTTTATTGTTTAGTGAAATAGAGATGTTTTTTAGGGGCTTCCCTTCATGTTTTTGTATAAACTTTTCATGCCATTTAATTTTATAAGCACAATTTGAAGATCTAAATGGCACAGTGTCAATCTCCTTTTCATTAAATATTTTTAACCAAGATCCATCCGATCCAGTTACTTTCCAACTTGAACCACCTAAGGCAAAAACGGCGTAATCGGGCTTTATAATTTCCTTAGCATTAAACACTAAAGAAATTTCTTGATCCCAGCCCGTGAAGGTCTTATTGAATTCTAATTTGACATTTTTATCTATCAAATATGCTTCAATGCGCTTCAAAACTTCAATGGGTTTGATTCCTTTTTCAGGGAAGACTCTCCCACTACTACCGACAAAAGTGGGTATCCCCAAATCCAATAACCATGTTCTCAAATCCGAATTGCTAAAGTTATCTAAAACGTTATCGAGAAATGAAATCGGCGTATATCTAGATTTGAAACTAGAAAGACTTTCAGAATGTGTAAGGTTGAAGCCTCCATCACCAGCCACTAAAAACTTGCGCCCGAGAGAAGCCTTTTTTTCAAAAATGGTAACATTATAAAGGTCGCTGTTTAAAAAAGCAGCTAGAAACAAGCCTGCTGACCCTCCACCTATGATTGCCACCTCTTTTTTCATAAGCCTAAGATTGTAGTTTTTTTGATAGATGTCAATTTTTAGCTACAAAACTTACATCTTCTGTAGATCCAAGTATGTATTGAATTTTTACTTTATGTAATGCGGGGCATATTCGACAGGAGTGCTCATTTGTATGTTTTTGAAGGAAAGGGTTACACTTCTGTGAAAACACTCTTTCAACTAACAGACTATTGTATGAATAGTAACGGATTAAAAGTCATGAAAGCATCAACTAGGCACTTAGCATTATTAATATTATTTTCTTTTCTATTTAGCACTGAGCCAGCTATTCTTATACAAATATTAAGTTGCTACCTTTTATTCATTTTTTAATTGGGTAAAGTCTGTCATTTTCTCTCTGTCATATTTCCATAAAATTCCTCTTCTACCGCCAAACCACATATTTCCAGCTTTATCCTCTATTATTGTTCGGATTGATATTTCTGATAACTCTTCGATCGGTATGAACTCTCCATTTTCAAGGTAACATATGCCCCCTCTATCACTTCCGAACCACATTGTACCGTTTTTACTTTGGTAAATAACACATACATTGTTGCTGCACAAACCATTACTTTCATTATAGTTTGTAAAGTTCGTGCCATCAAACTTATCCAAACCACCCTCTCGATTTCCATTTGTTCCTATCCAAATATTCCCTGCGTTGTCTTGAAAGAGGCAACGAACCATATTATCACTTAATTCATTCTCAACTTTGAAATCCTTAAATTTTTCTCCATTAAAACGAGTTATACCGCCATGACTCATTGATGCAAACCAAAGGTCCCTTTTTTTATCTTGAATGATGTGTTGTATGACGTTGTGGTGAAGTCCATCTTCGTATTTTCTACCTTTATCAGCTAAAATACTTTCAAATGTCTTTCCATCATATTTATAAGCTCCACCACCCGAAGTTCCAACCCAAAACATTCCGGTTTTATCTTGAATAATTGAATTAGCTTGATTTGGATTTACGGTTGGATAGACACTATTATACCAATCGCTACTTGTGTCCATATATGGAAGCGGAATATGAGTAAATGATTTCCCGTCATAATTGCACAAACCCTTATTGGTTGCTAACCAAATTAGTCCTTTATCATCTTCAAGAAGGTCCCAAATTTGATTTGAGCAAAGACCTTTTTCCTCATTAAAGTTTGTGAACGTTCTTCCGTCATATTTATATAGTCCTTCCGTAGTAGTTGCAAACCACAAGTTACCATTCTTGTCTAGTAAACTACTTGTCACAATGTCAGCACTTGTATAAACTCTAGGTTCTTTTAATTGAATAGGTTTAGATTTCTGTTTGTCACAAGACATAAATAAAAGTAAAGCCAGTGTTGAAAAAAAGAGCAGAAACCCCAAGAGTAAAGTATTCATTTTAGAGATTCTCATTTTATTGTTTATATATTAAAATATATATTCATTTCTAAATCCACCACTTAGACCTGCTGTCCGACCCCCTGGCAGCTATACACTGAGGCGCTGGAAAGATACGAAGTATCTGGAAGAAGCTTTGAATATAGACATAGTTGTACGACTGTATAGCTGTGTTCCGAGCTCTTCTTCGAAGGAGTGGTACACCAGGGAGGACAGCGCACCGTTGTTCTCCATCTCGATCAAAGGCAGATATTCAGATAAACTTCCTGGGAAAGCCTCGTGTTTACAAGCGATAGATTAAGCAAGGTTTGAGACCTTTATCCTTTGTTTTCATAGGGTTTTAAACCCTAATGACTTATTTAAAGCTTGTTCTTCTGTTTACTCATATTAAAACTGAAGATTTACTATACGTCTTTTTTCTCTATGTCAATAAGTCTAATATGACAAGGACAATCCATATAGCTTTCAAGTTCAACACTTGAATCATTTACCTCTCCAGTCGGAAGAATTTGACCTAATTAGTCTGCATATTTCCGAGACATATATGTTACGGATAAGCTATTATGTAACAAGTTGGTATCTATCTCACAATCACTATTTTTTCTACTACCCTTTGACCTGTTTGAAGGTCTTTAATTTCAAGAAGGTAAATTCCTGCTGGCATCGTATTGATTTGTATTTGATTTTCGTTTATGGCTTCTTTTATTAGCTTACCATTCAAATCATATATACTAGCTTTGAAATTAATTTGATTTTGAATATTGATATTAATTATATCAGTTGCAGGATTTGGATATATTTTAATTGTATTATTAACAATTTCATTAGTAGAAGTAATTAAATCCTCTCCATCACAATCTTCGTCAATTCCGTTGTTTGGAATCTCTATCGCATCAGGATTGATGTCTGGGTTGTTGTCATCGCAGTCGTCAGCGAGCAAGAATCCATCCTGATCTAGATCATCATCCAAAGTAGCAGTGTCACAGTCATCGTCAATGCCGTTGTATGGTACTTCCGTTTGGTCAGGATTGATGTCTGGGTTGTTGTCGTCACAGTCTTGAGCGAACAGGAACCCGTCCTGATCTAGATCATCATCCAAAGTAGCAGTGTCACAATCATCGTCAATGCCGTTGTATGGTACTTCCGTTTGGTCAGGATTGATGTCTGGGTTGTTGTCGTCACAGTCTTGAGCGAACAGGAATCCGTCCTGATCTAGATCATCATCCAAAGTAGCAGTATCACAATCATCGTCAATGCCGTTGTATGGTATTTCCGTTTGGCCAGGATTAATGTCTGGATTGTTGTCGTTGCAGTCGTCGGCAGTTGCAAATCCATCTTGATCTACGTCATCATCCAAAGTAGTTGTATCGCAATCATCATCAATTCCGTTGTATGGTATCTCTGTCTGGTCGGGGTTGATGTCTGGGTTGTTGTCGTCGCAATCATCTTCAAGTAGGAATCCGTCCTGATCTAGATCATCGTCTAAAGTAGTTGGATTACAATCATCGTCAACTCCGTTGTAAGTTATTTCAGTTTGGTCAGGATTGATATCTGGATTGTTGTCGTTGCAGTCGTCGGCAAATAAAAACCCATCTTGATCTACGTCATCATCTACAGTAGCTGGATTGCAATCATCATCAATTCCGTTGTATGGTTCCTCTGCCCGACCAGGGTTAATGTCTGGATTGTTATCATCGCAGTCCTCGGCAATTAAATAACCATCTTGGTCTAGGTCATCGTCCAATGTAGCTGGATTACAATCATCGTCAATTCCGTTGTAAATAATTTCCGTTTGGCCAGGATTGACATTTGGATCGTTGTCATCACAGTCTTGAGCGAGCAGGAATCCGTCCTGATCTAAATCATCATCCACAGTAGTTGGATCGCAGTCATCGTCGACTCCGTTGTACGGTATTTCCGTCTGGTCTGGATTTATGTCTGGGTTGGTGTCATCGCAGTCATCTGCCAGCAGGAAACCATCCTGGTCTAAATCATCGTCCAAAGTAGTTGTATCGCAATCATCATCAAGTCCGTTGTACGGTATTTCCGTTTGGCCAGGATTAACGTCTGGGTTGTTGTCATCGCAATCGACATCTGTATAGTATCCATCTTGATCTACGTCTACGTAGCCATCCAAATTAAACTTATAAACCTCTGAAACATATGCTCCAAAACTAGTACCATTTATGATATAAACCTCTCCATTAATGACGAACGAAGCAGGTGCCCAACGAGAAGAACTAGGGTGAGCAGGCCATTCTTCCCAATCGTCCGCATTAGGATCATAAGCCCAAAACTCTCCTGTTTCCATGCTATTGTGGTCATCTCCGTCACCACTTAGCGCATAGCCAATATCATTGTGAGAAAACTGTGTCCCCGCCACTCGGCCTTCTGCTGGCAACGATGCTACTTCAGTCCAAGTTTCGGCCACAATATCATAACGGAACCAGTTGTTAAAAATACCATTACCATGCCCGAAGCCTGTATAGACGTAGTCTCCAATACCAAATTGATATGGGTGATGTCGCCTAAGAGAAGGCAAATCACTTTTCTGAGACCAAGTATCTGATGCAATGTCATACTCCCACCAATCTTTCCTATTCCCTAATGAACCACCTCCTAATCCTACAAAAACTTTCCCATTGTGCGCTATCATAGCTGGGTGTATTCTAGGGTCGCAAGGACATGATGCCAATTGCGTCCAAGTCATAGTTGAAGGATCAAACTCCCATAAATCATTTAAATCTGATGGGCCATTAGTTCCAAACCCAAAGTATGCCTTTCCATCCCAAGTATCGCCAATCGCAAAGCCTCGAGGTCCACCTGGGAAAGGGGGAAGCTGTGTCCAAGTATCATTTGCAGGGTCATACTGATAAAAATCATCTCGCAGTCCTGAAGGCGAAACACCTGTGGCAATGTATCCCATGTCATCAAAGCTAAAGGCAAAAGAGTGATGAGTTTGATCAAAATTGCTCGGTAAAGAAGATACTTGTACCCATTGTTGCGCATTTAATTTGAAACACATACACAGTAAAAAGATAAAAACAAATTTCACCATAAGGAGATTTTTAGTCCAATGTGCGGAGCTAACGGATAAAGCTTTTCTCATAATATTATTCTTTTCTATTTGTTCTAAATACCACAAGCATATTAAAGGAAACCAAGTGTCCCTTCAAAAATAGCCGATGCTCTGTAGGATTCAGTTTACATTTCAAGATCTAAATGTTTTTATTTGAATAAAGATAGTAAAAAATATCAGGCTTAAGTTCTTCGCATTTATCAACAAAGAATATGTATTTACCCAATGAAATTCGAAGAAGAGTAAATCTTAGAGGACGATGTTAGTGATTCCAATGAGGTAACTTCTGCAGGGGGGTAGACGACTTTCCAATAACCCTAAGCGGGATAGCCACTGGAAAGAGGATGGGGCACCTCATTTCCCCGAACGGGAATGAAATGCTCTGTGACGACCACAGGGAGTCATGGAGTCATGTCTAGTGTTATAAGCCTGTTTCTATTAGCTCTTTTACATTGATATTTGATATAATAGTATCCTTAAACTGATATATTGAATCTCTAAATATTGTTCTAGTAATTTTTGGATATTTATACTTAAGTACATAACTCTGCAACTCTAAATGCAAATTATAATTTATTGGAGTTTCTTCCAATTTTATTATACTATCGTTTTTAATTTGCTTTACCCAAAAGCTATTCCAGGTGTCTCCACCTTCACCACCTAAAGTCATTCCTGATATAACTGTCTCTCCTTGGACCTCAAAAATACTATCTATTATAGACCTACTATATCTGCCGTTTTGAATTGGCTTAAGAATTTTACTAAACTTGAATGAGTCATGTTCAATTTCCCAAATAGTGTAGACTTCATGACTGTGAAAGTACACAGGAATTATTACGCTTTTGTTGCCATATGATTTTGGACGAATATTATCTGAGTAGTCTGCCATTATCGCAACAGTATTATCATTTTCAAATGGATCTAATTTTCGGTTTCGCTCTCTTACGTATTCAATTCCATCTAATTTATCAATGTCCCTAATTCCCTTCCAAACAAACTTCATATTTTTAAAATCCCTTATTGAAAATTTATCATGAGCTGCTATCTGAATTAATTTCTCTCTTTTGAATTTTGCTTGTTTTGGTTTTGTGCCAATCGTATCTAATTCAAAAATATCGATTTTCTTAGCTGTCTTTGTATCGTCATTTGATTTACTTCGACATGCTGTCAAGAATAACCCAGCAAGTAAAATTAGGATGTATTTCGTTCTTTTCATTCTATTGTTCGTAATGGCTTATAACTTACTTATATCCGCACCTAAAGTACGGAATATATACCCAATCGGTATATAACCAGCACCTTTGGATGGCTGTTATTTCTTGAGGGTACCTCCGAAAACTATCCTTTCGCTTGAATGACCATTTCATGCGAAAAGGTCTAAATGTAAAATATGCGCGTATGCTTCGTTGTTCTTCAGTCTCTTAGCTATGGCCAAGCTCCCTCATCACGCCTTGCTTACGCACATATTTTTCCATTTTCACATCAAAAAACAGTTTCCGGAGTTACTCTTGACTGTTTTGATTATAAGGTATCATAGGGGGATTGAATATTTTGTATACTTTAAGTGCTCATATGGGTATAAATTTCTGTTGTACGACTGCTTTTATGCCCCCGCCGCGCTTGATGATATATGGATTATTAAACTGAACGACATCTTCATTCTTGATTTGTTGCACTTGCTTATCTTTAATAAACCCCAGGAAGATTCGAATGGCGAGCATATAGGTTTTGATCGGCGGGAAAGTCGATGATCGGTATGGGAGTAGGAGATCCCGCGTCACAGCGTGTCCCGCCTACGCTCCTTTGGAGCTGCGTCGGCCAAAGGATGAGGAGTCTTTTTTTCATGAGATGGGAGGAAAAAAACGGAATGGAACTAAAAGATCCCGCCTTGGAGTTTCGGGGGGCGAGGCTGGACTAGCGATGCGCAGCAGGCCTGAGCGAGACCACTTGTGGGTGAGCGAAGGAGGCTGCCGGCCGGCGGCAAAGGCCCGGCCAAAGGCCGAGCGAATAGAGAGCTGCGAAGCGTAGCGACCCCCGAGCGGTGCTGAACAGCTCCGCCTCGGGGGTAGGCCCCAAAACATAACAAAAATAATAAGCATCCGGGATTTTGACGGTGAGGCTATGAAGCGGATACGGGAATACTGTACTTTTGTGATTAGAAAGTAGCTTAAATTATGCGGAATGTAAAAGATTTATTTCTGGCTCATGTGGGGCAAACGAGCGATGAGCCTTTTGGATTGACGGTGGATCGCGCGAAGGGGGTATATATTTATGACGATCGCGGGCGACGATATCTGGATTTGATTTCTGGAATTGGCCCGGCAGCTGTGGGGCACGGGCATCCGGAGGTGCTGGCTGCCGGACATCGGCAAATGGATCGCTACATGCATACGATGGTATATGGGGAGCATATTCAGGAGTCTCAGGTGCGGCTGGCTGAATACCTAGCCTCTTTACTGCCGGCGGGTTTATCGTCCACCTATTTCGTCAGTTCGGGTACGGAAGCGGCTGAGGTGGCCCTCAAGCTAGCAAAAAAAGTGACAGGGCGACACGAAATTGTAGCCTGCAAAAATGCATATCACGGATCTACACATGGGACATCGGCGCTCAACTCTGACGATACTTACGCCCGTGCTTTTCGACCTTATGTACCCGGTACGCGCTTTATAGGCTACAATGATCCGGGCGACCTACACCGCATCGGTAACCGGACAGCTGCCGTCATTATGGAAACTTATCAGGGTGAGGCGGGCTGTAAGGTGGCTGATGCCGAATGGTTGCAAGCAGTTCGTGCGCGCTGCACCGAGGTTGGAGCACTGCTTATTTTAGATGAAATTCAGGTGGGTTGTGGGCGGACCGGGCAGCCGTTCGCCTTTATGCACAGCGGCATTACACCGGACGTTCTTCTCCTGGCGAAGGCGCTGGGCGGAGGCATGCCGTTGGGTGCCATGGTGAGCACTCCCGAGTTGATGAGCGAGCTGGCGCGCCGCCCTATTTTAGGCCATTGCACGACCTTTGGCGGGCATCCCGTATCCTGTGCGACGGGCCTGGCTGCACTGCGGCTTATTATGGAGAACCGTTGGTACGAGCAAGTAGAGGAAAAAGCGCAGATATTTCGCAAAGCCCTGAGCTCACATCCGGGAATAAAAGGAATTCACGGAATCGGTTTGTGGATGGCTGTGGATGTAGGCACTTTTCATCGCGTTCAAAATCTCATGTGGATCGCCAAAGAGAAAGGTCTTATAACGGATTGGTTTTTGTATAACGACCACAGTTTTCGGATTTGTCCACCACTAAATATTAGTTCTAAAGAAATAGAAGAGGCCTGCGATATCTTATTAGCTACACTTGATGCGCTTCCAGAGTCCGCTTCTTAGGGTGGGTGCTGAAAATAATTCACTTGTTTCGGTCAGAAGTTCAACGATTCCGATATATTTGTATTATTATATATGTCTCTATGTTTCTGTTTCGGAACCTTCACGGAAAGGAATGGAACGAAGTGGATAGATATATACACTCATTACTGAAAAAAGAAAACAAATAATATGGCTAAGAGCGAAAAGGATGCGAAACTGAAGTCACTGAAAATGACAATGGACCGACTGGATAAAACTTATGGAAAAGGCACGGTCATGAGACTTGGCGAGAAAAAAGTAGTTGATGTAGATGCAATCTCTACAGGCTCGCTCGGATTGGATATTGCGCTTGGCGTGGGCGGGTTTCCACGTGGTCGGGTAGTTGAAATTTACGGACCGGAATCTTCTGGTAAAACTACCCTGGCGATTCACGCGATTGCCGAATGCCAGAAAACCGGAGGTATAGCGGCTTTTATTGATGCGGAACACGCATTCGATAAAACCTATGCGGAAAATTTGGGGGTCAATACTCAGGAGCTACTCATCTCACAGCCCGATAATGGAGAACAGGCATTAGAAATTGCTGAGAACTTAATACGCTCAGGAGCCATTGACATTTTAGTGATTGATTCTGTAGCTGCTTTGGTTCCGCGGGCGGAGATTGAAGGTGAAATGGGAGATTCGAAAATGGGTTTGCAGGCACGATTGATGTCACAAGCCATGCGGAAGCTCACTGGATCCATCGGAAAAACGGGCTGTTGCTGCATTTTCATTAACCAGTTGCGCGAAAAAATTGGTGTCATGTTTGGCAATCCCGAAACGACTACCGGTGGTAATGCACTGAAGTTTTACTGTTCACAGCGACTTGACATTCGTCGATCCGGTCCGGCTATTAAGGACAAGGAAAATAATGTGGTTGGAAATCACGTAAAAGTGAAAGTGGTCAAGAACAAAATTGCTCCTCCATTTCGAATTGCAGAATTCGACATCATGTACGGAACAGGAATATCGAAATCCGGGGAAGTGGTAGACTTAGGTGTGGATTTGGATGTGGTTGGTAAAGCCGGTTCTTGGTACTCCTATGGTGACGCAAAAATTGCACAAGGTAGAGAGGCCGCGAAGCAGTTTATGGAAGATAATCCGGAAGTGGCCGAGGAGATAGAAGAAAAAATCAAATCTATCATTAAAGGCGAGTTAAAGGAAGAGGCCGTAGAAGAAGAGGAAGAAAAAGAAGAGAAGTAGGTTTCGGATACGCTTGGCCCAGCTTGGTTCGGGCCTTCGGCTCCGCTCAGTGGGCAGGGCTGTTGAAGTTAATGAGATTTTAAGGCGATTGGCGGTTAGATTTGATGGGCCTAGTTTTTCTAGTCTTAGCGCTATACGTAGCCGCAAATCCTATTATTACGCTTTTCAGAAGGGTATGAAGCTTCTTTTACAGTAGCTAATGATCAAAATTTAACATCATACTCTAAAAGACTCATTACCGATCATTCTGCAAAGATGATTTACCTCTAACTACTGAGCTGGTAATACGCACGTTTATTACTATCGTTGAATCAGTAAGGTATGGGTATAGCGGTTGCCTTCACTAGTGCGAAACTGAATCCAATAAGTCCCCGGGTTAAGTTGAGCTACTGGAATTTTCTGATAGGCCCGCTCGACCGGTATGCGTTCCCTTTCTTTTCCACTTTGGTCAATAACTCTAATGTCCTTTATGGTGTGATTATCGGGAAATCTCACTGATATATAATGAGACGCTGGATTGGGAAAGAGTTGCAAATCATCAAATCTTTCCGAAGTAAATACCGAGGTTGGACAATCTTTACGGTGTCCAATAATTTCCCACCCCTTATTCAATAAACTGGTGACTGCTTCTTCAGCTGCACAATACCTCAAATCTTGCGCCCCAAGAATGCGGCTCGAATAATCAGCTTCATCCCAGGCAATAAGAGTAGAGTCATAATTATCTCTGCTCATGCCGCTAAATCCAAGCATTTCCATCATTGAACTTACATTCCCTACATTCCAATGGGATAAGTCTTGATCAAAGGATTGGGCTTCCCAAAACATGTAATCCATGCTTGAAACGGAGTCAAAATCCCATGTACTTAAATCTTGATTAAAAGAAGAGGCGAATTGAAACATTGCCTCCATATTCTTTACCCTGGAAACATCCCAGCTACTTATATCCTGATTGAACGCATAGGCTCTATAAAACATACTTCCCAGGTTTTCCGTTCCGGTTATATTCCAACTATCCATCGGTTGATTATACGAACTGGTTTCTTC
>Ga0102938_10002831_pt1 | contig 13084 bp, 12 predicted proteins | sample SalPonR2_B_D2_MG_FD_84516 | JGI IMG/M metagenome (GOLD analysis project Ga0102938, IMG submission 84516) | Salt pond soil microbial communities from South San Francisco under conditions of wetland restoration - Salt Pond MetaG R2_B_D2_MG | ecosystem: Environmental > Aquatic > Marine >... | reverse complement strand
GTCCACGACGAGATCTTCATCCGCACACCCTTCTCGACGGCGTCGTCGCCCAGATAGGCGCCCCACGGCCAGCAGGCGATGGCCACGTCGATCGAGCACGGCAGCGTGTTGAGCCCCATCTCGCCGTACCCGAGGTAGGCGATCGGGCGGATGTAGCACGAGTCGAGTCCGGTGGAGGCGACGGTGTCCTTCGTCGCCTGCACCAGCTCGTCGACCGTGTAGGGCAGCTCGAGGCCGAGGATCTTGGCCGAGTCGTGGAGTCGCACGATGTGGTCCGTGAGCCGGAACACTGCCGGACCGTCGGCGGTGGCGTAGGCACGGATGCCCTCGAACACCCCGGTGCCGTAGTGGAGGGTGTGCGTGAGCACGTGGACCTGGGCCTTGTCCCAGTCGACGAGCTCGCCGTTCATCCAGATCTTCGGGGTGGGTGTGATGGGCATGGCGTCAGTTTCCCACGCGAGCAGCGATGGCGTCACCGACGTCGGTGGTGCTCCCGGTGACAGGATCGGCGCACGCCTGTCGGATCCGTGCGGCGGCGTCGGCCTCGCCCAGGAAGTCGAGCATCATCGCCGCGCTCAGGATCGCCGCGGTGGGGTTCGCCGTGCCGGTGCCGGCGATGTCGGGAGCCGATCCGTGGACCGGCTCGAACATCGACGGCCCGGTCCGGGCCGGGTTGAGGTTCGCCGACGCAGCCACACCGATGCCCCCCGACACGGCACCGCCGAGATCGGTGAGGATGTCGCCGAACAGGTTGTCGGTGACGATCACGTCGTAGCGATGCGGATCCTGCACGAAGTAGATCGACGCGGCGTCGACGTGGTTGTACGCCGTGGCCACCTCGGGGAAGTCGACGGCCACCTCGTCGAACGTGCGCTGCCAGAGGTCACCGGCGAACGCCAGCACGTTCGTCTTGTGCACCAGCGTGAGGTGCCGGCGGGGACGCGTCGCAGCCAGCGCGAACGCGTACCGGACACAACGCTCCACGCCGAGCCGGGTGTTCACCGATCCCTGCGTGGCCACCTCGTTCGGCGTGCCCCGGCGCAACACGCCACCCTCACCGACGTAGGGCCCCTCGGTGTTCTCGCGGATCACCACGAAATCGTGGGGTTCGGTTCCGCCCGGCGCCGTGCCCACGAACGGGCGCTCGTTGACGTAGAGGTCGAGATCGAATCGCATCTTCAACAGCAGCCCCCGCTCGATCACTCCGGGAGCGACATCGGGATGTCCGACTGCGCCCAGCAGGATCGCATCGAACGCCCGCAGCTCGTCGAGGACTGCGTCGGACAGGATCTCCCCGTCGCGCAGGTACCGGGCACCGCCCAGGTCGTAGTCGACGGTGTCGAGATCGACGCCCGCCGCACGGACGACCTCGACGGCCTGGGCGGTCACCTCCGGGCCGATGCCGTCGCCGCCGATCACTGCAATCCTGTGTGCCATGAGCGGCGACTCTACGCAAGTGCCCCGCCGGGCACCCAGGCGCGAGCGAGGCGGCCGATAGCCTGATGCCGTCATGGCTGCACCACAGTTGTCACGGTCCGCCTACGAGCGGCTGCAGGCGGAATTCGACGACCTCACCACCCGCGGGCGGATCGAGGTGGCGAACAAGATCGAGCGCGCCCGCGAGGAGGGCGATCTCAAGGAGAACGCCGGCTACCACGCCGCGAAGGACGAGCAGGGTCACATGGAGGGCCGGATCCGGCAGCTCGAGCACCTGCTGGAGAACGCCGAGATCGTCGACGGCTCGTCGATCTACACCGTGCTCTACGAGGGCGACTCCGAGGACATGGCCGAGCGCTACCTGATCGGCAACATGGAAGAGCAGGCCGACGGGGTCGACGTGATCAGCCCGTCGTCGCCGCTCGGCTCGGCGCTCGAGGGCGCCGAGGCCGGGGCCACCATCACCTACGAGGCACCCAACGGTGCGCTCACGGTGACCGTGCTGCGCGTCGAACAGGCCTGACGGACGGCGTCCCCGTCGTGACCGTCGACGCGGCGATCCTCACGCCCGACCTCCCGCCGGCCCGGTTCGTGGAGCTCGAGGGGCGGGGCACCGTGATGGTGCGCGACCACGGTGGCACCCCGGATGCTCCGGTGCTGATGCTGCTCCACGGCTGGACCGCCACCGCAGACCTCAACTGGTTCACCAGCTATCGGCCACTCGGCGAGCGCTACCGGGTGGTCGCCTTCGACCACCGCGGGCACGGCACCGGGCTGCGGACGAAGAAGACGTTCCGGCTCGAGGACTGTGCCGACGACGTCGTCGACGTCGCCACCGAACTCGGCATCGACCGGTTCGTGCCGGTCGGCTACTCGATGGGCGGCCCGATCGCCCAGCTGGTGTGGCGGCGCCATCCCGAGCGGGTGCGTGGGCTCGTGCTGTGCGCGACTGCGCCGTACTTCGCCGGCCGCCGCGAGGAACGGCTGTCGTTCCTCGGCCTCACCGGCCTGGCCACGGTGGCCCGCTTCACACCCGAGCAGACCAGGGTGTGGCTCACCGAGCAGCTCTACCTGCAGCGCAAGACCGAGAAGTGGGAGCCCTGGGCGATCCAGGAGGCCGCCGCACACGACTGGCGGATGGTGCTCGAGGCCGGCAAGGCGATCGGACGCTTCTCGTCGAGCGAGTGGATCGGCGAGATCGACGTCCCGACCTCGGTGCTGATGACGATGCGCGACGACGTCGTCCCCATCCGACGCCAGGCCCGGCTCTTCGAGCAGATCCCCGGCGCCCGGGCGTTCCGCGTCGACGCCAACCACGACGCCGCGGTGGCCAACACCGACCGGTTCGTGCCGACCCTCCTCCGGGCCATCGGGTCCGTGGTCGGCCGGTCGTGACCGCCCGCAGGCCGCCGACGTCGGCATTCGTCGCCGCCGGCGCCGTGACGGCGGTGGCGCTCGGGGTGACGGCAACAGTCGCAGTGCACCGGCGTCGCACCACCAGGCGCGAGCGCGCCGTGGGCCGGTCACGGTTCGGCCGCAACACCCGCCTGGCGCGCATGGGCGCTCGGGTCGGCACCACCTACGCGACGACGGCGGCCCGCAAGGCGTTCGCGTCGGCCGAGCGGCGTGAGGAACTCGACCGGCACCGCGAACTCCGCTCGGCCCAGCAGGTCGCCGACGAGCTGGGCCAGATGAAGGGCGCCCTGATGAAGCTCGGCCAGATGGCGAGCTACCTCGACGACGGGCTGCCCGAGCCGCTGCGGATGGCGCTCTCGCAACTCCAGTCGCAGGCGCCACCGATGTCGATCGATCTGGCGATCGCCACCGTCGAACGCGAACTCGGCCGACCGTTGACCGACGCCTTCGTGGAGTTCGATCCCGAGCCGATCGCCGCCGCGTCGATCGGCCAGGTTCACCGTGCGATCATCCTCGACCCCACCACGGGGGCAGAACGTGCCGTGGCCGTGAAGGTGCAGTACCCGGGCGTCAGCGACGCGATCGTGTCGGACCTGAAGAACGCCGACATGCTCGGCGCGCTGCTGCAGCAGGGTTTCGGCGGGCTCGACCCGTCGGAGATGGTGGAGGAGATCAAGCTGCGTCTCGCCGAGGAGGTCGACTACCGCCGGGAGGCGGCCAACCAGCAGCGCTTCGCCGACTACTACCGCGGCCACCCGTTCATCCGGATCCCCGACGTGGTGCCGTCGTACTCCACCGGTCACGTGATCACCACCGAGCTGGCGGAGGGCTTCGGCTGGTCGGAGCTGCGGGAGCGCAGCCAGGCCGAACGTGACCGGGCCGGCGAGGTGATCTTCCGGTTCGTGTTCCGCAGCCTGTACCGGATGGGGTCGTTCAACGGCGATCCGCATCCGGGCAACTACCTCTTCCACGACGACGGCTCGGTGACATTCCTCGACTTCGGACTGGTGAAGCACTTCAGCGACGAGGAGCTGACCACGTTCGGGTCGATGGTCCGCGCTGCGGCCGTCGACCACGACCACCACGCCTTCCGGTCGATCCTGGAGCGGGCGGGGATGCTGAAGCCCGATGCCCCGGTGTCGACCGAGGCCGTGGGCGAGTACTTCTCACACTTCTACGACACCGTGCGCACCGACGCCGAGATGACCTGGACGCGGGAGTACGCCAACTCGATCGTGCGCCACACGTTCGACCGGTCGAGCCCGATCAGCCAGTACGCCACCGTCCCGCGGGCGTTCGTGTTCATCCAGCGCATCAATCTCGGCCTCTACGCGCTGTTGGGCGAACTCCGCGCCACGGGCAACTACCGCCGGATCGCCTCCGAGCTGTGGCCGTTCGTCGACGCAGACCCCTCCACCGACCTCGGCCGCGCCGAGGCAGCCTGGCTCGCCGACCGTCCTCACCACTGACGAAGTCGTGTCACCACTGACGGAGGTGTGTCGACACGACTGCGACGTCGCATCCGGCAACTGTTGCATCCGGTGTCGGACACCGGATGCAACGCTCCATCTGCCGGGTGAAGGTGAGGTGAGAGGTGACCGGGCTGACGTGGGCCGGCCGAGCCGGGCCGTTAGCGTCGGGACGATGCGCCGGACACTCCCCCTGCTCGTTGCCGCCACCCTGCTCGTCGCCGCGTGCGGCGGCAGTGACGACGGCGCCGCCACCGACGACACCGCGACCGACGACACCACATCGCAGGAAGCCACCGACGAGACGGCCGACGGCTCCACGGACGACGGAGCCGCCGGCGGTGAGACCGAGCCGACGTTCGAAGATGTCGGCCCACCGCCCACCAACCCCGACAAGCCCGAGGTCGAGACCCCCGCAGAGATCCCTGATGAACTCCAGATCACGGTGCTCGAGGAGGGCTCCGGCCCGGAGGCCGAGGCCGGCGACACGGTCATCGTCGACTACGTCGGCGTCCGCTCCAGCGACGGCGTCGAGTTCGACAACAGCTTCGACCGGTTCGAGCCGTTCCCCGTCGTGCTGGGCACCGGCAGCGTCATCCAGGGTTGGGACGACGGGCTCGTGGGCGCCCAGGCCGGGGCGCGCATCCAGCTCGACATCCCCAGCGACCTCGCCTACGGAGCCGAGGCCCGCGGCGACATCATCGGCGAGAACGAGGCACTCACCTTCCTGGTCGACGTCCGTGCGGTCATCCAGCCGCCCGATCCGTCGGAGGCACCGGACGAGGCCGGTATCGACCCCTCGGAAGGAGCCACCGAGACCACCACCACCGAGCTCAGCGAGGGCGACGGCGCCGAACTCGAGCAAGGCCAGACGGGCGTCATCAACTACGTGCTGTTCCGGGGTGACAACCTCGAGGTGCTCGAGTCCAGCTGGGCCGCCGAGCCCGTCCAGGTCGGTACCGGCGAGGGGAGCTTCCCCGGTTTCGCCAAGGGTCTGCCCGGCATGAAGGTGGGCGGTCGCCGTGCCATCGTGATTCCACCGGCGGATGCGTTCGGGCCCGACGGCAACCCCCAGCTGGGTCTGCCTGCCGGCGTCGACATGATCGTGGTCGTCGACCTGCTCGGCGTCTACTGACCGCCCGCCCCGTCGGGACGACCACGGGCCCAGCGTGGCTCGGGCATCGTCTCGGCAGGCATCTCGTCCATGAACATGTCGTCTCGTTCGGCCTCGGTGAGGTCGGCGGTCCGCGCCCACCGGCCGTAGGTGCGTGCTCCCCAAGCTGCGGTCATCCCGTGGAGCACGACCGACGCCGTGACGGTCAGCGTGATCACGCCGAGCAGGTCGGCGGCGCTGCTCTGCAGCTCGGCGGCGTCCTCCAGGAGGACCACACCGAACACGATCGAGGCCAGCCCCCGGGGCCCGAACCAGCCGACGAACACCACGGTCGGCCAGCGCCAGCCGGTGCCCAGCTGCGAGATCCACACGGGCACCATCCGCACCACGGTGAGCGCCGCCAGTGCACAGATCCACACCTCGGGTCCGAAGGCGCCGAGTGCCTCACCGAGGAACAGGTTGCCGAACACGAAGAACGCAGCGATGCCGAGCAACTGGGCGGCGTCCTCGGTGAACTCGCCGAGATGCCCCGGGTCGTGATGCTTCGACGACCCGACCGAACCGAACGTGAGCCCGCCGGCGAACGCCGCGAGGAAGCCGCTGCCGCCGAGCGCCTCCGCAGCCGTGTAGGCCACGATGGGTACGGCGAAGGTGGCGATCTGCTCGTATCGACCGTCGGACCATCCCCGCGCTCTCGCAGCACCCAGCAGAGTGATGGCGGCGTATCCGAGTACGACGCCCGCTCCGACTCCGAATCCGATCTTCTCCAGCGTCTCGGTGACGGCAGCGGAGGCCGAGGTCGAGCCTGTCAGGGCGACGACCGTCAACACGGTCACGACCGGCACCACCAAGCCGTCGTTGAGGCCCGACTCCACGTTGAGTGAGAGCCGTTCCCGCAGCGGCACGTCGCGGTCCTCGACGACCGCGGCACCGAGCGCTGCATCCGTCGGCGCGAGGATCGCTGCCAGCAGCGCCACTTCCACGAGCGGGATGGCCGGGAAGAGCACCGAGTTGATCGCCGTGCCGAGCAGGATGCTCAGCGGCAGACCGACGAGCAGGAGGCGGGTGGGGACCAGCGCCTCCTTGCGGAGTTCGTGGAGGTCGATCCGGACGGCGTCGCTGAACAGGATGACGGCGAGTGCCACCTCGGCCACGACGCCCACCGCCGCGAGTTCGGCCTCCACCTCCAGCACACCGGTGGCCGACAGCAGGGCTCCGACACCGACGAACACCATCGGCATGGTGAGCGGCCACGACGCGCTGATCCGAGAGATCAGCGCGAAGGCCACGACCAACGCACCGACCAGGGCGATGTCGGCGCCGTCCATCAGCCGACCGCCGGTGGCGATCGACGCGCGTCGTCGGTGGTCACGCCTCCGTCGCTCCGGCGGGCTCGACGGGCTCGACGGCGTCGGCCAGGTCGAGCCCGACGTCGAGTACGGGCGCCGAATGCGTGAGCTCACCCACGGCGATGTGGTCCACGCCCGTCTCGGCGACGGCGCGAGCGGAGGCGAGGGTCAGGCCGCCACTGGCCTCCAGGAGCACCTCCGGAGCGAGTCGATCGCGCAGCGCAACGGCGGCGCGCATGTCATCGAGCGGGAAGTTGTCGATCAAGACTTCGTCGGCACCGGCCTCGATCGCTTCCCGCAGGCCCTCGAGGCTGTCGACCTCGATCTCCACCGGGATCGACGCCTCGAGCGCGCGGACGCGGCGATAGGCCGCCGACACACCGCCCGCTGCCGCCACGTGGTTGTCCTTCACGAGCGCCATGTCGGAGAGCCCCATGCGATGGTTCACCCCACCACCGCAGCGCACGGCGTACTTCTCGAGCGGCCGCAGCCCCGGTGTGGTCTTGCGCGTGTCACGCACCACTGCCCGTGTCCCCTCCAGAGCGTCGACCCACCTGCGGGTCGAGGTCGCCACTCCCGACAGATGGCACAGGAAGTTCAGCGCCGTCCGCTCGGCGGTGAGCAGCAACCGGGTCGGTGCGGTCACCGAGGCCAACGCCGTACCCGCCCCGACGGCGTCGCCATCGGTGGCCGACAGCACGATCTCACTCGCCTCGTGACCGCACACCGTGTCGATCACGGCGGCGACGACCGGGAGCCCCGCCACCACCCCGTCGTCCCGGGCGCCGAAGGTCGCCGTGCTGCGATGCTCGGCGGCGATGGTGGCCGTCGACGTGACGTCGACACCTCCCATCAGGTCCTCGGCGACCGCCGTCCGCACCAGCATCGCCAGCCAGTCGGGATCGATGCCGCCGTCGAGCAGACGGCGACGGGTCGACTCGGCGAGCGGGTGGTACACGAACATGCGGCGAGTGTACGGATCCGTCGAGATGCGGACGGGCTCAGGCGCTGACCGTGACGCGGTCACCGAGCCGGATCACACCGCCGTCGAGAACCGAGGCGTACCACCTGCTCCAGCCGGGGTGCCGGGCGTGATCGACCCGGTGGTGGTCGCCGTCGACGAACGAGGCGGCGACCTTCCGGCACGGGTCGGCCGGTGCGCTGGTGCGGCAGACGACCTCACCGATCGTGACGGTGTGCCCGCCGCGGACGAGCGACCAGTCGATGCCGCCGATCAGCACGTTCTCGCCCACGGTGCCCGGTGCGATGGGATGGCCCTCCCGGTGCAGTGCGTCGAGTACGTCGGCGCTGAAGAGGCAGAGTGCCTGCCACGGGCGCCCGTGGTGCTGCCGGGTGGCCTGGGCGTCGCCGCGCACGCCGCCGAGGTCGACCTCGACCTCCTCGACGGCGAGCTTGGGCACGCCGCCTCCCGACCGGTGGAGACCACGAACGGCGCCGACGAGCGGCTGTTCGCCGTCGACGGCCCGGCGGATCGCCGCCAGGTCGTGGAGCCGGTGCATGATCGCGTGGACGGCGTCGACCTCGCTCCCGGCCGGCACCGGGTCGTCGGGCACGTGGTCGGCCGGCGGGACCGACGACGACAGGTTCACCGGTGACAGTGGGTCGAGCTCGGCGACACGTTCGAGCGTGGCCGGACCGGCGCTGCCCACGACGTGCCCGACCAGGTCGTCACCGTGTGCGATCGTTCGTCGCAGGTCGGTGGGGCTCCACCTGGTGGCGTCGAACCCGCACTCGGTACACGTCGAGATCGTCATCGACGCCGAACGTATCGCAGCCTGCACCGGCCGGCGGCGGCTCGGTCGTCGACTCCGGATCAGCCGGTGGTCGCCGTCGCTGCTGCACCGGACACCTGCAGCGTGCCGGCGACGTCGAGGGTGACGTCGAGGTGACGCACCCAGGCAGCGTCGGTCGCCGGGTAGTCCGCCCGCCGATGACAGCCTCGGCTCTCGGTACGCGTCTGGGCGGCCGCCACCATCGCCGACGCCACGGTGAGGATGTTGGTGCCCTCCCAGCTCCGTCGCGACGGCTCCACGAGTTCGGTGCCGTCCGACGCCGCACCGGACGGGCCGTCGGACGAGACGTCGAGCGAGACGTCCGGCCGTGACGACATCGTGCGAGCGATCGCACCCAGAGCCCCCGCTGCCGCCGCCAGCGACGAGGCGTCGCGGATCACACCGACGTGACGCGACATGACGGCGCGCACCTCCCGCACGCGGCTCGGGGCGAGCAGGGCGAACCCCACCGGATCGTCGACGTCGAGATCCAGTGGCACACGATCGGGAAGTTCCCACGCCAGGTCCCGGCCCACCCGGGTGCCGGACACGACCGACTCGGTGAGGCTGTTCGAGGCGAGCCGGTTCGCGCCGTGCACGCCCGTGGCCGCCGCCTCGCCAACGGCGTACAGGCCCCGCAGCGACGTGGTGCCGTCGAGACCCGCCCTGATGCCACCGCACGCATAGTGCGCAGCAGGCGCCACCGGGATCCGATCGACCGCCGGGTCGAGACCGATCTCGCGACATGCCTCGGTGATCGACGGGAAGCGCCGGTGGAACCGTTCACCGAGGTGGGTCGCATCGAGGTAGACGTGGTCGTCGACACCCCCCGGCGCCTCCGCCATGCGGCGGCTGATCGCAGCCGCCACCACGTCGCGAGGCGCCAGGTCCTCCAGTGGGTGGACCCCGGCCATCACCCGCTCGCCCGCCCCGTCGTAGAGGATCGCACCTTCACCACGGACGGCCTCCGACACCAGCGCCTGCTGACCGGTGGCGTCCGGACCGCGCCACAGCACCGTCGGATGGAACTGCACGAACTCGACGTCGGTGACCGCCAGGCCCGCCCGCAGCGCCATCGCCACGCCGTCTCCGGTGACCGCCGGAGGGTTCGACGTGGCCGCGAAGACCTGACCGTATCCGCCGCATGCCACGACCACGGCCCGGGCCGTCACGATGCCGACCGACACCATCCGGCCGTACTCGTCGGTCTGCCCGATCCGTACACCGGCGGCCTGACGGGTGCCGTCGGGTGCCGTCCCCATCACCAGATCGAGCGCGAATGCCCGCCCGAGCACGTCGACGCCGGCGCCGAGCGCAGATTCGTCGAGCGTCCGCTGGATCTCGGCCCCCGACCGGTCGCCACCCGAGTGGACGATCCGGTTGTGGCTGTGCCCGCCTTCGCGTGTGAGGGCGATGTCACCGCCGTCGAGCTCGGGGTCGAACGCGGCGCCGAGGCGCATCAGGTAGCGGATCGACTTCGGGGCCTCCTCCACCAGCTCGCGCACCACCGCTTCGTCGCACAGGCCGGCACCGGCAGCGAGCGTGTCGCGGACGTGGCCCTCCACCGAGTCGGTGGGGTCGAGCACCGCCGCCAGCCCGCCCTGCGCCCACTGCGTGGACCCGGCGGAGAGCACGTCCTTGGTGACGATCAGCACGCTGCGCACGGGCCGCACGGCGAGCGCAGCCGAGAGTCCGGCAGCGCCGGAACCGAGCACGACGACGTCGACGTCGCGCTCCCAGGTGGGTGCCGGTGCCGCCAGCCGCCTCGGAAGGCTCACGTCACTCGCCGGTGGCGGACGGTGTGCCGATGGCGATCATCCGCTCGACCGAGCGGCGCGCCCGGTCGGCGATGTCGGCGGGCACCGTGACTTCGTCGGTGCCCTCCTGCAACGACCGCAGCAGCTTGGCGGGGGTGATCATCTTCATGTACTTGCACACCGCTGCCGGGTTCACCGGCACGAACTCGGTGGTGGGGTTCACCCGCTCGAGCTGATGGAGCATCCCGGTCTCGGTGGCCACCAACACCTTCTCGGCCGTGGTTTCCCGGGCGGCGTCGACCATGCCACCGGTGGACAGGATCCTGGTGCTGGTGTCGGGGACCACGCCCGCCGACACGAGATAGAGGGCCGAGGTGGCGCACCCGCACTCGGGGTGCACGAACAGTTCGGCGTCGGGCTCGGCCTCGACGCGCTCGCGCAGGTCGGCTCCGTTGATGCCGGCGTGGACGTGGCACTCGCCCATCCAGATGTGCATGTTCTCGCGTCCGGTGATGCGCTGCACGTGGGCGCCGAGGAACTGGTCGGGGCAGAAGAGCACGTCCCGGTCGGCGGGGATCGACTGCACCACCTCGACGGCGTTGGACGAGGTGCAGCAGATGTCGGTCTCCGCCTTCACCTCGGCGGTGGTGTTGACGTAGCTCACCACCACCGCCCCGGGGTGCTCGGCCTTCCACGCCCGCAGCTGTTCGGCGTTGATCGACTCGGCCAGGCTGCATCCCGCAGCGGCGTCGGGAATCAACACGGTCTTGTCCGGGGACAGGATCTTGGCCGACTCGGCCATGAAGTGGACGCCGCAGAACACGATCGTCGACGCCTCGACCTCGGCCGCCACCCGTGACAGGCCGAGCGAGTCACCGACGTGGTGAGCGATGTCCTGGATCTCGGGTACCTGGTAGTTGTGGGCCAGGATCACGGCGTCACGCTCCTCGGCGAGGGCGAGCACCTTCTCCTGCCAGTCGGCGGGCAGCACGTCGACGGCCACGGTGGAACTGGCGGACTGGTGGACAGCCGTGTCGGTCACGACTCCAGCGTAGGTGAGATCCCGCCGGGTTCCGATGCCCGGGTGAGCTGCGGGAGATGCCGACGCAAGGCGGCTCGGCGCCCGGCCTACGTTGTGGTGATGGAGACCGTGATCGACCGGGTCGTGGCAGCGGCCGGTCGCTACGAGGGCACCGGCCAGGACTCACGGCCCGACGCCGGGACCGGGACGTTCTCGGCGAGTGTCGAGGTGCGCCCGCTGGTGGACGGGATGGGCGCCGAGCTGGTGTACGTGGCCCACCGACCGGACGGCTCGTTGGTGCACCACGAACACACGCTGCTGGCGTTCGACATGTGGTCGGGCGAGGCGACGCTGTACGTGCTGTGCGCCGAGCTGAACGGGCTGGGCCGTCTCGTCCAGGTGACCGAGACGGGCTTCTCCAACGGCCTCGGCGTCGACGGGTTCGAACTGCACGTCGAGCTGCGACTCGGGGCCGACGAGCTGGAACACGTGTGGTCGTGGGGTGCCCCCGGCGAGGAACTGACCGAGCAGCTGCGCGCCACCGTCAGCCGCGTCGGGCCGTGAACCGTCGGTCGACACGGCTGCCGGGAAGCCGGTGTGTCATTCCGGCCTGATGCCGGCCGCAGCGGCGGCCACCGCCTCGCCGAACTGTCGGCCGGGTTGTCGGCTCAGCCGCTCGATCGGGCCGCTCACCGACACGGCGGCGACCGTCTCGCCCCCGGCGCCGACCACCGGGGCGCTCACCGACGCCACGCCGGGTTCGCGCTCGCCGACGCTCTCCACCCAACCGTGCGCGGAGGATTCGCCCGACAGCACACGTCCGGCCGACCCCACCTCGAGTGGGAACAGCGCACCCTGCGGCACGATCCAACGCAACCCGTGGGTGGACTCGAGCGACAGCACGCAACGACGTTGGCTGCCCTCGCGCACGAACAACTGCACGCTCTCGCCGGTGCGGTTGCGCAGCTCGTCGAGAACGGGCCGCGCCAGGTCGACGAGCGGGAAGCGCTCCGCAGCCGTGCGACCCAACGGCACCAGGGCATGACCCAGCTCGAAGCGGCCACCTGCGTCGCGACGCAGCATCCCGTGCGACTCCAGCGCCGTTGCGAGCCGGTGGGCCGTGGCGCGCGGAAGCCCGGTGCCGGCCTGCAGTTCCGAGAGGGTGCAGGGTGCGTCGCCGACGGTGCGCAGCACGGCCATCGCCTTGTCGAGCACGCCGACACCCGTTACGCTGTCCATATCGCAAGAACAGTATCCCAGATGATGGGACACTGCAACGCACCGATCGACCACGCGTGACGCCACCGGCGGACTGCGACACCGAACCGAAAGCGAGCAACGATGGGCACGACACTGCCGGAGAAGGTCTGGAACCGACACGTGGTGCACGCCGCACCCGACGAACCCGACCTGCTCTACATCGACCTGCACCTCGTCCACGAGGTGACCAGCCCGCAGGCCTTCGACGGACTGCGGCTCACCGGGCGCACGGTCCGGCGCCCCGATCTCACGATCGCCACCGAGGACCACAACGTCCCCACCGAGAACATCGACCAGCCGATCGCCGACCCGGTGTCGGCGACGCAGATCGACACCCTGCGGGCGAACACCGCCGAGTACGGGATCACCAACTTCCCCATGGGCGACGCGAAGCAGGGCATCGTCCACGTGATCGGCCCCGAGCAGGGCCGCACGCTGCCGGGCATGACCATCGTGTGCGGTGACTCC
>Ga0102938_10002828_pt1 | contig 13093 bp, 8 predicted proteins | sample SalPonR2_B_D2_MG_FD_84516 | JGI IMG/M metagenome (GOLD analysis project Ga0102938, IMG submission 84516) | Salt pond soil microbial communities from South San Francisco under conditions of wetland restoration - Salt Pond MetaG R2_B_D2_MG | ecosystem: Environmental > Aquatic > Marine > Intertidal... | reverse complement strand
TTCCGACCGACGGATGGGGTTGGACTTGGGTCGGCGATACGAACGCGGGACACAATCTGGACGGTCCCGGTGGGTGGATTTTCAATGTGTTGCCGTTCGTGGAACAGCAAACACTGTGGGAGATGACGAAGACCGACGATGGGCGGTTCTCCTTGGGGACGACGCTGACATAAGACGGTGGACCGAGTTCGCGCCCAAACGCGACAACCCGGTGGACGACATTGAGAGTTTCGGCTCTGCCCATCCGTCTGGGCTGAATGTCGTCCTCTGCGACGGTTCCGTTAAATCCGTTACCTATCAGGTCGATCTTTCGGTTTGGCGTGGCTTCGGAAATCGCGCCGATTCGACCGACTCGCGGCCCCGACGGTAAGACCGTCGCTGACCCCTGTGGTTTGCCTTCATCAACCGATGCGGTCCCGTGAATTGACTTCTCGAATCCACTGACCTATCTGAAAATTGATCCGCAAGGGACAGGATCCGCAGCAGCCTTTCGCGGCTACTCTCATGCCCAAAAGCGGAAGCCAGTAAATTGTCCGTAGCCGAGTACCGAAGATCGGGAATGGCACGCAATTCGGACCTGCGTTCGAACGGAACTCGAACCCTCGTGAATCATCCGGGCTCGTCGCGGGTGATCCACGACCAAACACAACGTGACTGCGGCCCGCGGCTAACGCCGACGGCTCACCTGAACGGCCCGGACGATTTTTCGGGCAGAACCCAACGCCGAATCGGTAGCGGCCTACATCAAACGGCTCGTTGCCGCCATAATCAGTGGTCGGTTGGCCTCCCCTCCTTTTCACCTGGCGCACGTCGCACCGATGCTTCAACCCTCATCGCATCGCTGGTCGACCCGAATCATACGGCATCCCAAAACGGTTCTTTTCGCCTGGATCCTGCTGGCCTTCGTCGTCCGCTCGACTTCACCGAGCTGGAACGACGTCGCATACGACGGCGACTTCGAATATCTGCCGGCCGATCGAACCAGCGTCGCGGGCGGACGTCTCCTCGATGACGCTTTTCCGGGAGAGCGAAGCCGCAGCCAACTGGTTTTTATCTCGGCTCGGGACGGGGAAAAACTGAGCAAGCAGGACGAGATCGTCGGACTCGATCTGCTGCGTCGCCTGTATCACCGACTGGCCGAAGCCAGTTGGCAACGGGCGATCGGTTACGGCTACGTCGACGGGGCGATCGATCCGACGGCGGATTACGCGCCGTGGGCGGCCTTGGCAAAAGCGGCGTTGGACGAGTCGATCCAGACCGACGAGACGTTTTACAAACGCATCGAAGACGTCGTGCCGGAAACGTTGCCCACGGCCACCGAACCACGCATGGCGATCGCCTATTGGGATCGCGCATCGGTGTTGCGAAAGCTGGGAGAATCCGATGACCAAGTCGCCGATGACATGGAAGCCGCGGTCGTGCTGTATCCCGACATCGGCAATCGGGTCGTGCCGATCGAGGACCGGGACCTGACCGGCTGGGAGAACCTGATCGACGTGCTGTCGTGGAACGATTCGTTGATCGGTGGCAAGCTCAGCACCCCCGACGCGCGGCTAGCGATCGGACAACTTTCCACCGAGCTTGCCGCGACACAGAACATCGCGACGTTCGAAGCCGCCCAGGATTTGATCGACGAAACGCTTCGCTACAGCCGACGTTTCGTTCGGCCCGGCGTGACGTTGAACTTGACCGGATCGGGGGCCATCGGTGGCGAGACTTTGACCGCGTCCCGCGATGCGATTCGCTACACCGAATGGTTCACGGTCGTGATGATCCTGATCATCTTGTCCCTGGTGTATCGATCGCCGTTGCTGGTCGCGATCCCGATGATCAGCATCGGGATCGCCGTCGTCGTGGCCACCGGCGTGGTCACTCACCTGACGTCCTGGTCGGCCCAAGGCTGGCTGGGCGGATTGGACCTTCGCATTTTCACCACCAGTCGGATCTTTGTCGTGGTCATCTTGTTCGGGGCCGGGACGGATTACTGTTTGTTCTTGATCGCACGGCTCCGTGAAGAAGCCGGTTCCCATCCGTGGGGCCGGGCCTGTGAAGAAACCATGCGAAACGTCTCGGGCGCGTTGCTGGGGAGCGCGCTGACGACGATCATCGGATTGGCGATGTTGTGGTTCGCGGATTTCGGCAAGTTCCAGTCGACCGGACCGGTCATCGCCATCTGTTTGCTGATCGGTTTGCTAGTCTGCTTGACGCTGACCCCAGCGCTGCTCAGTTTGATCGGGCCGAGAGTTTTTTGGCCCGCCGATCCCACGAAATTGCGAGGTCAGTCGCTTTCGCTGTGGGGCCGTTCGCCGTCGCAACCCGGCGTGAATTCCAGAACCTGGGCCACGATCGCCTTGTTGATGACCCGCTTCCCCGTTCTGACGTTGGTGGCGGGAATCGCGTTGTTGATCCCACCGGCGATCCATGGCTATCGAAGCGAAAGCCGTGTCACTTACGACCTGAGCGGACAACTCGACAGTCGCGGCGTGACTCCGGTCGGGATGAACGTCCTGCGGCAACATTTCGAGATCGGCGAGATCAATCCGGTCACCCTGATGATGGTCTTGCCCGACGACGCGTCACGCCAAGAACTGGAGCAACACGTCAAATCGTTGAAGGAAGACTTGTACGAGCTGGACGGAATCGTTGCCGTTCGTACCGCGGATGATCCCTTGGGTGACCGCAAGGAAGGTCTGCTCAGTCGCGACGCGTTGCTGCGGCGGGCGCTTCGCAACCATCGAATCGCCCAGCGGCATTTCTTTTCCGACACGCCCCGCTACGCCCAACGACTGGTGCGACTGGATCTCGTCCTGGAGGGCAACCCGTTCGAGGAAGACACGGCGAAACGACTCGGAACGCTGGCCAGTTTCCTGAACGCCCGCTCGTCGGATCCCGATTCGGCGTGGCACGAATCGGCGTCTTATCTGACCGGCACGACACCGTCGATCGTGGATCTCCGCGAAGTCACCCTTGCCGACAATCGCAAGATCAAGGTCGCGGTGGTGCTCTCGGTGCTGGCCGTCTTGTATTTGGTCATCCGTCGTTTCGGGCTGTGCCTGTACCTGATCGGTACGGTTCTGCTCAGCTACTACGCGACGTTGGGGCTGTCGGTGGTGTTTTTCGGCGCGGTTTACGGCGACGAATTTCTGGGCCTGGATTGGAAACTGCCTTTGTTCTTGTTCGTGATCCTGGTGGCCGTCGGCCAAGATTACAACGTTTATTTGGTCACCCGAATTTTGGAGGAACAACGTCAGCTCGGCTGGCTGGCCGCCGTTCGTCGCGCCGTCGCAAGGACCGGCGGGATCATCACGGCTTGCGGCTTGGTCATGGCGGCGACCTTTTTCAGCATGACCGCGTCGGCCTGGTTCCCGCCGTTGGCTCGATCGGTCGGCCTGGACGTCGGCACGCCGACCACGTTGCAAGGCATCGTTCAGCTCGGATTCGCGTTGGGACTCGGAGTCTTGATCGACACGTTTTATGTGCGAACGATCCTGGTCCCCAGTTTCTTTGCCGTCCTGGGCCGACGCGCTTGAACCGACGCGCCCGGACCCGCTGGCAGCCACACGTTTTCTCACAAGACGGGACTGAAGAGCCTAGCGATCGCCGTGCCCATCCGCGAGAACCAGGGACGAAGCGGTTTGCCCACCTCGTTGCTGCGTTCCGAACCTGCGAAATCCATTTCCAACATCTGTTCGGTTCGTCGGATCAGGTCGACGTCGTCACTGGCGACCATCAGTTCGAAATTCAGATGCAACGATCGGTTGTCAAGATTGGTGGATCCGATCAAAACCAAATCGTCGTCGACCAAGACGCATTTCTGGTGCAGGACGCCGTTCAGATAGCGGTACACCGGGACGTCCAAGTTCGCCAACTCCCGCTCGTAGTAAAAACCGGCCAAGAACACGGCCCATTGGTCGGCGACCGAGGGAATCAGTATTCGAACATCGACGCCTCGGGCTCGCGCCATCGACAAGGCGACCAAAATCCCGTCGTCGGGCACCAAATAAGGTGTGCTGATCCACAGACGGTTGCGGGCGGCCATCGCCGCGGCGGCAAACATCATCGTCGCGCGAGGACGCTCGTCGGCGGGCCCCGTCGCACAAACCACGGTCATGTCGCGGGGCTCGGTTTCCGTCGACGTCTGCTGACCCGATGCCTGCTGACCCGACGTGCCTTGACCAGGCCGATCGTCCCAACGGGCTTCCTCAACATCACACCGCGCGGCCCAGTAATAGTCGCCCGCGAAGACGGCTTGAATCTTTCGCGCCGAACTGCCTCGAATCAGCACAGCGGTATCCCGCCAATGTTTGACCCAAGCGGGTTTTCCCAAATACTCGTCGCCCACATTCAAGCCGCCGACGATCGCCACCTCCCCGTCGGCCACGACCAGCTTGCGGTGGTTGCGGAAGTTGATCTGAAACCGATTCACCCAGCCTTGCCGCGTGTTGAACGCCCTCACGTCGACGCCGGCTTCCACCAGCCGATCCACGTAGCTTTGGCCCAGCCGCAAGGATCCCACTTCGTCGTACAGCAACCGCACGACGACGCCGCGTTTCGCACAAGCGATCAGACAATCGGCAAACCGATTTCCGATTTCGTCGTCACGAATGGTGTAGAACGCCAAGTACACATAGTGCCGTGCGTTCTGCAAGATCGCAAAGACACCTTCGAAAAATTCGGCACCATCGATCAACAATCGAAAACGATTCCCGTGACAGATCGGCGTGTCCAATACGTCGGCGACTTGTTCCAGCGGAGTCGACAGCGGGGTCGAGCGACGGTTCCGTCCGGTCGACAATTCCCGCCGCACCGCGGCGACTGATCGCTGATGACGTTGCCCGACGACACGAATCGCTTCACGGTATCCTTCGAAGCGATGTCGAGCGAAGACCCAGTACAGCGGCAACACGGGTACCGGCAGCATGACCAAGCCGATGACCCAGGCCATCGCCGCCTGCGAAGTCCGCACGTGCTTGAGCGCGTGCAATGCCGTCGCCAACGAAACCGATTCGACGACGATCGCCACCGTCGGAATCAGTGTCGTCCATTGCAACCGACCGATCATCAATTCAACGAATAACATGACCGAGATTGTAACCACAATCCCACGCCCCTCTACCAACCGAAAACCACGCCCTACGGACGGCGAAGGGCAGCCATCGATCGACCGTCATGAGTATCGCTGATTCGCAATGCTGCACGGAAAGTTGATCGTCCCATCTCGTTCTCATGCGTCGGCGAAGACATCAAAAGTGCTTCGGGTTACGCGGACGCTTGCGGCTTCCCCGTGAACCGGCGGAGGAGTTTTCCGACTCCTCGGGTTTCGGGACCGGCAAGAACCGCAGTCGTCCCGAGAACGTCGGCCGATCGAAAAAGCACGCGTCCACGTTGGTGGTGAATCCTACAAGCTGATGTTCGATTGCAAACGCACCTTTCCATCTCGCCGGTCGACTCGAATCTCCGTTCGAATCAAACGTCCAACCCAGCCAGGAAGTGGCGACAGCATCATGCCGTGGAGTTTGCTCCACGGAACAAGCCGAAGTTGCATCCAGCGGCAGCGGAATCGGCGGTCCCTTGATCCGGCGGGCAAGCCCACCGGCAAGGAGGTATCGCCCATCGTGGGCTTCCTCGCATGAGAGACGAAAATTGTAACCGGAGAATTTTCTGGAGACGGATGTCGTCCATTGCAAGGAAATCGATAAAAACCAACCAGAGCATCGAATTGACGAATTTTATTCCCCCCGTCACCTTTTTGACGCGTCACCTTTTTGACGTCTACTTTAATCTTCGTCGACTTTGTCGTTGACTCGGTCGACGTAGGCGTCGGGATTACACTTTCGCGACAAGCCCTCGGTAGTCATCGTGCGGACTTTTCCGAACACGTCACGCTCCCCGAAAGCGCGGTCATGATTGCCGAATAGCCACGCGACGTTGGCGAAGCTGTTGGGATCACGACCGTCGAGAAAATATCGATTGTTCAACTGCTCTGTGATCCGGTACGCGTAATCGGGGGTGTTGGTCCAGGCCAAGATCTGTTTCCCCCAATACATCCGCATGTGATTGTGCATGTAGCCGGTTTCCCGCATTTCACGCATCGCCGCATTCCAGTATTCGTCATGCGTCTCGCCGTTCTCCAGTTCGCTAAGCGTGTAGTGTTTTTCTCGTTGGTCGTGTCGGTGATCATCCAGAGTCTCCGCCGCCCAATCGGGCAAGCAAGAATACGAGTCGTAGTCCGGCGTGAAATTCACGAAGTTCTTCGACAGCTCACGACGGATGATCAATTCTTCCATGTAGGATTCGCGGTCCGTCTGAGTTCCCGCGGACGTCTCTTTTATTTTCAAGGCGATGGTGAGGGGCGAAATTTGTCCGAAGTGCAAATACATGCTCATGTGCGAAACCGCGTCTCGCACCGGATCGCTACGATGATCGTCGTAGGATGTCAATCGCGACTCGACAAAACGGTTCAGCTTCGCCGTGGCTTGGGACGTGCCACCGCGAAACCACCGGCTGACGGCGGGAACGCTGCGATCGACTTTGATTTTCCGCAACACCGCCTCACGATCTGTTAAGTCATCCCCCGAAACGGGAAGCGTTGTGGAATCTTTCTTCATTGGTGTTGTCGTCAACGGCAACAGATAATCGGGCAGATGCGAATTCAGCTTGGGTCGAATGGTTCGGGCCGCGTACTCCCGTTTGTCAGAAACCACGTCGACGGGAACGACGACATCGCTTTCGACCTCTACGACGCTACAGCTTGCGTTCTCGGCGACCGACCGTCGCCACGATTTCTGTTGCCGGAGATAACCGCGGTCGCAAATCACCATCGAAGCGCGCTTCGCCACGTCGAGCGTGACTTCGTCGGGCTCTCCGCAGCGAACGACCATTTTGATTCCACGACCTTGAATCGCCGTTTGCGTTTGCTCGATGCCTTCGAGCAAGAACGTCGCCTGGCGGAGCGACAATTCCGGATCGTTCTCAGGAATGACGAACAAAACCATTAACGGCTGTCCCCGTTCGTTCGCCGCCCGGACGGCGTACTCGACCGCGTGGTTGTCCTGGGCTCGCTGGCTTTGCTCCATCCAGTACAGGACGTAGTCGCTCTCACCGTTTTCCCGCTCGGCCAACCGTCGGATTCGTTGAGGCTGGATCAATTGAGTGGCCACGAGATTTCGATCCTGGTTTTGAAGGTTCGTCGTAACGGAGATCACGATCCATCGCTGTGAAATCGTAGCGCCGGTCGTTACGGAGTCAAATGCGACCGGGAAACACCACTCGTCGCCAATGTTCGCACCGATCGCAGTGCTCAAACGGACAACCGGCTTACCGACCAAATAAGCGGCACTCGAAACTCCAGCAACGAACCGCCGGGAATCCGATGACCCATGCTTTTCGATTCGCAATCGCTGCCAGTCATTCTTCAAGCAAAAGGGAGCACGTGGTCACCCCAGGTCCGCGGAGGGGTTTGTCTGCGCATTTAGCAACACGCGGATCATGGCTGACGTAGCGGGATTCACCAGAATTCCGATCCAGTCTTTCGGAGTCGGAAGTCTGGCGACATCCGCTACAGTCAATCCGACACTGATTGATCGCGTGTTGGGTAGTGGCCATTACTTGAGGGACTCACACGCGTGGCTATCTCCTCCGGATCAGCTTGATCGCTTGTTGTGCGATGCGTGGAAGCAAGGCCAAGGCCGCAAAAGCGACGATCAATTGCCAGTTGATCAGCCCGCCGGCACCTTCCTGGGCGAGCGACGCGGCGCTAGGGAAAGTGGAGCCCGCGTAAACGAACACCGCTGTGCCGGGAAGCATGCCGATTTGGCTGACCCACCAGTACGTCCGAGTCTTCATCGGCGTCAGACCCATGACCACGTTGATGACAAAGAAGGGAACCACGGGTATCAGTCGCAGCGTGAATAAATAAAACGCTCCTTCACGCTTCAAATTCTCGTTGAACGATCCCAGTTTTTCAGAGAACTTCGACTGAATGAAATCGCGGAAAAGATAGCGACTGAGCAAGAACGCCATCGTCGCTCCTGTGGTCGATGCGAAACTGACCAGCAGCAAACCGGTACCGAAACCGAGATACCATCCGATCGCCAAAGTCATCACCGCCGCGCCCGGCAAGGACAGTCCGGTGACGAGGACGTAGGCCGCAAAGGCGATGCCGTAGACCAAGACAGGATGGCGATCGCGAAAATCCAGCAACGCGGATTCCCGTCGGGCGAGATTCTGCAGCGTCAACGAGTCTCCGAACATCGCGTAGGCGATGGCCACGGTCCCCAGCAGAACCCCTAAGACGATGATCTTCCGATAAGGAAGTCGCTTCACGTTCTTCGTCTCGGTGGACATAGCTGATTCATCCGTTTTCGTCGCCTCCCGGCTGATTTCGAACGCCCGGCGTCAGTCGTTTTGCCTCCGCGCCCCCCCGCGACGGCGGCCGGATCTCCGGGGTGCGAAAAACCGTCTCGGCGTTTCCGGTGTTCACGCGAAATCGGCTCGACCGTGCGAAGTGTGACCGCATCGTCACGACGTCGCCCAGCGTCGCGGCGAATCTAAATCACTTCGTTTCGAAGCGTCAATTCGATCGGGCAATGATCGCTGCCCGTGACTTGGTCGTGAATCCTTGCCCCGGCGACTCGATTCCAAAACTTCTTTGCGACCCAGAAGTAGTCCAATCGCCAACCGATATTCTTCTGCCGTGCGTTCATCCGATACGTCCACCAAGTGTATCGTCCGGGACCGTCGTCGAAATGGCGAAACGAATCAATGAAGTTCGCCTGGGCGACTTCGTCCAAGCCCCCGCGTTCCTGATCCGTGAAGCCCGCGTTCTTTCGATTGGCTTTCGGATTGGCCAAGTCGATTTCTTTGTGAGAGCAGTTCAGATCACCGCAAAAAATCACCGGCTTGCGACGATTCAATTTTTTGACGTAAGTCAAGAAGTCCGCGTCCCAACGCATTCGGTAATCCAGCCGCGTCAAACCGCGCTGCGAATTGGGTGTATAGACGTTGACCAGATGAAAGTCATCGAACGTCGCCGTGATCAAGCGTCCTTCTTTGTCGTGATCCTCGATCCCCATCCCTAAGGCGTGTCGCTTGGGCGGCACTTTGGACCAGATGGTCGTGCCGCTGTAGCCGCGTTTGGCGGCGCAGTTCCAGATCTGCTGGTAACCCAATTCGTCGGCCCAGCCGGTATCGACTTGCTCGGGAGTCGCTTTGGTTTCCTGCAAGCAGAGAATATCCGGCACGCACGTCTGGACGAATTCCCGAAAACCTTTGTCCATCGACGCGCGGATGCCGTTGACGTTCCAAGAAACAAGCTTCATGTAGAATTTCGGGGGATGGTGTTCGCGAGAGCCAGAGACGACGAACGGAGCCGACGGCCGGTCGGTGGCCTTTTTACCGAGAACTTCGGACGAGTTTGCTGACCGTGTTGCCGGTTCGCAAAATCAGCCCGTCGGACGCGACCGCGGGCGACGCGGTCAGGTCTTCGCCGATCGGATTTCGCGCCAGAATTTCGATGCCCTGGGCGTCGACCTTCGTCAACACAGATTCGCCGTCGCTGGAGAAAAAGGCAACCCGGTCGCCCATCACCAAGGGCGACGCGACGTAGTTGCCGCCCATTCGCTTGGCCCACAGGGACCGACCGGTCCGCGCGTCGACGGCCGACGCGACCCCGTTGTCCGTGATCCAGACCACCATGGGCTTGATCGATTCTTGGCCACCCGCCGCGGTGGCCACCAGCACGGGAAAAGACAATCGCGAATTGCCGCGATCGTGATTCCACACGACGTGCGAATCCGTGACGTCTCCGCGGGTCGAATCATCGACACGAATGGCGATCAGTTCGGCACCGCGTGATCCGGTGTTGATGATCACTTTGTCTTCGAACACCAACGGCTGTGCGGCGGCGTTGTAGTCGTCGTGCCGCAGCGTCCAGATTTCCCTGCCCGTGACCGCGTCGTATCCGAACGCGGCTCGGGAGCCGACCGAGATGACTTGTTGGCTGTCGCCGACGGTCATGATCGCCGGCGTGCTGTAGGCCTTTCGGAGATCGCCCTCGCGTAGCGGAAGCCCGTCTTCGCCGAGGTCACCGTAGTCGGTGGTCCGATCCGTTTTCCAAACGGTCTCTCCGGTTTCCTTGTCTAGCGCCACGACGAATTGGTGATCGATCCCGTCGAAAGTCAAGATCAACAAGTCATCGACGATCACCGGCGACGACCCCGGGCCACGAAAGTGGCGGACGTTGATGTCGCGACGCTGCCAAACGGTTGCACCGGAGTCGACGTCCAGCCGCGCGGTCCCGTAGGTTCCGAAGTGGACGTAAAGCCCGTCGGACTGCAGGACGGGCGTCGGCGCGGCGTAGTTGTTGACCGGATTTCCCAGCGGCTCCGGCGAAGCGTTTTCGAACAGCGTGCGATGATGAAGCACTTCGCCGGTCGTCGCGTCCAGGGCATCGACGAATTGTTGCTTGCCGTCCTCGGTGGCGGACGTCAACCAAATTTTTCCGCCACCGATCACCGGCGTGCTGTGCCCGCCGTGCCGAATCTCGGTCGTCCACGCCAGATGGTCTCCGTCAGCCTCCCAAGTTCGGGGCACCACCGCGATCCGCTCGGCAGGAACGTTACCGTTGGAAAGTGGACCGGCTTTTGCAGGCCAAGACACGCTCTGGGCGGAGGCGGGAACGACGATCGACGATGCCAACAAGCACGCGATCACGGAGGCAAGAACCGAAGGGAGCGGAAGCATGTCGAGCTTGAAGTTTTGTCGGATCAATTGGCTGTGTCTTGTTTTTGCGGGAGCATTTCGAAAAGCTATAGGTCGCCTGCCCGATGGGGCGGTTCCGAGCACCAAAATGCCAGCCCCACAGATTAACTCATTCGGCCCCAGAAAGCTTTTGCCATGTCTCTGCCTTTTTCGCGAACGTTTGTTTTCCTGCTGATCGGCGTGAACTTGGCGTTGGTCGCTTGCGTCGCGTTCTTGGCGATCGATCCGATCGAACGGAACGAGTCGATCCGGGAAATCCGGTCGGACGCCGCGGTTCCCGCAATCGCGCGGCGACAAGACACGTCGAGGACCGACCGATCGTCGATCACGGAACCGCCGAGCGGGCCGGAGACACGGTTTCGGCCGCCGGCCTTGCCGACGCCGGGGGTCAAAACGGAGCTGGCACAACAAGAACGTGCGACCATCGAATTGTTCCGCACCGCTTCCCCGTCGGTCGTGCACATCACCACGGCCCGCGTCGCTCGGGATTTCTTCAGTCTGGATGTCCAGCAGGTTCCTCAAGGCAGCGGAACGGGCTTTGTCTGGGATGATCAAGGTCACATCGTGACCAACTATCACGTGATCCGCCGCGCCGACGTCGCGATGGTCGCCTTTGACGATCAGAACTCTTATCCGGCCAAGCTGGTGGGATCGGCGAAGGAAAAGGACCTGGCGGTGTTACGCATCGACGCCCCGCCGGAACAGCTCAAGCCGCTTCGCATCGGCGTCTCGTCGGACTTGCAAGTCGGCCGGATGACGTTCGCGATCGGCAACCCTTTCGGACTCGATCAAACGTTGACCACGGGCGTCGTCAGCGCTTTGGGGCGCGAAATCAAGTCCGATTCCGGCGTCCCGATCAAGGACGTCATTCAAACCGATGCGGCGATCAATCCCGGCAACAGTGGCGGTCCTTTGCTGGATTTGTCGGGCCAATTGATCGGCGTCAACACGGCAATTTACAGTCCGTCGGGTGCCTACGCCGGAATCGGTTTCGCGATTCCCGTCGACACCGTCCGCTGGGTGATCCCGGAACTGATCGATCACGGGCGGATCATTCGTCCGGGCATTGCGGTGACGGTGGCCAGCGAGGCGATGACGAAACGTTGGGGGCTGCCCAAAGGCTTGCTGGTCCTGAGAGTCAACGAAGACAGTCGTGCCGAGGCGGCCGGGCTGAAGCCGACCATGCAAACGGATCGCGGCATCATCCTGGGAGACATCATCACGGCGATCAACGAGTCGCCGGTGGAATCCACGGCGGACTTGATGCTGATCTTGGAAAACTACAGCGCCGGCGACGTCGTTCGTTTGACGGTGCTTCGCGACGGTGACGAAAGACTGGTACCGGTCGAACTGGAGATGTTGGACAAGTGATCAGCCGGCCATCGCTTCACGACGCACCGGACGGACCCGTGGTTTCGGTTTGACGAATTCGTTTTCGCCGTCGACCCGGGCGATGTGAACGTCCAACTGGGGGAACGGGATTCCGATATCGGCCGCATCCAACTGCCGTTTGACTTCTCCGGTCAGCGCTTCGGTCATCGGCCAAAAGTCGGCGGACTTCACCCACATGCGGACTTTCCACTGCACGGCGCTGTCCCCCAGTCCGGCCAAGACCACCGCGTAGCCTCGCAATTCACCCTGAACGGTTCGATCCGAAAACGTCTCGGCGGCACAGGTCAGCGCCGTTCGCGTGGCGTCCTGATCGGCGGAATACTCGACACCGACGACGACCTCGATGCGACGATGCGGATGGTGACTGATGTTTTCGATCGTCCCGCCGGCGATCCCGCTGTTGGGGACGATGATGCGTCGATTGTCGGGTGTATCCAGCGTCGTGGTGAACAGGTCGATTTCGTTGACCGTGCCGGAAACGCCACCGGCGTTGATGAAGTCGCCGACTTTGAACGGACGAAACACCAACATCAGGACGCCGGATGCGAAGTTGCTGAGCGTGCCTTGGAACGCCAGACCGATCGCAAAACCGGCGGCCGCCAACATCGCGGCCAAGCCGCCGAGCGGGGCGCCCAGTTTGCTAAGCACCATGCCGGTGACCCCGAACATCACCAAGTAAAAGACCATCTTGCCGATGAACTTGCCGAACGTTTCGTCGACGCGGCGACAAACCGGTCCGCTGATCAATCGCGAAACGTACCTGGCGACCAAATAGCCGACAAAGATCACCGCCAACCCCACGGCGGCCCACAGCAATCCGGGCAACACGTTGGCGGTCAGGGTCTCGGTCATGCCGTCGAAGTCCCGGTTCTGCATCTGATCCATGAACTTTGTCAACGCGCCGCCCAGGGCATCGTCGGTGTTGGTCTCGGGCACGACC
>Ga0102938_10002827_pt1 | contig 13093 bp, 8 predicted proteins | sample SalPonR2_B_D2_MG_FD_84516 | JGI IMG/M metagenome (GOLD analysis project Ga0102938, IMG submission 84516) | Salt pond soil microbial communities from South San Francisco under conditions of wetland restoration - Salt Pond MetaG R2_B_D2_MG | ecosystem: Environmental > Aquatic > Marine > Intertidal... | reverse complement strand
GTCTTCGTCGGTCTCGGGATTCAGATGGGGAATCACCGAGTTCAGATTCATCAGGTCGTTGGACTCGAGTGCTTCGCCGACGATCTTTCGGCTGAGCAACAGCTCGATGTGGTTGGCCAAGATGTCTTCGTCGACCATCTGGCCGGAGGAATCACTGCTGGACAGGCCGGCCCCTTTGTCATTGATCATCACGCGGGCGTTGGTTTCGTACCATACTTCCGCTTGCAGCGCGTAAGCCACGCCGGCGGCCAATCCGGCCAAGGCGAAAAACATGATCAACCAGCGTTGCCGCGACAGGATCTGGATCACGTCCAGCGTTCCGACGTCATCGATCGGCGTTTTGGAACCGTTGTTTGCACCTGACGTCTTGGCGGAGGAACCGTTCATCGCAGGTGCCGCGGAATCGGGGCGGCTGTTGTTTTCGGCCATTTCGTCTTTGCGTCCGGCGAGGTGTCGCGGTTGGGGGGGGGGCAGCAGTTCGGGACCCTCGAGTATAACCAAAGACTGAAAATATGAAGGCAAAACCCGGGAACCTTCGCGGAGTTTAAGCGTTGAACGGCAGAGGGTTTTGCCGCGAATGCGGCGGGATGGTTTGTCGGTCCGGCTCGGCCGCCGTAGACTGTCAGTAAGACCGTCATCTGCTCCTTTGGTCGTTCTGGCCACATCGCTCGTTCCACCCCTGTTTTGCTGATTTTTCATGTCGCACCACAACGGTTCCGCTGCGCCCGCCCCTCCCCGATTCGCTGATAACTCTGGTGCCGCCGTCGCCGAACGGCTCAAGGCCAGCTTGCTGCAGCAGAAAGAAGAGCTGGAAGTCGACAAGATTTTCCGGGCCCTGGTCAAGCTGGAAGGCTCCGACTTGCACCTGAAAGTCGGCCAGCCACCGATGGTCCGCGTCGGCGGCGAACTGAAACCGCTGAACCGCCCGCCCATCGAAGCCGAGGAAATGGTCCGCCTGTTGATCCCGATGATGGACGAACGCAACCTGCTGATTTTCGAAGAAGAAGGCGGGGCCGACTTTGCGTACCTGTGCGAGGTCGACGGCGTCCGCTGGCGTTTCCGCGTCAACATGCTCAAGGCGCTCGGGAACATCGGCTTGGTCGCCCGGCGGATCAACAATTTCATCCCCGACTTTCGCGGGCTGTTCCTGCCCGATTCGATCGAAAACCTCTGTCACTACGAACAGGGCATGGTGTTGCTGGCCGGAGTCACGGGGTCGGGCAAGTCGACGACGATCGGGTCGATGCTGAACTACATCAACAGCATCTATCGCAAGCACATCCTGACGCTGGAGGATCCGATCGAATTCATCTTCACCGAGGACAAGTCGCTGATCAACCAGCGCGAAGTCGGACAGGACGTCAAGGATTTCGGCATCGGCATGAAGCACGCCGTGCGGGAAGACCCCGACATCATTCTCGTCGGAGAGCTTCGCGACGAGGAGACTTTCATGACCGCGATTCACGCCGCCGAAACCGGACACTTGGTCTTCGGTACGATCCACGCCGCTAGCGCCTCGACCACGATCGGACGGATCTTGGACTTGTTCCCGGAAGAAATGCACGGGGCGATCCGCAGCGCGATCGCGTTCAACATGAAAGGAATCGTGTCCCAAAAATTGCTCAAGAGCATCCGGCCCGGCGTCTCCCGGGTGCCGACCTGCGAAGTGATGACGTTCACGCCCATGATTCGCAAACTGGTTCTCGAGGGCCACGACAACAAATTGCCCGACGCGATCCGCATCGGGGCCGAAGACGGGATGCAGGATTTCACGATGTCGCTGAAGCAGTTGATCGACGACGAATTGATCGATCGACCGACCGCCTTTGCCGTCGCGCCCAACAAGGACTCGCTGAAGATGGCCTTGAAGGGCATCGACGTGAAAGCACCCGGCATCATCTGATGCGGTGTCGTGGCGGTCCGAGTCGACCCCGACTCGATACCGCCCGGTCGCCCCGTGGCCATTTTCTTCCGCTCCGATCGCCAATCCCGTCCCGCTTGACTAATCTGGGCCTCTCTGAAATCTCGTCCTCTGATCTGATTTTCGCCGCATGGCCCGCAAAGCAACGCCGCAGGAAGAACTGCAACCCTGGCAAACCGTCACCCCGGTCGAGTTTTCGCCGAAACTGAAAGCTTCCACCGAGGCCCAGGCGTTGCTGGTCGCCGCACGGCAAGGTGCCGGATACGAAATCGCCGGCGGCCAAATCGCACACGGCGTCGCCGCCCGGGCGACGCAGATCTTGATGGATTTTTCACAGACCGCGTGCGCCATCCGCTACCAGATCGACGGGGCTTGGGAACAGATGCCGCCGCTGGATCGTGAGAGCGGCGACGCGATGCTGTACGCGATCAAACAGTTGTGTCTGATGAATCCGGCCGACCGGCGGAGCAGTCAGAAAGGCACCGTCGGTTTGAAGGCCGGCAAAGCCAAGTACACCATGGAAGTCCAATCGCAAGGTGTCAAAACCGGCGAACGCGTGCTCGCCAAACTGATCCCCGAAAAGCTGCCTTTCGAAAAGCTGGCCGAATTGGGAATGCGGGACAAGATGATCGAGGCATTCAAAGGCGGCTTGAATTCCGAAGGCTCTCTGATGCTGATCAGTGCCCCGAAAGCCGAAGGCCTGACCACGACCTGGACGGTCGCTTTGGGCGAAGCCGATAAGTACATCCGCGATTTCCAGTCCATCGAAAACAAAGACAATCCGGAACCGGAAATCATCAACGTGTCGCCGAATTTTTTCGGCGGCGACACCGGTCAAACCTGCACGACGATGGTCGACCGGTTGGTCCTTCGCGAACCCGACGTGTTGTTGTTTCCGGAATTGCCCGAAGAGCCGGCGCTGGCGAAAAGCTTGAAACAGTGCAAAACCGCCGACAAACAAGTCATTACCCGTGTCGTCGCCGCCAACGCCGTCGAAGCGCTCGTGCGATTGATCGCCAAATACCCCGCCCAGGCCGCCGAAATTAGTCAATTGATCAAGGGGGTGACCAGTCAAAAACTGATCCGTCGGCTTTGCGAAAATTGCAAAGTCGGATTCGAGCCGTCGCCCAAATTGTTGCAACAACTGGGCATTCCGGCCGGCCGCGTGGCCCTGCTGTATCAGCCTTTCGTACCACCGCCGATCGAGCAACAGGTCGACGAAAAAGGACGTCCGGCACCGATCGAGCCTTGTCACGTTTGCAACGGACGTGGCTACTACGGACGCGTGGGAGTGTTCGAGTATTTGCAACCGGGACCAAAGCTGCGAAGTGCGGTGACCAAAACTCGCGACATTGCTCAGCTGTATGCCATCGCCAAGGCCGAAGGCCACCGCAACATCCAGGCGGAAGCCGTGCTGACGGTCGCCCGCGGGTTGACCGGCCTGGACGAACTCAAACGAGCGTTCGCAAAAAAATAGCCGTCACTCCGAGCGTGACGGCTAATTCGGATGCGTCGGCGCTGGATTGCCGGCTCTACAAACCCAGGGGGTCTTTCGTTTCGCCGACTTTGTCGTCCTTCGCGGCTTCTTCTTCTTCCATCGTCTTCACCGTTTCGCGGTGTCCCTCGGCGATCTCGTCCATGCCGATTTCTTCGTAGCAGGTCGCCAGGGCTCGGTGCGCGTTCAGCTTCAAACTTTCAACGGGCAGCGATCGCAACAGATCCGGAATGGCTTTTTCGTGTCGGCCGAGCCGGAACAGAATCTGGCCGCGGGTTTCGTAAAAGTGTGGGGTCGTATTCGGACTGGTTTGGTCGATCGCGCGGTTGATCAGTTTCAACGCGTCTTCCAAATTCTCGTCACCGCGCGCCGTCATTGCGACGGCCAAGTTGTTCAAGATCGCGGCGCTTTGGGGCAACAAATCCGCCGCCATCCGCAGGTGTTTCAGCGCGGTGTCGTTGTTGCCACGCATCAACGCCCCGGTGCCCATGATGAAGTGCGAGATTCCCGGGGAAGAACCTTCCACCAGGGTCTTTTGCAACGCCTTGACCTGCGGATGGTCCGACTGGGCCGTCGACAAAACTTTGTCGGTGACCAGCGTCAATACGCGGGGATTATCCGGCGCGAAGTTGACGGCCACCTGAAGCTTACGCATCAAGTCGATCTGCGACTCCGGCGAATCGTTGGTCGTTTTTTCCAGGTGCATGATCCAGGCCACGATGGCTTCGCCCATCGCTTGTCGAGCACGAGTCTGTTCATCGGGTGTTTTGGCGCGATCGACCGCGCGTTTGATCGTTTGGATCGCGTCCATGTGACGGTCGGCGAACAGCTGAGTCTGGGCGACGGCCAACGCCAACACGGTGTTGGTCGGATCGTCGTCGAGCAGTTTCCCGACGTGATCCAAGGTTTGCAGGCCCAACGCGTCGGCGCGATCCTCGTCGCCCATGCGTCGATAGATGGCGGCCGCTTGGAGGCCACGCATGGGCTGGCGGACCGCCAATTCTTCCAGCAACCCGGCGGCTTCTTTCATCCGGTCTTGGGCGATCAAAAAGTCGGCATACAGCTGTTTGTAATTCCAGTCTTCCGGCGATTCTTCGTAAATCAACTGCAACAAGTCGCCGAATTCGGTCCGCTGGTCTTCGTCCAGTTCTCCCCAATTTTTTCCGATGTAATTCTTGGCGATGATCCAACGGGCCGCGGCTCCGTAACTCTTGCTGTCGACAAGCTGATGCATGATCGCGTCGGCTTCCTCGACCTCTTCCTGTTTCTCCAGCGTCAACGCCAAGCGAAAATTCAGATCACTGTCATTGGGTTTGGTGCGAAGCTGGCGGCGCAGGACCAATTCCATTGTTTCGAAATCGTCCTGTTCGTTGGCGCTCGCCAACTGGCGGGCCATCAACGAGCGTCGCCAACTCGAATCCTCGGTGAACGCGACCGCGGCGATCGTGATCAAGGCCAAGACCAGGATGATCGCGGGAATCGATTTCGGCGCTTCCTTCCAGGGAATCGAATACAAGTACGCGGTGACGAATTGGCCGATCCAGCGGAACCAGTTGATCGGGTTGATGTATTTCATGGGTCAGGTCTTGAAAAACAAGAGCGGAACAGGAAAAGAACGGATCGGGAACGAAACGAAGATGACTGAGCGATGATCGGTCAAGCTTGCGGCGGGGCCGCGGGCTGGGGATCGGAGTTCGGCTGGACGACCGACTTGGCGACGACGGCGCGAGCCTTGACGAAATCTTCTTGCAATTTCCGGATGGCGGCCGGTTCCAATTTCTTGGCCGTCGGCAACCAAAACTGGAACATCATGATGTCGGTTTGGTCGATGATGCCGTTGCGATCCAGGCGGCCCATGAACCGAGTTCCGAAGGCGCCGAAACTGCCCGGCGACGAGGGGATCGTGCCGTCATAGGAAATCGCCGAAAACATCAAGTATCCCTGCTGGCCACTGGGGCGTTTGAAGCGGGCGGTGACAAAGGACTCGTCGCTACCGGTGTCCGGCATGACTTTGATTTCCACGTCGTCGATCACGTCTCGGTCGACCAAATCCCAGTCCAAGTTTTGGTAACAGACGCACAGTTCGTGCCATCCGCTGTAAGGCTGGCTGAGGACGACTTGGCCCTGCATCTCGCCGACCTCGACCTGCCACAGATCCGCGTTTTCACCCAAACGCGGGTCGCTGCCGTCGCGTGCGGTCGTGTGATCGGAGAACTTGAACAATTCGAACCCGTCGCCGAACAGGTTCGCGCTCGGCGTGAACAGGGCTTCGGAGGAATAGACGGTTTCCTTGGGCGATGACGATTGCATGCGGGCGAGTTGGGCGAGCGAAGCGACGCCCAGGATACCGATCAAACCCAGGAACCCGTAACGAACCGCCGGCATTCCCGCCAAGCGATCGATCCATGGGGCCACGATTCGTTCGTCTTCGTCGCTGCGGGTGTCCTCGTCGAACGAGCGATAGGCTTGACGGGCATCGGGAGCCGGGGTTTCGCTGACCAAGTAATTCCACAGCCTGGCCATCGGATTGTCCAACATGCCGTCGCTGGTGAATTCGATCGGGTGCAACAGCGTGATGATCAGGCGGTCGAACGACAACAACAGCGCGGCGGCCAAAGCCAACGTCGTGTAGCCGAGCAGGTCGTGCGAAAAACCGCTGGACAAGTCCGTGCCGTTCCAAACTTCCGCTAGGGCGACGGTCGTGACGCGAACCGTGTTCCCCGCGACGGCCAACAAGATCGCGATGGCAAAGTAGAACGGAGCCAACCACAAACGGCGTCGCAAGAACGCGATCAACAACGACGCCAGGAAAGCCAACGTGAAGACCGACTGGATTCCGCTGCAAGCTTCCGCGACGAACAATTCACGCTCGGCCAACTTGATGATGTTGCCTTCGATCGCGTGCGAAACGCCGAAGATGTCCAACATCACGCTGGCCAAAGCCGTGGTCAGGTCTTGCAAACGCTGGATCAACAGTTCGTCCAGGCCCAGCGGCAGCTTCACCAACATCAGCAAAGGCAGCGACAAGGCCAACAGCGTGCGATCTTCGGGGCCACGCAAGGCGGCGACGAAACCGCTGGCCAAAACGACAAAACCGAAACCGCCCAACCAGACTTGCTGGTTCAGGATCGCGGTCGCCGTGATCAACAATCCGATCGCCACGGTCGTCCAGCCGACCCAGCCGCGGGGCGGATAAAGCATTCCGTCGCTGCGGGTGTAAATCAGCGTCCCGACGGCCAGAAAAACGAACGGGAAATACTGGTAGTGCGTCATCGCCCACATGTCGGCAAAGTACGGCACCAGCATCGGCAGACAGGCGACCGCCAGGGCGCACCAGAACCAAAACCACTTCGACGACCGATCGATCAAGGCGCGGATTCTGGCGACGAAGCCGCGGTCGCCGCCATCGTGTGCCTCGGTCGGGTCATTTTCGGAGACGGCGGACGACACCGGCGCTTCGGCCGCGGCGGCATCCGTCTGTTCAGAAACGTCGCTGACGGAGTCGATCGTCGACATGACAAGTTCTCAAGTTGAGTTGGCGTTCAAAACGGTTTCGTGCTCGCCCCAGAAATCGGGATCCCGGCGCGGCCGCGCCGGACACGTTCAATTTCAACGAATCCTTTCCGCGTTTCCCATCGCAAATTCAAAATTTCACATGTGAATTTCTCAATAGCGAAAGCTCGAATCGGCTGATTCTCGTCCTTGCTCGGCGACCCGTCCGTGTCGCTTCAGATCTGATCGGCCTCGCCGTTGTGCTCCGGCGAAGCGGCCGCCGGCGTCGTCACCTGTGCCGGCACGGCACCGCCGGACACGGCACTCTGGGACACGGGCATCGGCTGCCTCGGGGCACTCAGGCTGCGGCCTTCGACGATCATGCCGCTGCGTTTCTTGCTGCCACGCGGCAAGGCTTCGCCACCGCTGACGCCGCGACGGTAATACTTCTTGGCGTAGCGGCTGTAGCGGTAGTACCCGTATCCACGGTAACCGTCGCTGCTGGACGCTTCGTCGGAATTATTGATCGCGGTTCCGATCAGATTCGCGCCGACGCTTTGCAGGATGTTCACCGCTTCGCGGGCGTTGATCTTACTCTTTCGCCGAATCCGCAACGTCAGCAACACACCGTCGACCATGCTGGCCAAGATGCTCGGGTCGGTGACGACCAACAACGGCGGCGTGTCGACGACGATGTAATCGTAATGTCGACGAAGCTCTTCGAGCGTCTCGGCCATTTCGGGCAACGTCAATGCTTCGGCCGGGTTGGCAGGAATCGGGCCACTGGGCATCACGTCCAAATGGTTCAGCGGCGACGAATGGCAGGCTTCTTGCCAAGTGCATTCGCCGTTGAGAACGTTCGTCAGACCGTCTTTTTCTTGCATCACGAAGTTATCGGTCAACTGGGGACGTCGAAGGTCACAGTCGATCGCCAGCACGCTCTTACCGCTTTGGGCGATCGCACAGGCCAAGTTGCCGGCGATCGTACTCTTGCCGTCACCGGGCAGCGGGCTGGTGACTTGCAAGACCTTGCCTTCGGACGATGCCATTTCGAAGAACACCGCCGTGCGAAGTGATCGCACCGACTCCGCGACGACCGACGAAGGCGAGTGAAGCACCGCCAGGCAGGGATCCAAGTCCTTGAACGGACTCTCTTTGCCTTCCTTGTCCTTCTTGTTGCGAACCTTTTTGAAGAACGGGACGTGCGTCAGCACCGCGGTTCCCAAGCTGGCGGCGATTTCGTCGGGGTCTCGGAACGTATTGGCGTTCTTTTCCAACAGGAATGCCAAGCCGGCTCCCAAAGCCAATCCCAAGAACCCGCCGATGCCGACGAGTTTCCAGATGATCGGGGCGACCAGGTAGGCGCCTTTGGCGGCGATCAGTTCGATGACCCGCGTTTCGCTTTCGCTGGTCTCGGACATCTCCACGCGGCTCATGCTTTCGGAAACCTGGGTGACCAGTTCGCGTGTACCGACGATCTTATTTTGCAAAGCCATGTAATCGACTTCCATGTCGGCTAAGGTCTTCGCCCGCGAGGCCTCCTCTGCGATTTCTTTTTCCAGCAGCGTCAACAGCTGCTTCTTCATATTCACTTCGTTGTTCAGAGCGATTTGAACCGAGGCGATCGCATCACGGGCCTGCTCGGTACGTCGCTCCTCGTCGTCCATCAACTTGCCCAGGCGTGCCGAGCGATCGCTACCCAGCGATTTCAATTCGGTTTCCAGGGACGAAATCTGACTGTCCAGCAACTTGACCTGAGGGTGGCCGACCCCCAATTCCGCGGCCAACGCATCACGCTGTGCCTTCATCGGGGCCAGTTCTTGTCGCACGTCCATTTGAGCCAGTTCGCTGTCATCGGCACCCACCGACAAGCGATTGACGGAGCTCGTTTCGGGCAGCTTCAACGGGCGATCCAACAGCTGGCTGGCGATGTCGAACGCCACACGAGGATCTTTGGCGGATTTGACGGTCTCGTTGATCGTCTGAAAGGTCAACGCGGCGTCCAAGTAATCCTGTTTGAGTTTGGATTTTTGATCCAACAGCTCGCGGACGCGAACGCGGTGCGGGTTGATCGGGTTGCCTTCCGGATCGAAATCCAAGGTCGAATTCTTGCGGAACTCTGCGTTCTGTGATTCGTATTTCTGCAATTGTGGGGCGAGCGTTTCCGTCGCGTCGGTGATGAACTTCTTCAGCTCCTCCCGCGAATTGCTGTACTTCTTGTTGTAGTAAGACTGCAGAGATTTGCTGAACGCGACTACCGCCCGCGTCGAAAGCTCCGATTCTCCGCTGTCGAAGTGCAGCAGCGCGACGACCGATTGGGCCGTCTTCACGTCGGACACTTCCGGTTCCAGTTCCAGCGCCCCGTCCTCCTTGACCATTTTGATGAAGCCTTGGAAATCTCCTAGGTCTTCGTGATAGGGAAGCATGTCCGGATCGTTGAAGGCGCCGACGATGACTTCGTCACTGAACAATTGGGCTTGGACGATTTCAATGCTCGGGACGCCGCCCAAGACTTCGCCGGTCATCGTGTCCATGACCGCCGGACGATCCGATTCGATCATCAGCTTGGTCGTGCTGCGGAACGTTTCGTCGGTTCGCAGGAAGACCAGGAACCCGGCGACCATGCCCAGCATCATCGGCAACGCGACCGCCCAACGGTAACGCCACATCGCGGCACCGATGTTCGGCATCTCGCTTTTGCCGCCGTCATGATCGCGGTCCATCATCGCGATCGGGGCCTGCATCATCGCAGGGGAGTTGCCGTATTGGCGATTCGAAAGTTCGTTCGTGCTCATGCGAAGTTTCGTTGGAGAAGTGTTGATTGCCTGAAAGGCCGAAAAGGACCGACGGGGGGGGCGGCCACAGCCGGTTTGGCATCGTCGGTTCGGGTACCATCCTACCGATCGTGAATCTCCCCGGCCAGCATTTGTTGACAGATCATCGCAAGTTAACAATCCGAGGCCCGTTCCAACGGCCTCATCCACTACAGGCCGACCGGCCGGCAAAGCTGGACTCGTCGGCCGCGCCCGCTGCGACCGTTGCCACCGTCACCGCCGGGGATCGGCGCGAGCCATCGGCAATCAGACGTCCCGGGCCGGCAGATCGTTCCCCCCGGGCCGTTCGCCGTTATCCGGCCGGCCGCCTTGGGACCGGTTGTCTTGACGTTAAGTCATGAAGATTTCTATACTTCGACGTTTCGACGCACACCGCCAAACGTGACGCCGCTGCGGGTTTTTCGCCGCAGAAATCCAGCCCCCCAAAGTACCACCGATGAACAGCGAACGACGTCACGAATTGCAAGAAAACGTCCTGGCCGGCTACCTGGGGCGATTCACCAAAGCCGTCGAGCCTTATTCAAAAGTCTTGATCGGTGGTCTGATCGTCGTCTCGGTTGGCCTGTTCGCGCTGTCTTTTTACAGCAGCACCCGGACGGAAGCCCGCAGCGACGCGACGATGGATCTTTTGCAGGCGACCGGCTCGGGCGACGCGGAAGTCTTTGCCCAAGTCGCCGAGCGTTACCCGGAAACCCCGGCCGCCGCTTGGGCCAGACTGTACGCGGCCGATCAGTGGATGGCGTCGGGAATGGAACAGCTGTACCTGGACCGTGAGGAAGCCGCGACGCTGTTCGAAGACGCCGGCGACGCGTATCGCAAAGCCTTGGCCGCGGCCGAGGGCACCAGCGGCGTCGCCCGCACCCTTCGTTCCCGTGCGCATTACGGCTTGGCCCGCATCGCCGAAGCGACCGGCGAAGTCGAAACGGCGATCGAGGAATACGAAGATGTCGTCGCGGCGGCCGAATCCGACGCCATGGTCGAACTGTCGCAAAATCGAATCAAAAACCTCAACACGCCCGCCACTCAAGAATTCCTGACCTGGTTCGGCCGACAAGATTTCGCCCCCGCGGAACCTTCGCTGCCGCCCGCCCTGCCGGATTCCTCCGCATTGCCCGACGAGCCCGATTTCGAAATTCCGCAGCTGGATCTGGGGCTGGATACCGAAACCTCTGGCGACGTCATGGACGCCGAAGAACCGTCCGCGGAGAGCACCGAGCCGGCCGAGGAGGCGGCGTCATCGGCTGAGGAACCTGCGGCGGACGACGCGACCGAACCGTCCGACGAAGATCAGTGATTCCGGCCGACGAATCCTTTCCGGAGGACCTGCCGACTGAGGACGAAATCCACGCGGACGAACTGATCGACGATGACTCGATCGGCGGCGACCCGATCGGCCGCGAAGGTTCGGCCGACCGGCCAATCCCTGATGCCCCCGTCTTGCGCGACGTCATCGTTCCCGATTCGGCCGCCGGGCAGCGGATCGATCTGTTCTTGACGGGAATCTGCGACGGTTACAGCCGCTCGCAAATTCGCGCGGCCGTGCAGGGCGACGGTTGCGAAGTCGACGGACGTGTCATCCGCCCCAGCTACAAAGTGCGCCCCGGCCAACGCGTCTGCTTTGCCGTTCCCGACGTGCTCAGCGACGACACCGTGCCCGAAAACATCTCGCTGGACGTGTTGTACGAAGACGACGGATTCGTCGTGGTCAACAAGCCCGCCGGCATGGTCGTCCACCCGGCTCGCGGAAACTGGACGGGCACCCTGACCAGCGCGCTGGCATACCGCTTTCAGTCGCTCTCGGACGTCGGCGGTCCGACCCGACCGGGGATCGTCCATCGGCTCGATCGTGACACCTCCGGCGTCATCGTCGTCGCCAAAACCAACGCCGTCCACATGAATCTGGCTCAGCAATGGGCCGACCGGACGGTGGAAAAAGAGTACCTGGCGGTTACCGGTGCCCCGATCGATCGCGACCGTGACCTGATCGACATGCCCATCGGTCGGCACCCTTACCAACGCGATAAACAAGCCATTCGGATCGATCACGAAACCAGCAAACCGGCGTCCACGTTTTTCGAAGTCTTGTCACGGCACGGCCGTTTCACCGTCGTCGCCTGCCGACCCAAAACCGGCCGGACTCATCAGATCCGCGTTCACATGGCCCACATCGGCAGCCCCGTTTTGTGCGATCGGCTGTACGCCGGTCACAGCGAAATCACCGCGGCGCAAATGATCTCGGGACTGAGCCACCCGGATGGCCGGCATCCGCTGGCGACCTTGGCGGATGAAACCGTTGTGATGTCGCGGCAAGCCTTGCACGCGCATCGTTTGACGCTGACGAACCCACAAACCGGCCGGCAGATGACTTTCACCGCACCGCCGGCGGCCGACATGCAAAACGTCATCGACCTGATCAGCTGGTCGGCGTAGCGGTCATGCCGCGTCGGGACCGAGTATTCCTGCCGGAATCACCTCTCGGCGCGGCCTGTCGTGTGGCAACAAAAAAGCCCGCCAAGATTTCTCTCGCGGGCTTTCTTGTTCGGTTCGGAGGACGTTCCGGGGTGAACGGCCGATTCGGATCGGCGTCACGTGGAACGTCCCAAAGCGATCGCACAATCTCCTGAACGGAGAACTGCGATCACTGCTCGTTTTCGTAATCTTCTTGAGCCGCGCTGTACTCATCTTCCATGGCCTGTTCCACAGCTTCGTCTTCCACGGGCACGACGCCTTCTTCGCCGCCGCAACCGGCAATGGCAAAGCAGAACATGGAGGCCAGGAATAAGTTCAACCACTTCATAATTTCTTCCTTCGAATCGTGTAAATTTCTTGGAATCGAGTCGTGGCCTAATCGTTTCAGCCGCGTAAGAGCGGAATGCTCCGCCTGAGTTCCAACTGGTCGTAATCATAGCAAAGACAGAGCCGGTTTGGGATAGTCCCGACGGCGATTATTTTCGAGCCTCACGAAAAAAAAAGAGGCCGCCTGTTGCCCGCCACTCGCCGCCACACAGTCGGATAGGGAATCGGGCTAAGGGAACGCCCGCCTTTTCGGGTTCCGTCGGAACATCGCCGGGAGCGCAACAAAAAACCCGCCGCGGAAATCTCCCGCGACGGGTCATCTGGCTTCCAGCCTTCAGCTTCTTCTTACTCCGGCAGACTGACCGATTCCCGGGCGTTGGTCGTACCCAGCCCTCCCCAGACCCCGTAGGGACTGGCGATGCCCGCGGGCGAACCGTTGTTCTGGGGTCGGGTCACCGTCGGGATCGACGGGTCGGCCGCGTCGATGTTTTCACTGATGAAGTGAACCGAGCCGTCACCCATGACCACGTGACAGCCGCCGGGGTGGAAACTGCC
>Ga0102938_10002823_pt1 | contig 13101 bp, 9 predicted proteins | sample SalPonR2_B_D2_MG_FD_84516 | JGI IMG/M metagenome (GOLD analysis project Ga0102938, IMG submission 84516) | Salt pond soil microbial communities from South San Francisco under conditions of wetland restoration - Salt Pond MetaG R2_B_D2_MG | ecosystem: Environmental > Aquatic > Marine > Intertidal... | reverse complement strand
GTTGAATTAATCCCGATAGCGCAGCGTATCGGGATACTATCAAGCTTCTGTGGCGTTAATTAATTCCAACAAGGTAATAATTGTAATAATTTCAGGAACGCAGTGAACTGAACTGTGTTGGTTAAACACGAATTAATCATTATGATGATCACCAGATCAGAATTAATGATTTTATGAGTGTTAATCCCGATATAGAAAATGTTAGCAATTGTGAACACAATTGGTTTACATTTTCATAATCGATTCTGCAATTTTAATTGCTGAATTTGGATTGAATTAATCCCGATAGCGCAGCGTATCGCCATACAGCCAGACTTTCACGACTTTCGTAGAAAGACACCCAGTTGAAATAGTAATAATACCAGGATCATACTGCACGATTAGTTTAGCAACTGGATTTATCCGGGTGTTTTGAGAACATAAATCAAGAGCTCCAACTGACTATGAGTCGGCTTCTGGCCCTTGAATAATAAAACGATGTGTGAATTTTTTCTGAATGCTATAAAAGCCCACTGAAGGGGGCTGCATTATTTCGGGTGTGACCATTACCGCATTTAATCAAATTCATGTTTCAGCATGATCTTTTTTATGTATTTTAAAAAGGATACGCAAATTGTAATCACGTATTGATTGATCTTTTTATTCTTTATCGACAAAAACATGTACAAACCCGGTGAGTTTTTCGGTATCGGGTGCGTTTATGGGTATTATTACATAGTAATAAATACCACTGCTCACTTTTTTACCGTCTTTTAACCGGCCATCCCATACTACGCGGGTGGTGGGTTTTTCTGATTCATATACCACATTGCCCCAACGACTGTATACATACATGTCGAATTCGGTTTGGCCATCTGTTTGAGCCGTAAAAAAATCATTTACCCCGTCGCCATTGGGTGTGAATACATTCGGAGCCTTAAATATTTTATGAATGGTGTCGGTTTGGGTTAAACTTGCAGAGCATCCTGCATTATTTGTGACTGTCAGTGTGATGTCGAATATGCTGTCTTGTGTTTGACTGTCATAAGTGTAAGATTGAAATGAGCGTACCTCACTGTCATTATTTTCAATTATATCTTCAATGGTTGTACCGTCACCAAAATCCCATGAGAAAGTAATTGGAAATAAATAGGGTGTATTTTGTATATCACTACTTACCTGGATTTTATATCCGTTTATTCCTGCCTGGTTAATCTCGAAATTGGCACTAACTGTTGATACTGTAATGACAATACTTCCGTTACCGGCACCTGTTGTGGCATCAATGGTATACTCGCCCGGTTCGATGCCGGTTAGTAAAATTGAAGAAACTCCGCTTAAGTTGTCGGGCTGATCAAAAAACTCCCCATCTGTTCCCGGTACAGTCCAGTCACAGTTTTCGGTATGACTGAGGGTTATTGTATCTCCTACACAGCGTTGATTATTATTGGTTGTAATGGTGAAATCCTGTCCAATAATAATTTGTGGTAGGAAGAGTGCTAGGATAATTATGAGAATTCTGATCATAATTGACATTTATTTTACTTTCTCCTACAAACATAATGATTTTTGACTAAATATTTTATACTTCAAACCAGCGAATTGCACCACTCAGATTTTCTCTGTCATCTTTTTGACGAATCGGTATTTGGAGAAAAATTCTTTAGCAATAACGCGAATAATGGTGTAGGAAGGTATGGCCAGTACCATGCCCCCTATTCCGGCCAGCGTTCCGGCTGCAAGTATTACAAGGAATATTTCAAGGGGATGGGCTTTTACACTGTTTGAAAATATTAAGGGTTGAAATAAAAAGTTATCCATTAATTGTACGATTAAAAAGGCAATGGTCATATAACCCAATAACGGCATCAACTCGTTGTAAAAATCCAGGTGGAGATGCGTGGCTACGCCAACGGTAAGCCCGAATATGATTCCTAAAATGGGTCCAATATATGGAATTACATTAATCAGGGCTGCAAAAAGGGCTATGAGCATCACATGATTAAAATCGATGCCCACAATTGATAAACCTATGGTGACACCTGTGAAAATTAAACTTATTTGTACAACCAGCCCAATAAAATAGCGCGACAGGAGTTTTTTAATTGAAAGCATTGCATGCAGGGCTTCTGAGTCCCATTTGGTTGGTACGATAAGTAAAATAAAGCGGGTGAGCATGTTTTTTTCTTTCAAAAAGAAAAATGTGATGAAGGAGATGGAAAACAATGCAATGAAAATATTACCCAAAGCTCCGGTAATGGCCGAAAATACATTGGTGATATTTGAGATGCTGAGCAGAGATTTTAATCGTTCACTGGCAACATCTTTTAGTGGTCTTTGCTCATCGCTGGGTGTATATTCGTTGTAAACATCCTGTACTTTTTGGATTGGTTCTTTCAGGTTCTCAACAACATCATTTACATTAATTGAAGACAGGGCCTGTCCCTCTTGAATAACCAGTGGAATAAACACAATGAAAAATGTAATCATAACAGCCCAGATGGTTAGTAAGGTAACTGCTGCAGCCAATGCCGATGGAAAAGTTTTGCCTCTAATTTTTAATCTCTGCAGGCGATCAGCGAGCGGACGGCCAATCAGTGCCAGTACAGCTGAAATAATGATGTAAATTACAATCGCGCTCAGATACCATGCTCCCACAAGGAACAGGGCCACGGCCAGAAAGATTAAAAGGTATCGCAGTACTTTCATTATTCGGGTTTATTAGGCAAATATAATAAACAATGAATTGGATAATGGTCAGAATAGTCAACTTTATCGCGCTGAAAGTTACTCGATTTTATATTCTTGTCATGGAAAATGTAATCGATTCTGAAACTGGGAAAGCTTCTTGCTATTGTTAAACCAAAGCCAAGTCCGCTTTTCAGGAAAGCATCGGCGAGTTGGCCACGCATCTTACGATACGAATATGAAACCGGAGTGTCATTGAAGTCCCCGCAAACCACCACCGGGTAGGGTGATTGCTCTATGTGAGCTGCAATTTTTTCCACCTGGTAAGCTCTTTTTTCAAAAGCCAGTGCCATTTTTCTCAGTATGGGACCAATGGAGAGCAAAAATGACGGGTTCTCATTTTTACCCATTTTGTTTATTATCTGGTAATCGTCAGGTGAAAAACGGTTTGATTGCAGGTGATTATTGTAAACCCTTATGGTGTCGTCGAGTATTTTGAGGTCGCTGTAAATGGTTATGTTTTTTGTGTCTGAAAACCTGATGCTTCCCTGGTTTATAATTGGATAGCGCGAAAATGTTGCAATTCCGAACTGATGTATGCCCTTGTTTACAGACGTGTATTCTGTGTGGACTTCTCTTGCTTTTTGAAATTTTATGAGGCTGTCGAGCGTCGTAAACTGGTCTGTTTTATCGTTAAAAAACTCCTGGAAGCAGATGATGTCAGCATTTTGGTGAATGATATAATTGAAAATCTTATCGCGGGTTTCCTCGTTATGCGACCAGTTGTATAAATCGAATAATCTTACATTATAAGAGAGTACTTTAATGGGTTGCCGCGCACTCAGCTGATCGTTTTGACTTAAGTTAAAAGCGAATATACTCGAAATATGCTGAAAGCCTAATACGACAACAATAAGTGAAATAAGGAATACCCATTTTTTGCGCCATATCCAGAATATGATGAACAGGATATTTAAAATAAGAAAGCCGGGATAGGCAATACCAAAAAATGGCAGCCAGAACACTTTATCGGGAGAGATGTACGTGGACAGATAGGAAAGTAATAATCCAACCGCCAATAAACTGTTAATTACGAGCAATATGACTGTTAAGGTTTTTTTCACGGCTCCTGGCTTTCACTGCAAAAATAGCAGAATTGGATAATTATTTTTCTTTGCGGTAGTCTGCTAACGTTGTATTAACGTTTGTTGGACATTTTAAAAAGAATTTCTTTTTCTTTTTTCGATAGGCTTTCATATCCCGATTTAGCTACTTTATCTAAAATACGATCGAGTTCTTTGCGCTCAGCAACTTTTTGCGCATTGTACTCCATGTCGTTTTTGGGTTTTTTGTAGCTCACGTGCATGTGCGGGTTACGCTTTTTCTTTTTGCTGCCCGATTTTTCAGTATAGAACAAACCCCAGGCCCAGCGCGTAATATCTTTTTGTTTTTTGTATTGGGTGATAAACAGATATCCGAATAGTGCACCACCAAGGTGCGAAATATGTCCACCAGCATTGGAGGAAGCAATCATTAAAAAATCCAGTATTATGGTGAAGGCTGCAATGTATTTAAGTTTTACCGGCCCAATAAAAATAAGGTTCAGTGTATAGTTCGGTACGTAAAACGATATGGCAAAAACTACCGCCATTACTGCAGCCGATGCACCAAGCATGATGCTGTAGGGTACATAATCACTAAAAGCCGGAAAAGCATTGTATGACAGTATGTATAATAAAGCTCCGCTTAATCCGCCAACAAGGTATACGCCCAGTAGTTTTTTCTGGTCAAGATACATTAAAAATATGCGGCCAAACCAATATATCCAGAGCATATTGAACAGAATATGGAAAAGGTCTTTGTGTAAAAACATGTAGGTTACAACGGTCCACGGGCGTGTTGTCAGTTCGCCTACTGAACTGGGAACGGCCAGCCAGTTTAATATCTGCTGCATCGTTAGGGCTACGTTTTCAGCGCTGGAGCTGAACAAAAATAAACCTACATGAATGAGATTAACAGCTACGAATACGGCCAGATTTATGATAATCAGTCTCGTAAGTACCGATCCCTGTTTGAATTGCTGTTTTATTTCTTCCCAGATTCTATTCATAGTTTTATGTTGGTTTTAGGTTGAACAGATCAATAGAATGTTTTGCCTTTGCTGTTCCAGTATTTAATCAATATAAATCCAAAAATCATACCGCCGAGGTGGGCAAAATGGGCAATATTGCCACCCTGGTTCGAGATACCCAGGAACAATTCCAATATACCATAACCAATGACGAGCCATTTGGCTTTGATGGGTATGGGTGGAAACAGCAACATGAGTTGCGTATTGGGAAATAACATACCAAAAGCCAGCAGCACTCCGAATACTGCGCCTGAAGCACCGATGGTGGGTACATTTATGTTGTGTTTCACAACCTCATTAACCACTGAGCCTGCCTGGGCGGCTACATTCGGGTTCGATGGATTATCAAAATAATGATTGACAAGGTTTAGTACATAATCAGATGGCCGCGATAAATTATCTTTTACAAAAGCCTGAAAAGCTTCCGGCGAGGGTGTGTTTTGAAAGGCTATAGCTGCAGCTTTCATGTCGTCAATGGTGAGGTAATTGACAAACAGGTGCAGGGCGGCTGCGCCGAGTCCTGTGACAAAATAATAAATAAGGAAACGTTTTGAACCCCATACGCCTTCAAGTACACGACCAAACATCCATAGTGCAAACATATTGAAAAACAAGTGTGTGAGACCTCCGTGCATGAACATGTGCGTGATGAACTGATAGGGTCTGAAGTGAGGTGACTCCGGATAATAAAGTGCCAGGTACTTTACCAGGTCAATGCTGGTTAGTAACTCTGTGCCAAGGAAAAATAAAACATTAATGATTAACAGGTTTTTTATTATCGGTGGAGTTCCTCCGAATCCCGGTTGTCCGTATCCTCGCATATCGTATTATTTAGTTTGTCAATAGTTTATCAATTTCTTCCAAAGTGAAAATCCGCAATACGGGTTTACCCTCTGGAGTATAATTAGGCATCTGACAGAGAAACAAACTTTCTGTCAAATGTTCCATTTCTTCCTGACTTAAAGCTTTATGATGGTTCATGGACGAAATCTGTGCCAGTTTTGAAGCAATAAGTGATGTGAGACTCTCATGTATGTCCGGATTGGCTTCGTCGAGGCTTGCCAGTAAATGCTCAAGTAGCTGGCCCGGCTGGAGGTCTGTAAGCTCTCCGGGTACGCCTTTAATCAAAAACAGGTCGTTTTGTTCCTCTATCTGGAATCCCAGTTTTGCCAATTCGGGTATGATTTCCCTGAGGGTGTCGGCTGCGAGGGGATTTGGATTAAATTCGTCCGGGAAAAGTGAAGGCTGTGTGGACGATTTTTCTAAATTCAGGTTTTGCTGTAATTGCTCGAATATGATGCGTTCATAGGCTCTTTTTTGGTCTATGAGCATTACACCTGATTTAACATGCGATAAAATATATTTTTGTTTGAGCTGGAAAAAACGTACAGATGAAAAATTGTCAGTTTGTGTGTTTGTATCCAGGTCTGTTTCTCGTTTGAATCTCAATTCTAATTCACTGTCCTGCCTGTCAAAATCCTGGTAAAGCGTCTCCCAGTTTTCCTGGGGGTTTTTTCTTTCGTATTGTTTAAAACTGTCGTGGCGCTGGTAGCTTTGCTCCTTTTCAAATGGGTTGTATCCGGGGTTGACTTTGATTTCAGGCGCTGAAGCGGGTTCAGGCTGATTGCTTGCCACCGGAATTTCGATGCTGTTTTCCATGTCAAAATCAATGGAAGGTGTAAGGTTGTGCTTCCCGATTGCTTCTTTTGCGGCTGCCTGCAATATCTGCCAAAGTGCTTTCTCGTTTTCAAATTTAATCTCTGTTTTTGTGGGGTGTATGTTCACATCTATTGTGTCAGGATCGACATCAAAATAAATGAAAAATACCGGGTATTGCCCTTTTTGTAATAGCGGCTCAAAGGCAAGCATCACAGCTTTATAAAAATAGGGGTGGCGCATGAAACGGTTGTTTGCAAAGAAATACTGTTCCCCCGGGCTTTTTTTTGCCAGTTCCGTTTTACCTATAAAACCATGTATATGACCAAGTGTGGTTTGGGTTTCTATGGGTATTAATTTATCGTTGTAAGTTTTACCGAAAATATTTATAATGCGCTGCTTAAGATTGGTTGCGGGTAGGTTGTATGTAACCTGATCGTTATGAATGAGTTCAAACTCAATCTCCGGGTGCGTTAATGCCACCCTTATAAACTCCTCACTGATATGTTTGAATTCTGTTGTGTCTTTTTTAAGGAATTTCCTTCGCGCCGGAACATTAAAAAACAGGTTTTTGATTTGGAAGTTGCAACCTGCCGGGCACTGCACGGGCTCCTGGGTTGTTACCTGCGAACCACTGAGCTGTAATTCAGTTCCCAGTTCCTCCTCATGAGTGCGTGTTTTTAAGGTTAAGTTTGTAATGGCTGCTATGGATGCAAGCGCCTCGCCTCTGAATCCCATTGTTGTGAGATGAAAAAGGTCTTTGGCTTCCGCTATTTTGCTGGTGGCGTGTCGCTCAAAAGCCATCCGGGCATCGGTTTCTGACATGCCTTTACCGTTATCTATAACCTGTATGAGTGTTTTGCCGGCATCTTTTATTTTTACTGTAATTTTAGTGGCACTGGCGTCTACAGCATTTTCTACAAGCTCTTTTACAACAGAGGCCGGTCGCTGTATGACTTCTCCGGCAGCAATTTGGTTTGCAATATGATCAGGTAATTGATGTATCTGATTTCCCATAATTCAATCGAACTTATCTGGCTTTGGGGCAAAAGTAAATAATATTAAAAAAATACCGCACTAAACGTGAAAGAGTCCTTCGGAAAAGCAAGGGCTGCTTAATTAATAAAAGGAATATGATCAAATATAAGGTAATAGGCAATTAACAAAAGTATGACTATGATAATAAACGCCCTTGTATTGGATACCCTTCCGCTTTTCTTTTGCTGTTTGCGTCTGCGTGTGAATTCATGTTTAATCGATTCGCCTGGTGCGCTTTTCCCGGTAATTTTCTCGATGCGTTTTTTGCGCTCCTCCTCTTCAGGGTCGTAATAAAGGGGGCTGTAATTGAACTTTTTGTTCCTGGGTGTATGAAAGAATTTTACTTTAAGCATGGTCTGATTTAAGATAATAAAATACTAATTTTATGCCAGTTTTACAAATATACAATTTATGCTGCCATTTGATTAAGATTTTTATTGCTGCTGAGCTTTAGGTCGTATAGTGTCGTGAAACATAACTTTATGTACTTTTTTTATGTTTTTTTATCAAAAAAAAAGTTATATTTAAAACACAACTAAAACCAGATAATTCGCATGTTTTTATGACGTTTCATTGCATGAGTCTAGTATTGTTGCCTTGTCATGAAGTGCGATCTGTTAATATTGAACTAATGTCTAAGTCGTTTTTAGCCTGGAAAGATATTGTTAAGCCTGGGGTAAAGTCCTTTTTATTTCTGGTTGTATTGTTCATTATTACTCTTGCAACAGTGGCTCAGGCCCAGAAAAGTCATCCGTATAATTACAGTGGAGGTTACCTTATACGGCACTATACCAATGAAGATTACGGATCAAGTTCACAGGTATGGAGTGCTACCTCTGATGAGCGGGGTATAATGTTTTTCGGTTCCAATAAACATTTAATGGTTTACGATGGTGCTGAATGGGTTAAATATCAGGCTCGTAATAAAAGTATTTTCAGGTCGCTTGACGTCGATTCCAATAATTTGGTTTATGCGGGATCGTATAATGAATTTGGCGTTTTTCTGCCAGATTCTGTGGGCGGTTACCGCTATGAATCTTTAAGCAAAAACCTACCCGATTCGTTGCAAAAAATGCGCGATTTGTGGAGAACACATTGTACTTCACATGGCGTATATTTTGCCTCAGCAAAAAAAATATTCAGATATTACGATGGCCGGGTCAGTATCGTTCCAAACAGCGTAGCTCCATTATTTGCATTCAATATTGATGATATTTTATGGTTTGTTGATGCTGATAAAGGGCTGGGGAAAATTAAAAATGGACATGTATCCATAATCCCGAATACAGAGCAGTTTGCTGAAAGGAAATCAGGCATTGTTAATATAATAAAAAGAGATAAAACGCATTTGTGGCTCATTACCCAGTACGATGGTATTTTGCTGCTGAATACAAAAAATAATAACATATCGTCATTAAATATTCCAGACGTCCTGAGGTCGTATATTGAAGTGAATGAGGTTTATACAGCTGAGCGTATCGATGAAAACCGTATTGCCCTGGGTACCATACGGGGTGGCCTTGCCATTGTTAATAATGAGGGCGATTTGTTGCGCATTATTGATAAATCCCGCGGATTACAAACCGGCAGTATTTACGGCCTTTACGCCGATAAGTTTGATAATTTATGGGTACTGGGAGCCAATGGTATTGCACAGGTTTTTACAGGTTATCCGGTTCATTTGTATAATGAAAATCAGGGCCTGGATGGATATGTAACCAGCGTTGTTCAATATGAGGGGAATACCTACATAAGCACCTTGAAAGGTTTATTTTATTTACCTCCTTATGAATTTGGTAGTGTTAAAAATGAACATAATCTCAGGGCCATTAAACAAGTTAAGGAGAGTTGCTGGAGTTTTTCAAAAATTAATGGACAGTTGTTTGTCAATACTTCAAAAGGTGTATATCAAATCAGAGGTAGTGAAGTGCGCCAGGTGCTTAAAGATCGGTTTGTGTTTACTACTAAAGAGAGCAAGCTTTTTAAGAATAAAGTATTAATTGGCCTGCGTCAGGGAATGGCCATTGCCAATTATCAGATGCATAGCTCTGGTAATATTAGTTTTAAAAACTTTTATGAAATAGAGGATGTAAGCAGCAGAATACTTCAAATGGTAGAAACACAGCCCGACAGGATTTGGCTCGGAACCCATACAGAGGGGCTGCAAATGTTGACCGTCTCTGAACAAAATCTGAAAAATTACAATCTTGTAAAATACGATTCAACACACGGATTACCCGAAAATAAAAACAATGTTGTGCCATATATCATTCAGGACGAACTTGCTATTGCTACAACCAGCGGTTTATACCGCCCGTCTAATTTTATTGCTGAAGATCCCGATGACATAACCTTTGTTTATGACACCATTTTCAATCCGGTGTTAGGACCTTCACCAGCGGAGATAGGTCTAATAATACCCGTTAATGACACAACTTATATTGTAGATAGCAGGAAACCCGGGTTTTTATACTTGGGAAAGAAAACCAGACGTTTCGATACAGGCCCATTTAGCCGTATTCGTAAAGAGATTGCAAATATTTTATACGATGCCGACCACAAGATTATTAATGTTTGTACGCCCGATGCTGTTTATATTTTTCCGCTTAACATGGAGCAGAACTTTAATCAACAGTTCCGGCCCCGCATAAGAACTGTAACTATAGGTCCCGACTCGATTATTTTTAAGGGCAACTATACCTACAAAGGCTCGGCGATGCGCATTTTCGAACAACAAACCAACGATTTTGTACCTGAAATTGATTATAACCATAATAGTTTGATAATAGATTATGCGCCTGTGTTTTACACCGAGACGCAGCAAATAGAATATCAATATAAAATGGAGGGTTTCGATGAAACTTACCGGCCCTGGGTTAAAAAAACAGAAGCCATCTACACCAATTTACCAGAAGGTACCTACGTCTTTAAAGTAAGAGCGAAAAATATTTATGGTGTTGTCAGTTCTGAGGCCACTTATAAATTTCAAATTAAACCACCCTGGTACAGAACTGTATTGGCTTATTTGTTATATGCTTTCGCGGCTATACTGATATTTGTATTGATAATGCGCTTGTATACATACGCCCTTAAAAAACAAAACCGGCGCCTGGAGAAAATGGTTAAGGAACGCACCAAAGCCCTGAAAGAGCGAACCGATATGGTTGTGAAACAACGCGACGAAATTGAGCAGCAAAAGGAAGAGATAAGGGTGCAAAAAGATGAACTCGAGGTGCATAAAAATCATTTGGAGCAATTGGTTGAGCATCGCACAGCTGAACTTAAACGTGCCAAAGAGAAGGCAGAAGAATCTGATAACCTTAAAAGCTCTTTTTTGGCCAATATGTCGCACGAAATTCGTACACCTTTAAATGCCATAGTTGGCTATGCTGATTTAATTACCGATGAAAATAGCCAGCAACAGCGATCGCATTTCATGGAAATGATTATGGTAAATGTAGCCAATCTGCTGTCACTAATTGACAATATAATTGATCTCGCAAGGCTTGAAACTGCCCGTGTAGAGCCTGAATTGCAATCGGTTGATCCTGAAGATTTGCTTAAAACCGTTTATCGTAGTTATTTAGATCGGTTTAAAGAAAAGGGTATCGCCTTTGATATCGAAAAAGACACTTCAGAAAAAATTGAAATAAATACTGACCCAAATCGTGTAGAACAGGTTTTTATGCATCTGGTTGATAATGCCCTCAAGTATACTGAAAATGGCAAGGTTATTTTGGGTGTGGCGAAAAACGATGCAAAAAATACCGAACAGATTTTGTTTTATGTTTCCGATACCGGTATTGGTATGAGCAAAGAGGGGGTAGAATTGGTGTTTAAGCGCTTTACCAAACTCGAAAACGATCGTAAAAAACTTTACCGTGGTGCCGGTATTGGCCTTGCTCTCAGTCAGAAAATCGTGCATCTTTTGGGTGGAGAAATATGGATTGAGTCAGCAGAAGGAGAGGGGACTACAGTTTATTTTACATTGCCTGAAGTCTGATATTTCCCGCTGTGTTAATTGTAGCTCCTGTTCCGCCCTTTTGAGCTGCTTACTGTAAATTGAAAATATTAAATACTTCCTTAATTTTCGACCCACTATAAAGCTTTATTTTTATTATACTTGTGCTCTGATATGCAAAATCTGAGTAAACAGCCTGAAATATGAGCACTCGTGCTATTACCTTGTTGATTTTAGTGGTTTTTCTCTTTGGACAGCTCAATGCGCAGAAAGACAAGAGGTCACTTGATTCTTTGTTGCTTAGTCAGCTAACAATTGATATGCAATGGTTCCTTGCCCATAAGGTTGGCAAATCCGGAGGCGATGATTTTAATGAATTTACCCTGAAAAGGGGCTATGTGAACATTAAAAAAGGTATCAGTGAAAAGCTTTCAGGCCGTATTACAACCGACCTTACTGTGGATCAGGAAGGTGATGGAAAGGGTGATATTGAAATCAGGTTGAAATATCTCTATCTTGAATACCGCTTAAACAGTTTTTTGTTTTTCCATCAACCTCATTTTGAGTTTGGTCTGGTACACAGGCCCTGGATCGATTTTGAACAGAGTGTGAATGATTACAGGGTGCAGGGCCAGATGTTTCTCGAACGCAACGATATGATCAATTCGGCTGATTTTGGTGTGGTGTTTATGTCCTTGCTCGGTGGAGAACTCGACAAAGCCTATCAGAAAAATATTAACGACGATTTTCCCGGAAAATATGGTAGTTTTTCCCTTGGTGTATTCAATGGTGGCGGTTATCATGCACTCGAAAACAATACCAATAAAACCCTGGAGTCGCGCCTCACTTTGAGACCTTTGTACCGCATTATGCCGGGACTTCAGTTTACTTACCATGGAGCTGTTGGACGTGGTAATACCGAAGCCGAACCCCATTGGCACTATCAGTCGGCTTATTTATCAATGGAAACAGTCTACAGCGTTTTTACCCTGGAGGGGTATAATGGCAGAGGAAATTATAAAGGAACAGCTGTCCAGGATACGATTTCCTACAATGCAGTACCCCAAAGCGGTTATTCGGTTTTTGCCGAAGGTAAATTTTTTAATTCCAAAATTAGTTTAATCGGCCGCTATGATGACTATATCAGTTATTACGATACAGGCAACCTGCGCACACAAAGGTTTATAACCGGCGTAGCTTACCATTTTTCCAGGGGAAGTAAAATAATTGTGGATTATGAGCGCATTAGATATCGCGATAATCTGGCCAGTGACGATTACTTCTTTGAGCTAGCCCTTGAACTTAGGTTTTAGGTTAGCAAATAGGTTTTCGCGAATAAAACTGAAAAGGTTATCCGCATTGCTCTGTTTAACCGAATTACACCGCCTAATACGTGTGCTGTTTTAACCAGGATCCTGTCCAGTCAAACTTACCGAAGGTAAATCGACACATTTCTAATTTTTCACGCAGCGAACGCAACGATAAAAACGCAGCGTTCGCAACGGAGGTTTTTTACGGGCTTAATTTTTGGCACAATGATAATAACCGAAACAGAGAGGGGCATAAAAGGAGTTAAATTGATATTTGATGAGGAATTATAACTTGCACCCGGCTTCAGCCGGGTGTTTTGGTTCCCAAAACAAACTCG
>Ga0102938_10002822_pt1 | contig 13102 bp, 7 predicted proteins | sample SalPonR2_B_D2_MG_FD_84516 | JGI IMG/M metagenome (GOLD analysis project Ga0102938, IMG submission 84516) | Salt pond soil microbial communities from South San Francisco under conditions of wetland restoration - Salt Pond MetaG R2_B_D2_MG | ecosystem: Environmental > Aquatic > Marine > Intertidal... | reverse complement strand
GCACCTCTGCGATACGGTGCTGGCGTCAAGGGCAAGGTCAATCAGGCAATGAGCCACGGTCTGCCGGTGGTGGCGACACCCTGCGCGGCCGAGGGCATGTTCCTGGTCGATGGGCAGGATGTACTGGTTGGTGCCGATGCCGATCAGTTTGCCGATCAGGTCATCCGGCTCGATCAGGACGAAGCCCTCTGGAACCGACTGGCGCGCGGCGGGCTAGCCAATGTCGAAGCGCATTTTTCTTTGCGCGCGGCCGACGACGTTCTGGCCGGACTGGAAAAGGCTCGTCGCGCAGCGACTGCAAAGACCGGGGTGGTCAGGGCACCGGACGAGTTCGCAGGCCGTCGCGAAGTCCGGCCAGCATCCGCCGAAGATGCGTCCAGCGCGGCGGAACCAGACTGAACAGAGCCAGCTTGCCGATCGCTCGCAGGCCATCCTGAACGATGAAGGCCGTCGATGCCCCGCTGCGATAGAGAAACACCCGATTGCGCATCATGGTGTAGAGCCGGTCCGGATTGTGCCGGCGGTAGGGGATGAGTCCCAACAGGCGATGCCTCTCACCGATCCGGTGATCGATTTCGGCCTCGAAGCAGCCCAGGATCAGATAGCCCATGCGGCGGGCCCGGAAACACCACTCCAGATCGATATTATCGATGAACCAGGCCTCGCGCATCGGCCCGATGGCCGCCCAGTGATCGAGGTCGATCAGGCAGCCCGAGGTGATCAGGTAGTCGCAGGGCACGCAATCCCGTCCGTGCTGGAGGCGGCGGTTGAACGGCAAACGGAACCGCACGAAGGGGGCGGGTCGCTGGTCCTCATGGTCCCGGATCCTCGGCCCGATCGCCGCGATCGGCGGCCCTGCCTTGCGTGCCCGCTCCAGATGAGCGGTCAGTGTGCCGACGAGATCGGCGCTGACCGCACTGTCCTGGTCGAGCAATAGCGCTCGATCGAGCCGGTGTTCGATCAGGCAGGCCACGCCCCGATTGATCGCGGCGCCTACGCCCAGGTTGGATTCGGCCTGGATCACGGTCGTCATTGAATCCGCCGGGATCGTCAGTGTCCCTGCCGGCCCATTGTTGACCACCACGATCCGCTCCACCTGGTCGCCGAGATCCGTGATCAGTGTCGCCAGATGGTAAGGCTCGGGATGATAGGCAATGATGACCGCCCCCGTGCGAGCGGCGCAGCTCACGACTTCACCCTTGTGGCATCCGGGATCGGGTGCTGGGGCTTGAGCAGAATAGGCAGCAGCTGCCGCGTGCCGAGGCGGCGGATCCGGCGCAACTCGCGGCGCTTGCGGGGCAGGGTGGCCAGGGCATGGTTCAGGGCCGGCCAGTACCAGGTCGCTATCACGCCCTGCCTCCATTGCGCAGCGGGCATTGCAGCGGATTTCGCGGTCGGTGCTGGCGCTGGCGTCGAAGGCCGGATCTTTCGCCAGGCTCGGGCCAGAATGGCGATTCCAAAGATACGGGCGGCGCGCAAGCCGAAGAACAGCCCCCAGACCACCAGCAGCGGCAAGGGCAGGTTCTTGCCCGCGACCCAGAGCGTGTTTCGCCACGATCTGGCAATGACTTCCAGGCTGGCGTTGTCCGTCGAGGCGCCGCGCTTGTGGTAGACGATCGCGTCGGCCAGGTAGATGCAGCGGTGGCCGGCCACCTGGGCGCGAAGATCAAGATCGACGTCTTCGAAGACCAGAAAGAAGTCTTCGTCGAACAGACCGATGTCGTCGAACAGAGTGCGCCGATAGATTGCTGCACCCGCGCAGGCACCGAACACCCAGGCATCCTGATCGACGCTGTCTGCCGGCTGGCCGGCAGCCAGGTTGTATCCGGCGCCGGCCCGGAGCGAGAAGCCGTCGCCGGCCGAATCGATCGCATGGGGCGGATCGTAGAGCAGCATCCGGGAAGCCCCCATACTGGCCTCGGGGTAGCGTTGCATGCCCTCGTGCAGGGCCTGCAGCCAGTCCGGTTCAGCGCGGGTGTCGTTATTGAGCAAGACCACGAAGGGTGATCCGGTCTGGCGAATACCCGCGTTCACGGCGGTCGAAAAACCACCGTTATCGCCGCGCTCGATGATCCTCACCCAGGGGAAGTCACGCGCCAGAAGCTCGAGGGAGGAATCGGTTGAGCCGTTGTCCACGACCACCGTTTCGAAGGCGCGGAAGCGCTGCTGTTGCAGCGAGTCCAGACACTCGGGCAGATGGTGAGCCCCGTTCCAGTTGGGAATGATGACGCTGATGACCGGATCGCTGGCGTTCATCCGTGGATCTACAGGTTGCGGACACGCCGGGCGTGGATGACGTTGGGGATGGACTGCATCTTGCCGAGCAGCACGGCGAGCTGATCGAAATCGGCGACCTGAACGGTCAGCTCGATGACCAGATGATGGTTCTTGTCGTCCTGGCGGGTGTTCATGGCACTGACGTTGACGTTTTCATGGGCGAGCAGGGTGGCCAGATCGCGCAGCAGTTCACGCCGATCCATGGCGTCGAGGACAATCCTTGCCGGATAGTGGGACCGCCCGCTTCCCGCCCAGTTGACGGTCAGGATCCGTTCGGGCTGCTGACGGATGAGGTTGAGAAACTGTCGGCAGTCCTGGCGGTGGATGCTGACGCCACGCGACTGGGTGATGTAGCCGCCGATCGGATCGCCGGGGACCGGCTGGCAGCAGGTGGCCATCTGATGGAGCAGCTTGCCAACGCCTTCGATCCAGATGTCATCTACCTTCTCGCCGCGATTCGAGCGCTCCTGTACGGTGATCTTCGACTCGGCTGGCCGGTTCGCGGCGCGTGCCCGCTCGACGGCACCTGCGATCTGGCCGGTGGTCAGGTCCCCGCTGCCGACAGCCACGCAAAGATCTTCGACGCGCTTGAAGTTGAAGGTGCCGATGACCTTGTCGAGTTCGGCCAGATCAAGATCCAGGCGCTTGAATTCGGCCTCGATCGCCGCTCGTCCGTCGGCCAGGTTGTCGTCGTAGTTGGCCTGCTTGAACCAGTGGCGGACCTTGGCGCGGGCCCGGGCCGTGCGGATATAGCCCAGCCGCGGGCTCATCCAGTCGCGCGACGGCCTGGGTTCCTTGGCGGTGAGAATTTCGACCCGATCGCCGTTCTGCAGCACGGTGGTCAGCGGGACGATGCGACCATTGATGCGCGCGCCGCGGCAGCGATGCCCGACTTCCGTGTGGATCAGGTAGGCAAAATCAAGCGGCGTGGCGCCGGCGGACAGGTCCTTGACATCGCCCTGCGGCGTCAGGACATAGACCCGATCCTCGCCGGTCTCGTTGTCGAAGCTCTCGAGCAGACCTTCGTCGTCATCGCCCTGGCCATCGAGCAGTTTCCGCATCACGCCGATGCGCTGCTCCAGCGCGTTGTCCCGGGGGCCACCCTCCTTGTAGCGCCAGTGAGCGGCGACTCCGAGCTCGGCATGAGCGTGCATATCACGGGTGCGGATCTGGACCTCGACCACGCGACCGCTCTGCCCGGTCACGGCGGTATGCAGCGACTGATACAGATTGGCCTTGGGCTTGGAGATGTAGTCATCGAACTCGCCGGGGACTGGCTGCCAGTGGGTATGGACCAGGCCGAGAACGGCGTAGCATTCGGCGACCGAGTCGACCAGAACGCGCACCGCCCGGACATCGAACAGCTCATGGAAGTCGAGTCCCTTGCGCTGCATCTTGCGCCAGATCGAGTAGATGTGTTTCGCGCGCCCGCTGACATCGGCCTGGATGCCCTGCTCGGCGACGATGGCTTCCAGGCGCTGCATGAAACTGCCGATGAAGGCTTCACGGTCGGATCGCCGCTCGGAGACCAGAGTTCTGATCTCCCGATAGGTGTCGGGCTCCAGAAACCGGAAGGACAGGTCCTCGAGCTCCCATTTCAGCTGCCAGATACCGAGCCGGTTGGCCAGTGGTGCGTGGATGATCTGCGTCTCATGGGCCAGTGCCCGGCGTTGTTCGGGCGGGAGCGCCCGGGCCTGTCGCAGGCGGGCCAGCTGCCAGGCCAGCGCGATCAGCACGACCCGCATGTCCGCGATCAGCGCCAGCAGCAATCGCCTCAGGCCTTCGGCACGGCTGCTGTCATCGGGCAGGTAGGTCCGCCCGAAATGGGTCAGCTTGGCCAGTTGTCCGAGCAGCGACTGCACCGCCGGGCTCAAGCCCGCCACATCGGCTCCGCCCGGCTGGCCAAAGGGAATCAGCAGCGTGGCGGCAACTGTTTCAGGGTCGGGTGAGAGCTGATCAAGGCCATGGAGCGCCTGCAGGATAAGTTCCAGGGTCTCGTCATCCGCTCCATCCTCACCCAGGTGCTCGAGGGCGAGTTCGATGTCAGCCGAGCGAGTCTGGCTGGCTGAACGGTAATCGTCCAGCCACCTGGCGATGGCCTTCGATGGCGGGCTATTGCGCATGACAGGCATTGTACTTGGCTGTTCGGAGCTCGGATAGCAAAAGGCCTGCCGAATCCGGCAGGCCTTTTGCGCTGAATACCCGAAGCAGGTTCCCTGACCCTGATCAGTCCTGGGGAATAGGGAAGACTTCGAAGGTGCCGCTGGTGACGGTCGGATAGTCGCTGAATACGCGCAGGTCGTATCCGGTTCCCGGATTCTGAATGATCAGATCGGACAGCGTAACGATGCCCTCGATCGCGGTCACATCCTGGAAGAATGCCTGTCCGACGCCGTTCTGGCGAAGCTGGGTCGTGACGGTCGAACTGTTGTCGGTCACCACCCGATTACCGAACTGATCGACAACTTCAAGCACCACGGCCGGGCTGATGGCCTGACCGGCAGTGACATCGCTGGGCTGGACCAGGAAGGCCAGATTGCTCGGGCTGCCCGCCTCGAATGTGATGCTGCTCGAGGTGGTGTCACCAATGCTCGTCTGGGCAAACACGGGAGTGTAGCTGCCGCTGGTCGTGGTCGTCATCTGAAACGCCGCCACGCCGAACTCGTCGGTCGCGACGCTGGTAGCAGCGAAATCCAGGCCATCGTCGTCCTGGACCGTGACCTCGGCGTTTTCCACCGGGTTGCTGAAGGCATCGAAGACGCTGACCTCGATCACTCCGGCATCCTGGCCGTCAGCGGTGCGGTTGTCAGTGACGGTGAACGCGCTGAAACTTGTCGGCGTTCCGGCAACGAATTCGACCGACACCTCCGTGCTGACCCCGCTGGCCCCGATGTCGGGTGCGAGGAAAGTCGGAAGGTAGCCGCCAGCGGCCTCAGCGCCGATTGTCCGGGCCAGGAACACGAAGCTTCCGTCTGCACCGGTCACGCCGCTGCTGCTGATGAAGTTGAGGCCATCGGGATCGCTGACCTGGACGGACACATCCGGGGTGGGGTTCTTGAACTCGTCCAGCGCCGTGACGCGGATCAGGGCCTGGTCAACACCGTCTGCCACCGGAGGCGACTTGTTTTCGAAGGTGGCAGCGATGGTCTGTCCCTCGCCGATCACGGTCATGGTCGCGGTGGCAGAGTCCCAGCTATCCAGATCCAGCGCACTCCGATCGATGGCGCCTGCGTAGAGATCGATCTCGCCACCAATCACGGAGGCACTGAATACCTGTCGGGTCACATCGAAGCGAATCATGCCACCGGCTGGAATGACGATATCCTTGCCGCGGATCGACGGATCGCCAAGGATCGGGGCAGCATCAGCGCAGCTCGCGCCGCCGAAGGCTTGACAGTTGTAAAAGCCTCCCTGCAGCTGGCCATCCGGATACAGCGTCACATTTCGGGGGTAGAGTTCCTGAAAGCCGACTGCACTGGCGGGCAGGGTGCCCGAGTTGCTGATCTCGATCTGGTAATTGATCGACTCATTGGGCCGGACAAAGGCAGGAACGTCGATGAATTCCACCGCAAGCTGGCTAGAGGCGATGAACCGATCGGCAAAAATGATGTCTCCGTCGGCCGATACCGGTGGGCGTGACAGGCCATCGACGCCGAAGCCGGCTTCGGTCTCGTAGAAGCAGGCGCCGGTTTGCGGAATGCTGACGGCGATTTCGTTAAGTGCAAGACGGTACTGAAGAAAATCTTCAAGCCCGAGCATGTCGACGACCGTATCGCCGTTGGCGTCGACCAGCGTCAGCAGCAGGGCAGGGTTGATCGGCGCATCGATGGAAGCGAAGCAGAACAGGGGTCCCAGAATGTTGAAGTCGATTCCGCCCGTTCCCGAGTCGTAGTTGAAATCAGGTGGAGAAAGGATGCTGAACGATTTTTCGTCGTTGATCGACAGGTTCAGCGCGCTGATTTCACCCTGCAGCAAATACGAAGGCACCGACAGTGCGTCAGTGTCGTTGGTTTGTGCCACCAGCGATCCAGCGCTCAGGCTGAGCGCGCAGAGCGCCAGAATCAATTTGTTTGGTTTCAGTCCCACGTCGTCTAGCTTTCCGAAATTCCGTAGAGCCAATAGTTTACCGGCTCGGCATGTTTCAAAAACATTTAAAAGCATAAAAGTTATGTTAATACAATCAGTTTAGGACGGATTATTGGGGTTGTAGTTCAATTTTCCCGGCTTTTGACCACCTGTTCCCAAGTGCGTTCGAGGCGCTCCGGCGAGACCTTGTGACGCGTTCCCAGTTTTTGGGCGAATACCTGAACGCGATACTCTTCGAGCAACCACCGGTACCCATCCAGCGCCTGAGTGTAGGAGAAACCCTGCTCCAGATGCTCCAGATAGCGCTCCCAGAATGGTCGCACCCCCTGCATCCGGTCATGATCGCGCCTGGGGTCGTATTCAATAACTTCGAGGCGCTGGGCGATCGCATCAAGGTAGCGCGGGTAGTCCTCGAGACGATCGGCGCTGATGTCGTCGATAAAACCGGCGTACATCAGATCGTCGAGCTGTGAGCGCAGGTCCAGATAGGCATTGGGCACGGCCTCGGCCAGGCTCTCGATATGCCGGCTCAGTTCATGCCAGCGGACCAGACAGCCGTCGAGGATGCTGCTGAGGGACTGATAGCGGGCAAGCAGATCCTTCCTGATGCCTTCGATCTGCCGGTCGAGGGCGCTGCGGTCGCGAATCGACCAGGCCGAATCGAGAAAATCGTACAGGGCCATGTTGCGCAGGCGCTCGGTTAAGGCGCCGACATCCTCGATTCGGGTCCAGGCGATCTGCGCGGCCTGGGACAGCCCGGTGTGCTTGCGCAGGTATTTCCATTTGTCGCTCAGCGCCTGGCGCAGGAGCACGGCGATGCCCTCGCGATGGGCGGTGCGGGCATCCGTGGGCCGATCGAAGACCCGAACCCCGACGCGCTGGCCCTGGTCGACAAAGGCCGGCCAGGCCTGATGTCCACCGCGGGTGCGGATCACCTCGGGCAGTTCGGGCAGTTCGTGGAGCTTGAGGCCGTCGCGCTGCCACTGGTCGGCCTGCAGCGCCATGAATTCCTCACGGGCGCGCTGAGCGAAGCGCTTCGTCAGGTCCTCGACCCTGCGGCTGGCACCCAGCTCCTTGCCTGCCTCATCGAACAACTGGACGCGGATCCACAGGTGGGGCGGCAGTTTTTCCAGCTGGAAATTCTCGGCGCTGATGTCTAGTCCGCTCATGCGGGCCAGCTCGCGTGCCAGGGCGGTTTCCAGCGACTCACCGGGATGGCGCTCGCGGGCCTCGAGCGCCTCGTGAGCGGCCTGTGCAAACTCCTTGATCGGCACCAGCGCCCGACGCAGGGACTTCGGCAGGCTGCCGATCAGCTCGGCGATCTTGTCGCGCTGCAGTCCGGGAACCAGCCAGCTCAGGCGCTCGGACCCAAGCTGATTGAGCAGGTGCAGCGGGCATCTGAGGGTGACTCCGTCGTCCGCCTCGCCGGGCTCGAAGCGATAGCTGAGAGGGAAATCCTCGCGCCCGATCCGCAGGTGAGCGGGAAAGGCATGGCGCTCGGCCAGTTCGGCGTCATCACGTAGCAGCGTGGCGCGATCGTAGAGCAGCTGATCACGGTCCTTCTGGCCAAGCTTGTCGTGCCAGGCGGCAAAGGCCTTGGTGGTGAAGACATCCGTCGGGATGCGCTGGTCGAAGAAATGCTCCAGCTCGGCCTCGGCGGCGAGCACGTCGCGGCGTCTTCGCCGGTGCTCGTGGCCCGCCAGCTCGGCCTTGAGGGCGCGGTTCCGTTGCAGGAACTCTGCCCGATGGTGCATTTCTCCACGGACCAGGGCGTGGCGGATGAAGATCTGCCGCGCGGTCGCCGGGTCGTGCGGCCCGTAGTGGGTGCGGCGCTTCTCGACCAGGATCAGGCCGTGCAGGCTGATCTGCTCAAAGCCCATCACGCGGCCGGAGCGGCGGTCCCAGTACGAGTCGAACACGCGCCGCTTGACCAGATGGGCGCCCTGTTGCTCGAGCCAGGCCGGCTCGATCGGGGCGACCATACGGGCATAGGTCCGGCCGGTCTCGACCAGTTCGCCGGCCATCAGCCAGGCCGGGTTGCGCTGGCCCAGGACCGAGCCCGGGAAAATCCTGAACTTGTGCCCGCGCGCGCCCTGATACTCGCCCTTTTCCTGATGCTGGCCGATCATCCCCAGCAGGCCACTAAGCAGGCTGCGGTGAATGCTGTCTTCGCCATCCGATCCTGCGTGTTTCAGCGGCCAGCGCTCGTCGCGGGCGATCTGGGCCAGCTGGCCGTGGAGCTGGCCCCATTCGTGCAGCCGGGACACGCTCAGGAAATGCTTGCGGGCCAGCCGGTCGGCCTGGCTTCGGCTGTTCTGCTTGCGCACATCCTGCCACCAGCGCCACAGCTTGAGCAGGGTCAGGAAATCCGAGCCTGGCACCCTGAACTGCTGATGGGCTTGATCAGCGGCCTGCTGCTGATCGATCGGCCGCTCGCGCACGTCGGGCAGGCTGAGGGCGGCCATCAGCACCAGCACATCGGCCAGGCAGGCGCGCTGATGGGCTTCGATCAGCACCCGGCCGTGGCGGGCGTCGACCGGCAGTCTGGCCAGCTGCTGACCGATTCGGGTCAGCCGACGCCCCTCGTCGATGGCCTGCAGTTCCTGCAGCGTCTGCCAGGCCTCGCCCAGCAGCCGTCGCGGTGGCGGATCGATGAACGGGAAGTCCTCCGGGTCGCCCAGACCGAGCGCCAGCATCTCGAGCACCACGCCGACCAGTCCCGCGCGCTGGATTTCGGGTTCAGTGAAATCGGGTCGACGCTCGAAGTCGTCCTCGTCGAACAGGCGGATGCAGACCCCGGGCCCGATCCGTCCGCAGCGGCCGGCGCGCTGATTGCAGGCGGCCTGCGAGACCGGCTCGATCGGCAGGCGGAGCACGCGGGAATGCGCCGCGTAGCGTGAAATCCGGGCCAGACCCGAGTCGATCACGAAGCGAATGCCGGGTACAGTCAACGAGGTTTCGGCCACATTGGTCGCCAGGACGATCCGCCGCCCGGTGCCTGGGCGGAAGATCCGGTCCTGGCTGGCCGACGGCAGGCGGGCATAGAGCGGCAGGACCTCGGTGTGGGGCAGATTCTTTCGGCGCAGCGCGCGCGCCACCTGAAAGATCTCGCGCTCGCCGGGGAGGAACACCAGCATGTCCCCCTGGGCATCGATCCGGGTCGCCCGATCGACGGCCCGGGCGACCTGGGCAGGCAGGTCCTCACCCTCGCGCGATGCCTGATACTCGATATCGACCGGATAGCCCCGGCCTTCTACCTGGATCACCGGTGCCTGGCTGAAGTGCTCGGAAAAGCGCTCCGTGTCGATGGTGGCCGAGGTGATGATCACCTTCAGATCCGGTCGTCGCGGCAGCAGCTTCTTGAGATAGCCGAGCAGGAAGTCGATATTCAGGCTACGTTCGTGAGCCTCGTCGATGATCAGCGTGTCGTAGCGATCCAGGCGGCGGTCGTGATGGACCTCGGCCAGCGCGATGCCGTCGGTCATGAACTTGATCCAGCTCTGATCGGACACCCGCTCATTGAAGCGGACCTGAAATCCGACCACACCACCCAGCTCCGATTTCAGTTCCTCGCTGACCCGACGAGCCACCGAGCGTGCAGCGATGCGCCGCGGCTGGGTACAGCCGATCAGCCCGCGCTGGCCGCGACCGGCGCGCAGGCAGATCTGCGGCAGCCGGGTCGACTTGCCCGAGCCGGTTTCGCCGGCCACGATGATGACCTGATGCTTTTCGATCGCCTCGACCAGCTCGTCCTCACGCTCGCTGATCGGCAGCTCGGGCGCTGGTTGCACCAAAGGCACCTGCTCGGCGCGCGCCCGGCGCTGGCTCAGCGACGATTCAAGGCGCGACTGATAGTCGCTCAGGAGCTTCTCGCGCTTGCCCTCCGGCCCGCGAAAGCGAAGCAGCTGCTTGCGCCGACGCTGCAGCCAGGGCAGGTCGCGCTGGAGGACTTTCGAGGGGTCTATGGGTTCCGTCGACATGGTTGCATTTTCGCAGATCGGTGATGCGAACGGTGTGGGCTGCCGCTCGATCCTGCAGCATAGTTAGGACGCGATCCTTGGTGGTTCAGCGCTGCTTTCATTCGTATCAAACCACACGATTCGAAGCCTCTAGCAACCAAGGCCCATTTTATTAGTCACAGGAGGAAAGACGGGTCGAGTGACCAAATACTCAAAAACGCTGAAAATAAAAATCCGCATTATTAACATTGACATATAATGCTATTTGCATATACTGAGAATTTCGAGGGGTAATCGATTGGAGAGTTTCGTTATGAAATACTTCAAAAGATCATGTAAGGATATTTGTTCCCCGGCTCACATTGAGGCGTTTTCTCGAACGCTCTTGCTGTGCTGGCTTACGGCCTTCCCTTTATTCGCCTCGGGTAGCACTGGCGTTCCCCCGATTACAGTCTGCGACTATTGTCAGTCCGATGCGTCCTTTGCATCCGCTGCAGAGCAGGCCGCGCCCAACGGTGCGCCGGGCAACGGGACCGTCGTTGTGTATCCAATGTATGTGATCAATCCGAACTCGGATCAGATTCGTTTCTACGACGTCAACGTCTGGTACGACTGGGGCGACATGAATCCGCATTCTGTGCCAGATGGGACCGATGGTGACTTAGTCTCCGGAGCATCAATGATTCAAGGTGGCCTTCAGAAGCTGGCGATACAGCGGCCTGGAGATCCTTCGATGTTCGCGGCGATCCAAACGGGACACCAGATTGCGCAGGCAATCGCTATTGAAATCGCCTCAACCGTCGATTCTCGGGACATTCCTAATGCACCGGATTCAGCAATCGACCTTATTGGGCCATACGATTCGGAGGCCGGCCAGGACAGGCGAAGGCTTGAGATCGCCCTCCGAATTCACAATGACAATGTCGTTGCAATAGCGAAAGCCGGAGCAATAGAGCTTGCAAAACGTGTAGCGGACAGATTAATTGGAAGTGGAGAGTACCTGAGCCCCGGTACGGCGCGCCTTATGGTTTTCCCTGATGGAACATCAATACTAATCAAGGTGAAGGCCGTGCACACTCAATTCGATGGCAGTGTAATTTATGAGTTTGAAATCGATCAAAATTCGGCGGCGTTCTCTAACTTCCAACCCATCCCAGTAACTCCTGGGCAATTCAGGGGTGAGATCTTCGAAGAACCGGAATTGTTCAACGATATTATTGACCTTGCGAACACACTCGGAATCAATACCGGCGCTTTTGCTGGTGCAGGGAGTTGCGCCCGAATGGCGTTAGTCTTCATCGATGATCAACTCGCTCAGGCGCAATGCGTCAGCGATTGATAGTATCGAGTCTCGGACCAATGCAATTGAATGGTCGGTGCCTTCTCCTTTTTCTTGTGAGGGCATCAAATCTACCTGCGTTGGTGCTTGCTTTGGCGATTTTGGTCTCCCTCCAGGCGTCTGCCGAGCCCGCCGCGCCGCCGCTGACCGTGTGCCTTGACTGCCGGTCTGATGCTTCCTTCGCCTACTACGCCGAGCAGAGCGCGCCGTACTGGGCGCCGCACGATCAGAGCGTAGTGGTCTACCCAATGTACGTGATCGAGTCCTGGCGCGGCGAGACGCGTTTCTTCGATGTCCAGACCTGGTATGACCTGGGAGGCGTCAGTTTCGACGACCTCCCGGACCTATCGGAGCCGGCCGGATTCTTCACCCCAATGATCCTGCTTGGGTCTCTCCGTCGCCATGCCGAGCCGGCGGGCGGCGATGCCGAAGTCATGAGAGATATCGAAGCCGCCCATGAGGCCGCGCGGGGTTTTCTTGGTGAGATTTTTCACATCGACTTCAGCGGCCAATCCTGGCGCTACCAATCGGTGATGGACCTTATCGGCAGTGAGGGATACTCCTCATTGCAGCAGCGATCGTTCGAGAATATTCTCGGCGAGCATTACCAAACGATCTGGGAAGAACAGTCCGCTGGTCTCAGCGACCGAGTGGAGACCATTGCCCGCTACCTGATTTCGCAGTCCAATTACATTGCCCGCCAGAGCATGTTCCGATTTACTTTCCCCGACGGCACTCAGGTGCGGGGAGACCTGAATGATCTCAACGCTACCAGCGGTTCCATCTACGCCGACCTGGAGTTGTCGATGGGCAGCGCGATATTTCCTGAAGGCGTCACCTCACGGCGGGTCATTCCCAAATATCTTACGGAGTTGCCCGCGATCGAGCTGAGTCCGCCGCCGCTCCTTGGGTCATTGATACCCATGCTGGAGCGCCTGGGCGCCGACATGCGTGGCTACTTCCGGGCCACAAGCTGTGACCCCATGCGATTCGAAGAACGCGCGGACGGCACGGTCGCCGTCGTCTGCCCCGGCGCTGAGGCATGAGGTCCGATCCGTCGGTACCTGAGCCGGGCCTTTGACGCAGCAGATTAAGCGGACGATCTGTTGCCGCGCCGCGGAAGGTCGTGAGAGTATCCGTCGATCCAGCAAGGGGCTTTACGAACGAGATCAGGTGAGATCACGCGTGCAGCGTGGGATAGTTTCCTCTTTCTTCTAAGCCCTGTTGTCCTTGCCCAGGTGACCCTGCCGGGCTACTTTGACGAGACCGACGGACGCGTCATCATCGAAGCCGAGTCGATTGGTGATTTGCCTGCGTCCTGGCGTGATCAGGCCACGACCGCTGCACCGAACATCAATGACCCTGGCGCTGCCACCGGGCAGGGTTTCATCATCTGGGACGGTAGCCAGTCGCTCGGCAATCCGGGCAATGGCTTGCTCGT
>Ga0102938_10002821_pt1 | contig 13108 bp, 5 predicted proteins | sample SalPonR2_B_D2_MG_FD_84516 | JGI IMG/M metagenome (GOLD analysis project Ga0102938, IMG submission 84516) | Salt pond soil microbial communities from South San Francisco under conditions of wetland restoration - Salt Pond MetaG R2_B_D2_MG | ecosystem: Environmental > Aquatic > Marine > Intertidal... | reverse complement strand
CTGATACAGCGCCGTACCGATCGGTCCATGCTGTTTTCGGGCGGCGACCTGGCGCGCAGCGACATCCCGGCCAACCTGGCCTGGTACAAGCTGGCCGACGGCAAGCTCGTGCTGGTCTGGGAAATCACCGTCGAAGAGCGTCTCGGCAGCGACTGGATGCATGCATTCGTCGATGCAAGCAGCGGAGAGCTCGTCGAGGCGATCAACTGGACCCAGGAAGCAAGCTACAAGGTATTCCCGGAACCGCTGGAAAGCCCGGCCGAAGGCGGAACGTCGCTGGTCACCGACCCCGCCGACCCTGCGGCTTCGCCGCTGGGCTGGCACGATGACGGCAACAACAGCTTTACCGATACCCGTGGCAACAACGTCCTGGCCCAGGACGATGTCGACGCCAGCAACGACGGCGGAAGCCGCCCGGACGGGGGGGCTGCCCTGATATTCGATTTTCCGCTGGACCTGGGCACGCAGGCGCCGGCGCAGTACCTGCCTTTTGCGACCACCAACCTGTTTTACTGGAACAACCTGATTCACGACGTCCTGTGGCATTTCGGGTTCGACGAGCCGGCGGGCAATTTCCAGGCCAACAATTTCGGCAACGGCGGCAGCGGCGGCGACCCCGTGCTGGCCGACGCCCAGGATGGGTCGGGTACCAACAACGCCAATTTCGCGACGCCGCCGGACGGCATTCCGGGCCGCATGCAGATGTTCGTCTGGCAGGCCCCCGATCCGGGCACCCTTAGGGTTGAGGCGCCGTCCACGGCCGCCGGAGACTATGTCGTTCGCCGTGCGAGCTTCGGCGGCGCGGTACCGGCGACCGGCACCACGACCGGCCTGGAACTGGTCAACGACGGCTCCGCCGCGCCCGACCAGGGATGCGAGGCACTGCAGGGATTCACGCCGGGCAACATCGCACTGGTCAGGCGCGGTAGCTGCGAATTCGGCAGCAAGGCGCTCAACGCACAGAGTGCCGGCGCGATCGCCGTGATCGTCGTCAACAACACCGGCAGCAACGCCACCATTGCGATGGGCGGGGGCGCCAACGGCGGATCGGTGACGATCCCGGCGGTCATGATCGGCAACACCGACGGCGACACAGTCATATCGGGACTACCCGCAAACGGCAGCCTGTTCGACGATAGCGACCCCGCACTCGATCGCGACAGCGACCTGGATGCCGGCATCATTGCGCACGAATACGGCCACGGCCTGTCGATCCGCCTGACCGGCGGCCCGTCGAATTCGTCCTGCCTGTTCGGTGACCAGCAGGCCGGCGAAGGCTGGAGCGATTTTCTCGGCCTCTGGCTCACCGCCAAGGCCGGCGACTCGCTGGACAAGGTTCGCGGCGTGGGCAGTTACGTGGTCTTCGCCGAAAACATTCCGGGTGCGGGCATCCGGCCGGCGCCTTACACCCGGGACATGAGCGCCAACCCGCTTGTCTACGAAAGCGTCAACGGGGTGAGCATCCCGCACGGCGTCGGCACCGTGTTCGCCTCGGCCTTGTGGGACATGTATCTGAACCTGGTAGAGAAACACGGCTTCGATGCCGACTTCATCGGCGGCAACGGCGGCAACCACATCGCCCTTCAGCTGGTCATCGACGGCCTCAAGCTGCAGACCTGTGGGCCGACCTTCCTGGATGCACGCGACGCGATCCTGCAGGCCGACCAGATCAACAACGCCGGCGGCAACCAGTGCGAAATCTGGAACGCATTCGCGCGACGCGGCATGGGTACCGACGCCGATGACGGCGGCAGTGCCTTGACACTGGCGGTCAGCAACGGCTTCGAAGTCCCGCCGGCATGCGCGAGCGGCCTCTTTACGGACGGCTTCGAAAGCCCGCCGGGGGGCTGAACCGGATAGCCGTTTGCCTGGCCAACCCCGTCGTTGATGACGGGGTTGGCGGTTGATTTCGCCTTTGTGCCGCAACCGGGAACGTCGCGCTCAGACCTTGAGCGGGTGACCGTCGTCCAGCGCCTCGTTGTCCCGTCCTTCCAGCGGCCGGATCGCCGAAGTTTCATCGAACCAGATGTACTCGTCGAACTGCTTGGTGAGCACCGATTCGAAGTAATGGCTGATGCGTTCGGTTTCCGGTCGGTAAATGACGCCGATGGCGCGCTCGAGGCGTGGCGTGGCGAGATCATGCCTCAACTCCGGCGAATCGCCGCGGCTCAGCGGCAGCATGAAACGTGGTTGATCGACGTGATGGAAGACCTGCTCGTAGCTTTCCGAATGCGAGGGCCGGACGTGCATTACCTGCATCGGCTCGTCCCAGTTCGAGGCCGCGGCCACGGTGCCGTGGTCGGTACCGAAGCCGACCAGGTAGGCATCGTCACCCCAGGTCTCACGCGCAAGCTGGCCGATATTGATTTCGCCGCGCATCCCCATCTCGGTGGCGGCCGCATTGCCCACGTGACTGTTGTGCGCCCAGACCACGGCGCGCGCGCCGTCGCCGCGGTGGCGCAGCACCGAGCGAAGCGTGCTGAACATGTGGCGGTCGCGCAGGTTCCATGATTCCCGCGAACCGTAATACATGATCCGATAGTAGCGCTCGGCGCTTTGGACCACCCGCGCGTTCTGCTCGGTATCGAACAACGCCTCGCCGTCGGCGGTCCGGTAGTCAAGCCGCCGGTGCAGCAGGTCCATCAGCGTTTCGACGACTTCGTCCTCGCAGTTCTCCCGCTCGCCCGACACCGTGGCCCGTCCGTACGTGGCCGGCTCCTTCTCCCACGGAGAAAAGCAGCTGTAGCGCTGGCGTGCGCGCTCGGCCGCCGCGGGGTCGACGCGCTCGAGGTATTCGAGCACGGTATGGATCGAGTTGTAGAGGCTGTAAAGATCCAGCCCGTGGATGCTGGTCATGCGTTCTTCTGCGTCCTGATCACGATTGTGGGCGCGCAGCCAGTCGACGAATTCGAGCATTTCGCGGTTGCGCCACATCCACTGGGGAAACCTGGAAAACGGCGGCTCGGCCAGTTCGGCGCCGGCCCAGCCGCGAACCCAGCGGTCCAGCATGCTGGTATCCGGCCAGTCGGCCTCGATGCCCAGCACGTTGAATCCGGACCTTTCGATCAGCGCCCGGGTGATCCTGGCCCGCATCCGGTAAAACTCGGATGTGCCGTGGCTGGACTCGCCGATCAGGACGACACGGGCCGAACCGATCCGATCGATGATGTGGGCGATATCGGCCGATTCGATATCGTCGAAGGGCTCGCAGGCCCGGCCGATCCGGCGCGCCAGTTGCACTCGCCTGATCGAAAACCTCGGCCCCCGGGACGGCGATGGATGCGCCGGTGTCCCGGCCTGCCAGCCCTCGCTGCCGACCAGCGGCACGAACTGCACGCGCCCCAGCGAATCCTGGCTGTACTCGTGCTCGTCGAGCCTGGTCACGCGCAGCAGTTCCTGGCTTCGCGTGCGGTCGCCGACCGGAATCACCATGCGCCCGCCGACGGCCAGCTGTTCGAGCAGCGTAGGCGGCACGTCGGGGCCGCCGGCCGACACCAGGATCGCATCGAAGGGGGCATGAGCGGGCCAGCCTCGCGTCCCGTCGCCCTGGCGAACCTCGACGTTGTCGTAGCCCAGCGCCATCATCCGCTGGCGCGCGAGTTCGGCAAGCTGGTCGTGGTATTCGATCGCATGAACCGAGGAACCGATTCGGCTCAGCACCGCTGCGGCGTAACCCGAACCGGCGCCCACCTCCAGGATTCGATCGGTTTCTTTCAGCTCGAGCGCCTGCGTCATGAGCGCCACGATGTAGGGCTGTGAGATCGTCTGACCCTGCTCGATCGGCAGCGGACCGTCGCGATAGCTCAACTCGCGGTAGCTTTCGGGCACGAACCGCTCGCGCGGAACGCTTCGCATTGCATCGAGTACGCGCGGGTCGTCGATTCCGCGCTCGACGAGCTGATGCTGGACCATGTCCCGGCGTTGCCGGGCGACGCTGCTCATGGCGAAACCTCCTTGTGAATTTCGCTGCCCGGCGAGCGCGCCGGACAGGCATCGAGCCTGAAGTGCCGAATGCGTCGGTGATGGATCCGGGGCGACCGGCATGTTTCGGTACAGGCGCAGCGAGACGGCAGGCGGGGCAACGGCAATATCGGGGCGCTTCGGATCGGCGCCGCGACAGCCGCACCGGTCGAGAAGCCGGTGCAGACCGCAAAAACATGAATAAGAGGGTTTCTTTCGGCTACAGCAAATCCAGCCGGGCCTGCGCAGAGGGCAAAGGCCTTGATCATTCTTTCGATCCGTTCGACGCGGTCCATATCGACTGCACTCCGGGCGATCGTGACTGGATGCACGAACCCCGTATGAACTCTGTTCCATGTTACGCCTGCCCGGTTGACCTGTGGGTCGAAACACCGCTTTTTGCATCGGCAATCGCTCGCCGGGAATCCCCTGCGTCGACGGTGTGCTATTTTCATGAGCAACGTCACCCACCGGCGGCAGCCGTCTGCATGGAGATCCGGCCATGACCAGCCAAGCGTACCTGGAGTGTTACACCGGCTCTCGGACGGCACCAAAGCGCTTCGACCTGGCGAAGTTTCCGGCCCGGATCGGACGCCAGCCCGACTGCACGGTACAGCTCAACGTGGCGCGGATTTCGCGCGTCCACGCCGAAATTCGTCGCGACGACAACGGATACCTCCAGATCGCGGACCTGGGCAGTACCAATGGCACCTTCGTCAACGGCCGGCGTATCGAGGCCTCGACGCCTATCGTCAGTGGCGACGTCATCCACGTCGGCGACCAGGAAATGCGCCTCGTCGAAGAGCAGGTGACAGAGACGGCGGCGTCCGACGAAATGACCCAGATAGGACTGGGCACGCTGCCGCACGAATTCCCTACCATGGTGCGGGAATTCAACGAGCTCCTGGATGGGGAACTCGTTGTCGGCTACCGTCAGCTGATTACCGACAGCACCGGGGCCGCCTTCGGCCATGAACTGCTGGGCCGCGGCAGCCATCCGACGCTCGATGCCGGACCCGGTGAACTGTTCGCGCTGGCGCGGGCACTGGACGCCGAAGTTCGGCTGAGTCAGCTGATGCGGCGCAAGGGATTCGAGGCGGCCGATCGCGCCGGCATGTCGGCGCCGTTGTTCTTCAACACCCACCCTGCCGAATGCCGGGCGCCGGATCAGCTGATTGGCGAACTCGAAGCATTGCGCGCCCGCTATCCCCGGCTCGACCTGGTGTTCGAGGTCCACGAAGCCGCCGTGACGGACCTGGGCGCAATGGCCGAGATCGAAGCCGCACTGCGCACGCTGGATATCCGGTTGGCCTACGACGACTTCGGCGCCGGCCAGGCGCGTCTGCTGGAACTGGTGGAGGTTCCGCCGCACTTCCTGAAATTCGACATCGCCCTGGTGCGCGGCGTCGGCGACCGCGACTCAGCGAAGTACCGCCTTCTGGCCACCCTCAATACAATGATTCGTGACATGGGTGTGCTGACGCTGGCCGAAGGTGTCGAAGACGAGGCCACCGCCAGCGCATGCGCGGCGATCGGCATCGACCTGTTCCAGGGGTTTCTGTTCGGCCGGCCCGAACCGATCTGACCGGCCGGGCGCGGGGCTGGCTCAGCCCGGCTTGTTCATGACCCGCCAGGCGCGCAGTCTGTTGACCACGTTGCGCGCAATCGGGGCCGCAGCCCGGCGCGCTTTCTGCTCTGCCGTCAACGCCACGTACTCCAGCTTTTCGGCAGTCGCCGGACCGAGGTTCCGGCGCGACTCGAGATCCATGACACGAACTTCCAGGCTGGCCAGATATTGCAGGTCCCGGCGACCGTAATACAGCAGCTCGCGCTCCCCGGTTGGCACCACGTCGGCATACACCAGCACGCCGGCCCCGGCGTCGCGGGCGGTGCGCGCCACGCCGGCCAGGCTCTCGGCGTAAACCAGGCCTTCGATCATCTGTTCGTCCAGTACCTCGAAGGAGGCATCGCGCAGCGCCTGCTTCACCGCGCGCGCCACCACACCGGCCACAGCCGCGTCACCCACGGCGACCACGGCCACGCGCGAATTGACGGTCGCCGCCGCGGCAGGTGCCTGGCGCGCAGTGCGCGCCGACGTCATCGACGCCAATGGCTCGCCGGACGACTCGCCCGCCTCGACCAACGCCAGCGCCGCGGAGCGGTCCTCGCCCGTCGGCGGATCGGCATCCGCGGACGTCCGGGCCAGAGACGCGGGGCGTCCATCGGCCGGCGGTTCGGCTGCGCCCGACGCTTCGGCGGAGTCGATCGCAGATGCGGCGGTCGAGTCCGCGACCGGCGCCGCGCCGGCAGGCTCCGTTGCGGCGTCGCCCGGCTCGCCGGCCGCGGCCGCGACATCGCTGACCGCGATCTGAAATCCGGCGGCTCCGGCGGCGGTCGCCCCCGCGTCGTCGGTCGATTTCGGCTCGCCTTGGTCGGAAGACGACAGCTCGGGGGCCGCCCGCTGAGCCGTACCGGCCATCGCCGGGTCGCGCGGCACCGCGTCGGCATCCTGCCCATCGGTATCGTTCGCGTCAAGGGGGTCCGCGTCGGCGTCGACGATGGAATCCGGCCGCGGCGCAGGCGTCTCGTCGATGCCTTCGGGCGCCGAATCGTTCATTGCCAGCGCCGGCCGGTCCGGCCCGGATATCAGGTACCACGACCCCGCGACAGCGCCGCCGGCCAACAGCAGCACCAGCACCGCCGCCAGTGCCAGGCGGCCGCTTCGGCCTCGGCGCGGTTCGGGCTCCAGCGCAACGGTGGGCTCTGCTGGCCGCGTCTCGCCGGGCCCGTGTGCGGACCCGGACGCCGGGATGGGCGTGGTTGCGGCATCGGCCGATTCGACCACGGCCGGTTCGTCGGCATCGTCGGGGGACGCCGGCGGAACCTCGGCCTGAGCTTCGACCGGCTCGCTTTCCAGCGGCATGTTTCGGGCCCAGCGCGGCATCCGTCCGGCCTGATAATCCTCGATGTCGCTGATCAGCTCATTGCAGTTCTGGTACCTGAGCTTGGGCCGCTTGGCGATCATCTTCGCCAGGATCTGCTTGGCGCCGTCGTCCACGTTCGGGTTCAGCGCCTTGATGTCCGGCACCCTTGCCTCGACCACCTTGGTCATGAGTTCGAAGGGGCTGTCGGATTTGAACGGCGTATCGCCGGTCAGCATCTCGAACAGCACCACGCCCAGGGAAAAGATGTCCGATCGCTGGTCGACGTCCTGCGACAGGCACACCTCCGGCGAAAGGTAGCTGGGTGTGCCCAGGCCGATGCCGGTGGTGGTCAGCCGGGTGCCCGGCTCTTCCACACGCGCGATGCCGAAGTCGACCACTTTCACGCCGCCGTATTTGGTCAGCATGATGTTCTCGGGCTTGATGTCGCGGTGAATCACGCCCTTGTCGTGCGCCGCGGCAAGCCCGGCCGCGACTTCCTTGAGAATCTGCAGCGCGCGCAACGGCTGCATCTTGTCCTCGCGCTGGATCAACCGCTTGAGCGATTCGCCCTCCACGTACTCCATGACGAAATAGGGTTGATCCTCGTGCCGGTCGACACGGAACACCTGGACCAGGTTCGGATGGTTGAGGTCGGCCACCGCGCGCGCCTCACGCATGAAGCGAAGCGCGACCGATTCGTTGTCGACCAGCTGATTGCCCAGCATCTTGATCGCGACGAACCGCTGCAGGCTCTCCTCTCGGGCCTTGTAGACCACGCCCATGCCGCCCCGGCCAAGCTCGGAGACGACTTCGTAGTTGCCGATGTACTTGCTCATACGTCCAGCGCTCCCCCGCCGCGACGCGGGCGGGATCCTGATTGACAGGCCGTCGAAGCGGCCCCTTTCGGTGGATTCTACGCCGATCGATGGCCCGAATCGACCCCCTCCGGATCCAAGCGGATCGATCCATTCTCATACATACTCGATGAATGGCCTTCTTTTTTCCCACTCCCAGACTCGCCATCCGCCCCTGGCGCGAGCGCGATCGCCCGGATCTGGAGCGCATGGCCACCGATCTCGACATGATGCGCTACGTCACCGGTCGCGCTTGGCCGGCCGCGCAGATCGACGAGTTTCTTGCGCGTCAGCAACGGCATATCCGCAACCACGGCGTCTGCTTCGGCGCGGTCGAACTGGGCGACCGTATGCAGGTCGTCGGGGTCGCCGGCATGCAGCCGCTGGACGGCGCCGATTTCAAGGACGATTTCGAGCTGGGCTGGTGGATCTGGAAGGATTTCTGGGGCCAGGGGCTGGCCCTGGAGGCCGTGACGCCGTTCGTCACGCATGCCCGCAACATGGGCCTGAAGCGGATTCTGGCCGTGATCGACCCGCCCAACTCGGCATCGATCCGGGTGGCGGAAAAGCTCGGCATGCGCTATTACCGGACCGTCAGCGCCCGCGAGACCGTCGCCACGCGAGAGGACAAGCCGGCGGCAATCTATGCGATGGACCTGTCCCAATCCTGACCGCGCTCTCTCCGCGCCCTCGTTGACCAACGGTCTCATCCGGCTACGAGAACGCTCACTCGCGACGCCTTGAATCCGCTATGCTAGACGATCGTCCATACGCATGAGTACGGTCGTTGAAGACACTCTATCACCCTGATTTTGAACATGATTCCTGCGGCTTTGGGCTGATCGCCCGGCTCGACGGCCGCGCCGAGCACGGGGTGGTGGCCGACGCAATCCAGGCGCTGGAACGACTCACCCATCGCGGCGCCGTGGCACCGGACGGCAAGACCGGCGACGGTTGCGGCGTATTGATAGGGCTACCGCAGGCATTTCTGCGCGCCGTGGCCGACGACTGCGGCATCGTCGCGGGCGATCGGTTTACCGTCGGTGCGGTATTCCTGGACCGGGAAACAGAGATCTGCGCGCAGCAGAAACGGCGCCTGGCATCCCGGCTGGAAGCGCAGGGCCTGGCCGTGGCCGGCTGGCGCACCGTTCCGCTGGACGAAAATGCTCTGGGCGAACGTGCCCTGCAGACGATGCCGCGGATCGAGCACGTATTCGTGTCGGCCGCCGAGGGCATGGACGAAGAAAGCTTCCAGCGCAGGCTGTTCCTCGCCCGGCGGCTGGCCGAGACCGAAACCGGCCCCGACGAGGCCTTCTACATCGCCAGCCTTTCGGCCACCACCCTGTCCTACAAGGGCATGGTGATGCCCGAATACCTGTCGCAGTTCTATCCCGACCTCGCCGATCCGCGCCTGGAATCCGCTATGGCGCTTTTCCATCAGCGCTTTTCGACCAATACGCTGCCGCAGTGGCGCCTGTCCCAGCCCTTCCGGATGCTGGCCCACAACGGCGAGATCAATACCATCCGGGGCAACCGCAACTGGACGAGGGCGCGCCGGGCGCTGCTGGCGTCGCCGCAACTGCCGGAGCTTGCCGAGATCGATCCCCCGATCGGCATGACCGGGTCGGATTCATCGTCGCTGGACAACATGCTGGAGCTGTTGGTGATCGGCGGGATGCCGCTGCCGCAGGCGCTCAGGCTGCTGGTGCCGCCGGCCTGGCAGACCGACGAAAACCTGGACGCCGACTTGCGCGCGTTCCACGAATTCTTCGCGTTCCACCAGGAAGGCTGGGACGGTCCGGCCGGGCTTGTGATGACCGACGGCCGGTGGGTGGTCTGCGGTCTCGACCGCAACGGCCTGAGGCCGGCGCGCTGGACACTGACCGAGGACCGTCGCCTGATCGTCGCGTCCGAGACCGGGGTGGTCGACGTGCCGGCAGAGCAGGTTGCGGCGCGCGGCCGCCTCGGGCCGGGCGAAATGCTGGCGGCGGATCTGTCCGACGGCAGCCTGCTGTCCAGCGGCGAGATCGACGACCAGCTCAAGACGATGCACCCGTGGCAGGACTGGCTCAAGCAGGGCGTGCGCTACCTCGACTCCGAACTGGTCGACGTGCACATGGCCGCCGAGCCCTTCGACGACGACACGCTGGCGACTTACCAGAAGATGTTCAACCTGTCGCGCGAAGAGCGCCGCGAGGTCATACGCGTGCTGGCCGAGACACAGTCCGAGGCCATCGGCTCGATGGGCGACGATACGCCCATGCCGGTGTTGTCGACGCGCATCCGGTCGCTTTACGACTGCTGCCGGCAGCAGTTCGCCCAGGTGACCAACCCGCCCATCGACAGCTTGCGCGAGCGCATCGTGATGTCGCTGGAAACCGGCCTGGGCCGCAAGGGCAATGTGTTCGAGGCCGGGCCGGAACTGGCCGAGCGGGTAGTGCTGAACTCGCCGGTACTGTCCCAGCGCAAGCTCAGACAGCTGGTCAACACGTCCCAGTTCGGGCTCGATTCGGTGCTGCTGGACCTCAACTACCCGGAAGATCGTCCGCTGGCGGACGCGCTGGACGACCTGTGCCGCCGCGCCTCCGAGGCGGTCGACCAGGGCAAGCAGCTGCTGATCATTTCCGACCGTTACCTGGCCGAGGGCAAGCTGCCCGTGCACGCGTTGCTGGCCACCAGCGCCATCCATCATCACCTGCTCGAATCCGGCCAGCGGCCGCTGTGCAACCTGATCGTCGAGACCGGCACGGCGCGCGATCCGCACCATTTCGCCTGCCTGATCGGCTTCGGCGCCACGGCCGTCTACCCTTACCTGGTCTACCAGACCCTGCACGCCATGGCCGAGTCGGGCGAAATCGACCGGGCCCGCGACCAGGCGCTAGAGCTGGGCCGCGCGTATCGTCGCGGCATTCGAAAGGGGCTGTTCAAGATCCTGTCGAAGATGGGCATTTCGACCATCGGCAGCTACCGCGGCGCCCAGCTGTTCGAGCTGGTCGGCCTGGCCGACGAAGTCGTGGAAAAGTGCTTCGCCGGCGCGGTCAGCCGTATCCAGGGGGCGGATTTCGACGACCTCGGGGCCGACCAGAAATCCCTCGCCCGCTGGGCCTGGAACCGGCAGGTACCGATCGAGCACGGCGGCCTTTACCGCTACGTGCACGGTGGCGAATTCCACGCCTGGAATCCCGACGTCACGAATGCGTTGCGGGCCGCCGCCAAATCCGGCGAATGGACCGACTACCAGCGTTACGCGCGCCTGGTGAACGATCGCGAACCTTCCATGTTCCGCGATCTCCTGCGATTACGCTCTGATCATGCGCCGATCTCCATCGAAAAAGTGGAGCCGGAAGCGGACATCGTCAAGCGCTTCGACTCTGCCGGCATGAGCCTGGGCGCGCTTTCGCCCGAGGCCCACGAGGCATTGGCGATCGCGATGAACCGGCTGGGGGCGCGCTCCAATTCCGGCGAGGGCGGCGAGGACCCGGCCCGCTACGGCACCGACAAGTCGTCGAAGATCAAGCAGATCGCGTCGGGACGCTTCGGCGTCACACCCGATTACCTGGTCAACGCCGAGGTCATCCAGATCAAGATCGCCCAGGGCGCCAAGCCCGGGGAAGGCGGCCAGTTGCCCGGCCACAAGGTCGACAAGCTGATCGCCAGGCTTCGATTCGCGACGCCGGGCGTCGGCCTGATTTCTCCGCCGCCGCACCACGACATCTATTCGATAGAGGATCTCGCCCAGCTGATCTACGACCTCAAGCAGGTCAACCCGCAAGCCCTGGTCTCGGTCAAGCTGGTCTCCGAGCCGGGCATCGGCACGATCGCCGCGGGCGTGGTCAAGGCCTACGCCGACCTGATTACCGTGTCCGGCTACGACGGCGGCACCGGCGCCAGCCCGCTGACCTCGGTCAAGTACGCCGGCGGGCCCTGGGAGCTTGGCCTGAGCGAAGTCCGCCAGGTGCTGATGCAGAACGACCTCAGGCGCCACGTTCGCATCCAGGCCGACGGCGGGCTGAAGACCGGCCTGGACGTGGTCAAGGCCGCAATACTCGGCGCCGAGAGCTTCGGCTTCGGCACCGCGCCGATGATCGCGCTGGGCTGCAAGTACCTGCGCATCTGTCACCTGAACAACTGCGCGACCGGCGTCGCCACCCAGAACGAGACGCTGCGCAAGCACCACTTCATCGGTCTTCCCGACATGGTGGTGAACTATTTCCTCGGCGTTGCCCGCGAGGTGCGCGAGATCCTGGCCGGACTCGGGGTGCAGCGGATCGAGGATCTCGTCGGGCGCACCGAATACCTGGAACGCGCAGAAGGCTTGACCAAGCGCCAGAACAAGCTGGATCTCTCGCCGCTGCTTGCCCAGACCGGCCTTGCCCCGAACAGCGCGCGCCTGTGCGAGGTCGAACGCAATCCGCCGCACGACCCGGGCCGGCTGGCCGAGGAGATCGAGATCGCCACCGCCGAGGCCGTTAAGACCGGCAGCGGCGGTAGCTTCGAGTTCGAGATCCACAACCACGATCGCGCCATCGGTGCGCGGCTTTCCGGGCGCATCGCTCGAAGCTACGGCGCAATCGGGCTGGCCGAGAACACCCTTTCGCTTGGCCTGGACGGCACGGCCGGGCAGAGCCTGGGCGCGTTCAACGCACCCGGCCTGCATGTCACGCTGACCGGCGAGGCCAACGACTACGTCGGCAAGGGCATGGCCGGCGGGCGCATCGTCCTGCGCCCCCGCGAGGGCATCAGGTATCGGGCCTGCGAGACGCCGATCATGGGCAACACCTGCCTGTATGGCGCCACAGGCGGCGAGCTGTATGCCGCCGGCACCGCCGGCGAGCGCTTCATGGTGCGCAATTCCGGCGCGGTGGCGGTGATCGAGGGCGCCGGCGATCATGCCTGCGAATACATGACCGGCGGCGTCGCACTGATCCTGGGCGCCACCGGCATCAACTTCGGCGCCGGCATGACCGGCGGCTTCGCCTATGTGCTCGACGTGGAGCGCGATTTCGTCGACCACTACAACCATGAACTGATAGACATCCACCACATCAGCGCCGAGTCGATGGAAAACCACGTCCATCACCTGCGAAACCTGATCGAGCGCCACGTCGAATACACCGGCAGCGTCTGGGGCAGCGAGATTCTGGAAAACTTCCGGCGCATGCTGCCGAAGTTCTGGCTGGTCAAGCCGAAGGCGGCCGAGCTCGATGACTTGATTTCGCGGCTGAGGGAAGCCGCATGATCGCGAGTTCCCGACGCTTGGGAAAAGCCGTTTCGCCGCCAGCTCCGCTGGCTGATGCGACCTACTTTTGTGGCGACAAAAGTAGGCAAAACCGCTCATGCCGCGAAGGCGCCCGGCAAACTGCGCCGGGT
>Ga0102938_10002820_pt1 | contig 13109 bp, 10 predicted proteins | sample SalPonR2_B_D2_MG_FD_84516 | JGI IMG/M metagenome (GOLD analysis project Ga0102938, IMG submission 84516) | Salt pond soil microbial communities from South San Francisco under conditions of wetland restoration - Salt Pond MetaG R2_B_D2_MG | ecosystem: Environmental > Aquatic > Marine >... | reverse complement strand
TGATGTACTGATCCACGTCGGGCGGCAGGAACAGGGCACCGCCGAACACGTAGTTGAACAGCAGCACGAACATGACCGGCTGGACGGTCGAGAACGCCAGCAGCTGGGGAAGCCGCACGTAGCGCATGAGGTTTCGCTGCGCCAGCACGACCGTGTCGCTCACGTTGTGGACCAGGCGCGTGAGGGGAGGCGGGCTGCTCGGGGCGTTCACGGTGCGCTCCGTTCGGGCGTGGCCGCCGGCTCCGGGGGCGACGCGTCGTCGACGCCGCTGCCCGTGAGCGCCAGGAAGACGTCGTCGAGGGTGGGGCGGTGGAGGCCGATGTCCTCGATCCGCGTTCCGGTCTCGTCGAGCCGCCGGACGATCGCGAGCAGGCTCTGCGTGCCCTCGGCCACCGGGACGGTGACGCGGCGCGCGTCGCGGTCGCCCTGCGTCTCGCCGGCGGCGAGGGAACGGAGGTCGTGGGCGACGTCGTCGACGTCGGCGTCGGGACCGACGGTCACGTGGACCACGTCGCGGGCCATGCGGCCTTTGAGCTCGGTCGGTGTTCCCTCGGCGATCACGCGGCCGTGGTCGATCACGGCGATCCGGTCGGCCAGCGCGTCGGCCTCGTCCATGTACTGCGTGGTCAGCATGAGGGTCGTGCCTCCCTCGACGAGGCGCTCGATGAGTCGCCACATGTCCAGGCGCGTCCTGGGGTCGAGGCCGGTGGTGGGCTCGTCCAGGAACAGCACCTCGGGACGGCCCACCAGGCTGGCGCCGAGGTCCAGCCGCCGCCGCATGCCGCCCGAGTACGTCTTGGCCGGACGGTCGGCGGCGTCCTCCAGGCCGAACTCGTCCAGGACCTCGTCGGCCCGCCGGCGGGCCTCGGCGATGGGAAGGTGGTAGAGCCGGCCGACCATGCGCAGGTTCTCGCGACCGGTCAGGTTCTCGTCGACGGCCGCGTACTGCCCGGCCAGGCCGATGCGTGGGCGCAGCCGCTGGGCGTCACGGCCGACGTCCAGGCCCAGGACCTCGGCGCGACCGCGGTCCGGCCGCATCAGGGCGGTGAGGATGCGGACGAGGGTCGTCTTGCCGGCGCCGTTGGGGCCGAGGAGGCCGAACACGGTTCCGGCGGCCACCTCGAGATCGACGCCGTCCAGGGCGGTGATCGATCCGAAGCGCTTGGCGACGTCTTGAACGCGGATCGCGGGGTCGTCGCTCACGGTCGGACGGCCGCGTCTGGAACGGCGAGGGACACGAAGGATGGAAGCATGGAACGAACCATACGGCGGTGGCACGCACGCTCCGTGTTCCGCGGACGTCGTGCCGGCGGTCCGCCGGAGATCGTCGGCGGAACCGTGGAACGATGGGGGCATGGCCAGCCACGATCCTCGTCTCCGGCCGTGCGTGGGCGCGCTCCGCATGCGCCTTGCGACGCGATGACGAGCTACCGGCTCGCCGCGACCGAGCCGTCGACGGCGGCCGACGGCTTCGCGCTGTTCCGTGCCGGGTACGTTCGCGCGGCGCGCGCGAAACCGCTGCTCCCGCCGCTCACGCCGGAGCACGAGGCGCGGCTGTTCGCCCGGGTCCGAAGCACGTTCGAGCACGGCGGCGTCGCGGCCTGGCGCGGCGGGTCGCTGGTGGGCTACATGGTGGCCGGCCCGTCGTTCCAGATGCGGGGTCTGACCACGTCGCTCGTGCCCGAGTACGGGCATGCCGTCGCGGCGGACGAGGACGCCGCTCTGTACGGCGCGCTCTACGCCGCGACGGCGGAGCGCCTGGTGCGGGAGGGCGTCCACCTCCACCTGATCGGACAGTTCGCGGCGGAACGGGCGACGGCGGCCCAGCTCGTCGATCTGGGGTTCGGCGCCGTCGTCGCTGAGCGTCTCAGGGACCTGTCCGACGTCGCGACGGCGGACGCCACTGCGAACGGACGCGACGCGCTCGACGAACGCATCCACCGGATGCCGCGCGACGCGTCGTGGGAGCGGCTGGCGCCGCTCGCCGCCGAGCACGCGGCGTACTACCGTCAGAGCCCGCTCTTCCTCGTCAAGGACGACGCGCTGGAGACGGCTGCGGCGGACCTCGAGGAGCACCGCCGAGCCGGCGACGCGCTGTTCGCCTACGTCACGGACGGCGAGCCCCGGGCGTACCTCGTCGTGGGTCCGTGCCACGGCACGTCGGAGGGACGGCTGCTGGCGCACACGAACACCGCTCAGGTCCGCTCGGCGTACGCGGTGCCCGCCGTTCGCCGCGGCGGGATCGGCGCCGCGCTGCTGCAGCGTGCGGTGGCGTGGGCCAGGGAGGCTGGGTTCGAGCGGATGTTCGTGGAGCACGAGACCGCGAACCTGGAGGGTGGTCCGTTCTGGCGACGCCACTTCTCGCCGTTCCTGCTGTTCTCCATGCGGTATGTCGGCCGCACGCCGTAGCGCCGGCGTGGGTGGGTCGGGCGAGCCCCGGCCACGAGCCGGCTGGCCGCTCCCCTCGGGAAGCGGCCAGCCGGCAGACGCGGATGCGGCTCTGAGCCCGTGCCTCAGTGCCCGGTCGAGTCGTACACGGCTCCGCCGTCGACGGCCCGTCCGTTCCGACCTTGGCCGAGGGGCACGCCGACGTGGAGGGTGCCGGTGCACGACGCGACGCCGTCGCTGGCCGTGAAGGCCACGTGGTACACGCGGCCGTCGCCTCGGCCGTCACGCTCCGCACGGAGCTCGAAGCGACCGTCGGGCCCGATGAAGGCGTCGGGCGCCGTGCTGCCGTCGCCACGCCCGTCGACGGGCTCGTCCTGGAAGACGCTGTCGACCTTCACGGTGACGCGATCACCGTCGGGATCGGTCACACCCACGATGCCGTTCGTGACCAGCTGGTGGTCGGCAGGCCAGAGGCGGTCGATGGTCGCTTCGGCGTGCACGCAGACGGGCGGGAGGTTCTCCAGGTCCAGACCGACGATGACGGGGTCATGGTCGGAGGAGCGGTACGCCTTCGGCGCGTACAGCGCCGCCTGTGCGGGGGCCTTGAACGACGTGTCGTAGTCGAGGATGTCGGGCTCGTCGGCGTTGATCGCCCAGGCGGTCGCGCCGGTCACGCGCCCGATGCTCGTGAGGCTGTCGCTGGCGAACGCGTAGTCCAGATGCCCGAGCATGCCGTCGAACACGAAGGTGTACGCGTCCTCGCCCTGGAACGCTTCGAGCAGGTCGTCGTAGCCGCCGCTCAGGAGCGCGTCGACCGGGTCCTCCTCGTCGTACGCGTTGTAGTCGCCGATCAACAGCACGTGCGACGTTCCGCTGTCGGTCGGATCGGTCGCGAGCCAGTCCAGCAGCTCCTGCGCAGCCAGCGTGCGCGTCAGGTTGCAGCTGCCCTGGTCGGGGTCGTCGTCGCCGGGGCCGCACGCGGAGCCCTTGCTCTTGAGGTGGTTCACCACGATCGTGACGGCCTGTCCACCGCCGGTCGCGACGAAGGTCTGCGCCAAGGCGGGACGGTTCTTGTCGTCGCCGGTGTCGGTGGGATCGAGGAACGCAGGCGTGTCCAGAACGGCGAACGCGCCGACGGGCGTGAGGCTGCCAGGCTTGTAGATCAGCGCGACGCGGATGGCGTCGCTGCCGATCGGCCCGGTCTCGATCGCCGCGTACGTGCCGGCGCCCACGGTGTCGTTCAGGCCGTCGACCAGGTCGGTGAGGGCGGCGTCCGACGCGTCGTTCTCGATCTCGACGAGGCCGACGACGTCGGCGTCCATCCCGGCGAGGGCGGCGAAGATCTTGTCGCGCTGGCGAGCGAACTCCGTGGCGCCGTCCGCGCCGCGGCACCCCTGGTCGCCCAGCGGGCCGCAGCCACCCGACCCCGTGTCGAGCGTGACGAAGTAGTTCAGGACGTTGAGGGTGGCGACCGTGACGGTCCCGCCCACGGGATCGGGGGCCGGCGGGCGCGGGTTGGCGACCGCGTCGTCGGCGCCCTGCGTCGGCTGGATCCGGTAGAGGTCGAACGCGTAGTTCAGGACGCCCGTCGCATTCGTGATCGTGTCGCCGCCACGGAAGCGGTTGGTCAGGTCGAACTCGGCGCCGTTCGGGTGCCGGGCCGGGTCGGGGTTCTGCGTCGTCCGGCCGTCGTCGAGCGTGATGCGGCTCAGCCGGATCCTCTGGAGCTCGGCCTGCGAGTCGGGGCCGGGCTCCTCGTAGCTGGTGGGCTGGTAGTGCCTACCGGAGGCGGCGGGCGAGGAGTCCAGCGGCGCGGCCAGGACGATCTCGCCGAAGCGGTCGAAGTCGAAGAACTCGGCGATGAACAGCTCTTGCGGGAAGGTGACGTACATGCCCTCGAACGCCTCGAGGTCGCCGCGGCTCGCGAGCGGGAACGCGATCTCCGTGACGCTCGGCAGCGTCGCGCCCGTGTCGCATGCCTGCACGGTGACGTCCTCGAGCTGCGTCATGCCGAAGAACTCGCCCGCCGTGCCCTCGATCCGGACGACGTCGCCGACCCGGACGTCGGCCGCGCCGGGCGCGAACACGAAGATGCCCTCCGACGTCGCGGGGTCGGCGTCCGCGTCGGCGTCCTCTTCCTGCGCGAAGAAGCCGCCAAGGTCGGCGTCGTCGCCGTCGCCGCGCTGAAAGTCGCCGACGACGATCCCCTCGATCACGACCGTCTGGCCGTTCAGGGGCGTGTCGAACCCGGCGCCCTGGACCTCGTGGATCGGGGTGGCGGGATCGCCGCACTGGCCGATGGCGTTGGGCTCCTCGGGGTCCGGATCGTCGGCACCGTCGCCGCCCCCGTCGCCGCCCCCGTCGCCAGCGCCTTCGCAATCGGCGGCGTGGCTCCCGAGGCGGCTCGCGGTGTACGGAGCGAAGCCGTCCCACTCGGTGCTCGGATCGAACGGGTCCGTGCCGTCCGGATCGCCTGCGCAGACGGCCGGCTGCCGGCGCAGGGTGGCGTCCGCCGTGCTCGCCGCGCCGCCGCCCCACTCGGAGCCGGGATCGACGCCGACCTGGCCGATCACGTCCAGGTAGGCGCCGTCCTTGACGAGGGCCACCGCGTCGTTGCCGTTCCACGTCGCGCCGCCACTGGCGAGGTCCGCCTCCGCGGCGATCGAGGCGCCCGCTCCGGGGTTGGCGACGACGTAGACGTCGCCCGCCGCGAGGGTCCCCTCCAGAACGATCGTCCGGCTTGGACTGGGCGCACCGTTGCTGAACACCTGGACGGCGTACGAGCCCGCCGCCAGGTCCACGGGCGCGCCGGTCCCGTTGTAGATCTCGATCGCCTTGTCGACGCCGCTGCCTTCGACGTACTCGCTGATGAAGAGCTCGCCGGTCGCGTGTGCACCAACGTCCTGCTGTCCCGATGAGGTCGTCGCAGGCCCGCCAGGCCCGTCAAAGGGCTCGCAGGCGGCTGCCGCGAGCAGAAGAGCGAGAGCGAGAACCGATCTCGCGGCCAGGGTGCGACGAACAGCCACGTGGGTCCTCCTCCGGACGCGCGAGCGATGTCGGGGCTGCCCAGGAGTGTACCGCCCCCACGGCACGGTGGACTCGGCCAGGTCCCGAGCGCCTCGCGGCCGGCTGGGACTGCCTGGCGGCCGTTCGCCCCGTACGCGAACCGAACGGCGATGTCGTACGGTCGAGAATGGCGCCATGCGAACCGTGAAAGGAGCGACGGTGACCGTATTGATCCTGACCGACACGGGCCTGACCAAGCTCGAGCCCCAGGCCGACCGTTGGCGGGCGGTCCGCCTGCGCGACGCCACGAACGCCCGCGCGCTGGCCGCGGACCCCCACGACGCCGGAACGCTGTACATCGGTACGCGCGGCGACGGAGCCTGGCGCAGCGCCGACGCCGGCGAAACCTGGACCAAGCTCGACCTGCCGTGCGACGACGTCTTCGCGTTGGCGGTCAGCGCCGCCGACGGTCACGTCTACGCCGGCTGCGAGCCGAGCCGCCTGTACGTCAGCGACGATGGCGGGGCGACCTGGAGCGAGCGGGAGGCGCTGCGCCGGCTGCCCTCCGCGCCGACCTGGAGCTTCCCGCCGCGCCCGTGGACGTCGCACGTCAGCGCGATCGCGCCCCACCCGACTCGGGCGGGTCTGGTGCTCTTGGGCATCGAGCTCGGCGGGCTGATGCGCAGCGCGGACGCTGGACGGAGCTGGCGGGACCACGCGCCCGGTGCGCAGCGGGACGTTCACGCGCTGGCGTGGCACCCGTCCGGCGATGGCCGAGCGTACGAGGCCGGAGGCGGCGGCGCGGCGCGCAGCGACGACCACGGCGAGACGTGGCGGCCTGCGGACGCCGGCCGGGATCTCGACTACTGCTGGGGGCTGGCCGTCCTGGCCGGTGAGCCGGAGACCTGGCTCGTGTCGGCGAGCCCCAGCGCGCGGCGCGCCCACGGCGAGCGGCCGGCACAGGCCGGCGTCTACCGGTGGCGTGAGGGCGGGCCGTGGCGGCGGGTGGGCGAAGGCCTACCGGAGCCGATGGACGACATGCCGTACGCCCTGGCTGCGAACGAGGAGCGCGTGCTCGTGGGACTGCGCTCCGGGCGGCTGTTCCTCAGCGACGACCAGGGCGAAACCTGGGGAGAGCTCCAGATCGTCGGGGCCGAGCTCGCCGGGCTCCGCAGCATCGAGGTCGTGCGGCCGACGAGCTGAACGTCGGCTGGCGGTCCTACGCACCGGTCGCTGCCAGCGCGCGACCCCAGGCGGCCGCCCGATCGAGCTCGCCCTCGGCCAGTGGGCCCTCCGTGTCCAGAACGCAGAAGCCTTCGGGCTCGACGAGGAGCTGCGCTCCTGCCCGCAGGCCCGTTCGAGCCAGAGCCGTCGCTGCCCACGCCCTCTTGCCCATGATCGGCACGATGATCTTCAGCACGCGCGACGGCATGTCCTGAACGGAGAAGCGGGTGTCGAACGCCGCGAACGGCACGTCGCTCAGCGTCCCGGGCGTCAGCTCGGCGGCGAGCTCCTTCATGGCCGGACTCGCCTGGAACGCGTGCGTGGGGCAGCCGAGCACGACGGCGCGAGCCCCGGACAGCCGCGCAGGATCCGCGTCCGAGGCGGAGACGACCTGGACCGGACCGCCGCTCCTGAGTCCCTCTGCGATCGCCTCCGCGACCGCGCGGGTGTTGCCGTGCACCGAGTCGTACACGACCCATGCTTCGCGCTTCTCGGACATGATCGTTCGCCTCCTCGCCACCTAGGCGCCGTCCCGGCAAGCTCAGCGTAGCCCCGGCCCGGGAAGATCGCGAGGGACGCCCGACCACGCCGGCCCAGGACGCTTCGTCTCTGGGGGGCGACGACGCTCGATCCTGCCCGGAGACGACGCGAGGTTCGACGCCGTGGACGCCGGCCTCATAGGGCGTGACCGTCGACCGTGACCGTCGACCGTGCCCGTTGAGCGTGCGCGGCCCGCGGCGCACCGTACAGTGCGGAAGCCGATCACCGTGGTGCAGGGAGGCTCGGGTGTCCGTCGAGGCGTGTCCACCCGAGTCAGGGGTCCTGAGGGGTGCGCGGTGTCGCTGCCCGTTCTGGGGAGCTGCGAGGCGGAGAGGAGACGCTCGACGGCGCCGTGCGGCCGTGTGGCGCGCGGAGGGCACGCCCCGTTCTTCACGGCGCTCGAGGCGCCGGTGGGCGCGGTCTCGCGCCTCGGAAAGGAAAGCTCCATGCCGAAGTACCTGTTCCAGGGTTCGTACAGCCAGCAGGGCATCTCGGGGGTCATGCAGGAGGGCGGGTCGGCTCGCGAAGCCGCCGCCCGGGAGCTCGCCGACAGCGTCGGCGGGACGCTGGAGTCGTACCATTTCGCCTTCGGCAGCAACGACTTCTATGCGATCGGCGAGCTCCCCGATCACGCGGCCGCCATCGCCGTCGCGGCGACCGCCGGCGCGTCCGGCGCGTTCAGCCACTTCGAGACGATCGTGTTGATGACCCCAGCGGAGGCGGACGCGGCGGTCGAACGCGTCGCCCGCTACCGCCCGCCTGGGGGCTGACGGCCCGCCGGCCCGGTCTCCGCGGTCATGTGGCCGCGGAGACCGGGCCTCGGTCGCTGCGCGCCAGCAGGCGCGGGACGGATACGCGTTGGTCCTCATGTCCCGGAGCGGTTGCGAAGCGTTGGCGGCAGGCCGACAGGCCGACAGGCCGACATGTTGAAGCGTTACCGGACTCCACCCGCCCCGCCCGCCACCGCCGAGACCTTCGCCTACGACGCCGACGATCCGCGCGACCTGTTCGGCGTCCCGTTCGACGCCTGGCGCGACAACGACGACACGGACGTGTCGGGGCCGATGCGGCTGTTCCGCAGCGCCGTGCCCCACTTCCGGCGCAACGGCAAGGGCGCGTTCGTGGCGATCTCGGGCATCGAGGCGTTGCAGCCCCGGCTGCCGTACCCGCTGGGGCCGTACCGGCCGGCGTTGCACGGTTTCGTCAAGCTGCTGTCCGACCGGCACGGCCGCGAGGGCATCCGCGTCGACTGCATCGCGCCCGGCTTGATGGAGAACGCGGCCGCCGAGTTCCCCGAAGGTTGGCTGAACACGGTTCCCGCGGGCCGCTACGGCGCCGTCGGCGAGATCGCGGGGACTGGCGCGTTCCTGCTGTCGGACGACGCCGGCTTCGTCACGGGCCAGACCATCGTGGCCGACGGGGGCGTCGACCGGACGGCCGGCACGTTGCTCCGGGCAACGGCGTTGTCGGTGCCTCCCCTTCAGGCGCCCGCGTGAAGGTCGTGCACCAGGAGGCCCGGACGGTCGGCCGTCAAGCCACTGGAACCGCCGCCAACCCGTTCCCTGTGGACGGTCAGGTGGTCCTTCTCTTCGACCGCGAGCTCGTGCTTGGCGCGAAAGCGCTCGAAAGCGGCCGTTCGGCTCGCTGTCCGGTGGGTCGACGCGTTCGCGCCGTGGATGCGGTAGCCCACGCCGAGCCGGTCGTGGAGCGTCCGCGGCCAGGCGAGCCCGCACGTGAGGATGGTGTTGTCCCGACGCAACGATTCGGGGTCGGCCGGCGGCCGGAACGGCTCGCGGTCGGTCTCGCGGCCGTCCTGCTCGAACAGCAGCCAGCCGCCTCGATGGACCAGCGCCGGACCGGTCGCGAGGTGCCGAACGACCTCGCGCATGTGGTCGGGATCGAGCAGCAGGTCGTCATCGTCGAGCAGCATCACGATGTCGCCATCGGCGATGCGGAGCGCGGCGTTGCGCGCCTCGACCTGACCGCAGCCGGGATTCTGGAACGCGACGACGCGCGGATCGGCGGCCAGCGACGCGGCCCGCACGCCGTCTCCGTCTCCGTCGTCGACGATGTACGCGCGCCACTCTTCGTGCGACTGGTCTTGGAGCGACGCGATCGCTTCGAGGAGTCGCTCGGGCCGGCCGCGGGTGGGGATGACGACCTCGATCCGCATGCTGCACGCTAAAGCCCTCGCGTCAGGGTAGGGCGTCACGGCGCGCGTCACCAAAGAACGGATCGGCAGGATGCCGAACGTCGTGCAGGCTCGGTGCAGCGCACGGCCGCGCTACCCTGGATCGCCGGCGCGCTGGCGCCTGCGGAGATCCGGAGGAAGATGCGGCTGGATCGCTCGCGCAAGGACGTCGCCCGTGGCCCCGTGGCCCCGTGGCGCCGGGACGAATGGTGCTTCCTGCAGGGAGCCGGGCGCGCTAGTCATGGGTCTCGAAGAAGGGAGGCCCCATGCACCGACGGTTCCGCCTCAGACTCGATACGTATGTCGACATGGCTCTCGTCGTGCTGTCGATGATCGCCGTGGTAGCGGGCGCAGCAGCGGCGCTGACGGGGTGCTCCCGCACGCCTGTCGAGCCGGGCGCGTCCCTCGACGCGTTCTCCCGTCACGTCGAAGCGGTCGTCACGACGTCGATGCGCCGCTACGACGTTCCCGGCGTGGCGGTCGCGCTGGTTCGTGACGGCGAGGTCGCCTGGACGGGGGCGTACGGGTTCGCGGACCTCGAGCGGGCCGAGCCCATGACCGTCGACGCGGTGTTCCACACCGGATCGATCTCGAAGTCGGTGACGGCGTGGGGCGTCATGCGCCTCGTCGAGCAGGGAGCCATCGGGCTGGACGACCCGGTGGCGAGGTACGTGCCCGGCCTGCAGGTCCAGGGATCGCCCCTCAGCGACGAGGTCACGGTGGGACGGGCTCTCAGCCACACCACCGGCGCCTGGCTGGGCCCGCTGGGCCGCGAGTATCCCGTCGACGGAGCCGTGCCGCCGCCGCGCGAGGCGCTGGCGAGCGACCTGCGCTTCGTCGCCGCGCCTGGAGCGACGTTCCGCTACTCCAATCACGGCTTCGACCTGCTGGAGCTCGTGGTGGAGGGGGCCACGGGACGTTCGTTCGCCGCCTACATGCGCGACGAGGTGCTGAGGCCGTTGGGCATGGACGACGCCAGCTTCGCGTGGCGGGATGCGGTCGCCGCGCGCGTTCCGATGGGGCACGACCTCGGCGGAAGGCAGGTCCTCCCGTTCGTGTACGCGACCAAGGCGTCGGGAGGCCTCTTCGCCACGGTCGGCGACGTGGCCCGCTTCGTCGCCGCCTCGAGCGGTTCGGGCGCAGGCGCGGTCCTGAGCGACGCGGGCGTTCACGCGCTCCATGCGTCCCACGTCCCGATCCCCGGCGCGTTCGGCGTGGTGGCCGACGGCTACGGTCTGGGGCATTTCGTGGAAGAGGTGGCCGGCGGACGGAGGGCGGTGTGGCACGGCGGGCAGGGCCACGGCTGGATGACGCACGTCCACGCCGTGCCCGAGCTGGGCGCCGGAATCGTCGTCCTCACCAACAGCCAACGGAGCTGGCCCCTGATCGCCGTGGTGCTTCGCGATTGGGCGCGGTGGACGGGCATCGGGAGCGTGAAGATGGCCAGGATCGGCTACGGCGTCGCCGCCGTGCGGACGCTGGTCGTGGCGCTGCTGGTGGCGTCGGCGTGGCTCGGTGTCCGCGTCGCCGGCGCCGTCCGCGCTCGCCGGCGACGCTTCGACCCACTGGCTGCCGCCGCACGGGGGCCACGTGCGCTGCAGGCGGCAGCGGGACTGGCGGTGATCCTCGGCCTGGCGTGGAGCGCGGCTCAGCCGTACCTGCTGGTGACGTCCGTATTCCCCGGCGTGATCGAGCGAGCGGCGTGGTCGGCCCTGCTGCTGGCAGTGATCCTCTTGCTGTCGTCGGGCTTCGCTCCGACCGGGGGCGACACGCGCGGTCCGGATCGCCACGACGAGCGGCCGTAGTCCACAGCGCTGAGCGCACGGGGGCATCGGCGGCGAGGGCGGCGCCCTCGGCTTCGCGCACGGTGCGACTCGGTGCCGCTTCGCTGCCGACGCGCTAGACGTCGTCGCCCGGCGCGCGAGTGTCACCCCGCGTTCGGTGCGGCCAATGCCGGCGCGGCGCCGGCCATCTAGCCGCAGAGCGTGGCGGGCGTCGCGCGCATGCCGAACACGACCCACAGCAACGCAGCGTCCACGACGAGCGGCACGATCGCCCAGCCGGACAGCCAGACGACCTGCAGCGGGATCGATGCGAGGACACCTCCGACGACGAGTACGGGGAACCACGAGGACGGCACCCACCAGCCGAGGACCGCCGCGGCAGCCAGGAGGAACAGTCCTCCCGACGCGATGCCCAGGATCGGCGTCAGCGTGTTCAACGCGTCTCCGGGGGGAATCAGCGTGCGCGTGTCCGCGAAGAAGGGCCACAGCACGCCACCGCCGACCCACCAGGGGGGTGGGCCCTGACCGGCGGCGGCGGGAACCAACGCCGTCAGGTTGAGTTGCGCTCCGAGAACGACCAGGATCAGCACAGCAACGCACATGGCCAGAACCCCTTTCGGCTTGCCGGTGTTCGCTGCTCAGGAAGGTCGACGCCGCGGCGTCGCTTCGTGGCGCCGCAGTGTAGGTCCAGCCGGACGCGCCCTGGACCGTCGTTTTCCCACAGCGCGGCTGCGCACGGAGATGTCGTGCCTGCCTAGAAGGCGACGGGTGCGCAGGTCGTCGCGGGGAGCGAGTCGGGAGGTGCGCGTGCGGAGCCGAGGCGGTCAGCGCTTCGCAGGGACGGGGCCCGGGGGTGGTATCCTCGCGGTTCCGCCACGACCCTGGCGCTCGACGCGACGGGATCGGAACGCGCGGATGCGAACAGGCGGACGCCCCCCGATGCGACCGCCCGACGAGGACGCCCCATGAACGTTCCATCGATCCTCACGACCATCGCCGCCTTGGCCCTGGCCCCGTGGTTCCACGCCGTTGCGGCGGACGCGCCGGCTTGGCGCGCCGCGCTCGATGCGTACGTCACCGAGCAGATCGAAACCGCCGGACTCGCCGCCGCCTTCGTGACCGTCGTCTCCGCCGACGAGGTGCTGTACGCCAAGGGTTTCGGCGAGACGAGGTTCCGCTCCGGCATGCCGGTCGGTCCCCACACCGCCTTCGAGATCGGGTCGCTTACCAAGAGCATGACGGCCCTGGCCGTCCTCCGTCTGCACGAGCAGGGCGCGCTGGACATCGACGCGCCGGTCCAGGCCTACCTACCGTGGTTCGGCGTCGCCGACGAAGAGGCGTCGCGCACCATCACGCTTCGCCACCTCCTGTCGCACTCCGCCGGCCTGCCGACGATCTCGCACGGCGTCGTGTGGCGGGACTTCGAGCGGATCGACCCGTCGATCGAGCAGGGAGTGCGCGCGCTGGCCGGCGTCGAGCTCGCTACGGATCCGGGCGAAGCCTTCCAGTACGCCAACATGGGGTACGCGACGCTCGGCGCCGTGATCGAAGCCGTCACCGGCGAGTCGTGGTCGACCCACGTCGAGCGGACGCTGTTCGAGCCGCTGGGCATGCGGGCCAGCGCCGCGTCGCCCGAAGGACGCGACGGGCTGCAGCTCGCTCAGGCGTACACGTGGCGACTGGGGCGGCGCGCATCGGTGCCGGCGCTCAGCAGATTCACCGCGCCCGCCGGCAGCCTGAACGTCTCGAGCGGTACGGACATGGGCAGGTACCTGCAGGCGTGGCTGTCGCCCAGCGAGGATGGTGTCGTGACGCCCGCGATCCGGGCGGAAGCGTTCCGTGGGCACGTCCAGGCTGGCGACGGCGACCGCGCCGGGCTGGGCTGGTTCGTGAGCGAGCTCCACGGCGAGCGTGTCGTGTTCCACAGCGGGGGCACCGCGGGAGCGACCACGAGCATGGCACTGCTTCCCGAGCGC
>Ga0102938_10002817_pt1 | contig 13112 bp, 9 predicted proteins | sample SalPonR2_B_D2_MG_FD_84516 | JGI IMG/M metagenome (GOLD analysis project Ga0102938, IMG submission 84516) | Salt pond soil microbial communities from South San Francisco under conditions of wetland restoration - Salt Pond MetaG R2_B_D2_MG | ecosystem: Environmental > Aquatic > Marine > Intertidal... | reverse complement strand
GTGGTGCTTTACATGGCGGGTATGGCTTGGACATTGTTTTACGACACGATCTATGCCCATCAGGACAAGGAAGACGACGCATTGATCGGGGTGAAATCCACGGCGCGCCTGTTTGGTGATGCAACGCCCAAATGGCTTTCGTGGTTCTTGGTGATCACGGTGTCTCTTATGGCCATGGCGGTGATTCTCGCGGCCATCGAGGGAAGCATTCCCGCCCTTCTTGTGGCGCTTCTGGGGCCTTGGGCGATGGGCTGGCATATGTTCTGGCAGATGCGCAAGCTGGACCTTGGTGACCATGATCGCCTGTTGCACCTTTTCAGGTCGAACCGGGATGCCGGGCTGTTGCCCTTGCCGTTTTTCGCCGTCGCGCTTTTGCTGTGATTGCACTTGCCCCCAGCAGGGCATAGATACGTGCCGATCACTTACCAAATGGCCTTCTGTTCATGCGCCTGTCTTCACTCTTTTCCATTGCCGCCGTTTTTTTCGTCGCTGGAGTCGTTTGCTTGTTGGCGGCGCGCTTTGCCGTCACGGCCATTGAGGACGGCTCGCGCACCGCGGTGCTTGAGCAGTTGGATAGCGAAAATCTGACCTGGACCGAGGTGGATGCCAACGGGTTGCAGGTATTTCTTGCCGGAACCGCGCCCAGTGAAGCCTTGCGTTTCAAGGCCTTGACCGTGGCCGGCAAGGTCGTGGATGCGGCGCGGGTGATCGACCAGATGCTCGTCGAAGATAGCAGTAAGATCGCGCCGCCGCGGTTTTCTGTCGAAATCTTGCGCAACGGCAGTGGCGTTTCCCTGATCGGTCTTGTTCCGGCCACCACCGACCGGGATGAACTCGTTGCCGGGATTGCCGAGAAGGCCGACGAAGGCGAGGTGATCGACCTGCTGGAATCCGCTGATTACCCGCAGCCCGAAACATGGCAAGCGGCTTTGGATTATGCGGTGCGGTCTTTGGCGCAGTTGCAACGCGCGAAAATTTCCGTCGATGCCGAGCGGGTGATGATCACCGCCATGGCCGATACTGAAAAAGACAAGCGGCGGATAGAAACCGAACTGGCGCGCCGGGTGCCGGATGGCGTGCGGCTTGGCCTTGAAATTTCGTCACCGCGCCCGGTGATCGCACCCTTTACCCTGCGTTTCCTGATCGAAGGCGGCACCCCACGGTTCGATGCCTGCTCGGCCGATACCGAAGAGGCGCGAGATCGTATTCTGCGCGCGGCGAGCGAGGTGGGCCTCACAGACAAGACAGCCTGCACCATTGGCCTTGGCGTGCCTTCGCCCAAATGGGCCCGCGCGGTGGAGCAATCCATTTCGGCGCTGAGCACTCTGGGCGGTGGGAGCGTGACCTTCTCGGATGCCGATATCTCTCTCGTGGCGGCAAAAGGGACGCCGCAGGCCGCTTTTGACGATGTCGTGGGGCAGCTTGAAACCTCTTTGCCCGAGGTCTTTGCCCTGCACGCCGTATTGCCCAAACCCGAGGATACATCGCAGGTCACACCGGAATTCGTGGCGACGCTTTCGCCCGAAGGTCTGGTGCAGATCCGTGGCCGTGTGGATAGCGAAGTCACCCGTGAAACCGTCAACAGCTTTGCCAAGGCGCGGTTCACCTCGGACGCGGTACACAGCACGGCGCGCGTGGCCGAGGGTCTTCCCGACAACTGGTCTCTCCGGGTACTGACCGGGCTTGAGACCTTGTCCTACCTGTCGAACGGCGCGGTCATCGTCCGGCCCGAGGAGCTTTCGGTGTCGGGCAACACCGGCGAGTTGAACGCCAAGGCAAAGATCTCCGGGTTCCTGTCGGACAAGCTGGGCGAACGTAACCAGTTTTCGATCGACGTGACTTACAAGGAAGAACTCGATCCGGTGGCCAGCATTCCGACGCCCGAGGAATGCGAGGCGCGCATTGCCGAAGTGCAGGCAGACGACAAGATCAATTTCGAGCCGGGCTCGGCCAATATAGATGCCAATGGCGCGGCCATCATGGACCGTATCGCCGAAATTCTGAAAGAGTGTGGCGAGATACGGGTGGAAATCCAAGGTCACACCGATAGCCAAGGCCGCGAAGTCATGAATGAGCGATTGAGCCAAGCGCGGGCGCGCGCGGTTCTCAATGAATTGCGGTTGCGGCGTGTGCTGACCTCATCCTTTACCGCCAAGGGCTATGGCGAAAGTGAACCGATTGCCGACAACGGCACCGAGGAGGGCCGCGAGGCCAACCGCCGGATCGAATTCAAACTGATCCGCCCCGAGCCGATCAAGCCACAGGAAACAACCCTTGAAAGCCTTGAGAAACCTATCGAAAATATAGACGAGGCAGGCGAAACCGGGGATCAGGAAGGCACCGAAGATGAACAGAACTGAATTTATTATTGCCACGGCTATCGTTCTGTTCGTGGCCTTCTGCATGGGCTGGTTTGCGAACTGGTTGGTGCATCGCTTCATCCGTGTCTCGGGGTCCGACGTGGAAGAGCTTGAGAAAATGGCACAAGAGTTGCACGAGGCCGAGGAAACCCGCGATCAGGCGATCACCTATCTGCAACAGCGCGAGGCGGAACTGACCAACCAGATTTCGCAGACCGAGGCCGAGCTTTCGGCGACCATGGAAGGCCTGCGCGAAGCGCGCCACGAGGCCGAGTTGCTGCGCGGTGAGTTGGAGCGCAACCGCGCGGGCTAAACCGCGCGTGGCCTGAAACCCACGGTTTGGCCGCCCCTCCATATTACATGGTGACGAAACGGCAAGTTTTTGCCAGTATGCCCTCAAACAACAAAACGGGTCACTGAACCCGACAGGCGAAACGTGGGCAGGCATCTATGAGATATTTTGGTCCGGGGGATTTTGTCCTTTGCACCACTTGCGTGCCGTCGTTTGCCGGCGCAGGTGGCAAGCATTGAGGATCGAGTATGGCGCGTGAGCGTGAGGTAGGCACCCTTTGGATCGGCGGGCCGCTAAGCTGGCTGGAACAGCTTTGCCTTAAATCCTTTGTCGACAAGGGCCAGAAGATCACCCTTTTCAGTTACGAGGACATCCCCAATGTCCCCGAAGGCGTGATCCGCCGCGACGGGCGCGAGATCATAGATACCGATGATTTCATCAAGTACGAGCAGAAGAACAGTTTCGCGCTGTTTGCCGATTGGTTCCGCTTGCACATGATCCACCAATGCCCCGGCATGATCTGGATTGATACCGATGTGTATTGTCACCGGCCCATGGACTACGACAGCGACTATGTCATGGGCTATGAGCTGCCGGGTGAGCACCGGGTCAACAACGCTGTTCTGGGCTTGCCGCACGACAGCGAGATGCTCTCGCAAATGCTGGATTTCACCTCGGATCGCTATTCCATCGCGCCCTTTCTGCCGAAATCGAAGCAAAAGGAATTCGAGAAAAAGGCCAAGGCTGGCAAGCCCGTGCATATCACCGGGCAGCCTTGGGGCGTCTGGGGGCCGATGATGGTGACCCATTACGTCCATGCCTTGGGGCTAGAGGATAAGGTGCAACCGCTTGATGCCTTCTATCCGATCACCTTCCGGGACCGGACCAAATTCCTGCGCAAGTCGTCCATTGCCGAGGGGCTGATTACGGATGAAGCCACCGCGCTGCACCTTTGGGCGTCGAACAAGAAACAACTGGGAAAGTTGCACCACGGGTTGGCACCGCAAGGCTCCTACCTTGAAAAGCTGGTCAAGGAGCACGGGATCGAACCCGCGCTTGCGCCGATCAAGGGGCGGGGCGATGCGACCTTCGATGGTGCGCTTGTCGATCACCTTGATCTGGATGAAGTGACCACAGTCGCCGACCTGACCGGCGCGGCGCGTAGTTTTGTCCTGTCGCTGCACCATCAGCACGATTGCGACATTCAACTGATCGACGTGGACAGTTCCGGCCAATTCGGCAACGACCCACAGCCTTGGATCGCCGATTACTGCGCTTTCTTGCAAAGCAACGGGGTCGAATCCGACCGCATCCGCGTGATCCGCAGCGAAAAAGACCTGCGCCCGGTGGATGTGCTGTGCAATCTCGATGGGTTCGGCAGTGCCTACCGTATCCGCCGGTTGAACAAGATTTATGACCGCTGCCTGCATTCCGACAGCCGGGTGTTCATGGACATCAAGAAAGGCTCGGGCGCCTTTCCCTTCCTCAAGGATTACGGCACAAACGAAAAGCTTTCGACACGCGAAGAAGACGGCAAGCCCGTCACTCGTGTTGTCGTCACGCCGAAGCCCCCCGAAGGTGGCGACGACGCCGCATGGGATGAGATCGCCCAGCGGCTTGCAGGCGACGATGGTTTCTATCGCCCCGGCCCCGAAGGCCATTCCTTCCTCTTCATGCCGCGTAGCGAGGATACGCTGGTGGTGACGTTCGACAACCTCGACATCACCATGAACAAACGCGATGACCGGCGGCCTTGGGGGTATTCTTTTATCAAGGAACAAGGGTGGTCGATGCTGGGCGTGCTGGCGGGTGGCTGGACATGGTATCGCGACCCTTGGGTGTCCGAGCAATTCGATGAGTTGCGCGACAGCGGGTTTTTCGACCGCTTCAAACGGGTGGTGTTTTATGGCGCGTCCATGGGCGGATACGCGGCTTGCGCCTTTTCCGCCGCCGCGCCGGGGGCGGATGTGGTGGCCATCAGCCCGCAAACCACGCTGGATAAATCCATCGTGCCTTGGGAAACCCGCTACAAGGTGGCGTGGGATCGGGATTTTACCGGCCCTTACGGCGACGCGGCGCAGGTCTCGGGCGCGGCCAACAAGGTCTATATCCTTTACGATCCCTACGAGCCGCTGGATTCCGGCCATGTCGCGCGGTTCGAGAATGACAATGTCGAACGCCTGCGCGCGCCACTTTTGGGGCATCGGCTTGGATCATCGCTTAATCAGATGGGAATCCTGTCGCCGATCATCCTTGGGGCGCTGTCGGGCACACTCACCACGCAGGACTATTACCAGATGCTGCGCACCCGTAAGACCTTTCCGCGGTACCAACGCGAGCTTTTCTCGCGTGCTATCGACAAAGGCCACACACAACTGGCCAGGTCCTTGGGCGAATACATCCTTGCCCGAAACGATAACCGAAAGGTCCGTCTGGGGCTGCAAGGCCTCTGACCAATCACAAGAACAGGACAATTGACGTGTACGATCGGATCATCCTTCATCTCGGCACACCGAAAACAGGCACCACCGGGCTTCAGCAATACCTCAGCCAAAACAGCGAGGATTTGGCCAGCAAGGGCGCACACTATCTTAAGAGTTTCCGCCGCGGACCCTCGCACAACTACCTGATGCGGCTTCTGCGCAAGGGTGGTAAAAAGCTCTTTATTCGCAATAAACTCAATGCCGAGATCATGGCCGGTGAGGGCGGTGCCGCCATCCTGTCCACTGAAACCGCCTATGGTGTTTTCGGCACGACCCATGTTCTCAAATCCCTTGAACCCGAGGTGCGCGAGCGGGTGGAAATCCTGTGTTATGCCCGCCGCCAAGACCTGTTTCTTGAGGCGATGGCCAAGCAAAAGGCCAAAAACGCCCTCTTTCGGGGCGAACTTTCCTCCTATTGCTTCGATGAAAAACAGAGGCGTAAGGCGTCGTACCTCAGCTTCGCCGACAAGATCGGCAACCGGTTCCCCGAGGTATCTATTCAGTTCCGCGCCTTCGACCGCACCCAATTGAAGGATGGCGACGTGGTACAGGATTTCTGTGCCTTTGCCGGGCTGGCGCCAGAGGACCGGCCCGAAAACCCCTTCAGCGGCTCGAACCGCACCCCGTCGCTTCAGGTGGTCGAGGCGCTGCGCGACCATGATTTCCAAGGCAACGTGCATCGCCGCAACACCCTCCGCGAGATCATGAAACAGGACAACAAGGATTTTTTCCGCTCGCGTGACGTGCTGCCGCCCGAGGCCCGCGAAAGGATTATCGCCCTCTACGCTGGTGAAAACGACGAGTTGTTCGAACGCTACGGCGACAAGGGCCGCGCGCGCTTTACCGCTTTCGACGCCAGCCGTGATGACAACTATATCGGTGATGAAGCCGACCGTACGGCCTCCCGAACCTTGGCGCGCGAGATGGTCGAAACCGTCGCTGAGGGCTGTGGTTGAGAGGGGCGCTGATAACCCTTTGATTGCATTTAGAACTCCCATCAGAGGGCGCTCTTGTGGGTCCTTGCAAGATTTCATTCTGGAATTCGTCGCGCGCCGGGGTCTTCCCCGAGGATGACAGCCTTTTCGACATGACTCCGCCCAAGCCCGACCCCCGGCCGGCGCTAAGTTTCACCCAAGAACAGCTTGGGTTGTTGCAGACCTTGATCAAAGCGATGCCCAAAGGCTGAGCGTGCTTACATCACTTCGGGCCCGCGTTTGAGCAATTTCTTGAAATTGCGCCGCGTCTCGCGCAGGTCGTTGTCCTGATACCGGGTATAAGGCACGTCCAACAGTTCCGGCGCGCATTGCTCAAGCAGCATGTCGTTGACGTGATACGCGGACCGCAGATGCGGCGGGATACTGGTCAGCAACCGGATAATCTTGCGATCACACCCGGGCGCCATGTAAAAATTATGCGTGAAGGCGTAAAATTGCGCGCCCAACCCATGACATCGGAACTGCTCCAGCGCCATGAAATCCACCGCCCGACGGCGGGCATTCTCGGGCAGGGTGTCCATCCACGCGTTGTACTGCTCGTGATACCATGGGCATGCAGACGCATCGTCGCCGGTTTTCAACAGCCGCAGGCCCACGTCCGGATCGTGGTGCATACCATTTTGTCGCTCGAATTCGCGCACGCCGATCTTCTGCCAGAGGACCGCCTTCGAGATATCCGTCACATGCCCGCGCAGCAAAATCCCGCCCGGCGGCAAAACCATTCGCTCGGAAATCTTCTTACGGTCCGGGCTGGGGCCTTCATCCCAAAGCCCCTCGGCCAGTTTTTCATGCCGGTACGTTCGGTTGCACATCCGTTTGGGGCGCACCAGGTCGGAGTTTTCCACCAGATCGAATTTGGTCAGTTCTACCCCGACGGCCTTTGCCAGTTCCTCGGCCAGGTCCATGTCGCGCCCGGTGTTGAAATTGGTCTTGTGGGTAAAGAACAAGTCCACATCCTCCAACGCGTCCTTTGCAAACGCCAACAACAGACGCGAATCCGCGCCGCCGGTGATCGGCAGGATCGCGGGCGCGTTGGATTTGATAAGCGCATTCATGATCACCTTGTGGCGCGCGATCACTTCGGAAAGCCGGGCGCGGATCACATCCTCGTTCATGTGGCAGGTGAATTCATCCTCCGCCGTGGGCCAATGCCGTGTCAGGCTGTAATCATTGAGATCGAGATAATGGTTGGCCAGCACCCGCTTCACATCGCGATCCGGGGTATAGCCAAAGGCCCAACGCCCGCCCGATCCGTCCGAGGCGATCTGTGCCGCCGGGTATTCCGTTGTCGGCTCAAGCGGGCGATCAATGGCCAGATGAACCGTGGCCGCGACAATGCCAGACTCTTGGTTATAAACCGCCCCCATGATCCCCGATGGATCAATATAAAGCCGTTCGAAACAGGGGCCTGTGATGATGAACACAAACCGCCCGCCGCATTCGTTCAGATCATCGGCAAGGGCCTGCGGATCGCGCAATCGCTCAAGCTTGGATTGCAGGACTTGCTCATCGACAAGCGCGCCCTCGGCGTCCACCCCCATGCCCAGAAAGGCAACATGCAAACCCGCATCCTCAAGATGCGCCTGCGCCACGGGCATGCGGCTGCCGGTCAGGAGGGTCCAATCTCCCAAGCGTGCCCGCCGAAAATTGGTCAGTGTGAAATCAGGGTCGCGACGCATCACGAATTGCTGGGAAAAGGCCTTGGAGAAATTAAGCTCCAGTTCCTCGGCTCTCTCAAAGGCATAGATCCCCGCTGAGTTCGCGACAGCCTCGTCCGAACCTGGGGCGGATGTGGTGACCACATCCTTGGCCGCCGTCATCTCGGCGGCTGATTTTGTCGCCTTGGACTTTGTCGCCTTGGCTTTTGTGCTACTGCTTTTGCGGGCTTTGCTGGTCGACGTGCGTTTAGTCGTCGTCGATTTGGATTTACTTGTACTGCCCTTAGACTTTGTCGTTGTTTTGGATGGCATTGAACACGTCGCCCCCGATGTTGCCGCCTGTAACCACACTAACTGTTGTACCGAACTGATCGCCCTCCGCCAAGGCCGCCGCAACCGTGGCACAGGCCCCAAGCTCGGCCTTGATGCCCATCTGCTGCCAAATCAGGCGGCAGGCCTCGGACATGGCCTCGGCGCTGACCTTCGTCAGTCTGAGGTTCTCGGCTTCACGGATGATCCGGGCGGTGTATTGGCCCAAGGACCGGATCGCGATGCCCTCAACCGATGACGGTGCCGGGCGGGCAGGGGCCGCGATTTCGCGCAACTGGCCGTCCAAAATCGCCTTGGTGCGGGCGAACTCGTCAAATTCAACGCCGATGATCTGTGTGTCGGTTCCGGCCATGGCAAGCGCGGCCCCCGAGATCACGCCGCCACCCCCGATGGGCACGTAGACACGCGCGGGACATGCGCCAAGTCCGGCACGAATTTCGTCAAATATCCCACGGTTCCCCGCCACGATATCGGGGTGGTCATAGCTGGGCACCAAGGTGGCCGCGCCCGAGGCTGCCAGATCACTAGCTTTGGCCAGCGCCAATTCGTAATCGCCGTCGACAAGGGTGATGTTGCCGCCCGCCTCGCGGATGCGCGATTGCTTGGCCGTGGGCGTACTGCTTGGCACGAAAATCCGCGCTTCATAGCCAAACTCGTACGCTGCAAGCGACAGGCCGGTGGCATGGTTCCCGGTCGAGGCCGTGGTGACAACACCGGTGGGTACGAAATGCCTTGCCAGAAAGGCCATCGAGCCACGGAACTTGAACGCGCCGCTTACCTGTTGGGTCTCATCCTTGATCCAAAGACTGCCGGTTGCGCCTTCATGCAGCCTGCGCAGTGGCGTTTCGACGACTTGGGTCCCTGTCATCGGCACGCACCTTGCCTGTGTCGCGGCATTCATGGGCCTGCTCCTCGTTAAAACCTGCTCTTGTATTTTGTTTTTTCTCAGTAAACCTTACGAATGGCAAAACTTTGACCAGTTCTTGCGTGATTATGGTCAGATCACGAAAGTCGTGATAATTCGGGCACACATAATAATGGCGGTATCGGGCAGGGTATGACGGTTCTGGGTGTCACATGTTTACGCGATGACGGCCCCTATGTGGTGGAGTGGGTGGCGCATCATCTGGCGGCGGGGACGGATCATATCCTCGTGCTCAGCCACGATTGCACCGATGGCAGCGATGCGCTTTTGGATGCCTTGCAGGCCTCGGGGCGGGTGACGCATTTGCCTTTTGCGCCGAAGGGCGGCAAATCCGTGCAATGGCAGGCGCTCAGGCTGGCGGGCGATCATCCGCTTGTGGCCGGGGCCGATTGGGTTATGGTATTCGATTGCGATGAGTTTCTGTTGCTTGATCCGGCTTGTCCCGATATTCCCGCGCTTCTGGAGCAGCTTCAGGCGAAGGGTGGACAGGCCGATGCCATTGCCCTGACGTGGCGCTTGTTCGGATCTGATGGGCAACTGGGGTATGGGCCAGCGCCAACGCCCGAACGGTTCCGCCGCGCCGCCCCCCGCGATCTGCCATTTCCCATGGCGCATCTTTTCAAATCTTTGGTGCGCCCCAAGGCCTTTCAAAAACTCGGGGTCCACCGTCCCCGCCGCAAACCGCGCCGCGATGCGGTTTGGCTGAATGCGTGGGGCGAGCGCCTGCCCGACAGCTTCGTTCAGAACGACGAAATGATCACGCTATACAGCCATGCGAAGGATCACGCCCCATTGGCCGAGTTGAACCACTATTCCCTGCGCTCGCGCGATGAATTCATGGTCAAGCGCCACCGCGGCCTGCCCAACCATATGAAAAAACCCATCGACGTGGGCTACTGGGTGGAAAGGAACTGGAACACGGTTGAGGAAGGGCGTATCGACGCCATGCTTCCCGCCACCCGTGAGATGGTCGCCAAGCTAATGGCCCTGCCCGAGGTCCGCGCTCGCCACGACGCCAGTGTCGCGGCGCATCATTGCCGCCTCGCCGCGATCTTCGAGGACGTCGATGAAGTGCGCTTTCACTGGCAATTGGGCCTGACCACCGATAGCACCCCACCAAGCCCCGACGCCCTTCGTGCCTACGTAAAGGCGATGGCGGCGGCACGCGGCAAAAAAGGTTGATCGGGCAGATGGCAGGACAGGTCGAATACCGCGACATGGCCGGGGTCACCGCCAACGGGATCACCCTGCTTGAGGCCGTCGCGCATGATACCGGCGACGGCGTAGAGACGACGCTTTATTTCCAGACGAACACCGACCCGAAAACCATCGGCCTTCCCAAGGGGGCCGAGGTTCTGTCGATCTTCACCATTGGCGGCGCGCCGGTCATCCGGCTTGCCTTGCCACGCCCGGGGCCGTTCACCCTGTCGTTTGGCGGCGCCAAGGTTGAAATCGCGCCTTCAACGGCTGAATTGCGCAGCTTCGAAGGCCGTGATGCGGCCGCCGCCCTGACCAACGGCGAGGATGCCGCGACCATCCTGCAATGGCTGGCCTTCAATGCCGAACACCAAGGCATGAACGCTGCCGTGATTCTCGACCGCGCCCGCCCCGGCGAGCGGCCCGAGTTCGACGCGGCGCTTGAAACCGGGCTGGGTGCCATGGAATTTCCCATGCGCGTCACCATCCTGCGCTCGCGCCATCCCTTGGGCAAACTCGACCTGCCCGCCGAGGAACACCCTTTCTGTGCCCCCGCCGCCCCGGGCAAGGACCGGATGGAGATTCCACCGCCGGCGCCATGGTCCTCGCCCCTCGACGCGTTGCATTGTTACGAAATCCTGCGTGATCGTTTTCTGGGCGAGGCCCGGGCGGTGGCCAATATCGAAGTCAACGACCTGATTGTTGATGACGGTGAGGAAAGTGTTTTCGACCGCGCGGTCGCCGCGCGTGGCGGGCTGATCCAGCTTCTGGGCAAAACCTGCTATCCTTGGCGCGTGCGCAACAATGATCCGATTACCTTCGCCGATCATATCTGCGTGCAATTCGATGCCGGAAAGCCCAAGCAACGCTGGTGTATCGCCCCGGCCAAAGCCCCGGAAAAAGCCATCTGGCGGCTGACCCGTGTCGGCAATGCCGATCCCGACCTGACCTGCCCAGGCCGCTATTATCGCTTCATGAACCTGCGCCATCCGGCGGATGCGGTTTCGCTCATCGTGCCGAAAACCGCGCTGATCGAAGACGACCGCCTGCTCGAACTGTCGAAAAAGACCTTCGGCCACAAACCCGTGCGCGTGCCAGATGTGGAACGCAGACAGGTGCAAAAGGGCCGCGGCCGCCGCGCTATCGTCACCACCATGAAGAACGAAGGTCCCTTCATTCTTGAATGGCTGGCCTATCACCGCGCCATCGGCTTTGACGATTTCCTGATCTACACCAACGATTGCACCGATGGCACCGACGATATGTTCGATCTCTTGCAGGCCAAAGGGCATATCCAACATCGCGACAATCCCTTCCGCGAGATGAACCTCAAACCCCAGCACGCGGCCCTTGCGGCGGCGGGGGAGGAGCCGATCATCACCGATGCAAAATGGGCGGTTTGCATCGACGTGGATGAATTCATCAACATCAAGGTGGGCGAGGGTACCCTCGATGACCTGTTCAAGGCGGTGCCCGACGCCAACATGATCGCCATGACATGGCGGCTTTTCGGCAATGCGGATATCGCTGATTTTCACGATGATCTGATCATTCGGCAATTCACCCGCTGTGCGCCCGAATATGCCCGCAAGCCGCATCAGGCATGGGGATTCAAGACACTGTTCCAGAACGCGGGCATCTTCAAGAAACTGGGCGTTCACCGGCCCAAGGGCCTCAACCCGCAATTGGTGAATGAGATCTGTTGGGTGAACGGCTCTGGCGTGCCGCTGCCGGAAGCGATGTATCGCAACGGCTGGCGCTCGACCGTCACGACTTATGGGTATGATCTTGTGCAGTTGAACCATTACGCCGTGCGCTCCGCCGAGAGTTTCCTTGTGAAGCGCGACCGGGGCCGGGTGAACCATGTCGACCGTGACCAGGGCCTTGCCTACTGGTTCCGCATGAACAACAACGCCGAGGAAGACACCTCGATCCAGCGGATGATCCCGAAGGTCGAAGAGGAACTTGCCAAACTCATGGACGACCCCGAGATTGCCGCGATGCACGCGCATTGCGTCAAGATGCACCGTGGCAAGATTGACGAGTTGCGCGCGACCGAGAACTATTCGAACTTCTTTGCCGAGCTGAACGGTGAGCGGATGCGAAAACTGGCCCATATGCATGCGCACTTCGGCTCCAACGTCTTTTTGTCGGGGCCGGAATGTGTGCCCGACGACGTGTTGGCCCGCGACCCCGAAGAGGATTTCTTCTTTACCGTCGAAAAGGGTGAGACCCAGCACTAGGGGTGAACCGGGGCGCAGATGCCCCGCGTGGAAGCAAGGGCCGCGGGCCCGCCGCGCCAAAGCCGACGCGCCCCCACGCGGCGGCTTTTTGGCCAATGCAGAGCGCCGCTTGAGGACATACGGATACAGCAACCATAAAGTACACTTGCTCACACGTTCTGATCGCCCCCGCGCGCGTCGGCTTTGGCGCGGCGCCCGCTGTCATCTTCATGGCCGTAGGGTGCGCATTCATGCGCACCACCCAAACGAAAAGGCCCCGGCAAACCGCCGGGGCCGATCCTTGCCCGTGAGTGGCAAAAGGCGCGTGGCCTTACTTGGGCATGATCACACCGTCGATGACGTGGATCACACCATTGCTGGCCTCGATGTCGGCGGTCACGACATTCGCCCCATCCACGGTGACACCGCCTTCGGTCATGATGGTCACTTCGCTACCTTCGACGGTCGCGGCCATCATGTTGTTCGACAGGTCGCCCGACATCACTTTGCCCGGTACCACGTGGTACGTCAGGATCGCAGTCAGCTTGTCCTTGTTCTCAGGTTCAAGCAGGCTTTCGACCGTGCCTTCGGGCAGGGCGGCAAAGGCGTCATCGGTGGGGGCGAACACGGTGAAGGGGCCTTCGCCCTTC
>Ga0102938_10002816_pt1 | contig 13113 bp, 5 predicted proteins | sample SalPonR2_B_D2_MG_FD_84516 | JGI IMG/M metagenome (GOLD analysis project Ga0102938, IMG submission 84516) | Salt pond soil microbial communities from South San Francisco under conditions of wetland restoration - Salt Pond MetaG R2_B_D2_MG | ecosystem: Environmental > Aquatic > Marine > Intertidal... | reverse complement strand
TAACCGCTCAGTTCGCCGACTATGCACCTCGACGATTGACGCTGCGCTCCGGGCAGCGTGCCGTCGTTGGACGATCGCCATGGGCCGAGTTCTGTCTTTCCGAAGACACGCAGTTGGCAGAGGAACATTTCGAGGTCGCCTGCTCACCGCAGCCATGCCTGTTGGCGACGCCACACGGTGTCTCGTTGTCGCTAGGTGGAAAACCGGTCGACCGTTTGCCGCTGTTTAACTCACAAGACCAAGCAATTCCTTTCTTTGCCGCTCGGACTCGGTTTGTCGCGCGGCGCGTCTTGTCACAAACGAAACTCGAATCGCCACCGGTTGAGGCGATCGAAGATGCGCGACGTCTGGAGTCACTACATCGGCGGTTGCGTCAGGTGGCGCACGAAATGAAGTTAGCTCCGGTGCCTGAGGCCATGCTGTTGGCCAGCAAGTCCGAGGCGGAGTTAGCGCGTCAGTTTGCGGTTCAACAGCGCTGGAGCGATGCGGTGCGACTGGTAGTGCGATGCTTGCCACTGCCGCTGGCGATCGACTGGCTGCGCGGGACGCTGTTGGCAACGATCGCGATGGAACCTTCGGTGGGGGAATTGGTTGACCGCTGGTGTGCCTGTCCGGAACGCTTGCAACGTGAAGCGGTAGTGCAATGTTTAGCCTCTGGGAAAGCTCCTGAGGGCCCTTGGCGGTATCTCTTAAACAGCATTCAGTATTCGGGCGGCAGTTTGGCGCCACCGGGACAACCGGAAGTCGTGCCGCCCGCACAGTTGTCGGCGCTTGCTTTGGCGACCGCGTTTCAATTGTGCCGAGCGGCAGACCCCGACGGGGACGTCGAGGCAGCGGTGCGGGATGGCATCGCCTTGCTCGAGTCCACTCAATGCGTTGCACCTGAGGGAAAGGATAAGGCATGCCACCCGCGGCTCGTCTAACCGACATGCACGTTTGTCCGATGGTCACCGGTGTGGTGCCGCATGTCGGTGGACCGATCATCGGGCCTGGTGCGCCGACGGTATTGATCGGAGGCTTGCCGGCCGCTTGTGCGGGAGACTCCGCCGTTTGTGTGGGGCCCCCTGACACGTTGGCCGCCGGGTCAGGAACCGTTTTAATCGGTGGAAAGCCGGCGGTGCGGATGGGAGACTCGACAGGCCATGGTGGGACCGTCGTGCTAGGATTGCCAACCGTTTTAATTGGCGGATAACAGGATCCGACGGGCAAGGATGCCATACACAACGCACACGACCGAGGCCGCTTGGCGACGGCAGCAAACAAAGTCTTCCAGACCTCGAGTGACTCTTGCGCCCGCAGTGCCGAGCGAGCGATTGGTCTCGTGGCAGCCGGTCTGGTCGCAGAGAACGGGTGGGCGGTGTGGAAAGCCCATTGTCGCTGGATTATGCCTTCTGCTGGTGCTGAGTTTTTTGATGCTGGCCAGTTCGCCGCTCGATACGCCTCGGGTGCAAGTCGTCGTCTTGGGGCATTCAGCCACCGAGGGCCAAGCGTCCACGGCGAAGCTTCCGGCAACCGATCGGCTGGCAAGTGGAGTGCGACAGGCGACGGACCGTGTCCTGGAATTCACTCGGTCGCAAAGCGATGTCTGGAGCATTGAGCCAAATTGGCGAGACGATGCTTCCGAATCGACATGGACTGGCGCGGATGCCGACACCACCCTGCTCTATCTGGCCGGTGCCCTGTTTTCCGACGAGCATCGAGTGGGGATTCAAGTGGCTGGACAGGATTCGGGCAGGGAGCCAAGGGTCGTCGATCTGGGCAAGAGGCTGCGGGAACTGAGTAAGCGACGCAGCCACGTCGTGTTGTTGGTCGATGCCTTGTTCGAGCCCACGTTGAAAGCGACCACGTTTCCGGAGTTCGCTGCCTGGCAATGGACGCACGCGATCGAACGGCAACTTGCCGTGCTGCCGGAAGACTCGATTTCGATCGTGCTGCAAATCAGTCAATTGCCGCCCACCGATGAGGCAGCTCTGAATCGGGTTGTCCTGTTGGCGGATCAATTTGCCGCAGCCTTTGGCGATTCTGCCGACACGAATGCCGATCGACAGATTTCCTCGCAGGAGCTGGTTGCATTCTTCGCGTCGCATGCCCCAACCGAACGCGGTTTTCAGGCCCGACGCGTTTTCTTCAGACGCTCCGGTCAAGCTGTCTCGCAAGTCGCTTTGCTGCCTGTGCGACCCTCGGTGGGAGTTCCTGTATCGAGTGTCGAAGCGAACGGGGCGATGCCCGGTTTGACAGTTGCCAAGGAGGTGGCTGAAGCGGAAACGTATCTCCAAGGCAATGCGTTGACGATTAAGCCACGCCAGCATGCTGGGCTGTCCGGGGTCGTCTTGTCAGCGCCTACCGCTGCGGCGAGTTTGTTCTTCCAGCAGCATGGCATCGTGACCGGAGGTGTTGAAACGGCCCAGGCATGTTTCGAAGAATTGCGAACTTTCGCGACGTCACGTCAAGCAGAACCCCAAGCGGTCGCATGGTCGCGGAATGCCGCAGAGAAGTATTCGCAATGGGACCTCGCGCATTGGGCGAGCGAGCTGATCCAAGCGGAGCTGCCCTGGGAGACGAGGCGTCTGCTGCTGCAAGCCACCCTCGATCGAGAAATGGTCTTAGCCGATTCAAGCCTGCGCGAGCGGCATGATACGGTGTTCAAACAGGCGACTTGGCAATGGTTGGATGCCAAGCGAAGCGTACAGAGTCCGGTTCGGCAGCAGATGCCGCAACACGTGTACCGTCAGGCGACCGAAGCGGCCGAGACCTTTGCCGGTGTGCTGGCCGACCAACGTTGGCGGACCGTCGCCGCCATGACGATCTCGCAAGTCATCGCTGACCGCGAGCAGGTGTTGGCAGCGCCGGTGGAAGGAACGCAACCTACCGATGATGTGGCGTACCAATTGCTGCTCGCGACGGAACAGCTCGTCCACCAGCACGCCACGGTCGCGGAAAGGGACGCGACCGCGGACTCCGACCAGGCATCGGCGTCCAACGTCACACCGACGCGGAAAAATGACCTGTTGGAAAAGGTGGTTTCGTTGCGACGTCGGCTAGATGGATTGCTACGGGAAGCCAAGCAGGAAGAGGGTGTGCATCGCAAAACGTCGTCAACGGTTCCGGTCGAGATTGCCACCGATGTTCGGCACGCGACACGCATCCGACTGGCTCGCTCGTTAGCATCGCTGCGACTACAGCAAGCGTTGTCTGGAACGCACGCAACCCAACTGCGGGAGCTTGCCTCGCTGGCGGAAGATGCCCAGCGGCGATTGCGGAACAGCGACATCACTGCCCCCGCCACGAGACAGGCGGTGTTGCGTTATCTTCAACGCGCCCGACGTGTGGAATCGATGCACGAAAACCTACCGGGGCTCGCACCGCAAACCCTGAGCGAATTGGCCGTGGTAGCCGGTTCCGTCAAAAGCATCGCCGCGGACAATTTGCTGTGTAGCCAAGATGCCGACACGGTCGAAACCGTGCGGTTGGCAACACGCGCGGCTCGATGTCAGGCATGGGCAGAGAAGCTTCGTTTCGAAATCGGGGACATCCAACCTGAGCGTGGCCTTTGGGAGGCGCGTTTGGAGGGCCGATTATCGGAAACAGACCATGTCCAACTGGTTATTCAGCCCGCGGAACAGAGGGTTCGTGGTCCTCAGCGTTGGGAAGTCGAATTCGATGCAGACTGTTTGGAAATCCTGTTGCCTGAAGAGTCGGCTGCCGTGGTCACGCTACGGCCTGTCGGGCAGGCGGAATATCGTTTCTTGGCAACCCAGCGGATGGCTTCCGTGGAGAGAATGCCAAACGAGTCAGAGGGATTGTCGGATCTTCGCGGTCCAATGCAGCTGACCGTCCGCCGGCGTCGTGGTCACTGGCAAAATACGTCAATCAACGTGCGGCGAATCACGCAGGAAGGTGTGGAGCGATTGGGGGTGCCGGTCGAGATGCCCCAGCGTTCGCTCGTCGAACTGTTTCTCGCCGCGCCCGACAGCACGCCCGCGGTGTTCGCCACGGTCGACGGTCACACAGACCGAATTAGGCCGGCGGTAACATGGTTGCAGGCACCTAATCGAACGGCCAAGCGGTCCCTCTGGTTGCGCACCGTGGGAGAGTCACCGCGGTCCTTGCAGGTTCGCTTGTTGGCGGTCAATGGTTCGGTGTTATTGCCTTCGTGTCCTGTGTCTGGAGAGCGTGCCGACATCTGGCTGGCCAAGGCTGGCATGCCGCCCGTGATTGCGCAGTCGGCCGCACAACGGTTCGATCATCAAACTCCCACGCAGGTCTTGCTGCCGCCGGAGAAGCGGACGCCGGATCAACCTGTCGCTCCGGTGCAGCGGATTGTCTGCGAGGTGTCGGATGCCTCACGTCAATCGGTGCAGTTCATTTCCATCGCCCCCGAGGTGACTCGTCCGGCGGCGCTGGTCACGCCGCACGTTCGATCCGACGCCGATCAGCGGCTGGTCGAGATCGAGCTGAGACGCAATACGCAGGCGGCCGGCACGATCAAGGAAGCGACCATCGACGCGGTTTGCCAAGTCTTTGACCCGCAGTCGGGCAAGGTGCTGGCGACGGGAGAATGTGTCCTGCCGGATGATTCGCCGAAAACGGTTTCCCTGAGCACTGCCCGTTGTCATGCCTCGGAATATGGATTGCGGTTGCTCATCAACGGTTGGCCGAGTTCGTTTGTCTATCGCCTGCCGATGCAACGTAGCGGGGAGGCTTGGCAACCAGCCACCGAGTCGCCATCGGTCTCCATTTTGGCGGCAGACCGACCATGGATTGTGCCGCGTGGCAGGCACTTTGTCGAAGCCGATGTTTGGCTAGACATGACCGATCATCGGTATCGCTACGGTCACGATACGCTGCGCGTAGGCTTCGACATCAACGGCGACCGACGTTTGATCGGCGAACCGTTTGTTACCGCACGGCGGCCTGTCGACGTCGGCTTTCAGTGGGCCGGTGTCGATCCGCGTGGCAATTTGTTGTTGACCAGCCGCGTGCGGCCGCTGAGCGTTCATTTGCCGACCGACGCCTTGGTGGAAGGCCGTTTCGCAGTGCTCGCCGAATGGGAGCAGGGAACGCTCCGAACGTGGAGTTCCCCAGCCCCGGTGATCGTCGACTCCACACCGCCACGGATCCAGCACGTGCGGTATCTCTCGCCATTGCCCGCCGAACTGGGCAAGCCCGTGTTGGCAACCATCATTGTCGATGATGGCGGTTTGAGCGAAGCAGCCGAGGTGGAGGCGGCGTGGTCGATGAGGGGAGAGCTGGCTTTTGCACCGGAGAGCAAGCGAGTCGAAGCCCAGCGACATGCCGATGGTTCTTGGGCGGTTGCGATTCCGACAGCGGGGTTGTTGGCTGGCGAACAAGTGTTGCTGGTTCGAGCCACCGACCATGCGGGGAACGTCGGGGAGTTGAAAGCGGTACCGTTAACGCTGTGGACCGCTACCGCGCTTGCGAAGCGGAGTCGCGAAGCAACCACCGCGGTGCAAGGCATGCTCGCCTACGTCCGTCTGCCGGTCGCCGGCATGCAGGTTAGCTTACAACCGGTTGCCACGGAGCCTGCTGGGGAAACACCGCCGCCAGCGACCTCTTTGCAGGATCACAACTTGTCAAAAATTGCTCCGGTCACCAGCAACACCTCCGGGCGATTCGTCTTTCCCGCCGTGCAGGCAGGAGACTATCAATTACAAATCAAGGGTTTGTATCGAGGCATGAACCGTTCTCAAACGGTACGAATTTCGGTCCGTCCACCACAACCAACCACCCTACCAACCATCCGAATCGATTAAGAAGGGCTCAGGAGCTTAAACGAACAGCAGTGAACCGTAGGCGCTAGCCTCGGGCATTCGTTCCTGACCCCCTTTCGGGGAGCTGAGATGCGTTCTATTTGTTTCTACTGTTCACTGGGACTGCTGCTGACGTCGGTTGGTTGCGCGGGGCTGTCGCCGCTGGACTATCCCGCGACGGGGCCGGTTCAGGGAGCGGTTCATGGGCCTGCAGTGGTCGTTCCCCCGCCGGAGCCGATGACATTGCCACGGTATTTGGGGTTGGATGTCGTGGTCGCGAAGACAGCCCTGTTGGCGCGTTGCACCCGCGAGAAAGCGGCGGCTTTTGTACCGGCGCTAGAGCCTCATCCGGCGGCGTTGCCCTTGTCGCATCCTGCCAACGCGCATTCGGCTTCACCGGCGGTTGCGAATGTGCACAAACTAAAAAAAGCCAAGGCGGAGAAGGCGGTCAAGGTCAAAGCGGTGGCCGCCCTGGCAAGTTTCGATTGTGCATCCAACCCGCATGTCGAAGAAGGTTTGCTGGCCTCTTTGGACGATGCCGCACCGGAGGTCAGGATTGCGGCGATCGAGGCGGTCTTGCAATCGACGCGAAGCTGCGGGCAGGGATGTGGCGGTTGCTGCAGCGCGGCGATTCGCGCGAAGCTGACTCAAATGGTGTTTGAAAAAACGGGACCATGCTGTTGGTCTGAACCCGATCCCAAGGCAAGGCGTCTGGCACGCTTGGCATTGGACGCATGTGGTGGCCCGGTCGATACGGACGTCGCCTGTGCTTGTGAATCCAACGGCGTTCCGCTGGAAACGCCATCAGCTAACATTCTCGAACAGATGAGGTGAGTCGTGACGCTGTGTAAACTGGTTGCTAGCCAAATCATTCATAACGTGATTCGCAAGCACAAACCGCAGAGCTTTTGGGAGAGGCTGTTTGGGACCAAGATGTGCGTTGTCGTAACCAAGCCGCATTTCGACGCCAATCCCGCTTCCTGTTGGTGGGCATTGATCAAGCGGAGCGAGGATGTGAGGTTGGTCCAATTGAAGGCGTTGGGCGAGTGTGTGTCCAAGCTTGGTGCACTCGCACCGACTCCTAGTCTCGGCTTGTCGGCCCCTGGCCCGGTCGGCGATATGCTGGATCTCGATCACGAGTCATCCAAGATCTTTGGGCAGTTGGACAGTGCTTGGAAAGCGGCCACCTGGGCAGCGGCAAAGAAAGCGGGGCAGGAGTTTGCGATTGGCGTTTCGAAGGCGACGTTTGTGTTGGGCGGACCTGCCACCTTCCAGGAGCAAGGCGAGAAGCTGAACGTCAAGCTACTGCCTTACAGCGACTATCAAAATACGTTCATCTCGTTCATGAGCCATGCGGAACGGCAAGGCGCCGCGGGAGAGGCGGGCTATACCGCGGGATTGATGGAAGCTTGCGGAACGCTGACGTATCAGTTTGACACCAAAGCGGGCACGCTGACGGCGATTGGTTAACGTGTGGTGGTCGTTGGCGAGGCCGCAACCGTTGCGTCTGCCGCTTGCCTGTTGCCAAGGAGCGGCTTCGCCGATGCGACCGAGTGCGCTTTGAAATCACGCAATCGGATCAGCGAAAGTTGTAAACGCTGGGGATCGAAACCGTCATTCAAAGTAAACCGATGGAGGCTGCTCGAATGATCGGTGGCATACCAATGTGATGCGTCGAAGGGGACGTCGGCAGAGAGCCGAACGATTCGTCGGGGATCGCTGTTGGGGAGCGGCGCGTCGTGATGAATGGAGACCTGCAGGCGGTTGCCTTCGCGGTGATAACGCACCGAGCCGACATTGCCGGTCGGGGTGGTCAAGGGTTGCTCAAGGTCGGTTCGTTCGCCGACGTTCATCACCGTTGTCGGTAGCGGATCGCCGTTGTGGCACCAGACACGGACCGCGAATTGACTTGCCTCGAGGGGCCAAGCTTGGCATTCGAATTCGGCGACTGGGCACGGTTGGTCGTTCAGCCAAGCCGCATTGGATGTCTGGTAAAGGGTGTCGGCGAGCGGCGCTGCAGGGGACGTTTGCCAGCGGAGCGGTGCCACTTCGATCCAGGTTTCTGTGGGTCGATCCATCACCAAGCCATCATCGCGTTGGAATGAAATCCGAACGGTTTGAGTCGACGAACCAGAGGTGTCTTGCGTTGCCAGTGGGGTTGGCACGCGGTGTAAACCGACGCGAGCGGCAACGGTTTGACCCATCGCGGTCCGCATTGGACCGATGTCGACAAGGTCATGTCGGTAGCCTTCGGCGCGCAGTCCACCGGTGCTGAGGTCGAGCGCCATCCGCAGATGCATGCCGGGTGAGACTGGGACATCGATCGCCGTGCCGCCGACACGAATCATCGCTGGCGTGTTGTCTGTGAGGATGTGGGGAACGACCAGCGTTTCGCCCAGTGCAGCGGTTTGCGTCTGACCCGCGACGGTGACTTCGATCGGTGTTTGTGCCGTGGTGAGTTGTTTCAGGTGACGCACTAAATCGGGGGCACTGCCCACATCATTGATCGCTTGCCCCCCCGATCCTTTGGCGATCGCTAGGAAATCGGTTGCGGCCGCGGTCGCTTCTTGATCCTCGATGCCGAAGCCGATCAGATGGATCCGGATTCCCGCTTGTCGTGCCGCGGCGACAACTTGTTCTCTGGAAACCACCGCATCAGGAGTCGGGTTGAATTGATAATTCCGGCCATCGGTGATCACGATGATATCCTTCGACGTCCGATTCGGCAGCCGCTGCATGTCTTGGATGGTGCGCTGGAGAGCCAAATGCAGCGGCGTCTGGCCCCACGGAACCAGCTTGGCAAGTCGCTGTTGCAACAAAGAGAGTTCGGCGTCACCGAAACGTCCGGCTGGAAAGGCAATTTCGACATCTTCGAAAGGCTGGATTGTCGGTGAAAACGGAAACGCCTCGAAAGTTTGTTGCTGAATCAGAACGCCCGCCCCCTGGCGGTCGACCGCCATCCGGTGGCCATAAAAGGTGACACCGATTTGCACGTGTTGATTAATCAGTGGCCGCAGCAGCGTAACCAAGGAAGCGGATGCGGCGTCAAGTTTTGTGGGAGGTTGCCAAGCATTGGAGTTCTGCGAGGCGTCCCGTGTGGCTTCTCCTTGGATCGCTTGTTCCATCGACGCCGAGCAGTCGAGGACCAATGAGATGGCACGCGGTTGCTGCCAGCCGGCGTGAACGGTCACTTTTGCTTCGGTCGGTTGCCGACGCGTGCTGTGGGTCCGTCGGGAACCGTCATCACGCGAAGCTTCCAGGACGGGAAAAAGATGGCCGCGAAAGTTAAGCTGTAGCGGTGCGGAAGCGGGATCGAGCTGCGAAGTTGGCAACGTCACGCGGATCGGAGCCGACGTGGTAGGTTGGATGTCCATTCCAGTCACGGCTACCACAGCGTCAGCGGAACATTGTTCGAGGGTTGCCAAACCGGCCGGAAGCGAAGCCGCTTTTAGCTTGGTAGCTTGCACGTTTAGCATCCATTGCGGATCGGTAGCGAAGGACGCAATGGGGTGCCCGTTCAGGACGACACCTTCGTTGGCAGCCGCGCGGCGGGCCTGTAGTCGTTCGCGCAGCGCGGCTCGTTGCAGATTCCAGTCCGCATTTTCCGGAGCCACTTGGTCGGCTTGGGCGAGCAAATGTTTGGTCGTTGCAGCAAAGTACGGCTCTTGGTCGACGCGGGGGAAGGCCCAGAAATCGTCTAGCACGACACCGATTTGCGTAACCAAAGATTGGCGGAGTCGCTGTTGCCGCAGTTGCGGGAAGAGGTTGTTCGAAGCACCCGTCGAGAGGCCTGCCGCCATGCGTCGCGCCAAACGGGCGTGTGCTTCGGCAACGGCGGGCGAAGCTGGACGCTGTAGGAAACGTAGACGCTGACGAGTCGCCTCGGCCGCGTCGGTGCTTATGGCGTTGCCGGTGTGGAGTCTTTCCGTCGATAGCGGCAGGGATAGCGCCAAGGAAGTCGCTTGCTGCGTGGCATGCATGGGCAGTGGAGTGGGAAGAGTTGTCTCCTGCTTGCTGTCCGGTGCAAGTTGGTGTTGCTGGTCGATCCGGTGCAAGGTTTGGTTTGCGGAAATCAGCAGAGGGTAAGCTAGGCAGGCCGCACGCGCGTTGGCGGCCAACCAACCGGCGGTCCGTTCGGGGTGCGTGGGGGTCGGTTCATCCGCCCACTGCAGTGACCGCTCCGCCACTGCGTCGACAAAGGTTTCCAGGGTGCCGAGTTGTTGAGTGAGTCGCGCCGTGGTCTGCCGCAGCGTGTGCAGCTCCTCGGTCGTACCAATCTGCTCGGTCGCTTGGGGCACTCTTCGGCTTTCCAGCGTTCGCAGTTGCTGATCGATGTTGTGAAGAGCGTCGTTGGCGATGCGACATTGCTGGACCGCGTCATGATTTTTAAACGGTAGTTCGGTTGCAGCGGGTTGCTGGAGCAACCATTGCGTCTCATCGGCCCATTGGCATAGCGATGGTAGACGCAGCGCCGCGCGATCACGCAGTTGCCTTGCCGCCGAGGCGGCATCGAGCCAAGCGGTCGCCTGCGTTACGCTGGCTTCAAATGCAAGGAGTTTCGTCTCGATCCGTTCCGCGGGTGACTCGTGCGGTTTCGTATTGGCCAGACCTGAAGGCAACGAACGGGACTTGCCATCGGCGAGCAGTTCGTCGGCTAATTCGCGACGGCATCGATCCACCGAGCGGCGTTGGCAAGCCAGCAGCGTTGGCAACCGGTCGGCGCAGTGGGCGGCGGACTTTCGCCAACGGGTTTGCGACTCTTCGATGCGGGCCTGCCAATCGGAACGCTGCCAGATTTGCAGGTCTGGGCGGTTCTTTAGGCTGGCAAGAAAGTTCTCCGAATCTGCAAAGAGCGAGATCGGTGTCAGTGGATCGGATTCCCAAGCTTGGAAACTCGACTGGAGCTTGTGCAGGAGAGTCGGCAGTTGTTGACCAGCCGCTTGGCCCGCAAAGGTGGCTTCGGCCACGGCGTGGGCTTGACGTTGGATCGCCGCCCAAGCGAGCGGATCGGTTGTCTCGGGTTGTTGTCGAGCAAGCGTCTGCAGCCGGGTTGCGGTCTGTTGGAGATCCGCGAGCGTGGCGTCCGAGATCGCCGCGGGGGCGGTCAACGCAAGCGGATCGGTATCGCGGGTGACGAAGCAGATGACGCCACGTTCAGCGGCAGCCGTGGTGTGGAGCGTCGGAGTTTGAGCCATCGCGCGGGACCGGAATGCTGCCTGACGCGTGGCTTGACGAACGAATCGATGGAGCTCGGAGACATCGATCGAGCCATCGCGTTTGCCGCTCTGCCCTGCCCCATCGGCGGCTCCGGCGAGTCCCTGGACGACCATCCGCGTGAACAGATTTCCGCGGTCCTCGCTGGCTGTCAGCGCCAGGCTGCGTTCGCCGACCGTTGCCGATGACAGGGCGCTGACCGACCAATCGGCGTGGTCCTGGTTGTCGCTTTCGATCAGGTGACGGACTTGGTCGTCGAACGTGTTGAGCGAGATGCCCGCGGGAGCCCAACTGCGTAGCTTGCCACATTCCAGAATCAGCAAGACGTTGCGGGGCTGTTGGGGCTGGGCATCGTCGAGATGCGTCAGCAGTGACTGCAGCGGCAGCCATGTCGCGGCATCGGTCGGATCGGCACCCGGCGGAATCAGGCAGGGTTGTCGTTGATCGTTCACCGCGCCATGCAAGTTGACATAGAGAACGCAGGTTTGTTGCCGAGGGCAAGCGGCCAAGGCTTGCCGCAGGGTGGCATCAGCGTCATCCCAAAAATCGGCGGCTAGTTGGCTGGGGTCGGCGAGCTTTGTGACCGACAACGCGCCGTTCCGAAGCCAAGCGATGCGCTGTTGATCCTCATGCACCCAACCGTTCAGGTCCCAAGCGGGGCCATAGGATCCGCACAGGGTTAGTAACGGCGTACGTGTTGGGCGGGTACAGACGGCAAGGACAAATTGCAGCGAGGCGGCGAGCGACGCGAACAAGCAGACCAACATCAGCCACCGCCAAACGCGGAGGCGACGAGGTTGGGAACGGTAAGCGTTTGGAGATCGGAAGACCGCGTTCATCGACATCCGTGTCGGTTGATCGGTGAAAACCCTTTGCTGGAAAGAGCCTCGCAAGATGCACACGCCCCCCGTCTCATCGGTCGCCGGGTTGGCTCTGCCTGAGCAGCGATAGGCGATCGGCTTCGGAGTGGCGGCCGGCATGACGCATAATCGCTATAACCGCTGTACCTGTTATGCGGGAGTCCACTTAGCGCCCGCAGGCGCGGTACGCATCCGCCATGACCATGTTGGTCAGCAGACCCTCACGTCCATCCACCAAGGGAGGGCGGTGATTGCGAATCGCATCGGCAAAATCGGCGACCAGTGGTTGGCAGAGGTTAGCGGCTGGTGGCAAGGTTTCGATGCTGCGTTGGCCGTCGATTTCGATCACCAGTTGGTCCCCGTTGAGAGGACTGGCAATCAGACGGCCGCGCGTTCCCGTGATCACGAATTCATCGGGATCGTCGGCGCCGAAATGGCATTGCAGTGTTCCCAATAAACCGGTTTCGAACCGTAGCAGCAGCACTGCGGAATCTTCGGCTTCGTACTGTGCCGCCACGTTGCCGCAGAATGCCTGGACCTGAGTTATGTTGCCAAACAGATGCAGAAGGACATTGATTCGATGGCTGCCGACGTCCATCAGCGGACCGCCACCACCGGCTGACAAGTCGACTCGCCAGTAACCGTCTTGACCGGGCTGCATGGCCAACGGTGTTGCCGTGACCGCTGCCACGCCGAGCGGCGTGCCGATGGTTTGATCTCGCAGCAGTTCTTCGATCCTTTGCACGATGGGGTAGAAGCGACGGTAGTAGGCGACTCCCAGACGCACGTCCGCTTGAGTGCACGCGGCGATCATCTGCTCGCACTGCGGCACATCCATTGCCATCGGTTTTTCGACCAAGACATGTTTTCCCGCCGCGGCGGCTTGGAGGGTTTGCGGGCAGTGTTGGTCAACCGGCGTCGCAATGTAGACCGCGTCGATGTCGGGATCGTGCAAGAGTTTTGCGGCATCGGTCGTGCTGCGCTCGACACCCGTTGCTTTGCGAAACGCTGCCAAGCGAAGCGGATCGCGCCGACAGACGGAGAGCAGTTCGCAATGCGGCGTCTGCTGGATTGCGGTCGCGACTCGTTTTTGCGCCACGTTACCGCAGCCTAACAGTCCCCAGCGAATCGTTCTCATGGTTTGATCGGACTCCGTTGCGAGTTGCGAGTTGCGAGTTGCGAGTTGCGAGTTGTGAGTTGTGAGTTGTGAGTTGTGAGTTGTGAGTTGTGAGTTGTGAGTTGTGAGTTGTGAGTTGTGAGTTGTGAGT
>Ga0102938_10002814_pt1 | contig 13115 bp, 8 predicted proteins | sample SalPonR2_B_D2_MG_FD_84516 | JGI IMG/M metagenome (GOLD analysis project Ga0102938, IMG submission 84516) | Salt pond soil microbial communities from South San Francisco under conditions of wetland restoration - Salt Pond MetaG R2_B_D2_MG | ecosystem: Environmental > Aquatic > Marine > Intertidal... | reverse complement strand
GTCTGGTCGGCCTGGGAATCGGGGGCTTCTTCATCGATGTCCGCCGGGTCGTCAAACTCCGGCTCATCGATCAGCCCGCGTGTCAGTTCACTCATAGTTTGCCAATATCGTGTTGCCCGGCGACGATCCGTTGGCCGATTTCCGCAGTGATCTTGAGTGACGGATCGTCCGGCACCCGTCGTTCGGTTCGCGAGCCCAGCTTAATCATCCCGAACATCTCGCCACGGGAAAAAACGTCACCCGGCTTGGCCCAACAGACGATTCGGCGGGCGAACCGGCCGGTGATCTGGCGAATCCGACAATAGCGGGCCGCCCCGTCGAGCCGTTCGTGTTCGTCGGCGGCGATTCGAAGCACCACGTCCAGGTTCTGATTTCCCCGCGCCGATTCGGGACGCAACGCGTTCAGAAATTTTCCGGGACGATCACGGACCGAGACGACTTCGCCCGGCAAAGACGCTCGATTGGCGTGGACGTCAAAAATCGACAAAAAGAGCCCGAATCGGACGCACGGCCCCAGTTCCGGATCGTCGGCGCGATCGATTTGGACCAACTTGCCGTCGGCCGGCGAAACCACCGTTCCGAGGACCGACGAAACGGCACGCACCGGATCGCGGAAATACTTCAAATCGCGTGGGGCAGCCGGGTCAAACGGCAAGTCCCCGGCTTGTCCCTGACGCAGATCTCGCATCCGCGAAACGTAAGTCGGACAGAATTTTCGCAGCAGCCATCGGCGGCATCTTCCCCACGCCGACTCGATCGACATGACGACACCGCCGCCGGGTTGGATCGACTCGATTTGCGGATCCATGCCCTCGGGCACGGGAGGAATCGGCGGGGCGGTGGTCGGGGCGGTACTCATAAGGTTTTAGCCTATCCGCTATAAAGGAATGCTGTCGATACGCTTGCCTTGGCGTTCTCGCTCAACTTTTTCCCCCGGCCGACCGACGACTGATGACACCCCGTTACCTGCTGCCATTTGATTCACGCCGGTCGCTGCACCGATTCGCCGACGTTCTGATCATCGGGGGTGGCCTGGCGGGTCTGCGTGCGGCCAACGCCGTGTCGCCCAATCAGTCGGTCGTGGTGGTCACGAAAGATCTCCTGCGGGAATCCAACAGCAACTACGCCCAGGGCGGAATCGCCGGCGTGCTGGACCCCGAGGACTGTTTCGATTCGCACGTCCAGGACACTTTGATCGCGGGAGCCAACCTGTGTGACAGCGAAGTCGTCGAAATGGTCGTCCGCGAAGGCCCGCAGCGGATCGAAGAGCTGATCCGCTGGGGCACCAAGTTCGACGAGACCGACGGCGAGATCGCGTTGGGTCGCGAAGGCGGACACAGTTTCGAACGCATCGCCCACGCCCACGGCGACGCGACGGGGCGGGAGATCATGCGGGCGGTCATCGAGCGCACCCGAAGGGCGCCGAACATCGAAATTTTCGAGGACACGTTTACCGTCGACTTGTTGACCTACGAAGGGCGATGCCGGGGTGCGATCATCATCGAGGACGAAAGCCGAAACCCCAGCGGCCGACCGCTGATGGTCTGGGCCAAGGAGACCATCCTTTGCACCGGAGGAGCCGGCCAGATCTTTCGTGAATCGACCAACCCCGCCGTCGCGACCGGCGACGGGACCTCGCTCGCGTACCGCGCGGGCGTCGAGCTTCGTGACATGGAATTCGTTCAGTTTCATCCCACGGTTTTGTACATCGCCGGATCGTCAAGGTCGTTGATCACCGAAGCGGTTCGTGGCGACGGTGCCCACTTGGTCGACGTGACCGGCCATCGTTTCATGCCCGATTACGACCCCCGCGCCGAACTGGCCCCGCGGGACATCGTCAGCCAATCGATCGTCCGCCAGATGGCCGCGACCCAACATTCCAACGTGTACTTGGACCTTTCGCATTTGGACGCGGAGCGGATCAAGAAACGTTTCCCCGGCATTTTTGACGTCTGCGCACGGTTCGGGTTGGACATGACCGCCGATCGCATCCCGGTGCGGCCGGGGGCCCATTACATGATCGGCGGCGTGACCGTCGATCGCCAAGGCCGCACTTCCTTGCCGGGGCTGTGGGCCGCCGGCGAGGTGACCAGCTCGGGACTGCACGGCGCCAACCGTTTGGCCAGCAACAGTCTTTTGGAAGGCTTGGTTTACGGTGCTCACGCCGGCGAAGCCGCTTCGCGGAGCGCCGCCGAGGGCCCGCACACGTTGGTCGCCCAGCGGATCCAATCGGCCGAAAACCGAAGCACTTCGGAATTCGACATCGCGGACGTGCGTGTGTCGCTGAAAAGCGTGATGGGACGCCTGGTCGGCGTGCAACGGGATGCCGAGGGTCTGCGGGAAGCGGCCAACTCGATTCACTCGTTCGCCACTTACGTGATGGCCCACCAGTTCGATTCGGTCGAGGGCTGGGAGTTGCAAAATTTGATCACGACCGCTCAGTGCATGGTCGCCGCGGCGATGGCCAGACCGGAGTCCCGCGGCGTGCATTTCCGCACCGACCATGCGACACCCGATGATGAGAATTGGCGGCGTCATTTGACGATTCAAGTCGACATCAACGGCGGGCATCCGCAAAAAGGACCACTCAAAGAACCGGTCGGGGTCTTCGTCGAAGCGGTCAAGCCGTGACCACCTCGCCGGCCGCTTCGTCGGCACACCGACAGGAGCCTGGAGAAGGCTTCGTTTCCGATCACCACCGAATCCTATCTCTTCACCGACCACCGAACCGACAGAGATCCTCAGGGAAGGCCGAACATGAAGAACATCGTTCATGACAAAAACGAAGTCCCTGTCGTCGTCCACAGTTGCGTCCGTGGCCCGATCAAAGACCTGACCTTTTTACAGCGTTCGTTATTGTTCGCCGAATTGGCGATGATTGCCTACAATGACGAAGCCGAAGCGACCGTTGCGGCGTCGATGGCCGGATTCCCGGACCTCACCTTTTACGATCGAGACGGTTCGCAAGCGTTCCGATTTCGCAACGACTTTGACTGTGTGATCGCTTGTCGCGGGACCGAGCCGAATGAATGGAACGACATTCGCGCCGATGCCGACGCGGTATCCGTGTTGGCCGAAACGGTGGGTAAAGTTCATCGTGGTTTTAAAGCCGAAGTCGATGATCTGTGGCCGATGTTGGAAGCCGCTCTGGTCAGCAACGAGCAACCGTTATGGTTTTGTGGACACTCGCTCGGCGGCGCGATGGCGACGATCTGTGCCGGACGTTGTTTTCTGTCCCACATCGCCAGCAACCCGGAACAGCTTTATACCTACGGCAGCCCCCGGGTCGGCGACAAACGTTACGTGAACTTCGTTTCGCTGGACCACTATCGTTACGTCAACAACAACGACGTCGTCGCGCGGGTCCCGCCGGCTTGGATGGGGTACCGCCACAACGGCCACGAGGTTTACATCAACCGCAACGGCAAGATCGGCGAACTCAGCCACTTTTGGAAACGACGCGACCGCTGGCACGGCTTTCTGTGCGGACTGCGACGTTGGAAAATCGATCATTTCTCCGATCACTCGCTGCATGAATACATCAAAGCGATCGATCAGGCTGTCGAGAGCGAACGCGAATCGATGCGAGCCGGCGGCGGGGCGGTCGGTTCATCATCACTAGCCGGCGAGGCCCCCGCTCCGCCGGGTGTTCCGCCTGCAAAGTTCGACGACGCCCCGATGCCGTCGGCCGGGCAAGCTTCCACCGCCACGACCAGTCACCCATGACCACCGAAGGATCTCCCATCAATCACCCCAGCAAGGATTCAGCCGCCCGAACCGACGGTGACCTGGACCCTCAGTCACACGTCGACATCGGAGGCGTCCGCTTGAGGTTGGCGCAACCGCACTCCGCGCCCGCCCAGTGGATCGGTCAACAAGAAGTGCTGATGCAGTTGCTGGCGTGCTGGATCGTCGTGGACGATTTCGACATGCCGTTGACGCCACGTCTGATCGGCTCGCCGGGCGTCGGCAAGACTCAACTGGCCATCGCGGCGGCGAATCAACAGGAACTGCCGTTGTACATCTACCAGTGCACCGCCGACACGCGGCCGGAGGACTTGTTGGTCACACCGGTGCTCAGCCGGGGCGGCGAGATTGCTTATCACGCGTCGCCGCTGGTCACGGCGATGCTGCGTGGCGGCGTTTGCATTCTGGACGAAGGCAATCGGATGAACGAGAAATCCTGGGCGTCGTTGGCACCGTTGTTTGACAACCGTCGTTACGTCGAATCGATCGTCGCCGGGATCACGATTCCGGCCGACCGGGATTTCCGCGCCGCGGTGACGATGAACCAAGACGAATCGACTTTCGAGATCCCCGATTACATCCTCAGCCGGTTGCAGCCGACGTTGAAGGTCGGCTTTCCGAACAAGCAAGACGAGATGGCGATCTTGCAATATCACTTGCCGTTCGCCGAAGCGGAAATGCTGGCGATGACGGTGGAGTTCCTGCAGCGTTCGCACGAGCTGAAGCTGGACTTTTCGCCACGCGACGGCATCAACCTGCTCCGGTTCGCGCTGAAACGCTTGGCCCAGGACACGGATCATCCGATCAGCCGCGACGCCGCTTGGCAGGAAGCCCTGGAACGATGCCTGGGCGACGACGCGGCGGACTTGGAATCTTTGGCGCAACGCCGCAGCCGCACGCTCGGTGGGGACGCCGTCCCGCTGGGACTGGCCGACCTGTTTTTTGACCCCGACGACCCGCTCCATCCCGATCGAGACATCGAGGACGAGGATGAAGACGAGGACGATTAGTATCGCCTCACGCGGGCGATCAAGACGACCGCGATCCCGCCCAAAGTAAAATTGCCGATCCAGACTCCCCACGGGGGCACGTGTCCGTCTTTGGCCTGTTCCAACCCCAACAGGAACAGCGGAAAGTAAACCAGGATCGTCGGCAAAAAACACAGACCGAACGTCGACCAGTAGTCGCTGGATTTGGCGATCATCGCCAGCGGAGCACCGACCAAGACGAAAAAGAAACAGGTAAAGCCTTCCGCCCAACGCCGCCAGGGTTCCGTCTGAAGACGAATCAGGCGACTGCGACCGCCGATCAGCTCGTGCTCGATGGCCAAGCCCTTGGGGCCGGCGATTTCCTCGGGGCGCGACGACAAAATGGAAAAAGCGGTTTGAGCGGCCAGTTTACCGATCGCCGAGTGAGTCGCGTTGTCTTGTTGCCGCCGGGCGCGACCGATCAGCCGCAGCGGCATGTCCTGCGGCCTTGCCAAGGACAGGTCACGCGTCGTCAATCCGCTTTTTAAGGGAATCGGTAGCGACGTTTCGCCTTGCAGAATGCCGCTGAGATGCTTTCCCGATTCGATTTGACTGTCGACCAGCTTGATGATCAACGACATCGATTCGGGATCCAGCGTCAGTTCCCCTTCCGCCGCGGTGACTTTCAACGTCGGACTCGCGGAATCCTTGCGAATGGTCAACGCGGGTTGGATCAGTCGCTTGCCGATGACTTCGCGGACGTGAATCGAAAAGCCTTGGTCGGATTGATAGGAATGATCTTTTCGCAGCGTCCGATAAGCGATGTCCTCGATCGACAGCATGACGATGCGGCTCAGCCCCGGCTGACCCCATGACTTGGCGACGTCCGAGAGCGCGACAGAGATCGGGCTGAGCAAGGCGGCGAAAACCATCGCCGGTTGCAACAGTTTCAGCGGTGAAATGCCCGACGCTTTGACCGTCGCGATTTCACCGTCGGCGGCCATCCGGCCGTAAACACAGCACACCGAAAACAGGGCGGTCGCCGGCATCGCGAACTGCAACGCGACAGGTGCCATGTAAGGCATGATCCGGGCGACCGCGTCGGGACCGAGGCCTTTTCGCAGGAGTTCCCGTCCGACCACGATCAGCAACAACATCACCGTCAACACGACCAGCGCGACGACGAAGATCTTGACGATCTCACCCAAGATGTATCGCGTCAGGCGGGTGGGCATGGGCAAGGAACGACAGAACGTGGGGCGGAGACGCACGCGGCCCGAACGCAGGGACCGACGCGGACAATCTGAACCGTCGGGTCTATCAAATTCGCCCTCCGCACAGAAAGAGCGAACCCGAAGTTTCACGAAAGTTCCCGAGATGCCCTACCGCATCTTGTCTTCCGGCACGATTTTCTTTTCTTCCCAGTAAAAACCGTCGTCGCGTTTTTCCAGGATCCTGGCGGCGCTGCCCGGTGCCAACGGCTTTTCGTCCTCGGGCAGGTAGCTTTGCAGTCGCCGGATCACGTCGGCGTACCGCCGGCGATTCTCGGCGGCGTCCGCTTTCCCCGCGTGGATCAAATTGTCGTGTTCCAGCGGGTCCGCCGCCGTGTCGTAAAGCTCTTCGGCACCGTCGGCGTACACGACGTACCGCCATCGCGTGTCGCAGACGCTGTGGTTGCCAGCGTTGTGCGTGCAAATCGCCGGACGATCCCGTTTGGCGGACGGATCAAGCAGTTGCGGCACCAAACTTAAACCTTCTTGACCCTCGGGCACCGGCAATCCCGCCAGTTCGACCAGCGTCGGATACAAATCCAACAACTCGGCGGGCTGATCGGAGGCCACCGCGGCCGGGACATCGAATTCGGTCAGACCGTCGGGAACCGAAATGATCAGCGGAACACGCGTCGAGTGACGCCACAAAGTGTTCTTGCCGGAGACCGCTTTCTCACCCAGGTGGTAACCGTGATCGCTCCATAGCACCACGATCGTGTCGTCGGCAAAACCGGACGCATCGAGCTGATCCAAGACACGCCCGACCTGGCTGTCCACGAAACTGACCGACGCCAAGTAAGACCGCGTCAAGTTTTTCAGTTGGTCGTTTTCTTTCAGCCAGCTCGTCCGCGGTTCCGGCAAAAACCAATGGATGTACCAGGAGGACTCCGAGGTATCGTTACGATCGCCCGCCAAGATCGGCGGCAGGATCAATGATTCTTCCGGGTACATGTCGTACCATTTTTGCGTCACGTAACAGGGCACATGGGGCAGAAAGAAACCGGCGGCCAAGAAAAACGGCTGTTCGTCGTTCTTGGCCAAGCTTTGCAGCTGTTCGACGGCCCAACTGGCGACTTCCCAATCGCCTTTGTCTTGGTCTTCGTGCGGAAACGTTCCCCAGTCCATCAGCGGATTGTTGCCGCCGGGCGTCGGCCCGATCAACTTTTCTTTCGGCCGAGCCCCGACCTTTGCCCGCGGTCCCCACACGTCGGCTTCTTGCTGAGATCCTTTACCGCGGCCGTGGCCCCCGTGGTGGATCTTGCCGCCGAGCAGGGTCTTGTATCCGCCGGCGGCGAAGTGCTGCGGCATCGTGACCAGATCCGACAACTCGTCGACATCCCGAATCCACGGCCGCAGCCCGTAAACCCCCGTCGATGTCGGCCGTCGCCCCGTCATGATCGAGGTCCGGCTGGGGTTGCAAAGCGGAGCCTGGCAATGAGCGTTGGTGAAGGTCACCCCGCGGGCGGCCAGACGGGCCATCGCCGGCGTTCGAACTTGCGGATGCCCGCCGAGCGGTTCGATCCAATCGTTCAAGTCATCGATCGCGATCATCAAGACGTTGGGGCGTTTGGCGTCGGATCCGGAGGCAGCCGAACCCTGGTCCTGCGCCGACACGATCGTCGGGCAGACCGCGACGAACAACAACGGAAAAACAACGGAGGGCAACGCGGTACGCGACAAACGGAAACGAGAATACGAATGGTTCACGATTTACCTGGCGGGCGGGTTGGAAAATGCGGGCGAGAATTCGATGGCCCGACATTGTACTCCGTGCTCCGCCGCCAAGTGGGCAGGCGATCGTCGACATCCGCCCGTGATCGAATCCGCCGCCCTCAGGCCTCAGGTTCGTCGTTGCCCGGCTTGCGTTACTGGCCGGGGACGAAGTCGTTGCGGTGGATCTTCCAGTCCGACGGCGGCTTTTCGGGGATGAAGTTGTTCCAGAAATTCTTCAACTTTTGCATCTGTCCGTTGCGTGTCGCGTTGGTGAACTCGTAGATGTCCCGATGCGGAGCGGTCCGGTCGTCGTAGTTGGGGGCGTACATCACCAATCCGGCGGGCAGAAAGGAATCCTCGTGCAGGACGATCTGAACGAGTTTGTACTGCGCCGCGTCTTCTTGGCGTTTCGGCCAAGCTTCGATCATGATCAAACCGGCCTTCGGAGCCGTGACTTGACGGACCCAGTACCGCTGCTTGATGTCGTCAGCCCGCAGATTAAAAACGAAGGGAAGCGGACTGTTGATGATGCCTTCGCCTTGCAATTGTTCGGGCAACGTTTGAATGCGACATTCCTTTTGGCTGCGATCAAATTCGATCAGTTCCCGACCGTTGCACACCCAATGCTCTCCGTACTGGCCTTCAATCGGACCGTGCTCCGGCTTGCCGTCCTTCATGCCCTTGTAAAAGATCTTCTGTTCGACTTTGAATAAACCTTTGTCCGGCTTGGCGTACTTGATCGTGCCCAAAGCCGCCGACGCATAAATCCCGGCGGGTGCCCCGGTCGTGTCGTAATGGTATCGGTGGAACGTGGATTCAAGGGTGGTGGTCGCACCGCTTTGCTTTTCCCAGGCCACCAAGATCGCATCCAGGTGGGATTGTTCGTCGCGGGAAAGCTGGAACGGCGCGGCGGCCGGCGGCGTCGTTTGTCTGGCCGTCGCGACGCGTGCCTGCGGGTTGGCGGCGGCACCACGCTGCACCGGGGCGGTTCGGGGAGTCCCGGTTTGAGCCGTGGAGACCGGCAGCGGCATCCAGGTGTTCCAGGCCAAGATCGCCATCAGCATGGCCGTCGCGTTTCGCATCATCCTTGACGCCTATCAGTTTCAAGTATTGGAATTTCGGTAGCGGTCGCGCCGAATCCGCGCGGAATCGCCGGCGGGATTGTCCGCCGGGTTCCCCGACCCTACCAATTTCGAGCTTGCCGGCGAAAGGCGAAATCGCTGCACTGGCGCGGAGTCGGAAAACGTCGGGGTCCGCCGGTTAAAAGGCGACGGTGGTCTCGTGTTTCACGTCCGATCAGCCGGCAAATCCGTCGAATCTCTGACCGACGATCACGTTACAATGTGGTCGACGAACCGATTTTTCCCCTCCGCCTGCCAAGTGTTTCATGTTTCGATTTTTGCTCCTTTACGGATTCTCCGTTTCGATCACCTGTTCGACACAGGCCCAACCGACTTCGCCGGATCAACAGGATTCACGCCCCCCCGTCGTCGTGTTCCTATCCGACGACCACACGGTCACCGACAGTTCGGTTTACGGAAGCACCGAGATCGACACGCCGAACATGCAGCGGCTCGCGGACGCCGGCATGACGTTCGACCGCGCCTACGTGGCGTCGCCGTCGTGCGCGCCCAGTCGGGCGGCGTCGCTGACCGGAATCTCGCCGGCCCGAAACGGGGCCGAAGCGAATCATTCGCGGCCGGCCGCCGAGATCAAAAAGCTGCCCGCGTATCTGCAACAGCTCGGTTACGAAGTCGCCTCGTTCGGCAAAGTCGGGCATTACCGGCAAACCCCCGAGTACGGCTTCGACGTCGCCCGACACTTCAATTATCACGAAGACGTCGCGGTCGGCGAAGCGACCCGGTGGCTGCGGAATCGTGATTCCGACAAGCCGCTGTGCTTGTTCGTCGGCACGAATTGGCCTCACGTCCCCTGGCCGACGCCGGAGACGATCCCGGCCGATCACGTCGTCGTGCCGGATCGCCACGTCGATACGCCGAAGACTCGCGAGATGCGGCAGCGTTACTTGCAAGCGGTCCGCACGATGGACAACGAACTGGGCCAGGTCTACGACACGGCTCGAGACGTCTTGGGCGAGGACACGCTGTTCATCCACACCAGCGATCACGGGGCCCAGTGGCCGTTCGCCAAATGGAATCTTTACGAGGAAGGCATTCGAACGCCGCTGATCGTTTCTTGGCCCGGCCGAATCGAAGCGGGAGTCCGCACCGATGCGATGGTCAGTTGGATCGATCTGCTGCCCACGATCGTCGATGCCGTCGGTGGCGATCCTGTCCGCATGGCGCCGTTGAAATTGGACGGCCGGTCGATGATGAACGTCTTGTCCGGCGAAACGAAAGAACACCGCGACGCGATCTTCACGACTCACAGCGGCGACGGAAACTTCAACGTGTTTCCGACGCGAAGTGTCACGGAGGAACGCTACAAGTACGTCCGCAACCTGCATCCCGAATTCGAATTCAATTCGCACGTCACGAAAGTCGACAACGAAGACGTCTACTGGCCCAGCTGGGTGGAAAAGGCCGCCAACGATCCGGATGCCGCCGCGATCGTACGTCGCTATCAACGGCGAGCCCCGGAGGAATTGTTCGATCTGAAAAACGATCCCCAGGAACAGAACAATTTGGCCGGCGACCCGGAACACGCCGGCGCGCTGGCGCGGCTGAGCACGAAGCTGGACCTTTGGATCGCCGAACAAGGCGACACGCAAACCGTGTTCGGCGCTCCGGATCTGCTGCCGCGCGAAGGCCCTTCGCCGAACATCATCACGGTTTTCGTTGACGACATGGGTTGGGCCGACCTGTCTTGTTTCGGCGGCACCGACGTGCAAACCACCCACATCGACCGTTTGGCCGCCGAGGGTTTGCGGCTGACCAACTTCTACGTCAATTCGCCGATTTGTTCGCCCTCGCGGACCGCACTGACGACCGGCCATTACCCGGCGCGACACGACATCACGTCGTTTTTGAACAATCGCAAGAGCAACGCCGAACGCGGCATCGCCGACTGGTTGGACGTCGACGCGGTGACACTACCGGGAATGCTTTCGAAAGCCGGTTACGCCACGGGGCATTTCGGCAAATGGCACATGGGCGGGCAACGCGACGTGGGCGAAGCACCGTTGATCACCGAATACGGCTTTGAAGAATCGCTGACCAATTTCGAAGGACTCGGGCCTCGCGTCTTGCCGATGAAGGACGCCTACGACGGCACCGATCCCAAGCCGCACGCCTTGGGCAGCGATCAGCTCGGACGGGGCCCGATCATGTGGGAAGACCGATCGTTGATCACGTCACGTTTCGTCGCCCGCACGCTCCGGTTCATCGATGCGCAACAAGCCGAGGATTCGAATCGACCTTTTTACGTCAACGTCTGGCCCGACGATGTTCACTCCCCGTTTTTTCCGCCCGCGTCGCGACGCGGGGATGAGACGAAACGCACGCTTTACTTGAGCGTTTTGAAAACGATGGACGAACAACTGGGCGTCTTATTCGATCGTGTCCGCAACGACCCGGCGTTGTCACAGAACACGTTGATCGTGTTGGCCAGCGACAACGGTCACGAGCCCGGCGCGGGCAGCGGCGGTCCGCTGCGTGGCTTCAAAGGCAAGCTTTACGAAGGTGGCATCCGTAGCCCGCTGATCGTCTGGGGGCCGGGACTCGTTCGCCCCGAAGCGGTCGGCAGTGTGAACGACACGACGATCGCGTCCAGCGTCGATTTGGTCCGGTCGCTGATGACTTTGGCCGACGTCAAACCGCCGCAGGGCTACCGGCCCGACGGCGAAGACTTGATGGGCGTGCTGCTCGGATACAACAACCAAGCTCAACGCAAAGACCCGCTGTTTTGGAGACGTCCGCCGGACCACCCGGGCAACGAAGAACTCCGTTATCCCGACTTGGCCGTTCGTGACAAGCAATGGAAACTGCTGTGCAACATCGACGGATCGGCGACGGAGCTTTACGACTTGGACGCGGACATCGGCGAAGCGAACAACGTCGCGGCGGATCACCCGCAAATCGCAAAACGATTGAAGCGACTGGTGCTGGATTGGAACGAAACCCTGCCCGGCGACGCGGTCACCGAAGTCCCACGAGCCGAACAGGAAAAACGTTTCGGGAAACGCCGTTGGAAATGAAAGCGGCCTGTCGACGGCGATGCCGCCGAGGCAATGCCTTGACGGAGCCGGCGGTCAAACTTGGATCTGCCAGCCGTCGCGGTAGTCGCGACGGATCCAGCGATTGAGTTCCGGTCGACCTTGGATCTGCATCGCTTCGGCGTCCCAGACCAGTTCGGTTTCCGGGACCCGCTGCGCCATCACGCCCAGCAGGATCGTTTCGGTCATCGGGCCGGCCAAGTCGAAATTGGATTCGCAGCGGTCGATCTTTCCGGTGATCGCGTCGAACCACTCGACGTACTGACCACCGGTCCTGGGCAGCGAGGTTTCGGGCCACTCGAAGCCGTCGAGCGCCGAAGTCGGCCTCACGACCCAACGATTGTTTCCGCGATTGAAGAACAGCTTGCCTTTGTCGCCGACGATCACGCTGCCGTACTTTGAAAAATCCATGCCTTCAAGCACGTCTTGATCGGGATGGTTGTACTCGTTGCTGGTTTTGACCAGCTGCCAAGAATCACGGTCAAAATGGGCGTCGACGTAGCCGTCGTACCAGTGGAACTTGAAACCGCCTTTGGCCGCGTAGGGTGAATCGCCGAAGTCCCAGGTGATGACCGAATTGATCGGCGGGGAGAAATCGGTCCCGCCTTGTTGTTTGGCGACGACGCTCTTGGGCGGGCCCGGATTCATCGCCCAGTAACCCAGGTCCATGATGTGACAGGCCATGTCGCCCAGCGCCCCGGTGCCGTAATCCCACCATCCGCGCCACGCGAACGGCGCGATCCGCGGGCTGTAGTCGACCCACGGTGCCGGGCCGATCCATTGATTCCAGTCCAGCCCCGTCGGGACGGGTTCCTTTTGCGGCGGTTTCTCGAAGCCCTGGGGCCAAATCGGCCGGTTCGTCCAAGCGTGAATCTCTTTGACTTTGCCGATCATTCCCGCCCGGATGAGCTCGACGCAGCGACGCATGGGGTCGTTCGCGTGAGCCTGGTTGCCCATCTGAGCTTGGACGCCGTTGTCCCGGGCGACCTTGGCCATCATGCGGGCTTCCCAGATTCCGTGGGTCAGGGGTTTTTGGCAGTACACATGCTTTCCGGCCTGCATCGCCAACACCGACGCGTGAAAGTGGTGATGGTCGGGCGTGCCCACGGTGACCGCATCGACTTTGTCGCCCAGATCCGAGAGCATCTCGCGATAGTCGGTGTAGAACGCGGCGTCGGCGTTTTGGTTGACCGTGTCGCCGACCCTCTTCATCCTGCCGGTGACGTTTCCCATCCGACGCGG
>Ga0102938_10002812_pt1 | contig 13116 bp, 9 predicted proteins | sample SalPonR2_B_D2_MG_FD_84516 | JGI IMG/M metagenome (GOLD analysis project Ga0102938, IMG submission 84516) | Salt pond soil microbial communities from South San Francisco under conditions of wetland restoration - Salt Pond MetaG R2_B_D2_MG | ecosystem: Environmental > Aquatic > Marine > Intertidal... | reverse complement strand
TTGGCCGCGCCATCACCGAAATAGGTGTAGGTCACGCGGTCGTTGCCAAGATACTTGTCGGCAAAGGCCAGCCCCGCACCAAGCGGCACGTTGGCGCCGACGATGCCGTGCCCGCCGTAGAAGTGCTTTTCCTTCGAGAACATGTGCATCGAGCCGCCCTTGCCGCGCGAATACCCGCCCTCGCGGCCGGTGAGTTCGGCCATGACGCCCTTGGGGTCCATTCCACAGGCCAGCATATGACCGTGGTCGCGGTAGGTGGTGATGCGCTTGTCGCCCTCTTCGGCGGTGGCCTCGAGGCCGACGACAACGGCTTCCTGTCCGATATAAAGATGGCAAAACCCGCCGATCAGGCCCATTCCATAGAGCTGGCCCGCCTTTTCCTCGAATCGCCGGATCAGGAGCATGTCACGGTAATACTGTTTCAGCTCATCGGCGGAAACATTTGGTTTTGCTTGGGTTTTTCTGGCAGACATGCTGCATCTCCCTTCGCGGTTGGCAATAGTTTAGCGTTAAACTATTTATATCCGACTGTGAACTGCAGCGATAGAGCAAATTTTACGAGGCAGGGGGCCGGGGCTGCGGATGCGCCGCGACCACGGCCCTCGCAGCCCGTGTATCGTACATCTCGCGCCTATGCCGTGCACTTGAAAAGCCGAGGGGCGTGCTTGGGCTTAGCGGATGACGATCTCATCCGCGCGCAGCAGGCCCAGCACATCGCGGGCCTGTTGATCCAGCAGGTCGATATCCAGATAGTCGTCCGACAGCCGCAGGGTCAGGTTTTCCATCCGGGCGACCTGCACCGAAAGGTCTTTCAGTTGCGCGCGCAGGGCGTCCGTCTCGGCGTCGATTTCGGCGCGGCGGAACAGGCCGAAATCCCCCTGCACGGCAGCAAAGGTGAAATATGCGCCAAGTCCGAAGGCGATCAGGGAATAGATGAATAGCCCCATCTGGGGACGTCTGCGATTGGACATGGATGCCGTGCTCTGCCTCTTGGTCCGCCTCTGCCGGGCGGTGTCAATGTACCATGCCACAGGTGATTCGCTTTGTGAATCCCCTTTCCACATGACGCGTGCTGCGTCATATGTTCACCTTTAAGGAGAGTAAGCCATGCCACATCTTCCGCCGCACAGCGACCTGTCCAGCCACGAGGTCACCAATCAGCCCGCGGCGCGGGGTGATCTGGCGCTGTGGGAGGACGATCCGGCGCTGCAGGCCCATGCCGTGACGGTGGGCGCGCGGGTGGCGACGCTCGAAAGCTACGCCGCAACGATAGGCACCGCCGACATGCAGGAGGCCGGGCGACAGGCCAACCGGCACACGCCCGTTCTGATGGCCTTCGATGCCGCGGGCCGCCGTCTGGACGAGGTGCGGTTTCATCCGGACTATCACCGCCTGATGGAGGTGGGGATCACCGCCGGATATGCCGCCACCGCATGGGAAGGCGGGTCGGGCGGTCATGCCACCCATGCCGCGATGGTCTATCTGACCAGTCAGGTCGAACCGGGCGTGTGCTGCCCGATGACCATGACCTATGCCGCCGTGCCCGCGCTCAAGGCTGACGAGGATCTCTTTGCCCGGTGGGTGCCCAAGCTGATCGCGCGGGCCTATGACGGGTCCGCCCTGCCGATGGCGCGCAAACCGGGGCTGACCATGGGCATGGCAATGACCGAAAAGCAGGGTGGATCGGATTTGCGCGCCACGACCACCCGCGCGGTGCGCGATGGGGATGAGTACCGTCTGACGGGGCATAAATGGTTCTGCTCGGCGCCGATGTCGGACGGGTTTCTGACACTGGCGCAGGCGCCGGGCGGGCTGACCTGTTTCGTGGTGCCGCGCTGGCTCGAGGAAGGGCGCAACGCGATCCGTCTGCAGCGGCTGAAGGACAAGCTGGGCAACCGGGCCAACGCCTCGGCCGAGATCGAGTATGAGGGCGCGCTGGCGCATCGTCTGGGGCCCGAGGGCGAAGGTATCCGCACGATCATCGAAATGGTCCATCACACAAGACTTGATAGCGCGATGGCGCCCGCTGGTCTGATGCGTGCGGCGCTGGACCGCGCGACCCATTGGGCGCGACATCGCACGGCCTTTCAGGCCCAACTGATCGACCAGCCGTTGATGCGTGCGGTGCTGGCGGATCTGGCCCTGGATTGGGAAGGGGCGCTGGCCTTGGGTCTGCGCGTCGCGCGGGCCTTCGACAGCCCCTCCGAGACCGAGCGCGCCTTTGCCCGGCTGGCGGTGGCGCTGGCCAAGTATCTCTCCAACAAGCTGTGCCCCGGCCTTGTCTACGAAGCGATGGAGGCGATCGGCGGCATGGGCTATGTCGACGACAGCGGCCTGCCGCTGCTCTACCGCGAAGCGCCACTCAACTCGATCTGGGAAGGGTCCGGCAATGTCATCTGCATCGATATCCTGCGCACCTTGCGCCGCGCGCCGCTGGCCGGTGAGGCGCTGAGCGCCGAGCTTGGCGCCGCCAGTGGGCAATATCGCCGCTACGATGCAGCGTTGCGCACCCATATGGAGAGGTTCCCCAAACTGCCCGACGCGCGCGAGGCGCGCTGGTATGCCGAAAGCCTGGCCACGCTGTTGACCGCCTCGGTTCTCATGCGCGCCGCACCGCCCGCCATCGCCGAAGCCTATATCGCGACACGCCTGACAGGCGCGCGGGGCCGAACGGCGGGGGCCATCGGGGCGGTCGATGAGGCGGCGATCCTCGCCCGTCTGAGCGGCCTCACCGCCTGAGTGCCAGGCCCGGCTTTCATCGTTCCCGAAATACTCCCGCCGGAGGCACGCGACACGTGCCCTTCTATCAGGCGGGCAGGTGAATCGGGAACCGCTTGCGGATTTCCGCGTCCCGCATCGGCTCGAACCGGGCCGCTGCCCTGTCGGCGAGGATCGCGTTCTTGCGCGCGGTGGCTTTTTCCAGAAGGTCCGGCTGGCCCATTTCAACCCATTCCTTGGGCGAGCTTCGGTCGGCAATGTCGGGGTAGACATAATCGCGCTGCATCCGCATCAGGGTCTGATCGCTGCCAAGGTAATGACCCGGGCCGCCGATGCAGGTGGCGCGGATCACCTCGACGCTCAGGCTGTCCTCGTCCACCTCGATGCCGCGCACGCAGCGCATGGCCTGTCCGATCATGTCATTTCCAAGGATCAGCGATTCGTGACAGAACCCCAGCAGCGAGGCGTGCATGCCCGCAGCCTCATACACCATGTTGAGGCCCGACAGCCCCGCCATCACGTTCGAGCACATCTGTTCCCAGCCGGCCTGCATGTCCGGCAGCTTGGCATCGGCGATGCCCGCCGCGGCGCCACCCGGCAGACCGTAATAGCCGTGCATCTGTGCGCAGCCTGCGCTGAGCAACGCCTGTTCGCCGGAACCGCCGGACATCGCCCCGGTGCGCAGGTCGGACACGAAGGGCCATGTGCCGAAGATCGCGGGGTGCCCGGGCTTGACGGCGTTCACATAGACCAGACCCGCCAGACATTCGGCCACGGCCTGCACGATTGCGCCGGCAATCGAGGCCGGTGCCGTGGCCCCGGCTTGCCCCGCCGACAGCAGCAGGATCGGCATGCCGCCTGCGATGCAGGCTTCCATCACCTGACAGGATTCGGTGGCGAATTTCATGGGTGGCACGACGAAGCAATTGGAATTGCTGACGAACGGACGCTCGCGCCAGGCCTTTTCGCCGCCTGCGATCAGGTGCAGCATTTCGAATGCATCGGCCACGAAGGCCGGGTCGGTAAAGGATGTGCCCACATGTTTGGTGGTGCCCGCGCAGCAGGCATAGATCGTGTTGAGGTCCATTTCGCGATTGTCGATCACATCGCGGGCCACCATCGGGCGCTGGACGAAATGGATATTGTCCATCTGGTCGGCGATCCGGGCGGCATCATGCAGATCCTGCACGGTGCTGTCGCGGTAATGGCGCGCTTCGGGGTCGACGATATGCACAGCGGCTCCGGCGGTACCGTAATGCACCCGGTTGCCCGACAAGTGCATGTCATGGCGTGCGTCACGCCCATGCAGGGTGATTTCGCGGTTGGCGCGGGCCAGCGTGTCTTCGATCAGCGCGCGTGGAAAGCGCAGCCTGCCATCGTCGCCCAGAATGGCGCCTGCGCCGGTCATGTAGGCGATGCCACTGGGCGGGGCGTCGGCAAGGCCGATCTGTTCAAGCGCATCCAGCGCGGCGTGGTGGATGCGGTCCATCGCCTCGGGGCTGAGGGGTTTGTAAAGCCCGCCTTCGAGACCGGGGCGGATGGGGCGCAGATGATCGCCGAGCGGGGCAGCCCGGCTGGCGCGGCGGGCGGCGCGGCCACCGGAGCGGCGGGAGGTCATATCGTTCATGGCTGGATGGTCCTGTGTGGGCGCTGGATCTGGACTTGTGGGGATGTCGGATCTGTCAGATCGCCGTCGGCCTTCCACGCGCGGCGCGGCCACGGGCTGCGCCGATTGTCCGGACTACCAGTTCTATCTTGCAGCTCGGCGACATGGCCGGGCCCTCCTCCCTGAGTAGGGAAAAGAGAAGCCGATTCTGTCACGGGCGTCTGTCCCGTTCGCGACCCGTGTCGCAAACAGCATAAGCCATGGGGCAGGTGGATCAGGAGGCGGCGGCCCGTTCGCGCGCCAGATCACCCGCGAGGTCAAGCAGATGCGCCAATGCATCGGCCAGCCGGTCATCCGCCACGGTCAGCGCCACGCGCACATGTCCGGCCGCCGCCCTGCCAAAGCTTTCGCCCGGCATCACTGCAACATGGTGCGTATCCAGAAGCCGGTTGGCGAAAGCCTCGCCCGTGAGGCCGGTGGCGCGGATGTCCAGCATGACGAACATCGCCCCATCCGCAGGGATGGCGCGGACGATGTCCTGCCCGCCGATCATCCGGAGCACCAGATCGCGGCGCTGGCGGAAGGGGGCGGCGATGGCATCCTCGAACGCCGCGCCCCGGTCCAGCGCGAAACAGGCCGCTTCCTGCACGAAGCCCGCCACGCCATAGGTCGTGTGGGTGGCGAGGTTGCCCATATGCGCGATCGCCTCTTCGGGGCCGACGACCCATCCGATGCGGCTGCCGGTCATCGCGTGGGATTTCGACAGCGATCCGATCACCAATGTGCGTTCGGCCATGTCGGGCAGGGTGCGGGGGCTGACATGCTGCCCGTCCCAGACCAGCGTGTCATAGACCTCGTCGGAAATGAGCCACATGTCGTGATCCCGGCACACCTGCGCGATCGCATCCAGCGTGTCGCGCGTGTAGATCACCCCTGTGGGGTTGTTGGGGCTGTTGATCAGCAGGCTGGCGGCACCGTCGGCTTCGGCGGCGATATCGGCTGGATCGGGTTGGAACATGCGGTCGGGTCGGGCGGGGATGGCCACGGGGCGGGCTCCGACGCCGCGGATCGTTCCGGGATAGGTGGCATAGTACGGATCGATGAACAGCGCGCGGTCGCCTTCGTCGCAGGCGGCGTGATGCGCGGCAAAAAGCCCTGCCTGCCCCCCGGGTACGATCAGCACGTTGTCGGGTGTCGTGGTCAGGCCGGTGCGCGCGGTGACGCGGGCCGCCACACGCTCGCGCAGGTTGAGATTGCCGTTGAACATCGAATAGCCGGTATGCCCCGCCAGAGTGGCGTCGTGCATCGCATCGAGGATCGCGCGATCCGTGCCGATATCATGCTCGCCGATGGTCAATTGTGTGATGTCATGGCCTGCCGCCAACATGTCCTTGGCCCGGTAATAGACATCCCACCCGTCCGATCCGCCGCCTGTCAAACCGGTGATCCTGCGCGCAAGCTTCATGCGGCGCCCTCCCTGATACTTTAAACCTGTGCTGATCTCCCGCGCAGTTGGCCCACGGGCGCCGGGGCTGTCAAGCAGATCGCCGGACATGGCAGGACCGGCCCCTTGCCAATCCGCGCCGCAGCGCTTAGCGTCCCAAGTCATGACGACCCGTTGCATCATCACCTGCTGCATTACCACCTGAGATATCTTGGGCGGGCCGTCTTCTATTCCCTACAGGACGTTAAGTTGATAAGCCCGCCGCGGGACCGCGCGCGAGGACATTCATGACGACGATCAGACTCTATAACACCAAGGCCCGCACCAAGCAGGAGCTTGCGCCGCTGACCCCGGAGAACGTGCGGATGTATGTCTGCGGCCCGACGGTTTATGACCGTGCGCATCTGGGTAATGCGCGGCCCGTGATCGTGTTCGACGTGCTGTACCGGTTGCTACGCCATGTCTATGGCCCGGATCACGTGACGTATGTGCGCAATTTCACGGATGTGGACGACAAGATCAACGCGCGCGCCATTGAAAACGTCGGCAAGGGGGGCGATGTGAACGCCGAGATCGCCCGGATCACCGCGCAGACGACGCAGTGGTTTCTGGACGACATGGGCGCGCTTGGCGCGCTGGAGCCGGACGCGATGCCGCGCGCCACGCAATTCATCCCGCAGATGGTCGCGATGATCGAGGATCTGATCGCCAAGGGCCATGCCTATGAGGCCGAGGGCCATGTGCTGTTCGCCGTCGACAGCTATGCCGCGTATGGCCAATTGTCGGGCCGGTCGGTGGATGACATGATCGCGGGCTCCCGTGTCGAAGTGGCGCCCTACAAGCGCAACCCGATGGATTTCGTGCTGTGGAAGCCGTCGAGCGCCGATCTGCCCGGCTGGGACAGCCCCTGGGGCCGGGGGCGTCCGGGCTGGCATATCGAATGCTCGGCGATGAGCCACGAGTTGCTGGGCGAAAGCTTTGACATTCACGGCGGCGGCAACGATTTGATGTTCCCGCATCATGAAAACGAGATCGCGCAAAGCTGCTGCGCCCATCCGGGCAGCGGGTTCGCGCGGATCTGGATGCATAACGAGATGCTGCAGGTCGAGGGCAAGAAGATGTCCAAGAGCCTGGGCAATTTCTTCACCGTGCATGACCTGCTGGGGCAAGGTGTGCCGGGTGAGGTGATCCGCTTCGTGTTCCTGAGCACGCATTACCGCAAGCCGATGGACTGGACGGCGGAAAAGGCGCGCGAGGCGGAGGCCACGTTGCGCAAGTGGTATCGTCAAGCCGAGCTGGGGCTGGACGGGGCCGAGCCATATGAGGCGGTGGTCGATGCGCTGAGCGACGATCTGAACACGCCCAAGGCGATCGCGGTGTTGCATCAGATATCGCAGTCGGATGATCGTTCGACGCTGCGCGCGACACTGCGGTTTTTGGGCTTGATGACGGATGGCGTCCCGGAATGGGCCGCGCGCCCGGTGGCCGATCTGTCGGCGCTGGAAACCCGTCTGGCGCATGCGAGGGAGAGTGCGATGCAGAGCAAGGATTTCGCGGAGGTGGATCGGCTCAAGGCGGCGCTGATTGCGGCCGGGGTCGAGGTGCGGATGCGCAAGGACGGTGTGGAATTGGTGCCCGGCGCAGGGTTCGATCCCGCCAAGCTTGCGGGGTTGGGGTGATGTGCGCTGCGCGCGGCGCCCGGCGGCAGGGGTGGGGTGAGGGGCCAGCCCCTCACACTCCCCGGGATATTTGGGGCCAGAAGAAGACGGGAGCGGGGGCATGAGCCGGGAGCGTCTTTACATTTACGACACCACGCTGCGCGACGGGCAGCAGACCCAGGGCGTTTCTTTCTCGACCCATGAAAAGGTACAGATCGCGACGCGGCTGGATGCGCTTGGAGTGGATTATATCGAGGGCGGCTGGCCCGGTGCCAACCCCACCGACAGTGCGTTTTTCGACGAGGCGCTGCAGACACGCGCCACGATGACCGCGTTCGGGATGACCAAGCGGGCCGGGCGATCGGCGGAGAATGACGATGTGCTGGCGGCGGTGCTGAATGCGGGAACGGGGGCTGTCTGTCTGGTGGGCAAGACCCATGATTTTCACGTGACGACCGCGCTTGGCATTTCGCTGAAGGAAAATACCGGGAACATTGCGGCCTCGATCGCGCATGTGGTGGCGCAGGGGCGCGAGGCGTTGTTCGATGCGGAGCATTTCTTTGACGGCTGGAAGGCGAACCGCGATTATGCGCTGGACGCGCTGAGGGCGGCGTATGAGGCGGGCGCGCGATGGATCGTCTTGTGCGACACCAATGGCGGCACGCTGCCGGCCGAGATCGGGCGGATCACGTCGGAGGTGATCGCGTCGGGTATTCCCGGCGACAGGCTCGGCATTCATACCCACAACGACACCGAAAACGCCGTGGCGGGCAGCCTTGCCGCACTCGAGGCGGGCGCGCGGCAGGTGCAGGGGACGTTGAACGGGTTGGGCGAGCGCTGCGGTAATGCCAATCTGACGGCGCTGATTCCGACGCTGTTGCTGAAGGAGCCTTATGCCAGCCGATTTCAGACCGGGATCAGCCAGAAGTCGCTGACGGGGATCACCCAGGTCAGCCGGATGCTGGACGAGATCCTCAACCGGGTGCCGATGAAGCAGGCGGCTTATGTGGGCGCATCGGCCTTTGCGCACAAGGCGGGGCTGCATGCCAGCGCGATCCTCAAGGATCCGACGACCTATGAGCATGTGGCGCCCGGGGACGTGGGCAATGCGCGGGTCATTCCGATGTCGAACCAGGCAGGGCAGTCGAACCTGCGGCGGCGGTTGTCGGAGGCGGGTCTTGTGGTGGACAAGGCGGACCCGGCGCTGGCCCGCATCCTGGAGCAGATCAAGTTGCGCGAGGAGCGCGGTTATACCTATGACAGCGCGCAGGCCAGTTTCGAATTGCTGGCGCGACACGAGTTAGGTCAGTTGCCCCGGTTTTTCGAGGTCAAGCGCTACAAGGTCACTGTGGAGCGGCGCAAGAACAAATACGATCAGATGGTGTCCCTGTCCGAGGCCGTCGTCGTGGTCAAGGTGGATGGCGAAAAGAAGCTGTCGGTCAGCGAATCGATGGACGAGCAAGGCAATGACCGCGGCCCTGTGAATGCCCTGGCCAAGGCGCTGGCCAAGGATCTGGGGCGCTATCAGGAGGCCATCGACGACATGCGACTGGTGGATTTCAAGGTGCGCATCACCCAAGGCGGGACCGAGGCGGTGACCCGCGTCATCATTGACAGCGAGGACGGGCAGGGGCGGCGCTGGTCTACGGTCGGGGTCAGTGCGAATATTGTGGATGCCAGTTTCGAGGCGCTGCTGGATGCGATCACCTGGAAGCTGTTGCGCGACGGGTATTCTCAATGAGAGCGGAGGCCGGGACACCGACTGCGTGGCGCCCCCATGCCGGTGGGGGTGCATGACCTTCGACGATGATCTTGTCGCCTGTGCGCAGGCTGTGGAACGGGGCGATCCGGACCGGTTTGCCGCAACGATGGCGGCACGGGTCCCGGCGCGTGCGATCCTGTTTCCGATCTATGCGTTCAATATCGAGGTCAGCCGCGCGCCATGGGTCACGCAGGAAAGCATGATCGCGGAAATGCGTCTGCAATGGTGGCGCGATGCGCTGGCCGAGATACGGGATCGGGGCGTGGTCCGCCGGCATGAGGTCGTCACGCCGCTGGCGCATGTGCTGGACCGTGAGGGGGCGATGCTGCTAGATCGGTTGGTGCAGATGCGGCGGTGGGATATCTACCGGGATCCGTTCGAGGATATGGCGCATTTCCGGGAGTATATCGACGCGACGTCGGGTCATTTGATGCTCGCGACGGCGCGCGCACTTGGGCCGGTCCCCGAGGAGCCTGTCCGGCAGGCCGGGCGCGCGCTTGGGATCGCCAACTGGCTGCGGGCGGTGCCGGCGCTGGAACAGGCGGGGCGCATTCCCCTGGTCGAGGGCACGCCTGATGCGGTGCGCGCGCTGGCCAATGAGGGTCTGCAGGCCCTTGCGCAGGCAAGGGCGGCGCGCAGCGCAGTCCCGAAGGCGGTGCGCCCGGCGCTGCTGCCGCTCTGGCAGGCGGGTCCGGTTCTGTCGCAGGCGGCGCAGGATCCAAGGCGCGTCGCGGAAGGGCGGCTTGAGGTGGCACCGGTATATGCGCGTCTCGCGCTGATGGGGCGGGCGTTGAGCGGTTGGTGGTAACCTGGGGCGCGGGTCTCAGGCGTCTTTTGGGCGAAGCGCCAGCCAGATCAGCGCACCCCCGGCCAGCGCAAGGAACGGCACCATCGCCAGGTTGACCGACATCCAGCCGGTCTGCGCGTCGCCGCCCGAGCAGTTCATCAGCCCGCCAGAGGCCAGAGAGGCCACCGTCACACCGCCAAACACCAGCAGATCGTTCAATCCCTGCATGCGCCCGCGCTCATGCGGCTCGTGCGCGCCGGCCAGCATGGTGGTCGCGCCGATGAAGCCGAAATTCCAGCCAAGCCCAAGCAGGATCAGCGCGATGAAGAAATTCTCGATCTCGACGCCCTGCAGGGCGACCGCGCCGGCGGCAGCAAGGATCAAAAGCCCTGTGGCGACGATCCGTTCCACCCCGAAGCGCACGATCAGATGACCGGTGAAGAACGACGGCGCGAACATTGCCAAAACGTGCCCCGTCACGATATCCGCGGCATTGCCTTCGGTGAAACCGCAGCCCACGACCGCAAGCGGCGTCGAGGTCATCACCAGGTTCATCAGCGCATAGGACACCATCGCACAGATGACCGCGACGGCGATGCGTGGCGTGGTGATCAGCTCCCACCTTGTGCGGCCATGCGGGGCGTCCTGCGCCGGAACCGGGGGCTTGGGTATATCGAGAAACAGGAACAGAAGCGCCCCCACAAGGTTCAACACGACAACGGCGAAATAGGTGCCCATAAAGGGGATCACCATGGCTTGACTGGTGACCTTGACCAGTTGCGGCCCGATGATCGCACTCGCCAGACCGCCCGCCATGACGTAGGAAATCGCCTTGGGGCGGAATGCCTCGCTGGCGGTATCGGCCGCGGCAAAGCGGTAAAAGCCCTGCGCCGACATGTAAATCCCGGTGATCAGACTGCCGAGCAGGAACACCGGGAAAGACGCAAGGTAAAGGCCGTAGGCCCCGATCGCGGCACCAAGCGCGCCCGCAGCGGCCCCCACCAGGAAACCGGCCTTGCGACCGGCGCGCTGCATGAACCACGACAGTGGATTGGCCGCCAGCATGGAGCCAAGCACGATCAGCGAAATAGGCAGCGTGGCAAAGCAGACATTCGTGGCAAGCGTTTGCCCGGCCAGCCCGCCGACGACGAAGATCATCGCCATCTGGGCCCCCAGAAACGCCTGAGCGGCGGTCAGAACGGCGACGTTACGCTTGGCGCGGCTGTCGTCTTGGAAGATGGCGGCGTCGGTCATGCCCGATGTGCTAGACCCATTCCTTCAGCGGCGCAAGCGCTGCGGTTGGCTCATCATCCGTGGTCGATCACATGTGCGAAGGACCCGGCCACGCGCCCGTCTACAAGCCCCGTCTCGCCAAGCTCCGCCCCCTCTGCATCGGCGGCTTTGAAAAGAGGGGCGCCGCTGGCTTTGAGCGTTGTGGCATAGTGGAATTCATGTGCATTGAGCGGGCCGTCAAAGGGTCCGGCGCATGGGATCAGGCGCCGGTATCCCAGATGCAGGCGGCGCTGTGCGAAACTGGTTTCCAGCCGCAAGAGCCCAGCCATGGCATGCCGGGTGCCATTGGCCTCGACAAGCCCGTCGCCGAGAACCATGTAACCACCACATTCTCCATATATATCAGATACTTTTGACGCATTCTTCAGGCTTTTTGTGAAGGTCTGCGCTGCGGCAATCCTGCCCGCATGCAATTCGGGATACCCGCCTGGCAGAAACACGAATCCGGCCTCCGGCACGGCCTCATCGGCCAACGGGGAAAAGAACCGCAGTTCAGCCCCGCGCGCGCGCCAGTCCTGCAGCATATGGGGATAGCTGAAGGCAAAGGCCGCATCATCGGCCACGGCGATCACCTGCGCGGGCGGGGCCATGCGCCGCGCCTCTTGCCCCGGCCCAAGCGGAGCCGCGAGATCGGTAATTGCCTCGATGTCCAACTGGGACGCCACGATATCCGCCGCACGCTCCAGAAACGTCTCAAGATCGGCGCGCTCCCCCGCCTGCACCAGCCCCAGATGTCGCGAGTCAAGCCGAAGCTCGGCATGACGTCGCACAGCCCCCAAAACCGGCACGACCCCAAGGGCTGCGCGCAGCATCCGCTCATGCCGCTCCGAGCCCACGTTGTTGAGGATAACGCCCGCCACCTGCACCTGCGGATCATGGCCCGCAAACCCAGCCACCAAGGGCGCGACCGATTGCGCCATGCGGCCCGCATCCACCACCAGAACCACCGGTAAAGCGAGTTGCCGCGCCAGATCGGCCACAGCGCCGCGCCCGTCGGGGGGCGCGCCGTCGAACAGGCCCATTGCGCCCTCGATCACCAACAGCCCATCGCCTGTCGACAGGGCGCGGATGCGCGCGGGCGTCATCGCCCAGGCATCGAGGTTGACACATGGGGCCGCGCAGGCCGCCTCGTGAAAGCGCGGATCGATGTAATCCGGGCCTGATTTGGCGCCGCGCACGACCACGCCCTTGCGCGCCAGCAGCCGCAACAGGGCAAGCGTCACTGTCGTCTTGCCGCTCCCCGAGGTGGGGGCCGCCAGAATCAGTCCACGGCTCATCGCAGGCCGGTCTTCTTCTGGCTGAAAATATCCCGGGGGAATCGCCGCTTGCGGCGATGGGGGCAGGGCCCCCACTCTTGCACCGCCCGCCTCACGCGGTTTCGGCGGGGCGTCCCCGCCCAAGCGGATCCAGATCGCGCGGCGCGTGTCCGGCGGCCATGGCCTGCCAGTCCAGCACCTGGCGCATCAGCACCGACCGGCCCACACACAGGATCGCGGGCGGCTCGAGGTGGCTTCCGGCGATGTCGGCGGCCATGCGCTCCAGCGTGGTTTCCAGCACGTCCTGATCGCCGGTGGTGGCGGCACAGACCACCGCGCAGGGCTCGTGGCCGGGGCGGCCTGCCTCCATCAGCGCACCGGCGATGCGCTCGACGTGTTTCATGCCCATGTAGATCACGATCACCTGGCTGCCGCGGGCAATCGCCTCCCAGTCCAGCGAGGACGGCGTTTGCCCCGATTGGTCATGGCCCGTGACGAAGGTGACGGACTGGTTCACGTCGCGATGGGTCACCGGTATGCCGGCATAGGCCAACCCGCCGATGCCTGCGCTGATGCCGGGAATGATACGGAT
>Ga0102938_10002811_pt1 | contig 13117 bp, 4 predicted proteins | sample SalPonR2_B_D2_MG_FD_84516 | JGI IMG/M metagenome (GOLD analysis project Ga0102938, IMG submission 84516) | Salt pond soil microbial communities from South San Francisco under conditions of wetland restoration - Salt Pond MetaG R2_B_D2_MG | ecosystem: Environmental > Aquatic > Marine > Intertidal... | reverse complement strand
TTTGAATCCATAGCGCCTTGGGCTTGAGAACTGTTATCGTCTGGGTCGTGGGTCGGGCGAAATGCAACGCCAGCGTGCTGTTATAACCGCGATCAAGCTTTCGCGTTCAAGGTGAGGCAGCGAATATTTCGCCGGAATTTTAGGCGGAACAGCGCCATTTCACGCGCGAGGCCGCGCATCCGCGAGGAGTTTGCATGTTTATGTTGTCCTTTCACGGTGGATGGAGTGAAACTGACGCGACAACAATCAAGATTTTTGCAAGCCGGATACCATTCGCATGAAAAGCTACGCCATAGAGTCCTGAGGAGTGTGAGTCCCGCGTCACTCTGAGTGCTGCCGGTGTGCCTTGTGGAACTTTGTCATAGCTTGCTCAGGCCAAGAATGATATTCATATGAAAAGTTATTTAAGCCCCAAGATATAAGAAGTGACACCATGACGTTACCCACTGCTCTGGTCATTGGTCCGATGAAAGCAGGCACCAGTTGGATTTATCAGTACCTTCTCACGCGTCAGGATGTCTGTTTGCCGGCTGGAATAAAAGAAACATTCTATTTTGATCGATACGCGAGTCGCGGAGACGAGTGGTACCGCAAGCATTTCTCTCATTACGATCCAAGCTGCCACAAGGTCATCGTCGAAGTTGCGCCAACCTTGTTTCACAGTTCCGACGCTCCCGGACGTATCCGCACGAGCCTTGGAACCGTTCCGCTCATCGTCACACTTCGCGATCCGATCAAGCGGGCTTGGTCGCATTACATGCATCTCCAGCGCAAAGGTTTCACCCGGAAGGATCTGACTTCGGCACTGGAGCATTTCCCCGAGATCCTGGATGCGAGCCTGTTCGATGCGCAGTTGGAACGCTGGTGCTCAGAGATGCCGGGATCGCCGCTGACAGTTCTGCGTCTCGAAGACCTCATCGCGGATCGCGAGGCTTACACACAGGCGTTGTGCGAAGCTCTCGATCTGCCGTTTCAACAGGCTCCCGAGCATCTGGGCGAAACGAATGCAGGGGGTATCCCTCCGTCGTTTCTGGTTGCCAAATTGGGGCGTCAGGCTGCGGATATCATCCGCTGGGGCGGGGGATACAGGATTGTCAACTTCGCGAAAAAGGTGGGCCTCAAGGACATTTTCTTCGGAGCGAACGGCGCACAACGCATAAAGCCCACGGAGGACGAGATTGCTTTGCTTGCCGAAAGGTTGAACGAACAGATTGCATGGAAGGAAAGGCTCTACAGGTCGCCCGAGGCTTGACCCTGATGAAGTTGCGCCGTGCGGACGACACTCAGAACCTAAACAGGTATTTCATAAAAATCTTTCGATTTTGTAACGGTTTGTGATCCGTCTCGGGCTCTTTTGCGAATCAGTATTTGTGCCGCAATGGAAAAAATCGGGCCAATTTAAGGCAGATTGGCGGCGCAGTAGCCGCAAAAGGTTAACAAACCGTCTACATTCTTGACTCGCGTTGGTGATTGATTGCCTATTGGTCTGATATTTTAGACAGGCGGCTTTTATGTTCTCTTTGATTTCGTCTTTCCAAGGTCCCAATGGGACTTCGAACATTTTCAATCCCACCTCCCTGCAATTCGGGCCGGACGGACGACTCTACGTGTCGCAGCAGAACGGCGTCATCCGCGCCGTCACCGTCGAGAAGCAGACCGACGGTTCCTGGTCCGCGATCGCTGCCGAAACGCTTCAATTGCCGGATGGCAGCGCGGTTGTCAGAACGATTGCGAACCATGACGACAGCGGGGTGATCGACACCTCGATCATAAGCCGGCAGGTGACGGGAATCGTGACGGCCGGAACGGCCGAAAACCCGGCTCTCTATGTCACGTCTTCCGACCCGCGCATCGCCGAGAACGAAGACAAGAACCTCGACACCAATTCGGGGGTTCTAACCAAGGTCACCTGGAACGGCGCGGAATGGGAGGCCGTCGACCTGATTCGCGGCTTGCCGCGCTCGGAAGAGAACCATTCCAACAACGGCATGGTGATCGACCCGGTTTCAGGCATGATGTACATGGCCGTCGGCGGCAACACCAACAACGGCGCACCATCGCAATTCTTTGCGTATACCGCCGAATACGCGCTGTCGGCGGTGGTTCTCGAAATCGATCTGCCAGCGCTTGAGGCAATGCCGGTCCTGACGGATCCGAACGGCGGCCGCACCGGGCCACGCGATTACGTGTACGATCTTCCAACGCTGGATGACCCGAACGTTCCAAATGACGGTGTGCGCGAAGATGCGAACGGAATGGATGTCACGGGACCATGGGGTGGCAATGACGGGCTCAACCAGGCCATCCTGCCGGCGGACGCGCCCATTCGGATCTATGCCGATGGCCTTCGCAACAATTACGATCTGGCGCTGACCGCGGATGGCAGGCTCTATACGGTGGACAACGGCTCCAACCCGAGCATTGGGGGCGATCCGATCCCGGTGAACGGAGAAGCATCGAACCTGCCCAACAATGGCGGGGTCGGGGCTGGTGAGCCGCTGTTCCTGCTGGAAGATGGCGGCTACTACGGCCATCCCAACCCGACCCGCGCCAACCAGGATCAAGGCTGGATCGTCTATGACGACACCGGCGCGCCGGATGCGTCTCTGGCGGTCAACACGGTTCCGGACATATCCGACCTTGTTCCGGCCGGTGTGGCGATCCCGGACGGATTCCTGATCGACCCGTCGCGGTTTACGGGCGATCCAGCGCGCCTCGCGGAAAGCGGCGTGCGCGTCTATTATGATGATCCTGCCTCTCCGGCGCTCGAGGTGATCGGGTCCTCGTCGAACGGTCTGATCGAATATACGGGCCCCGGCGACTTGAACGGCGATTTGCTGGTTGTGCAGTTCAACGGCACCATCGGGCGCCTCGTGCTCAATCCGGATGGCACTGCCGATTACGAGACCGTCGAAGGTCTCTCAGGTCTGTCCCTCGGTCTTGATCTGACCATGGGGCCAGATGGTTCCATCTGGGTGGCCGAACTTGGTGCAAACCAGATCAAGGTCTTCGCTCCGGGCACTTCAGGCGTCAATCTCGATCTCGACAATGACGGGTTGGACAACGCGATCGACCCTTTCATGCGCGACCCGGACAATGGGCTGGCAACCGCGCTGGCACCCGGCGGTTCCCTGGTCTGGGATTTCGACCCTGACCAGGATGGCAACCTGACCGGCCCCAGCGGCTTTGGTGGCGGACTCACCGGGGTGATGATCGACGGCGTGACCGATTTCGAGGCTTTCCTGATTTCACCGTCGACGCTTCCGTTCCAGAACGTGAAGCTGGACAACGTGAAGTTCGTGACCGCCGCGGGCGGTGGCACCACGATTGTCGAATATGTGTCCAACGGCGATCCGCTGCTGGCCGAGAACCAGGCGGAATACGTGTTCCAGACCGGGATGACGATTGATCCGGGTGTCGCGGTCTTTGATGTTGTCTGGTCGATGTACAATCCCGCAACCGAATGGACCGCGGATTCGCTCCAGCAGATCGGCGGTTACCTGGGACCGGGCGATCAGGACAATTATCTCAAGGTGGTCGCCACGGCCCAGAATGGCGGGTCGATCCAGGTCCTGCTCGAAGACAACGGGCTTCTGGTCTCGGATACGAGCCTGTCTGCGCCGGGCCTCCTGACAGGTGCCACGACGGACAAGATCACCGTCACGATGCGGGTGGACACGGTCGCAGAAACCGTGGTGCCGACAGTGAGCTACGATCTTCCTGACGGCAGCGAGACCGAACTGACGCTCGAACCGGTCAACCTGTCCGGCACAGCGGTGCTGGACACCATCCTTGGAAATGTGACCGTCAACGGAGCGCAGACAGGTCTGGCCGCCGGACTCCTGTCGACCAATTCCGGCGTCGATCCGGCGCAGACCTTCCAGGCGGTGTTCGACGACATCACGGTGACCGATGTAACGCCCCCCGATCCGGGTTCCGCAGTTCTGCAAATCATGCCGAATTTCAACAACGTGAAGGCGTCCAACTTCAATCCGAACGCCTTCATGCTGACCAATACCGGTGGCAAGGACATCGTCAGCGTGACGCTTGATGTTTCCACCGCCTTGTACAATGACTCCGTCTTCGACCCCGAGGGGCTTGCAGGGGACAGAACGTTCAAGCCCCTGACGATAGATACCGACGGCGGCACCGGGATTTCCGACCCGACCAGCTACAACCCTTATATCGGCCTTGGTGGAATATCGGGCTATACAGGATTGTTGCTCGATTTCGATGCAGCCTTGAACGGCGGTTTCCAACCCGGCGAGATGCTTGGCTTTTCGATCGACATGGATCCCAACTCCGTTGCCGGTTCTTGGAAAGGCCTGCTAGACAATGGAAGCAGCCCCTCCTGGGATGTCGGCGGCATCTCGGGCGCCGAACTGATCGGCTCGACCTTCACGGTCACATTTGCGGATGGAAACACGGCAACCGGTGCTCTGATCGGTACGAACACACAAGCCGGTTCGCACGGGATCGCCACCGAGGAAACGAGCAGCACCGAGGCGGTCCTCACTGTCGACGGGCTCTCGGCCGGAAGCGCCGCGACCTATGAAGAACCGCCTGTCGTGATCGTCGATGGTCCCGCCGGCGAGACTGTCCGCGTGGTCATGACCAAAGGCTTTATCCAGCCCCAGGAAAACCTGTTCTACGGTGGCACGCCCCAGCAACAATCCTATGCGCCGCAGCTCGACGCGCAGCTGGCCGCTTTGGCGGACTCGAGCTTTCCAGCCAACAATGCGGTGGAATTCCAGACCGTCGACGTGGTGCTCACGGGGACGCCGCAGGACATTTCCGGCCTGTTCACCTTCGACAACGTCGCCGATTTCGATTTCCCCGGAGAAGACAAGCTGCCCCTTGGCTTTGCTGCCGCGGTGATCGATCCGGCGAACGGCAATCTGCCCAAAGGCCCCGTCACCTCCTCGATCTACCTGACGCCGGTCGGGACCTTCGCAATCGACGATGCCTTCAATGTCATCGAAGATGGCCAGGCAATGAAACTCGCCGTCCTGGCGAATGATGAAAACGCCGCCGAGCTTGCGATATCCTCGGTGGGAACAGCGCTGAATGGCAGTGTGTCGCTTGTCGACGGCGAAGTCGTCTATACGCCGGACCCGGACTATGCCGGCCCGGACAGCTTTACCTACACGGCAGAGGATTCGCTTGGCCTTCGGTCCAGCGCGACGGTGACGCTTGATGTTCAGCGGTCCCACGAACAGCCGCAATCGACAATCGACAGCCGTATTGCCCCCGAGCTCAGCCCGTCTGGCGTCGAGTTCATCGTCTCGCGATATGTCGAGTTGCCGAGCAACCGGATGAATTCCTTCGATACATTCGGCGACCGTATCTTCGTGTCCACCGAAGGCGGCACGACCCATGACGGCAAGGTGTTCGAGATCGTTCGCAATCCGGACGGGAGCGTCGTCTCCGAGCTGTTTTTCGACGCAGGGGCCGCATTTGCCGCTGCGGGCATTCCCGAGCCCAAGGAATTCGGAGGGCAGGGCGGTCTGAGATCCATTGCTTTCCATCCGGATTTCGACACCAACGGCAAGTTCTACGTTTCCGTGGTCGTCGACCGTCCGTCCGACACGACCGGGCTGACCTATATCACCGACTTTGCCGAGACCACCGACACCGACAGTCTGCTTGTCGAATTCACCGCGAACCTGGCGACAGGTATCATCGACCCGGCAAGCTACCGGGAAGTCGCGCGCGTGGCGTTGCCTCAACAGGCCAATCACCCGATCAAGCAGATCGAGTTCAATCCGCATGCCGAACCGGGCGATGCCGACTACGGCCTGCTGTATGTGTCGATGGGGGATGGCACCGGCAACGGGTTCAACATCATCCGCAACGCCGGTCAGAACAACGACGCACTGGGCAAGATGCTGCGGATCGACCCGTTGGAGCAGACAAACGGAGACCCCTACGGCATTCCGGATGACAACCCGTTCGTCGGTGATCCGTCGATGCTTGACGAAGTATATGCGCTCGGTCTGCGCAACGAGCATACGTTCTCCTTCTACGAGGCTGCGGACGGCACCGATTACCTGATCGCGACGGGGGTCGGTTACGACAATATCGACGAGGTCAATATCATCCAAGCTGGTGACAACCTCGGCTGGGGGCTGCGCGAAGGCCCCTTCGTGACCGGCGGACCGTTCGGCACGGGCGCGGGCAACACGACCGGGATGGATCCGTTGCCGGCCGATGACTGGACGAACGGCTACCGGTATCCGGCGGCCTTCGTCGCCCATGATGCGCCGATCGGCCAGCGTGGCGATGTCTTCCAGGCCCTGTCCGGCGGCTTTGTCGTGACCAACGGAAGCGACCTTGACGGTCAGTTCGTGTTCGGCGATTTCTCGCAAAGCAGCCGACTGTACCATGTTCCGATTGCCGAGCTTCTTGCGGCCAAGACGTCGCTGGAGTCGAACGAAACCCCGGACCTGCTGTCCTGGGCCACGCCGTCGGAAGTCACGCTTTACGAGAATGTCGATTTCGACACCGCGACCACCCCGGAAATCCGCGCGAGTTTCGCAGAGATCGTGAACAACCTGCGGTCGGACGTGCGCTGGGGCGAAGGGCCGGAAGGTCAGATCTTCATTACCAACAAGTATGACGGCTGGGTCTATATCGTCGAGAATTCGGTGGCCGGTGACTATGTGCCGCCGACCAACCTGGCCGCACCGGACAACACCATCAGCGAACTGCTGATCTTCAACGGACATGCCTATGTCCACGCCGAATCCGGGCAGACCTGGGAAGAGGCAAACGCCACCGCGACAGCCATGGGTGGTCATCTCGTCTCGATCGAAAGCGCCGTCGAGAACGCTGCGGTGACAACGGCCTTCGTCGCAAACAACCCTGTCTGGCTTGGTCTGAACGACACCGCCAACGAAGGCACCTTCGTGAATTCCTCCGGGAGCCCGGCAAGCTATTTCAACTGGTTGCCCGGTCAGCCGGACAATGGGGCCGGTGGTCTGGAGCAGGACAATGCGGCCATCGTGTCAAACACCGGACAATGGGACGATGCGACAAACGACGGCGGGCAGTTCTTCGACACGGCCCTGACCTCCGGGTTCACCAATCAGACGGTTGTCGAGTTTGACTTCCTGCTCAGGGCGAATGACGACCCGTTCAATATTGATGCAGGCCAGACCGCAGAGGCCATCGCATTCGGATCGGCCCTGGGGCTTTTCGGCAACGACATATTCTTCGGTCAAGATCCGGCCATCATCGAGGTGAATGGCCAGCAACTGACCGGCGCTGCCGGAGCCCAGCCCGAGATCAGCCTGGCCGGCTCGAACGGGGGCATTTTCACGATCACGGCCGAGGGCGGCATGGTGTTCGAAAGTGGGTCCGATTTCGACACGCTCGCGCTGGGCGAAACGCGTGTCTCGGAAGTGACCTATACCGCGCGGATCGACACCGGCGAGACGTCGACGGCGACGGTGTCCGTAGAGGTCGCTGGCGTCGCCCCATCCGAGATCCGCTTTGGCGACAGCACCTATGTGCTGGGAACGCCGGGATTGACCTGGACCCAGGCGAAAGCCGAGGCCGAGGGGCTGGGCGGTATTCTTCTTGAAATCGACAGCGCGGCGGAAAACCAGTTCATCGTCGACACGTTCCTTGATGGCAATCCCATCTGGCTCGGGTTCAACGACGTGGCCACGGAAGGCACCTTTGTCGGTGTCGACGGAACGCCGATCACCTTTACCAACTGGGTTGCAGGGTCGCCGGACGATGGCGGCGGCTTTGGTCAGGACCTCAGCGCGCTTGCAACTGTCGGCGGCAAATGGACCGATGCGCGAGACGGGTTCGGTTGGTTCTACGACGGCGTGTCGTGGTCCGGAGGCTACGTCAACCAGACCATCATCGAGTTTGCCGATGACGGTGGCTCCGTCGGCCTCACACTCGCGCCCGACACGCTCGAGACGACCGTCGGAAGTGTGGACAGCGTAAACGTTCTCGACAACGATATCGGAACGGGGCTGACCGTCACCCAGGTCGGCAACAGAACGACCCTGACCGCTGACGGGGGGTACTGGGTCCCCGGCGGCGGCGGCGGCAATTTCTGGATCAGCCCGGCTGGCACCGCGTTCTTCTACCAGGGCGGGGCATTCGATGCGCTTCCCGCAGGGCAGACAGCCCTGTCTTCCGTCAATTATGTCGTCACCGACAACCAGGGAAACATGGCCTCCGCCACACTGACGGCTGAAATCATGTCGCCCGACGCTCAGCCGCCGGGGAATGACTTCCCGGCCCTTCCGGATACTCTTGAACAGCCACTTGGTGGCGCGCGGGCCTCTGTCAACGTGCTCATGAATGACGAGGGCTTGGATCTGTCCGTCATTCAGGTCGGCAGCAGAACCACGCTGACAGCCGACGGCGGCTATTGGGTGCCGGGTGACAACGGCGGCAATTTCTGGATCAGCCCGGTTGGCACGGCCTTTTTCTATACTGGAAGCGCATTCGATTCACTTGGTTCGGGGGAATCGGCGTCTTCGGCAGTCAGCTATATCGCGATGGACGCTGAGGGCCTGATGGCCACTGCAACGGTCACCGCGGTCGTGACAGCGCCGGAAATCGTTCAAACCAGCCAGGCAACGTCTACCGGTGGCAATGTCAATTGGTTCGAATCTTCGATCTTGCTCGAGACCACGCATGAAAGCGGCACTCAGGAGAGTGAGGTTCAGGATATCCCGCTATATGCAGAAGGAGAAGATTTGTCGGTCTCGACAACCGGCGGGACAGGCGGTGTACAGGACATCTATCTCTGAATGGCAATACAAGAAGGGCGGAATATTTCGGCTTGTACGCCGGTGGTGCTTGGCTCGACAGGATCTTCTTATGGGGAAATAAAGCTGATAAAACTAGCGCTGATGTGGTAATTGGTGTCGCACCTTCGCGAATATTTCAACAAACGGTGACTTTTCGAGGTATGATTATGTCTGACACGTTGCCGTAGCGCAGCGAGGTCAAGTTGAAGACAAGGCAATCTGGCAGCCCTTCATTTGATTTCGCGGGTAGTCAGAAATTTGAAGTGTGACGAGTTATTTTATAAAGAAGGCTTTTCAGATTTATGCATACCCAGTTGCGCATTGCCTTGATCACGGAACCATCGGGCGGCGGCTCGGGACGACATGTGCTCGATCTGGCGCTTGGTCTGGCAGGGCGCGGGCATGACGTGACCGTGATTTGGTCGCCGGTCAGGGCTCAGGCGGATTTTGTGGACAAGCTGACCAACGCGGCGCTGATCAGGAATGTGCCACTCGAAATGAACCGTGCAGTCGGGTTGGCCGATGCAAAGGCGTATCTGGCCCTCGCACGACTGCTTCGTCAAGAAGGTCCTTTCGACATATTGCATGCCCACAGCTCGAAGGCAGGTGCTCTGATCCGGCTATTGCCCAAGTCGATACCTGGCGCCCGGATTTACACACCGCACGCCTTCCGCACGATGGATCCCGACTTGAAAACCCCGCAGCGGTTCATCTACGGCACAATCGAGCGTCTCTTTGCGCCCAGAGCCGCCAAGATAATTGCCGTGAGTGAAGCAGAACGACTTCATGCAGTGTCAGAGCTTCGCATCGCCCCGCACAGGCTTCAGCGCGTGGTCAATGGCGCAGAGCTTCCGAAAACCGCCTCCCGCGCCACGGCCCGCGCAAAGATGGGGCTGTGCGACGACCAGGTCGCGGTCGGTTTCATCGGGCGGCTTGAAAAACAGAAGGACCCGATCCGCTTTGTCAGATCTGTAAAGGCGGCTGCGCGGCATGTGCCGAATCTTTGCGGCGTCGTGATCGGGGATGGCGTCTTGCGCGCCGAGGCAGAAGACGCCGCGAATGGCGGAAGAATTGACTTCATGGGATGGCAGGACGGACCGGCCTTGTTCCCGGCACTCGATATCTTCTGCATGACCAGTCAATATGAAGCGATGCCTTATACCTTGCTTGAGGCCCTTCACGCGGGCGTGCCGATCGTGATGACCGCCGTGGGTGGCGCCGAAGAAACGGTAATTCACGGGGAAAACGGGTATGTCTTGCCACTTGAGGATGATGCGAACACATTGTCGGATGTTCTGGTCGAACTTGCAGGCGATGCGGAAAAGCGCATTGCCTTTGGCCAGGCAAGTCGACGCCTTGCAGAGACCCGCACCATCGAAGCGATGATGACCGGAACGCTGGACATCTATATGCAGAACGGTGGGCCGGGGCGCGAACTGGTCCAGAAAAAAGTAAGCTGAAAGTGAATTTAGAATTCCCACCAATCAAGCTGCCCGAGAAGGAAACCATGGACTTCAGAAGCAACTCGAATGCCGCGTACCTGAGTGCTCGAATCCCATTTCCTTGGTGTGCCGTTTTGTGTTTCTCTGACCCGAGGCGATCTTTTTCATTCCCTGAGGATGGAAAAAGCGCCCGTTGCCTGGGGGTCATATGACAGATTTTCTTCCAAAGGTTACGGTTGTCATTCCGACCTACAATGCGGAAAGTTTCATTGAGCGGACGGTACGCAGCGCGGCATCGCAAACCTATCCCAATTTGCAGATCCTCGTGATCGACGACGGTTCGAAGGATAATAGTCGCCGCATAGTCGAGGACTTGTGCCAAGAGATTCCATTTCTGAAAATCGAAACCGTCAAGAACGGCGGGGTTGCCAGGGCCAGGAACATCGGCACCGAATTGGCGGAAGACGGGTATGTCGCCTATCTCGACGCCGATGATCTCTGGCATCCGCAAAAGATCGAAAAACAAGTCGAGGCTTTGGCCCGACATGCCGGGGATGACTCGTGGGGGGCCTGTTACGTCGGATTCAGGCTCATTGACACCGACGATCACCCGTTTGCGGATGGCGCCTTGTACGAGGAGTCCGGGGACTTCTTTTTCGACCATCTTCTGATCAACCACGCCGGCAACGGCAGCGTTCTTCTTGTGCGCCGCGACGTGGCTCTCGAGGTGGGCGGCTTTGATCCCTCATACGCGGAGAAGGGCATCGGCGGCTGCGAAGATCGGGATTTTCAACTGAAGATACTCCAGAAATACAAGATCGAGGTGGTGCCGGAATTCCTTGTCGGCTACCGGGTGCACCCGGAAAGCATGTCGACCAACAAATCCGCGATCGCCCTGGGGCAATTCGCCGTCATCGAGAACTTTCTGAAAGACCCCCGTTTGAATGACAGGATGCGGCGGCGCGCCCTCGGCGCGGCCCATCGTTCGGCCATCATCAAGTTCTGGCGCTCCCGCCTGTACCTCCAGTCGGTCAGGTCACTTGTCCTGCATCTCTGGCTGGACCCGTATCACGGACTGGTGCGCAGTCTGACGCGACTTTACTTCTTTGGACGTCGGCGGGTGCTTTATCTGTTCTGGCTGGTTTCCGAGAGGCACAACAGGCATCTTGGCACGCGTGATTTCCTGATGCTCGACCCATCGCGGAGCCTTTTCAGCCAGGCTATCTATTATTCGCCTCCGGATGCCGCCGGACCGAACCGATCCGTGACGGATGATGTCTAGCAGGCTCTGACCCGGCACTCGGGACTTGGAACCGGCGCGGCGCGATCCTTGTGTCAATGCGCGCTCTCCTGCGTGCCATTGGCTGTCGGGTCGTGGCTTCGGGAGCCATTGATCATCCGCGACACCAGTTGCGCGAGGCCTGCCGCTGCGGCGGCGTAGGCCGGAACGATCAGAAGCACCAGGACCGAACCCACCAACACGCCAAAGCCAAGCGAGACCGCTGTCGGGATCAGGAACTGAGCCTGTAGCGAGGTTTCCAGGATAAGCGGCGCAATCCCGAAGAACGTGGTCAGCGTGGTCAGGAAGATGGGGCGAAACCGGCGCGCCGCGGCTTCGGGCATGGCGTCGCGCCAGTCGGCGCCGCCGGCTCTCAGGTCTTCGTACTCATTGAGCAGCAGCAGCGACGCGTTGATCAGGATACCGGTCAGGCCGATGATCCCGAACATCGACAGCAGCGTCAGGTTCAGGCCCAGAAGGGCGTGCCCGAGGATCGAACCGACCAGCGCAAAGGGCACCGTCAGCAGGATCAGCAGGGGGCGCGAATACGACCGGAAGGCCAGCGCCAGCAGCGCGTAGATCGCAAAGAGCGCCAGCGCGAAATTCTGCGCCAGGGCAGGACCGAACCGGGCCTGTTCTTCCTGTTCACCGCCATATTGCACCGACACGCTTGGGTAGGTCTGCTGGATCTCGGGCAGCACCGTTTCGCGGATATAGGTGGATTCGGTGCCGCCGGCGGTCAGCGACGTGTCGACATCCGCCTCGACCGTGGTCACGCGGCGCGCGTCGAGCCGGGTGATCGTGGTGGGCGCGGGCTGGCGGGTCAGCTCGGCCACCGCGCCGATGGGCACGAAATTGTCGCCGACCGGGATGCGATACTCTTGCAGGTCCGACAGGGTCTCGCGCTGATCTTCGGGCAGACGCACGCGCAGTTCGACCTCTTCCTCGTTGCGCAGGAACGATCCCGCGATCTCGCCGAAGGTCGCGTCGCGCACCGCGTTTGCAACCTGGGCCAGAGACACGCCAAGCGCGGCACCATCGTCGCGCAGGGTGACGACGATTTCCTCGGCCGCGGTCGATTGACTGTCACGAATGCCGTAGACCCCCTCGCGTTCTGCCAGCGCCTCGCGAATGCGCTGCACGGCGGCCAGACGCGCTTCTTCGCTGGCCGCTGACACCCGCAGGGAGATCGGCGCGCCGGCACCGACGATGGCCGAGGAGAACACCAGTTCGCGGGCACCGGGGATCTCGCCGGTTTCCTGACGCCAGACATCGGTGAAATCCTGCGCCGAGAAGGCCCGCGTTTCCGCGTCCTGGATGCGCAGTTCGACGGTGGCTGCGTTGGACGATCCATCGGACCCGCCTTGCGGACCACCGGAGGCTGCCTCGAACCCGATGGAAATCGAGGTCGCAAGGACAACCTCGTCGGCACTTGTCTCGTCTGTCTCGCTCGCGACCTGCTCGGCGGCGCGTCCGGCGGCGTCGGCGATGCGCTCCGCCACGTTCAACGTGCGGGGCGCCGCGGTGCCCGACGGCAGCACAAGCCGGGCCGAGACGGTGTTGCCCTCGATCTCGGGGAAGAAGACGAACCGGACCAGCCCCGAGGTCATCACCGA
>Ga0102938_10002810_pt1 | contig 13119 bp, 14 predicted proteins | sample SalPonR2_B_D2_MG_FD_84516 | JGI IMG/M metagenome (GOLD analysis project Ga0102938, IMG submission 84516) | Salt pond soil microbial communities from South San Francisco under conditions of wetland restoration - Salt Pond MetaG R2_B_D2_MG | ecosystem: Environmental > Aquatic > Marine >... | reverse complement strand
GACCGAGACCCGCGTTCAGGAGCTGCGCGGGGCCTCGGTATCCGAAGCCCTGCTTGCGGGTTATAATTCAATGCGATAGTCCCTCGCGGAGGTATCGAGAAAAAAATATTTTTCGGACATTTATCGGGCGCGGTTTCGCGCTGTAACCGGCGGCCCCGGACACCGTCGGGCAGGCCAGACAAGGATCACGACATCATGACCACCCACCTGACCCGCGCCGCCCTTTTTGTCTTTTCCGGTCTTGTTGCGGCCGGACCTGCCGCCGCTGAACAGACGTTTACGATCTTGCAGGACATGCCCGCTCTGACCCATGTCGACGTCGGCGCCGACGGGGCATCGCATGGCGATATCATGGCCTTCGAGGCGCCGTTCACAGCCGAGGACGGCACCACGGGCGTGATGCATGGCATGATCATCACCGTCGCGATCCCGATCGGTGACGCCGGCCAGTACATCGATCGGATCGCACAGATCGTGGTCGATTTCGGGCAGACCGATACTCTTGTTATCGGGGGTAGCGCCGCCTATCCGAACGCGGAGGCTGAAATGGTGCCGGACGCGCCGGCGCTTCGGGCGGTTCTGGGCGGAACGGGCCGGTTCATGGGCGCGCGGGGCGAAGTTTTGACCACGCGGCACGATGCGGGCCATTACGAACATCGCTTCACGCTGATGGATTGATCATTCGGTCCGTGACCCCACCCGATGGTTGTGGGGTTGCGGTCCAGATATGCGGTTAAGCCCGTGTTATTCCAGGATGGTATTCGCGGTGCCTTCGGCACCCGCGAAGACCGCCAGAATACGCACCACATCGGCGCCGCTATTGAAGCCTTGATGCCGTGACTGGAACGCTTCGACAAAGGTGTCGCCCGTTTGCACGACGCGGGTGCCGTCCGGGCCGTAATCCAGCGTCAACTCGCCTTGCAGGATATGGGCGATCAGGGGGGCGTCATGGATGTGCCACGCGGTGCGTTCGCCGGGCTGCATGGTCACGATCGCCACGGTGACCTGCGCCGGTCCCTCGGGGTAGTGAAAGGGTTGGTCAATGATGGTGGTGCCCGATTGCAGCAGCACATCGAGCGGCGGATAGCCGTCTTGCGCGTGCGCAGGCCCAAGGGTCAGGGCCGCGCCAAGAGCAAGAGCAAGGCCGCGATTCACGGCGCCGTGTCGAGAGTAGAAAAGCATGTCTGCGTCCATTCCGATAAAAGCCGACATTCCCCAAGTGGCCCGCCGTTCACATCCAAGTTGCCTGACAAGGCCGCGGGATCAAGCGTTTTCGGGCCGGTCCGTGCTATGACTGGCGCAGGCGCGCGCTTTTGGGCGGCTGATGCCAAGCGTCAGGATCGTATTGGGCTCTTGGCGCATTTTTTCGTCAGGTGGACAGACCCGCGGGACCGCCCACACGACAGCCGGACCCAGTGGCAGGCGTGCTTGCCCTGTTTCAAATGCTGCCCGGCCGTTCCGCACTGGTTGCAGAACCAGACCACCCAGTCCGGTTTCATCGGCAGGTTGGTGGCACTGGAACCACACTGGAGGGAACAACTCATCCGCGTGCCATGCGATCTTGGCGATGACGCGGCGTTCCGTGTCCCAGGATGCCGCCTGACACTCGACATTCGCGTAGCACCGTTTCACCGTGGTCCGGCATTGCCGCCCAGCGGGCCGCGCCAGCTGAAGCGGGATCTCGGCGATCATGCAGGGATGGCTGGTAGGCCCGGCAGGACTTGAACCCGCAACCAAAGCGTTATGAGCGCTCTGCTCTAACCAATTGAGCTACAGGCCCGCCATGGGTCACACGCTTAGCAGACCGCCCTTTCGCGTCAAGCGCGGCTTGCTTGGCAACCGCACGCGCATGCCCTATGCGGGGCAAATCCCACACCGGAAGGATGCACATGCCATGCCGTCGCTGACCTATCTTGCCACCCGTTATCTTGCCTGGCTGGTCGGGTTGAGTTTTCTCTACGGTCTGCTGGTCGCCTATGCCGGGTTGCCCAACACGTTGGCCACCGGGGTGATCCTGGCCGCGGTTCCCGCGACCGATGTGGGCATGCAGGCCGCGCGCCGCGCCAGCCGCGCGTTGACCATGCGCGACATGGCGGTGATCTGGGCCGTGTGCCTGCTGGTTTTCGTCGTCTTGCGCCTGGTCGTGCCCGCGGTGCTGTTCGCGCCCGTTCGCAGCATGCTCGCGGACCCGGAAGGGTTGCGCACGACCTTGACCGTTCTGGCCTCGACCGCCGCGATGCTGGCGCTTTTTCTGGCCATCGGCAAACGCAGCGTGCCGCAGGGATGATCGCGCGGCCATTGCGCCATGGCGTGCTCTTGCCGCGTCGATCATGGGCGGGGGCCGCCGGATCCATGCCGCCGGGCAGCCGCGCACTGTGCCGTTGCGCCGGCGCTCGGCGCGATCGCAGAGCGGGCATGGACGACATCCGAAACGGCTGGTAACGAAGGCGCGATATCAAGAAGGGCCAACAGATGACCGACAAGACCCCAGACGCGTTGACCTATGCCCAGGCGGGCGTTGACATCGACGCGGGCAATGCGCTCGTCGATCGGATCAAGCCTGCCGCCGCCGCCACCAGCCGCCCCGGCGTGATGGCGGGCCTTGGCGGGTTCGGCGCCTTGTTCGATCTCAAGGCCGCGGGCTATGATGACCCGATCCTTGTCGCCGCCACCGACGGGGTCGGCACCAAGCTCAAGATCGCCATCGACACCGGGTATTTCGACACGGTCGGCGTCGACCTGGTCGCGATGTGCGTCAACGATCTTGTCTGTCAGGGCGCAGAGCCCTTGTTTTTCCTGGATTACTTTGCCACCGGCAAGCTCGAGGTCGAGGCCGCGGCCCGCATCGTCGAAGGCATCGCGGCCGGCTGCAAGGCGTCGGGCTGTGCGCTGATCGGGGGCGAAACCGCCGAGATGCCGGGCATGTACGCGCCGGGTGATTTCGACCTTGCGGGCTTTGCCGTGGGCGCGATGGATCGCGGCGCGGCGCTGCCTTCGGGGGTGCAGCCGGGCGATGTCCTGCTGGGGCTCGGGTCGAACGGGGTGCATTCCAACGGGTATTCCCTGGTGCGCAAGGTCGTGGAGCGCACCGGACTGGCCTGGGACGCGCCTGCGCCCTTCGGCGAGTCGGCCCTGGGCCAAGCGCTGCTGGCGCCCACGCGGCTTTACGTGACGCAGGTGCTTGCCGCGATCCGGTCGGGCGGGGTGCATGCGCTGGCCCATATCACGGGCGGCGGTCTGACCGAAAACCTGCCGCGCGTGCTGCCGGATGGGTTGGGTGCTTCCATCGACCTCGGCGCCTGGCGCTTGCCGCCCGTGTTCGACTGGCTGGCGCGCGAAGGCGGGCTTGAGACGTCCGAGATGCTGAAGACCTTCAATGCCGGTATCGGCATGGTGCTGGTGGTTGCCCCCGACCGGGCCGAGACCCTGGCCGACAGCCTGCGCGCGGCGGGTGAAACCGTCTATCGGATCGGCGTCGTCACCCATGGGCAGGGCGTGCGGTATTCAGGCGATCTGACCGCATGAAACGGGTCGCCATCCTGATTTCAGGCGGCGGCTCGAACATGGTGGCGCTGGTGAACTCGATGACCGGCGATCACCCCGCCCGGCCTTGCCTCGTGCTGGCCAACAGCGCCGATGCCGGTGGTCTGGCAAAGGCGGCCGCGCTGGGCATCCCGACGGCTTCGGTCGATCACAGACCCTATGGCCAGGATCGCGCCGCCTTCGAGGCTGACCTGATCCGGGTGCTCGAGGCGCATGCCCCCGACATCATCTGCCTGGCGGGTTTCATGCGCGTGCTGAGCGAGCATTTCGTCAGCCACTGGCGGGGCCGGATGCTGAACATCCATCCGTCGCTGCTGCCGAAGTATCGCGGATTGCACACCCATGCCCGCGTGCTTGAGGCCGGCGATGCCGAACATGGCTGCACCGTGCACGAGGTGACGCCGGCCCTGGATGACGGCCCGGTCCTCGGGCAGGCGCGGGTGCCGGTTCTGCCCGGCGACACGCCCGACACGCTGGCCGCCCGGGTGCTGGTGGAAGAGCACCGGCTTTATCCCGCCGTCCTGCGGCGGTTCGCATCCGGTGACCGGACCCCGCTGATGCCGTAACGCGCCCGGGCCAATCCTTTGCAAAGGATTGGCGAGAGTTTTGCAAAACTCTCGCCCAGCCCGTCACTTGAGCAGCGATTTGACCTTTGCGGCAACGGCTTCGGCGGTGATTCCGAAATGCGCGTAAAGCTCTTCCGCCGGCGCCGATCCGCCAAATCCGTGCATGCCGACAAAGCCCGATTTCTCGCGGCGGCCACGTTCGCCGAACAGCCACCGGTCCCATCCGAACCGCACCGCGGCCTCCACGGCGACACGGACCGGACCGCCTGGCAGGACGCGCTTGCGATAGGCTTCGTCCTGGTCCTCGAACAGCTCCCAGGACGGCATCGAGACCACGCGCGTGCCGATGTCTTCGGCCTGCAGAAGATCGCGCGCGGCCATGGCGATCGCCACTTCCGATCCGGTCGCCAGCAAGATCGCCTGCCGCTTGCCCACGGCGTCGGCCAGCACATAGGCGCCCTGTGCGGTCAGGTTCTTGGTCTTGTGCTCGGTGCGCACGGTCGGCAGGTTCTGGCGGCTCAACGACAGCACGCTGGGCGTCTTGGATTGGCCAAGCGCCACTTCCCAGGCTTCGGCGGTTTCGACCGCATCCGCAGGGCGGAACACGGTCAGGTTCGGCGTGGCGCGCAGCATCGCCAGGTGCTCGACCGGCTGGTGCGTCGGTCCGTCTTCGCCCAGGCCGATGGAATCATGGGTCATCACGTAGGTCACGGGCACACCCATCAGCGCCGACAGCCGGATCGCGCCGCGCGCGTAGTCGGTGAAGCACATGAAGGTGCCGCCATAGGGCCGCACGCCGCCATGCAGCGCCATGCCGTTCATCGCCGCCGCCATGCCGTGTTCGCGGATTCCGTAGTGGATATGGCGGCCCTTGCGGTCTTCGGGGCTGAATACGCCCATATCCGCCGTCTTGGTGTTGTTCGACCCGGTCAGGTCGGCCGAGCCGCCCAGGTGTTCGGGCAGGATCGGGTTGATCACCTCCAGCGCCGTTTCGCTGGCCTTGCGGGTGGCGACCTTGGGCGCGGTTTCCGAGATCTGCTTTTTCAGGGCCTTGATGGTGGCCGACAGTTTGGCTGGCACACCATGGGCAAAGGCGCGCTCGAATTCCGCCTGCTTGCCGGCGGACAGGGTGCCGTACATGATGTCCCACGCCTCGCGCATGGGCTGGCCGCGGCGGCCGATGGCTTCCCATTCGGCCTTGAGATCGGCGGGGATCTCGAAGGCGCCATGGGTCCAGCCATAGGCGGCCTTGGTGTCGGCAACCAGCTTGGCATCGGTCAGGGCGCCATGCCCTTTCGAAGTGTCCTGGGCCGACGATCCGATGGCGATATGGGTCTTGCACGCGATCATCGCCGGCCGGGGGCTTGCCTTTGCCTGGGTGATGGCCCGGTCGATATCGGCGGGATCATGGCCGTCGCACTCGAAGACATCCCAGCCCGACGCGGCGAAACGCGCCATCTGGTCGGTGCGGTCGGACATGTCGACTGTGCCGTCGATGGTGATGTTGTTGTTGTCCCACAGCACGATCAGGCGGCCCAATTCGTGACGGCCCGCCAGTCCGATCGCTTCCTGGCTGATACCTTCCATCAGACAGCCGTCGCCGGCGATGCAATAGGTATGGTGGTCGATGACCTTCTTGCCCCATTTGGCGCGCAGGAATTCCTCGGCCATGGCGAATCCCACGGCATTTGCGATGCCCTGTCCCAGGGGGCCGGTGGTCGTCTCGATGCCCTTGGCGTGGCCGTATTCGGGGTGACCCGCGGTGATCGAACCCAACTGGCGGAAATTCCTGATCTGGTCCAGCGTCATGTCCGCATAACCGGTGAGGTAGAGCAGCGAATAGACCAGCATCGAGCCATGGCCGGCAGACAGGATGAACCGGTCCCGGTTCGGCCAGTCCGGCGCGCTGGCGTCGAAATTCAGGTGCTTTTCGAACAGGACCGTCGCCACATCGGCAATCCCCATGGGCATGCCGGAATGGCCCGAATTGGCAGCCGCCACAGCGTCAAGCGTCAGGGTGCGGATGCAGGCGGCACGGCGCCAATGCTCGGGGTTCGATTGGGCAAGCGCGGTCAGATCCATGGCGCGGCGATCCTTTTTGAATACGAGGCCCGAGATGGGCAATGCGTTTGGGACTGTCTCATACCAGAGGGACCAAGCGGCGCAAGCATAGCCCGCGCCAAAGCGCGGGAAAGCCGCCTGCCTGAGCCCGTTTCGTGCGGAAAGCCTTGCAAATCTGGGCAAATTGCGATTCGCTTGGCAAAATGCTCCGGCGTGGGTCCGTCACGGGCCCGGCGCCGCAAAAACAACGGGGGCACCGGCAGCAATGGGCGACAACGCCGAATTCGAAAAACTGACCACTCTCGAGGCGCGGCTGGCCGCGGCACTCGACAGGATTGCCGTGGGTTTGGGGGAATCGCATGCAGCCCCGCCCATCGAAGATCCCGGTCTGACCAGTGGCGCGCTGGAAGATGCCCAGATCCGCGCCGAGGCCGCCGAGGCGCGGGTGGCCGAGCTGCAGCAGCATATCGCCCAGATCGAGGCGCAGCCGCAGGCAGCCTCCGATGATGCCGCAACCCTCGCGGCGCTCGAGGCGGATCGCGCGTCGCTGTCGGCCCGCATTGCCATCCTGGAGGCGGAGGCGGCCGAAGCGGTCGCCGCGCCTGAGCCCGTGCAAGATACCGCCATGGTGCAAAAGCTCGAGACGCGGATCGCCGAACTCGAGACCGCCGTGGAAAAGGCGCGCAAGGATCGCGACGCCGCGATCGCGGAACGCGACGAGGCACGCGATATCGCCGAGGAAATGCAGGCCGCCAGTGGCGTCACGCCTGACGATCGGGCGCTTGAGCTGCGCAACGAACTGACCGAATTGCGCGACATCAACGAACGCCTGACCAAGAATCTCAGCCGCATGCGCTCAGATCAGGCAAGCGATCCCAGGGTGCTGAACCGTGCGCTTCTGGTCGAGCTTGACGCGCTGAAGGCCGCCCGCGCGTCAGAGGCCGCGGAACTGCAACGCATCCTGGCCGATCTGGACCCGGCGCTGAATGAAGGGGGCGCACATGCCTGAATTGCAGATTGAAATCGGTGGCCGCAGTTTCACCGTCGCCTGTCAGGCTGGTGAAGAACCGTATCTGAAGGCCGCGGCCAAGATGCTCGATACCGAAGCGGCGGTGATCGTGGGGCAGGTGGGGCGGATGCCCGCGGACCGGATGCTGCTCATGGCGGGCCTGATGCTGGCCGACAAGACGGCCGCGGTCGAGGACGAGGTGAAGGCCCTGCACGACAAGATCGCGAGCCAGGAAAAATCACTGGCCTCGGCCGAGGAACGTCTGGCCGACCGCGCCCGGCGCATCGCCGAATTGCAAGAGGCCGGGCCACGCACGGAATTGCCGGACCGGTTCACCGATGGTCTGGCCGAACTGGCCGCCAGGGCAGAAGCGATGGCGGACGAGCTGGAAGGCCGGCGCGGCTGACGCGGGCAGGCGGATTGCGCTACCCGGCCAAAACTGGGAGCAAACGGGCCGCTTCGTCCTTCGGGGCGGCTAGTGCGCTGCGGTCTTCGCCGGGATAGAACCGGGCGCGCACGGCGGTCGGCATGGGCCGGGGCGCAACCAGGTGCACCTTGGGCCCGACGCGCGCGGCCTCGGCCTGCCAGGATTGCACCAGCGCCCTTTGGGCGGCTTTGCACATGCCATAAGGCCCCGCGAACTTTTCGTCCCAGCTGTCATCGAAAAACAGCGCCTGGGGTTTGTCCGACAGCCCGATCAGCGGCTCTACCAAGGCCAGCAGGCGCGCAAAGCCGCGGATGTTGGTGGCGATCAGCTTGTCCAGGTCCTTGGGTTGGATCTGGGTGGCGGGTGTCAGGGCTGTGACATGGATGGCGGCATGCACCCAGATATCGGCACGACCCCAGCGGTCATGGATCGACCGGCACAGATGCGCCATCGCGCCCTCGTCGGTCACGTCCATGGGGGCCAGCGTGGCCTGTCCACCCACGGCCTTGATGCGGTCATCGAGTTCTTCCAATGCGCCCACGGTGCGGGCCACGGCCACCACATGGGCGCCGCGCTCGGCCAGCCATTCGGCGCTTGCCGCCCCGATGCCGCGTGATGCGCCGGTGACCAGCGCGATATGTCCGTCGAAAATCTTGTCCATGGCGCGCCTGTTGCCTCGTTCCGTGGGCAAGTGCAAGGGGATGCCCGCCGCTTGACTTCGGCCCGCGCGGCGGGGATACCGATTTCAGACCATTTCGGGCACAGACACGAACGGAGGCACCTATGGGCCGCGACATCACTCTTCTTCACGCCACGCTTGGGGATCTCAGCCTTGTCAAAAAGGCGTTTCTGGTCCTCGCCGGATCCTTGTTCATCGCGATTGCCGCGCAGATCAGCGTTCCGATGTTCCCGGTGCCGATGACCTTGCAGGTGCTGGCGATCTTGCTGGTGGGCTTTGCCTTTGGCAGCCGCCTTGGGGCCGCGACGGTGATGGCATATCTGGCCGAAGGCGCGATGGGCCTGCCGGTCTTTGCAAACGGCCTGAACGGCGTCGCATTCGCCGGGCCGACGGCGGGGTTCCTGCTGGGGTTTGTCGCGATGGCATGGGCCGCGGGATTTGCCGCCGAGCGCGGGCTGGCCAAGGGGTTCGTATCCACCATGGGCGTCAGCCTCGGGCTGGCTGCCCTGTTGTACGTGCCGGGCATTGCATGGCCGATGGCGCTGGCCGGGTCCTTCGGGGCCGAGGCCGGCTGGGTCGGCCAGGCCTTCACCGGCTACTACTGGGCCTATTTCATCGCGCCCTTCCTGATCGGCGATGCGATCAAGGCCGTGCTGGCCGCGCTGATCACGACCGGCGCATGGAAGGTGCTGGCGCGCCGCTGATCCGGCCATAGCGACTGAAATCCGACCGCCGCCCCGGGGACAGGACCCTTGGGCGGCGGTTTTCGTTTCAGATCGTTGAATTCAATGCCCGAGCCCGGACAGCCGCCTCCGGCGTCAGGCCTTCAGGTGCTGCAACACCTCTTGCGCGCCCAGTTCGGCATAGAGCTCTGCAATCTCGTGCGCGGTCAAACCCTCTTGCTGCGCGGGATAGAGCGGGTGCTTCTCATCCGTGATCCAGTAGACCGGGGTAAGGCCGCCGGCTTGCGGCACCAGCAAACCCTTGGTCAGGATCGGCCCCGAGGATGGGGGCAGGCGGTTGTAGAGCCAGGAAAACAGGTCGCCCAACTGATCGGCGTCACCCCGGATCTGGGCGCTGCGAAAACGCGCATGGTGGCCGAGCGACAGGCTGACCCAGACACTCAGGAAGACATGATCGGGCGTGCCCTTGACCGGGATGGGCAGATAGCAGCGCACCAGCCAGTCACGGGCGCGGCGGGCGAAATTCTCGGTGATGATGTCGCGCTGACCGCCCAGACCCTCAAGCGCGCTGTCGGGTTCGGGGGCGGGCGGGTCGGGCCATCCGAACGGGGCGCGCAGGCGCACTGCATAGGCCGCGTCCACCACCTCGTCACAGCATGCGCACCTGTAGCCCGGTGCGGTCAACCGGCGCGCAAGTTCGTCCTCCGGCAGAGGTTTTGGCGCGCCCTTGATACGCTTGAAAAGGCCGATCACTCTGCGGCTTCCACCATCTTGAACCCTTTGGCCACCTGGTCGGTGGGGCGCACGGGATAGTCCCCGGAAAAACACGCATCGCAATAGGCCGGTGCGCTTGGATCACGGCCCGCGGCCACGCCCACGGCGCGGTAAAGCCCGTCCAGCGTCACGAAGCGGAGCGACGCCACGCCCAGGTGATGGCGCATCTCGTCCTCGGTCATGGTGGCCGCCAGGAGTTTTTCGCGCTCGGGCGTATCGACCCCGTAAAAACAGGGCCAGGCGGTGGGCGGGCTGGCGATGCGGAAATGCACTTCGGCCGCGCCGGCATCCAGGATCATTTCCTTGATCTTGCGGCTTGTGGTGCCGCGCACCACGCTGTCGTCGACCAAGATCACCCGCTTGCCTTTGATCAGCGCCCGGTTGACGTTCAGTTTCAGGCGCACGCCCATGTTGCGGATCTGCTCGGTCGGCTCGATGAAGGTGCGGCCCATATACTGGTTGCGGATGATCCCCATCGCGTAGGGAATGCCGCTTTCCTGGCTATAGCCGATCGCCGCGGGCGTCCCTGAATCGGGGACGGGGCAGACCAGGTCGGCATCGACAGGGGCCTCGCGCGCCAGTTCCACGCCGATCTGACGACGGGTCTCATAGACCGACCGGCCGCCGATGATGCTGTCGGGGCGGCTGAAATACACATGCTCGAAAATGCAGAACCGTGACTTGCGCTGTTCAAAGGGTTTGTAGCTTTCGATGCCCTTGGGGGTGATGACGACCATCTCGCCCGGCTCGATCTCGCGCACGTAGTCCGCGCCGATGATATCCAGCGCGCAGGTTTCCGAGGACAGGGCATAGCCATCACCGACCTTGCCCAGAACCAGGGGGCGCACACCCAGCGCATCGCGCACGCCGATCAGCTTGGTCCGGGTCATCGCGACGATGGAGAACGCCCCTTCGACCCGTCGCAGCGCATCCTTCATGCGTTCGGGGATGTTTTTCTGCAGCGAGCGCGCCATCAGGTGAATGATGCATTCACTGTCCGACGACGATTGAAAGATCGACCCGCGTTCGATCAGTTCGCGGCGCAATTCGTCGGCATTCACGATGTTGCCGTTATGCGCGATGGCCGCACCGCCCATGGCAAACTCGCCAAAGAACGGCTGCACGTCGCGGATGGCGGTGTTGCCCTTCGATCCGGCGGTGGAATAGCGCACGTGCCCGATCGCCAGTTCGCCGGGCAGGGTTTCCATCAGGCTTTGCTTGGTGAAGTTGTCGCGGACATAGCCGAAGCGGCGGACGGAATTGAAGCCTTCCTCGGGGTCATGCGCGACAATCCCCCCGGCCTCCTGGCCGCGATGTTGCAGCGCGTGCAGGCCAAGGGCCACGAAATTGGCGGCATCGGCCACGCCGATAACACCGAACACGCCACATTCCTCGCGCAGCTTGTCGCCATCGACGGGATCGAACGGGTGGAAGGGGGCAGCATCCATAAAGGCGAATCTCCGACCGGGTTCTCGGTTCCACATAGGCCGTCAGGCGGCCGGTGTCACGAAAGGATCACAAAGCTGCGGCGGGGTTTCGCTGTGGACGTGGCCCGTGGGCATGCCCTAGCCTGCACAAGGGGCAAAAAATCAGCAGAGGAAAAAAACCATGCGTGCAATCATCTTCCTGGCAGGACTTGCAATGGCGGCAAGCTGGGCCCTGGTCTGGCTGGAATTGCCCTTTGCCGGGCCCGATATCTCGCCCATGGCGCTTGCGCGCGACGGCGTGATCGTGATCGGGGCGGATTCCTCGTGGCAGACCTGGGTTTTCGTGGGTGGCTTCGGGGCCGCCGCCCTGGCCGGGCTTCTGGCGCTGATGGGCCGCGCCTCGGGGGTGTTGTGCACGCTGGCGGGCATCTCTCCGGTGGTGGTGGGCGTCGATGCCTACCTGCGCGCGGACGAGTTCATCGGCCAGCTCAACCTGCCTGTTGCGATCGATTTCGGCGATGTCCAGCAAACCTGGGAGGTGGCGCAGGATTTCGTCCGGCTTGGCCTGTGGGCCTACCTGGGCGGCGCTGCAATCCTGCTTTTGGCGGGGTTGACGCTGACCTCTGCGGGCCGTCGATAGGCGGCGCGGCTTACTGCGCCGCGTCGTCCACCACGCAGGTCGCTGTCAGCTGTTCGTAGCGCGACATGATCCAGCCGGGTGCGTCGGTGGGAATGCGCGCCTCGATGTTGTCCTGCAATTGCGCGAACACCTGGGCCGACCGGCTGTCGGACACCATCGCGACCGGTTCCGATCCGACGACACGGTCATAGGCAATCAGCGCGACAACCACCAGCAACACCCCCCGCGCGACACCGAACAGAAACCCGAGCCCCGCATCGACCCCGCCCACCACGGACCGTTGCACGGCGGTCGACAACAGCGGCGTGAACAGGGAAATGACGACAAGCGCCACCGCAAACACGGCTGCAAAGGACCCCATGATCCCCAATTCGCAGCTATCCCCGATGAATTCGCCCAAGACCGGAATCTCGCGGATCAGCGGCATCGCGTTGGGGGCAAAGATGAACGCGACAATTGCCGCCAGGATCCATCCACCGATCGAAAGAACCTCGCGCACCAGACCGCGCGCATAGGCAAGGATGGCCGAGATCACGATGACCCCACCCACGATCCCGTCGACGATTGTGAAACCTTCCATGCCCTAGCCTCTGCCGTTTATTGCCTGCGTTTGCGCGTCTCAGCGAGGCCTAGTCTGCCCCAAACACCTCGCCCACGAAACTGGGTAAATCCGCCATGGACTGAACTCTGACCCCGCTTGCGTCCGAGATCTTGCAGCCCGCTGGCGCGATCGCCGAGCAGAAACCAAGTTTTTGGGCCTCTTTCAACCGGTTTTCCGCCTGCGACACCGGGCGCAGGGCACCCGACAGCGAAAGTTCCCCAAAGACCACACAATCGCGCGGCAGCGCCGCATCCTCGCGCGCGCTCAACAAGGCGGCGGCCACGGCCAGATCGGCGGCGGGTTCCGATATGCGCATGCCGCCCGCGATGTTCAGATAGACATCGAGGCCGGCAAAGCTGATGCCGGCGCGCGCCTCCAGCACGGCAAGGATCATCGACAGCCGCCCGCCATCCCACCCCACGACGGCACGGCGCGGCTGGCTGAGCGACGAGGGCGCGACCAGCGCCTGGATCTCGACCAGAACGGGCCGCGTGCCTTCCATGCCTGCAAACACCACCGCGCCCGGTGCGGGTTCCTCGCGGTCGCTCAGGAACAGGGCCGAGGGGTTGGTGACCTCGGACAGGCCCGCGCCCGTCATCTCGAATACGCCGATTTCATCCGCGGGACCGAACCGGTTCTTGACCGACCGCAGGATGCGGAACTGGTGGCCGCGTTCGCCTTCGAAATACAGCACGGTATCGACCATGTG
>Ga0102938_10002809_pt1 | contig 13120 bp, 12 predicted proteins | sample SalPonR2_B_D2_MG_FD_84516 | JGI IMG/M metagenome (GOLD analysis project Ga0102938, IMG submission 84516) | Salt pond soil microbial communities from South San Francisco under conditions of wetland restoration - Salt Pond MetaG R2_B_D2_MG | ecosystem: Environmental > Aquatic > Marine >... | reverse complement strand
GAGCTCTCTTCGCTTCAATATGAGGTTACCCAGGAAAATGGCACCGAGAGGGCCTTCAACAACGAATATTGGGACAATCAACGGGAAGGCGTTTATGTCGATATTGTCAGCGGTGAACCCCTGTTTAGTACGACCGATCAGTACAAATCTGGAACCGGCTGGCCAAGTTTTCTCCGTCCTATTGATCCGGACCACATGACCTACCATGAGGATAGATCCCTCTTCAGCATGCGGATTGCGGTAAGCAGCCGCTATGCCGATAGTCACCTTGGCCATGTGTTTCGCGATGGCCCCCAACCGACAGGATTACGCTACTGCATGAACTCTGCAGCCCTGCGGTTCGTACCAAAAGAAGAGATGGCCTCCGAGGGCTACGAGCAGTACCTGGTACTGTTTTAGGCCGAATTCTGCAGTTTATTTATGCGGGACCGGATTGCCTAAGCATGCCGGTCCCGACTTCGGCTCCGGCGTTTTATCTGTGACCCTCTTGGGCAGCTTGCCGGGCCTTTGTCACAATCTCCCTTACCGTTTCATTCCACATGCCCTCGGTATACCACTGGGCCATGGTCTCGAGAAACTTGCGGTAGAGCTTGGCAAACTCCTTGGCCGCGGCCTTATCCTCGGACTGTTTGGCATACAGCTCCATCAGCTGGGGGTTCTCCGCCTTCCAGGCGTCCTTCATCTCGGCCACCTTTGCAGGAGCTTCAATCCAACGCAAAATCTCATTGCCTTCGCCGTCCCATAGAGATACTGCCGGAATGTGAGTGTCCCCGTCCCGCTCATAGCGGGCCTTCAGTTCTCCGTGTTCCGATCCGCGAAAAATTCGGAAGGGTATCTCTACGCTCTTGAACAGCTGGTCCAGGAGGGGCATATTGCAGATCCAGTCGCCGCACCAGTCCTCGGTATTCACTGTTGCCCGTACCGGCTGCGCAAACCCCTGTAAGGCAGCCCGAAGCTTCTCGATATCAGACTGGGCGGGGCTGTCTGCAGTGCCGGCCTGATCCATCAATTTCCGCACCAGAGAACGATAGTGACGAAGCTCCTTTAGATACTCCTCTACCGTCATTCCCTTCTCAAAAAAGTCTGTAGTCATTTTTTCTAGATATTCCATATACTGTCAAAGATATATAGAGTGAGGCTGGGGATCAAGCATAATCCAATCGAAAAAGCCGGCAAAGGTTGCCCAGAAAAAGGCCAACCCTCAGTTAAAATCAGCTATTTAAATCAGCTATAAGACGCAGCCCTTCAAGGGTAAGCCAGGGTGACTGCTCGTCTATGCACTCGATATGGGGGGCCAGATTTCCGGCCATCCCGCCGGTGGCAATGACCTTAGCTTCAGCGTGCAATTCAGCCTGCATTCCGGTAACCATCCCTTCCACTAAGCCCTTGTAACCGTACATCAGTCCCGACTGAATAGCACTTACAGTATCGGTTCCAATATAGGCAGGCGAAACTTCAAGGGGAATATGCGGGAGCTGGGCGGTATTTAACGAAAGGGCCTCCATGGCCGTCTTCAAGCCTGGAGCTATGGATACCCCGCGTACCACTCCCCCTTCATCTACCGCAACAAAGGTCAGGGCAGTACCGAAATCGATGACAATCGAGCTGCATTTATAAATATCATAGGCAGCTGCGGCATTGGCCAGCAGGTCTGCTCCCATTTCTCGAGGATTCCCCGTACTGAACTGCAATCCCGTGTTCAGCTGTGCAGAGACGTACAGCGGCGCCTTGCCGCTGAAACGCTGCAGCACCAGGGTCATGGTCGCGGACAGCTCGGGCACCACACTGCTGAGTACGGTTCGCTCTACTTCCTCGTTTTCGATTTCGTGTTCCCGAAACAGTGAACGCATCAGAAGCCAGTATTCATCCGCAGTACGGTCAGCCACCGTAGCCAGCCTCCAACGCGCGATCCACTCAGTGCCATTATAAAGACCGATTACAATATTAGAATTACCCACATCCACTGCACATAACATACACTTTCTCCCACTACATCTATTGGTTTCCTCTCCGCTTCTTTTATATCACACTCACACGCTGAGATATATAAAATTTTGCAAAGAAATTGATGAAAGAAATTGATGCGACTTCTAAATTTAGAAGTCCTTTGACTTTCAAATTTAGAATCGCTAGCTAAAGCTAAACCGGCTTTACCCCTCCTATGATTTCATATAGAGTCAGGTGTTATGTACATAATAATCGGTCAAATTTTCGCGCTTCTCACTGCCGCCTGCTGGGCCCAGAACTCGTTGGTATACTCACTTGCCGGAAAGCGGGTAAGCTCCTCTACTGTCACCCACATACGTCTATGGATTGCTCTGCCGGCCATCATGTTGGTTCATTTTGTATTTAACGGCACCTTTTTCCCAGTAGGACTGCCCATAGAAGGGTATCTTTACTTGGGCGGATCCGGTCTTATCGGCTTTTTTTTGGCCGACCTGTTTATTTTCAAAGCCTTTGTGGATGTGGGGCCCCGGGAAACCCTGGTGATCATGACCCTCTCTCCGATTTTCGGTGCCATTATGTCGCTGTTGCTGCTGGGAGAGCTGCTTACGCCCCTGCAGATAATCGGTATTCTTACCACCGTGGCCGGAGTTGCCTGGGTAGTGTTTGTAGAGCGCTCCGACCCGGGCAAAAAAAACCGTAATTATGTATTAGGTGTACTATTTGCCTTTTTAGGGGCCTTTACCCAGGCTGCAGGAATGGTACTGGCAAAGGGGGGTATTGTCAGCGGAGTCCATCCTATCTCTGCAAACGCAGTTCGCATCAGTGCAGGCTTGATTGGTATTATTATTTTTGCCGCCGCCCGAGGTCATTTGATAAGCGATTTCCGAAAAATGACCGATCGAAAAGCCCTCCTGCTGATAGCCGCCGGAGCTCTGGTGGGTCCGGTACTCGGGATTATATTAACCCTGTACGCTTTTCAGTGGGCACCGGTGGGAGTAGTCACAACCCTAATGCAGACTTCACCTATTCTCCTGCTGCCGATAGAACGCTTCGTATTCAAAAAACACTTGCCCCTGGGGGCAATTGCGGGCACCTTCTTGGCAATCGGCGGGGCGGCCCTTCTGTTTGTTGCTCCTTAGTTGTCGGGCTTGCCTTTGCTCTTTTTTTATTGTGGGCATCTTCATTGCAGGATCACACTCTATCACAGCTATTCTCATTTTGGATAGTGTGATTACACTATCCAAAATGAGAATGCCTCCAAAGGTTTAGATATATAAAATTTTGCAAAGAAATTGATTCGAATTCTAAATTTGGAAGTCGGAAGACTTCCAAATTTAGAATCGCTGACTCTATCAGCATAGCAGTTTACATTTTATCATTGTAGCAGCATCATAAAAACCATGTTATTCTAAGCTATGCCGGTTTCTAAAATCTATCCACGAAATTTTTTGGTGAGGTTAAATTATTTCCTGCGAGGCTTATTGAACCTATGGATTACAAGGAACCGGAGCATGAGCGATCAAAAAGGCAAGGATCCGCTCTCCCCGCTGGTGCTTCCAATTGCTCTCCTTCTACAATTTACTATCTTCGGCTTGTTTCAAATATCCAGTACAGCATCTGAGCAGGCAGCGATTCTACATGCCTTTGAATGGCATTTTTATATCCTTATGTCACTCTCGGCGGGGCTTTCTCTGCTGTTATTCCTGCTACCGGACCACGCTCTGCTGCTGGTATTCAGACTCAGTTTGTATTTTCTTATAGCCTACCCGCTTGGACTCTCCAGTAGCATAGTAATCATAATTATGCTAACCACAATTTTCGAAATATGCTTTTATGTACCCCTGAAGCAGGCCTTATGGTATATAGCGGCGGTATTTCTTATAACCGCTGCTTTAGCAGATTCGGGCTCAGCGTTCTATTTTCCAAGAGCAGCCTCCAGTTTAAGTGATATCCTCTTTTTCATGCTTTTGGCTTTTTTCTGCAGTATCCTATTACTCACTTACAAGAGTGTTATTTATCGGCTTCACAAGGCGGGTAATGATATCGGCCACCTCAAATCGGTGGTGTCTCAACTTTCCAATGCAAACCTCGATTTCCAACGCTACGCCCACAGTGTTGAATATTCAACGGTCAATTCCGAACGACACCGCATCAGCAGCGAGATTCACGACACAGTCGGCTATTCTCTTACCAATATCTTAATGACTATTGAGGCTGCAAATGCACTCATCGACAAAGACCGCAGCCGTGCACACACCGCTCTTAACCGTGCCATTTCTGAAGCCCAGAACTGTTTAGAAGAGACCCGTCGTTCAATGCATAAAATTCGGGCGAACGAGTTGAAAGAGGCGGTGGGCTTGCAGGCAATCGCCCATTTAGCCCGCTCTTTTAGCGAAGCAACAGGCATGGAGGTTCGGGTTGAATATGGAAACGCTCCGGAGAGCTTTGGGTCAGAATTGGATTTAGTCCTGTTTAGAATTATTCAAGAGGGTTTGACCAACTCATTTCGCCATGGTATGGCCAGCCTGGTACGAATATCTCTTTGGATGAATGCCGGCCAACTTAAGGTAACCATTTTAGATAACGGACGCAGCACCAGCAAGATAATCGAAGGCTTGGGAATAAGCGGGATGCGCGAGCGAATAGGGAACGTCGGTGGAAGTGTTGAATTCAACAACCAGCAGGAAGGCTTTATAATAAGAATAAACCTTCCCCTGCCGAAGGAGTTGTATGGACAAGATAAAAGTAGTCTTAGTTGACGATCAGGTGCTGTTTGTAGAGAGCCTGCAGACAGTTCTTGAATTAAAAGCTACAGATATAGAGATTGTGGGAGTTGCCCATGATGGAGAATCGGGGCTTGAAGTAATTCGCAACACCCACCCGGAAATTGTGTTGATGGATGTACGCATGCCGGGCATGGATGGGGTGGAGGCCACGCGCCGGCTTCATCAGGAACTTCCCGATATTAAGGTAGTAATGCTGACCACCTTTGATGATGATATTTATGTGCGTGAAGCCATGCAGTACAATGCCCTGGGATACATCCTAAAGAACATCCCTTCAACAAACCTGATCGACTCTATTCATGCGGTGCGCAACGGAACTGTTCAACTCTCGGCGGGAGTAATGGATAAGATCGTAGGCCGAAATCAGGTAAGGACACAGGAGAGCAGCAATTCACCCCCCGCAAATATCAGCGCTGCGGTATTTAGCCGTAGAGAAAGGGAGGTGCTCTACCTGCTTTCTAAAGGGTTGGATAATTCTGCAATTGCAGAAAAGCTGTTTATTGCAGAGCAAACGGTAAAAAACCAAATTTCAAAAATATATACAAAAATTGGAGTTCACGACCGTTTTCAAGCGGCAGAGATCGCCCGACAGATAGACATTGGCCAATACTGTGCTTATGTTGACTGACTATATTGCCCATTATCTGCCGAGTCTATTACCCTCATCACCAACTCCTGGGCTTTATATGCAGCCTGTAGTGTAACTGATGTTGTTTTTTTATTTTGAAGGGCATCCAGGAACTCCGCCAGTGCTGCTTTGTGGGGTTCGGTATATATTTGGGAAATAGTAAGATCCGGAGCCTCATCGGGATTCCCAGTCCACACAATCCGGCCCGCCTCAATTGAAGAGTAAATACCAGTGATTTTTTCACAGATTAAGTGAAAAGCCGCTTCCCACTGCTGCGGTATTCCGCAATTTGAAGCGGCTAATGAGACCATTGCCCCGGAGTCAGCCCGCATGGAAGCGACGGTCGTATCCTCGACCGTATAGTCCAACTGCTCCTGGTGGCAAAGAGTATCTCGGAACGCATTCACCCGATTAATGGGGCCAAGAAAATAAAGTATCAGATCAAAGAGATGTATCACCTGCTCGAGCAGCTGTCCGCCGCTGCGGTCTTTATCACGCCACCAGGCTGTATGTAGGGAGTTACAAAAATAACGGGTTTGCATAAGCAGAGGCTTTCCGCCAAGCCCCCCTTCTATTAGCTGTTTTGTCCGCTGCACCAGCGGGTGAAAGCGGTGGTGAAAATCGACCTGTGTAATTACTCCGGATTTCTCAACAGCCGCACACATCGAAGCCGCCCGTTCCAAATGAAGGGCAAGGGGTTTTTCCAGAAACAGATGGACCCCCCGCTCTGCTGCCGCTTCAACTTCGCCATTGTGGGCATAAGGGGGTACACATACAAACAGAGCCTCCGGCTTTACTTCATCGAGCATTCGGTAAAAATCGCGGTAAAATGGCACTTGCCGCTGTAAATCCTCAGACAGTGCCGCCGCACTTGAACTGCTGCGAGAACACACTCCAACCACCTCAGCCTGGCCGCCGGACTCTGCATTTTGAGAATGCAGCCTCGCCATTGAACCGGCTCCAAATACCGCACATTTTATTTTTCTCATAAAAACTCCACTCCCAATTTAATCACCGTCGACGGGTCATCCATTGCACTTCGATACTCTGTTTTAAGATTCTCATAGGGCACCACCTTATCAATTATCGCCGGACCGTCCAGCCTCCCGGATTCAATTAAGCTCCGACAGTGCTCCTCAATACGGGCGGCACTCCACCGGGGGTGGTCGCGGTTGGGGTCGCTGACAGCCCGGGAAAAAACAATCTGCGGCCGGTTCATATGGGCCTCCGCTCCGAAATCCAGCCCAGCCGGATAAGGCGATGGAAAAGCGGCACAGACTACTGTTCCTCCAAAGGCAATACCCCGCAAACCTGCCTGTAATGCTGCTGCAGCTCCCGACAACTCAATTGCCACATCAACTCCTCTTCCGCCGGTAGAGCTCTTTATCTTACGTCCTGTATCTCCCTGCCGCGGATCTATACTCACATGTGCCCCAAGTTTCATGGCGGCAGCCCTCCGACTCTTTAATGGATCTAGGGCAATGACATGTCCGCTGCCGGCCAAGACGGCCATCTGTACACTCAGCAAGCCGATTGCACCTAAACCGAACACAGCAACCGTATCACCAAGTCGTAAGTCTCCATCTCGTAGCGCGGCAAAGGCAAAACGGGCTGGGTCCAAACACAGGGCACTACGCCAATCTACATCGGGCAGTTTCCATGTACGCTCCTGAGCAGCGGACACATACTGTGCAAATGATGCGTACGTATAGACCCTATCGCCTTGGCGAACATTATGTACCCCCGGGCCTACCTGCTCAACATCGCCGCAGATCATATTCCCCACAGTTACCTTAGGTTGGGGGCTAACTGCTTCCTGACTGTGGATGTTTTCTGCTGCCCCTTCATGCAGCTGCAGCTCGCTATTCCACAATCCTCGAGCTGCGGACACCCCTTTGATCATTGAAAACTCAGTGCCGTGTTTGACCGCACCGTAGCGACTGCGAATTAACACCTCACCGGAACCGGGAGAGGGAATCGCTGTCTCCTGCCATTCAAATACTCCAGGAGCTGTTGCTGTAAGCCGACGGTTCATTGGATTATCCTGCATAAATCGCCATGAGCAGCAAGCATTTCATCACATAAAGAGACGATCTGATCGATACTGAGCTCTGCGGCGGTGTGAGGATCTAGCAGGGCTGCCTGGTACAGGGCCTCCCGGCTGCCGCTCAAGGCGGCTTCAATAGTCATCTGCTGGACATTGATAGCCGCTCTGTTGAGGGCGGCACACTGAGTAGGAATACGGCCCGCATATACTCCCTGAACACCGTTACGATCTACCAGACAGGGCAGCTCAACCACTGCATCCGAGGGAAGGTTGGGAATAAGCCCCCGGTTTCGGACATTGGCATGGATCCGTCGAACCTTTCCGGTGGTCACCGAATCCATGATACCGGCGGCGTACTCGTAGGAGTGGCTGTGCTCTATCTTTTTGTTGTGAACTAACTCCTCTCTGCGCTGTTCCCACTCCTGTATCTGCTGTTCACAACGGCGGGGGTATTCATCCAAGGGTATCCGGTACTGCTCAATTAGTTCAGGATATGCCCCTTTTATCCAATAGGGGCTGTATTCAGCATTGTGCTCAGACGATTCGGTTACATAGTACCCAAATCGTCGCATGAGCTCTAAACGAAGTTTATCAGGATGGTCCACAAGCTCCCGAGCTCGCTGTCGAATCTGTGGATACAGATCCTCCCCATTATAGCTGATACTCAGCAGCCACGCCATATGATTTATCCCGGCAATGTGCCACTGAACCTCTTCCGGATCGATCTCGAAGCCGGTGTACTTGAGCAGACGAGGCACACACACCTGAACCGAATGACACAAACCGACGGTACTGATGTTGGAGTAATCCAGCAGAGCCCCGGTTACTATGGACATCGGGTTAGCATAATTCAGAAGAATCGCCTTGGGGCATAGCTCTTCCATCTCGCGGATAATGGGAAACATCACCTGCAAGGTGCGAATGCCGCGGAAGATTCCTCCAATTCCGAGGGTATCTCCGATCGTCTGCCGCAGGCCGTAGCGGGCGGGCAGCTCAAAATCTATTTTTGTTGCCGGATCGTAGCCACCGACTTGAATGGCATTGACTACAAAATCTGAACCCCTCAAAGCCTCCCCACGCTGCTCAACACCACAAAACGATCGAATAACCGCCCGACCGGAATTGATGTTCTGGTTAAGATTTTCCAGCAACCGCTGTGAATCCTCTAAGCGCTGGGAATCGATATCATAAAGGTGTATCCCAATTGAATGCAGGGACGGGGTCAAGAGTACATCGCCAAGAATATTCTTTGCAAATATGCTGCTCCCCGCTCCTAAAAATGTTATTTGCATAGTACCTACCCTTCTTTTTTAATGTACTGCCATCTTAGTCAGCCGAAAGTGTCGGGTATATAGCAGAATGTGGACGGGCATGATAATATATGACCATGAAATCCGGGGTTGAGTATTTCAATACAATAGTTCCCTCAGCAGACCTCAACCTTTTATATACCGGCCGGGAACGCTGCCCTCCCGGCAAGCACTGCAGCGGAATTCGTTCGCATTTTCTGCTTCATTATGTGATAGAGGGCTCAGGTTGCATCGGCAGCTCAGATGGCCCCTTAAAGCTGACTGCCGGAGATATATTCTGCTACTTCCCGGAACAATCTATGGACTATACCTCCGACAGCCAAGAGCCCTGGCAGTTTGCCTGGGTAGGTTTTCAGGGAACACGCTCGGATACTATACTGCGGCAGTGCGGCTTTACAGAAGACCGTATAGTGTGCCGGATGCCCTTCTCCGCTCATATTGCCCATCGCTTCACCGATCTTATACAGAATCAATCACAGCGAAAACGGGGTTACGAACTGATAGCCGACGGGCACCTCCTGCAGCTGCTAGGAGAATTGTCCGCAGCAATTCCCCAGGCTTCGGAACTTAAAACGGTTGCTGCCAATCAAACCGAGAGGCAAAATTACTTTGCTCCACAGCATCGGCGACCTCAATTTTATGTGGATGCAATGAAACAGTTCATGCACAGTAACTATCAAAAGCCAATTTCCATTCAACAGGTAATTGAATACATTGGCGTAGACCGCTCTTACGCCTCTCGTATTTTTCATCAGACGGAAAACCGAACGCTCCAACGCTACCTAATTGAACTGCGAATGAGTGAGGCTCGCCAACTACTTGCACAAAAGTATTTATCAATTCAGGCAGTGGCTCACTCAGTCGGGTACAGCGACTATGCCAGCTTTGAACGCCGCTTTCGAAACGAATTTGGTTATCCCCCATCCGAATGCTGACCTCCAAACTTTAGAATTACCCTCCCCGGTACTAAATCGGTACCCAAGTACTATTGTGTGCTGCCCATACCGAAGGTACTATTGCAGTTGGAAACAATATAAAAAGGAGGACAAGAGGCTATGAAAAAGTGCATAGTACTATTTGCTGTTCTGCTTCTTCTCACTACATTTGTGTGGGCAGGTGGACAAGGAGAAGCTGCTGTCGAAGAGGACGCAACAGCCGTGGAGGCTGAAGGACCGGTTTCAATCGACTTCTGGACCACTCAAACCCAGTCGGACCGGATGGCAACTATCCAGGTATTGATTGATACCTTCGAAGCGCTTAATCCAAACATCTCCATCAATCTGGTTGCGGTAGATGAAAACGAAATGGCTACTCAGATTAACACCGCAGCAGCAGCCGGAACTCTACCGGGTATGATAGAGTCTGCAGCGGAAAATGCAGTTGCCTTCGGGTCGGAGGGTCTGTTGAATGAACAGGCGATAACAAAGGTTATCAATGACATCGGTAAAGAAAAGTTCTATGCCGGTACGCTCCGCTTAAACGAAACCGCCTCAAAGGGCAGTTATTATGCGGTTCCTTTCCATGGTTGGGTTCAGGGACTTTGGTACCGGTCCGACTGGTTTGAAGAAGCCGGTTTGAATCCGCCTTCGACCTGGGAGGATATTCGAAAAGCAGCTGAATATTTCTATCAGCCCGATGAAAACCAGTACGGTATTTTGGTTGGAACCAAGGCGGAAGCCTATGCCGAACAGTGCTTTACACAGATTGCAATGGCAAACGGTGCCCAGCTGTTTAACGCCGATGGAAGCCTTATTTTTAATTCTCCTGAGATGCAAGAGGCTGTAGAATACTACACCAAACTTGCAGAATTTACTCCTCCCGGCCCCCAGAGCTGGCGTGCTCGCGATTACTATCTGCAGGGAAAAATGGCAATGTTTTTCTACTCTACCTATATCATGGACGATCTGGCACTTGAAGAAAATGCCGCAGATTCACTTTCAAGTGAGAACTTTGCCGACTTGGAAGGTAAGAGTTTTGATCCCCAGCTTGTACAGAATACCCGTCTTGCAGCTACCATCAGCAACACCCAGGATGCCGGCTATGGAACAATTGTAAGTTTTGGTATTCCCGCACACGGAGACCAACAGAAAATTGATGCAGCTCAGAGATTCATTAAATATCTATTCACCCCCAACGCCTATATTACCTGGCTGCATATGGCTCCCGGCGGAATGAACCCCGTACTAAAAGACATTGCTACCAATGCCCGCTTTCAAAACGATCCCAAGGGCATCTTCCAGCATTACGGGGCGGAGAAAATGGCAGAAATTATTCAGGGCTTAGACGCAATTGAAACTTTCAGTATTGTAGAAGGAAAACGAATGGCCGCCGCCAGCACCATCTATTCAAAGCAAATCATTCCTCAGATGATTTATAAAATCACCCAAGAAGGCATGAGCGTAGAAAAGGCTATGGATTGGGCTGAAAACGAAATGAGAAAGGTAATGTAAGTTTGTAGCGTAATGTGAAGTGTAGAAAGTGGCGGCCTCTTCAACGAGGCCGCCAATATCCTAGTACCAATAAAAAGAAGCAGGCAGCGGCACATGAAGCTATTACAATTAAATACAGCTGAAGGATTAGACTTAAGACAGCGGGAGATACTACTGGGTTGGTCAATGGTAATTCCCTCCGTACTTATTATCCTATCTCTTATCCTCTATCCGATTATGTACAATATATATCTCAGTTTTTTTGATGTTCAACCTCTTGCAGCTAATACTTATATCGGCCTTGAGAATCATAAAAATGTAGTTCTGGACCCTGGGTTTTGGAATGCCCTGGTTACAACCATAATTTATGTGGTTTTTACCACACTGGGAACTACAATGATGGGCCTGTTTGTTGCCCTCGTAATGAATCAGGAGTTTCCTCTTCGGAGTTTGGCGCGGAGTCTGATACTCTTCCCATATATTGCCCCTGTTATATCGGTAGTTTTTTCATGGCAGTTTATTTTTGATCCGGTCAACGGCATTTTTATGGATATCACCTATGAAAGGCTTGGGTTATTCGCCTCCCGTTTCAACCTTATCGGCTCGCCGTCAACGGCGGTATGGGTAGCGGTAGTTTTTAGTATCTGGAAAAACTTCCCCTTCTCGTATCTAATGATATTATCACGACTTCAAGCAATCGATCACAATTTATATGAAGCGGCGGAAATGGACGGAGCCTCCGGATGGCAAAAGTTCCGCTTTATCACCCTGCCGGAAGTATATTTTGTAATGGGTGCAATTATACTGTTACGAATGATCTGGAACTTTAATAAGTTCGAAGAGGTGTTCCTGCTCACAGAAAATGTGCGTGTCCTCTCGGTGTATACCTACTTCAAGGCCTTTGTGGGCACTATGGAACTTGGCCAGGGAGCTTCTTTAGCGGTAATCCAATTTCTACTACTACTTGGCTTCATTCTTTTCTACATTAAAAGGGTACTCAAATGGTAAAACGCAGTACTGCCTCCCGCAAATTTCTCTTTTTCCTGCTTGTAGTACTTATAGTAGGGTTCAGCATTTTTCCTTTTATTCAGATGCTCTCAATTTCTCTTAAATACCCTAGTGAATGGGGAACCCCTAACCTTATACCGGAAAGACTCAATTTTGAAGCGTATAAGGAGTTGCTGAATATTGGCCAAAGGGCTAAGCATATCCCCGAATCGGTCCGTAATCTGCTGAATGAGACGCCCGATCTGACCCAGGAGCAGCGGGAGACTATCCTGAAAAAATATACGAGTACCGGGGATGTGTTCCCCTTCCTCAGATATTTCTATAATTCATTTTTACTCTCCTTCTCGGCTGCCTTCATCACAGTTGTATTTGCAATTTTTGGAGCCTATTCCTTCAGCCGGCTGCGATTTCCCGGACGGTCGATTATACAAAGGGGGGTTTTGTTTGTGTATATGTTTGGTGGAATTTTATTACTCATTCCTTTATACAAAATGTTTGTAGGCATAGGATGGATAAGGATTCCACCGGGAGCTTTTTTAAGTTTGCTCATTATCTACATTGTGCAAACTCTACCCGTCTCACTCTACATGCTGGGAAACTATTTTAGGACCATCCCCTTTTCAATTGAAGAGGCGGCGATGATAGAAGGAGCTTCCCGCTTCGGCACTGTATGGCGTATTATTATCCCCCTCTCCTTCGCGGCAATTGTCACTGTCTTTATTTATTGCTTTATGATTGCCTGGAACGAGTATCTGTTTGCCTCAGTTTTTCTGAAAAACTTCAAGGAGTTGTATACTCTACCGATGGGGCTAAAAGCCCTCTTTACCAGTAAGAACGCCATATGGGACCGCATCATGGCCGCATCCGTATTAACTGCAACTCCCGTAATAATCCTGTTTATGTCAATCCAGCGTAACCTGTCCGGCAGTTTAACAGCTGGGGGGGTAAAAGAGTAAAGGGTTATT
>Ga0102938_10002808_pt1 | contig 13124 bp, 18 predicted proteins | sample SalPonR2_B_D2_MG_FD_84516 | JGI IMG/M metagenome (GOLD analysis project Ga0102938, IMG submission 84516) | Salt pond soil microbial communities from South San Francisco under conditions of wetland restoration - Salt Pond MetaG R2_B_D2_MG | ecosystem: Environmental > Aquatic > Marine >... | reverse complement strand
TGTTCGACCTGATCAATGGCGGCGACAAGGACTGGGCCGAAAACCCCTACAAGCGCCTGGGCGCCGAAGCGCTGGCAGCGGCGGACAGGCAATTTTCGCTTGGATCTCACGGGGCTGGAACCGGCGCACTGATTGCCGATCTGAAGGGCGGCACCGGATCGGCTTCGGCGGTGTGGAACGGGATCACGGTGGGCGCGCTGGTCGCGGTCAACGCGCTTGGCCGGGTGACGGTAGGAGACGGACCGCATTTCTGGGCCGCCCCCTTTGAGCTGGAGGGAGAATTCGGCGGGCGAGGGCCCGCGGCCGGGTTCAACCCGGCGGCCATTCCGCCGATCAAGGGCGGCGACACGCGCAACACCACGATCGCGATTGTCGCCACCGACGCCGCGCTGACCCAGGCACAGGCCACCCGGATGGCCGTGGCGGCCCATGACGGCATGGCCCGCGCGATCTATCCCTCGCACACGCCGATGGACGGCGACCTTGTCTTTTCGGCCGCGACCGGCGCTCGGCCCCTGTCCGATCCTGTGGCCACGCCGCTGATGCTGGGGCACCTCGCGGCTCTGTGCCTTTCGCGCGCCATTGCACGCGCGGTATATGCAGCCCGGTCCACTGCGGATGATATCCTACCAAGCTATGTTGAGCGTTTCGGAGTCCCTTGAACCCAAAGCGGGATTGCAAAAACATGACTGGAATGAAGCAAGTCGATCCACCTAGCGCGTGCATCGGATGCGGTGCCGTTCTGGATCACATCGATGGTCCGACACACAGGTACATGGCGTCTTCACCCGCTTGTTTTGCGCAATTCAACACCGTCCTGGCCTGCGAATACAGTGACCCCGCCCTGCAGGCGACACATCGTCTGACCGTCGACACCTACGCGGTGCAACACCCCGGCTCGGGTCGGCTGCGCCAGGAGATCCAATCCGTCGGTCTGCACCTGGCGCGGCTGATGCTGCAGTTGGAAAATCCGCGCCCTCCGCGCGAAACCAATGACGTGATGCTTGGCCTTTCCAGATCCAAAGCATCGCTGATCCGACTTGCGCCACCGAAACGATTCACAATGACCATTGCCGATGTCAGCGCGGTTGCCGGGCAGCCGGAGCATGCATCCAGGGTCAAGGACTGGGCCAGGTCCACCTGGGCAGACTGGTCGGAGCACCATCATTACATCCGGGACTGGACCGCACTTGCGATGCGTCACGGGCGCGGCTGATCCAAGGACTGGTCTGCAACGAAAAATGCCCCGGCGCGGACAGGCAGCCGGGGCATTATCCAGGTCGAAACGGCGCCTTGGGTCAGTGCAACTGGCGTTCCACGTCACCGATTGCCGCATCGATCAACTTGTTGGCATCGGCCGCTGCCATATTCTTGGCGATGCTTTCGGCCGCGGCGGCGACTGCCACCTCGATCGCGCGATCGCGCACTGCTCTGACGGCCTTCTGCTCGGCGCTGCCGATCTGATCTTCGGCAGCCTGCAGGCGGCGCGCGATGGATTTCTCCAGATCGGCTTTTGCCTTTTCGGCCGCCGCTTCGGCGTCGGCACGGGCTTGCGTCACGATGCGTTGCGACTGTTCGGTCACTTCACGCTGCTTGCGCTCGTACGACGCCAACAGCGTCTGTGCTTCCTCGCGCAGGGCGCGGGCTTCGTCCAGGTCGGCCTTGATACCTTCGGCGCGCTTGTCCAGCAACCCGGCCAACATCGACGGCACGTTGAAGTAGAACAGGACCGCAAGGAACAAAAGGAAGCCGATCAGCACCACGTAGTCGGTGTTGAAGAACGACGTGAAGTCGTAGTAGCTGCCCTCGCCTGCAGCCAAGGCAGGCGCCGCGGTGAAGATCGCGGGAAGTGCGATGAGTTTCCGCATGGTCTTACCCCCTGACCCGAGCTGTGACGGCCTGCGCGATGGTGTCCGCATCGACGGTCTGACCGGGGGCGATGGCCCCCACGATCGCACCGGCCACGTCCCGCGCAACCTCTTCGACGCTGTCCATGGCGCCTGCCTGGATCTCGGCGATCCGGGTTTCGCTTTCGGCGGCCTTGGCCGAAATCTCGGCGTCGGCCTTCGCGATGGCCTCGTTCAGCTGACCCTGGATCACGCCACGGGTTTCCTCGGCGATTTTCTGGGCCTCGGCGCGGGCATCGGCCAGCGCCTTGTTGTAGGCGTCTTCCGCCTCGACCGCCTGACGCTTCAGATCCTCGGCCGCGGCCAGGTCGTTGGTCAGGGTGCCCTGGCGCTCGGCCAGAACGGACGCGATCCGCGGCAACGCCACGCGGCTTAGAATGAAATAGATCGCAAGCAGGGTGACCACGAGCCAGAAGATCTGGTTCGGGAACGTGGCGAAATCCAGCTGCGGCATGCCCGGCCCCGCGCCATGCGCGGCGTCACCTGCGCTGTATGTGGCTTCTTCTGCCATGGGTGTCCTCCTGAAACCGGGTACATCGGAACCCCTGGCTGGCAGGGGCCCCGAACGTAAGGATGGTTCTTCGCGTCTGGTGTTTTAGACAGCGAACATCAGCAGCAGCGCGACGAGGAAGGCGAAGATGCCCAGAGCCTCGGCGAACGCGATGCCGATGAAGAGAGTTGCGGTCTGGCCGGCAGCCGCAGAGGGGTTGCGCAGGGCACCGGCGAGGAAGTTGCCAGCCACGTGGCCCACACCGATTGCAGCGGCGCCGGAACCGATTGCGGCCAGGCCTGCGCCGATGAATTGACCCATTTGTGCGATATCGCCTTCCATGATGGTATCTCCTTACGTTGGAAGTTCTAGAATTCAGGACCGGTCAGGTGCGCCCGTCGGGACGCCCCGTCGCCGTCAGTGATGCGGATGAAGCGCGTCCTTGAGATAGACGCAGGTGAGAATGGTGAAGACGTAGGCCTGAATGGCCGACACCAGCACCTCGAGCGCGTAGATCGCAACGATGCCAAGGATCGGTGCAACGGCGGCAAGTCCAAGAGCGCTGGCAAAGCCCGCGAAGACCTTGAGAACCGCGTGACCCGCCATGACGTTGCCCGCCAGACGAATGGAGTGGCTGACCGGACGCACGAAGTACGAGATCAGTTCGATGATCGCCAGGATCGGGCGCAGCGCCAGCGGTGCCGAAGACACCCAGAACAGGCTCAGGAAACCGGCACCGTTCTTGACGAAACCCAAGATCGTCACCGTCAGGAACACGCCCATCGCCAGCACGATGGTCACCGCGATATGCGACGTCGTCGTGAAGCTTCGCGGGATCAGGCCCAGGAAGTTGGCGAACAGGATGAACAGGAACACCGTGAAGATGTAAGGGAAATACGGCAGCGCGTCCTTGCCGGCCACATCTTCCACCATCTTGCGCACGAAGCCGTAGACCAGTTCGGCCATCGATTGGGCGCGGGTCGGAACGACAGCGCGCCCCTTGGTGCCCATGACCATCAGCGCGGTGATCGCGGCGATCGCAAGGGCCATCCACAAGGTCGCGTTGGTGGGCGTGTACCATTCGATCGAGCCAGCGCCGAACAACGGCTTGATCTCGAACTGGTCCATCGGGTGGATCGACAGGTAGTTGCCGTCCGAAGGCACGTAATCGTCGACATAGCCGATGAAGAACAGAACCGCGGCAATCGCGATCAGGACGAATGCGATCATGCGTCCGTTGCCCTTGGGTGCGTCTGAGGTGTTGGTGCTCTCGCTTGCCACGCCTTTGTCCCTTCTCAGTCCTCTGGAGCGGCGGGCTTCGCCGCCTCCATGTTCTTTCGCTGGATTTCGTTGGCGGATCGGATCATCGTTTTGATCCCGGCCACGAAACCCAAAATAACAAACACGACCATCAGCCACGGTGTGGTGCCAAACACTGCATCCAGACCAAAGCCTATGCCGAAACCGATGCCCAGACCGGCCACCAGCTCTATCACCATCCGCCAGGCAAGATGTGCCTGGGAATAATGCTCTTCCATGTGGGGTCTGGCCGCCTCGTGCATGCCCTTGGCCGCAGCGATCCGGGCCTCCAGAGCCTTCAAGCGCTCTTCGTCGGTCTGGCCAGTCATGACTGCGACACCCCCTTAGGAAGTCGGGCGGACGCTATGCCGGGCACGCCACAGAGTCAACGCACGCTGCGCGCCTGAAAAATCCTCCTAATATCATGATTTCACAAAGTTTTATTCAGGTGCGACAAATGCTACAACGCCGGTGGATCACGCCACTGCCCCGCAATACCGCAATTTGGCATATTCAACCAATCGGTTGACGATTGCGCGGGCACACGGCAAGCACCTGCCATGTCCACGGAACTCGACACCATCTTTGCAGCCCTCGCCGATCCGACGCGGCGGCGGATCCTGTCGATGCTCCTGGAAGACGACATGGCCGTTACCGACGTGGCCGAGCCGTTCGAGATGTCGCTGGCCGCGATCTCCAAGCATCTGGCGATCCTGGCGACCGCCGGCTTGATCACGCAAGAAAAGCGGGGGCGGGTAAAGTGGTGCAAACTGGAGCCTGACGCGATGCGCGGCGCAAGCGTCTGGATGCAGGGGTTCGGGCAGTTCGATCCGGTGAACCTGGACGACCTGGAGACCTGGCTTCGGCAGATCGGCCTGTCTGGCGACGATACCACGCCCTCGGCCTGACGCGGCATCGGGCTATCGGGGTGCGCGCGGCATTCAATCCTTGAGCAACAAGATCAGTGCCGCGATGGTCAGCCCGACACCGGCCAACACGAACAACGGCGGCAGCGGCTGGCCAAGCGCCATTTCCCAGATCAACACCCATGACGGGGTCAGGTATGTGTAGGCCATGACCTTGGACGACGGCAGGCGCATGGTGGCAAACTGCGTCAGGAAAACGGTCAGCGCCGACGCGATGACGGCGACATAGCCCAGCGTGAGCCAGACCAGCGGGCGCAGCGCGCCCCAATCCGTCGCCACCAGGTCGCCCCAGCCATACACGCCAATGATCAATGCCGTGGCCGCCAGCGTCCAGAAGGTGAACACCAGCAGAGGTTCCCCCCGGTTCAGCTTGCGCACCATCGGCGTATAGGCCGCATGCGCCACGCAGCCCCAGAAATAGATCGCCTCGCCCACCCCCACCTCGAAGGCCAGAAAGGCCGAGATATCAGCGCGAAAGATCACCCACAAGGCGCCCATGGCCCCCAGCATCAGCGCCAGGGCGATCCGCCCGCCCATGCGTTGACGCAGCAAGAGCCAGCCGAACCCGGCGCTCAGCACCGGGGTCAGGGTAAAGACGGCGGCCGCCGATACCGGAGGGGCCGTTTTCAGGCCCTCGAACATGGATACGAAATATATGGCAAACAGCGCGCCCAGAATGCCGTAGCGCCATGGCGCGACCAGGGCCGATACCGCCGCGCCCACGCCGCCACGCAGGACGATCAGGATCCCCATCAATGTCGCAGCAGTGGCAAACCGCACGGCGTTCAGCGCCGCGGGCGCAATTTCGTTCGCCACCTGGGCACCCAGCGAAAAGGAACCGGCAACCAGGGCGGAAAAGGCCAGCATGGCCAGATGGCCTTGCCGTCCGCTTGGGTTCGGGGCCTGTGCCGCGTGGATCACTGTGCCGAAACCGGCCAGGTCTTTACCTGTTCCTTGAGAAACCGGACAAAAGTCTGAACCTTTGCCGTGCGGTGCAGGTCCATATGGGTAACCAGCCAGATCTTGGCGGACCAATCCTCCAGTGGCGGCAGAACCTCGACCAGGTCTTCGGTGCCCTGGTGATCCCAGCCGGCCACGAACCCGATGCCGATGCCCGCCAGGGCCGCCTCCTTGATGGCCGACATCGATGTGGCCCGGAAATAGATCGAACTCAGCGGAACATTTTCGTTGAGCCAGCGGAAATAAGGCGCGCGCGGCGTGTCTTCGGTGGCGCCGATGAAACGGTGCTCTTCGACACCCTTGTCGGCAAGGGTGCCGTATTGTTCGACATACTCGCGGCTCGCGACCAGCCGCAGGGTCTGGTTGAAGAATGGCTGCACGATATTGTCCGGCTGATCAGGCAGCTTGCCCGCCCTGATCGCGACATGGGCTTCGCCATATTCGAGGCGAAACAGCCGCGCATCGGTCACCAGTCGCACCCTGAGATCCGTATGCCGTTTCTGAAAGATCGCGATAGAGGGCACCAGCAGCGGGCTGAGCGAGTCCAGCGAGGTCACGATGAGTTCCCCCGTCACCTCGTCGCCGCGGCCCTTTATGCGGCCCGCAAGTTGCGTGAACTGATCATCGGCCTGACCAGCAACATTCAGCAGATCCTGCCCGGCTTCGGTCGCCGTGTAGCCGCGTGCATGGCGCTGGAAAAGCTTGGCGCCAAGGCGGGCTTCGAGGGCGTCGATGTGACGGATCACCGTCGCGTGGTGCACGCCCAATTGATCGGCCGCACCAGACACCGTCCCCACACGCGCCACCTGAAAGGCCGTTCGGATCTCATCCCAATGGTCAAAGGACATTTCTGTGCACTCCTACACATAACGGCTTCACTTTGGGCAGATTGTGTTTGTTTTCGCAAGAACCAATCTTTGTCGGACAACAAAATCCTCCTCTCCCCGAACAGGACCCGAACCATGACACATGCTATCCTGCGCATCGACGCTTCTGCCCGCCGCACCGGCTCGGTCTCTCGTGACCTTGCGGACAAGATCATCGCCCGTTTCGGCGACGACATCACCGTCACTACCCGCGACCTGGCCAATGGTCTGCCGTTGATCGACGAAGAATGGGTGGGCGCGAATTTCACCCCTGCGGACGCCCGCTCGGATGACCAAAAGGCAAAGCTTGCCCTGTCCGACGACCTGGTCGCGGAACTGAAGGCCGCCGATACGATCGTCATCGGCCTGCCGATCTACAATTTCGGTGTGCCCGCAGCCCTCAAGGCCTGGGTAGACCAGGTGGCCCGCGCCGGCGTGACCTTCCAGTATTCGGAATACGGCCCCAAAGGGCTGCTGGACGGAAAGCGCGCGATCGTGGTCGTCGCCTCGGGCGGCACCGAAGCCGGTTCCGACATCGACTTTGCCACCGGCTACATCCGGCACGTCCTGGCCTTCATCGGGATCACCGAGGTCGATTTCGTCGCCGCCGATCGCATGATGATCGACGCTGACGCAACGCTGAAATCCGCGAATGCGCAGGTCGAAGCCCTGACGATCGCGGCCTGATCGCCGCACCCGGACCAGATCCCGAAAACAGCCCCCGGCCCCATGGCCGGGGGCTGTTTTCGGTCCGGCATCACGCATTTCTGAACGGCCAGACACTGCGCGCGGGAACACCGGTTGTGCTATCCTTGCTTCATGCTCAAGATCGCCTTTGCACTTGCACTGCTGCCATTGAACGCCGCGGCGCAAAGCTGTGTCGTGGATTTCACGATCCGCGTGACGCAGGGGGTGGGCCCGATCACCCCCGGACAAGAGATCTCCGGGCAGGCGGACTACACGCCCAACGGTCGCAGTTTCCGCCAGGAAGGCGGATCGACGGCCCATTTTGCGAGCGGTGAAATGCGGCTTGGCGACACTATTCGGGGCCCAATCTGGACCCTTGTCACCACATCGCGCGGCCATGCGGCAGACCTGGTCGCGATCTATGCCCGCCAGGTCGAAGGTTTTGATTTTGCCGGCCAGTCCTACCGTGGTCCGATGGTCATATCATTGTTTGGCGTCCCCGGCGCCCGTCCAGACACCGCCCCTCCCACAACCCAGGAGGAATGGGACAGAATGGATGTGCGCCGCGCGTTCGCGTTGCATAGCGATGGCATGGACATGTTGGCCGGCACCATTACGCAGTTGACCGCGACCTGCAGTCGAGCCCGGAATTGACAGCGCCCGTGAATCCGCCTAGACGGCCCTCCTAATAACCGGAAAGCGCCAGCTTCCCGGTCCGGCGCGTGTCGCAGGATCGCCCCCCGTCAGCGAGGTTTCGCCCACGGGGGCCTTGGTGCATTTCCGCAGGCCCCTTACCTATCGGGGCAACCGAGACCGACGAAGGGGGCCCGTGCCCGATGTTTGAAAACCTGTCCGAACGCCTGTCTGGCGTCTTTGACCGCCTCACCAAGCAAGGCGCCCTGTCAGAGGATGACGTGCGCACCGCCATGCGAGAGGTGCGCGTGGCCCTTCTTGAGGCCGATGTCTCCTTGCCCGTGGCGCGCGATTTCATCAAGGCGGTCGAGAAAAAGGCTACGGGTTCGGCGGTCACGAAATCGGTCACACCGGGCCAGCAGGTCATCAAGATCGTCCATGACGAGCTGGTCCATGTCCTGACCGGCGACGAAGACCCCGGCACCCTGAAGATCGACAATCCGCCCGCGCCGATCCTGATGGTCGGCCTGCAGGGCTCGGGCAAGACCACCACCACCGCGAAACTGGCCAAGCGGCTGAAAGATCGCGACGGCAAGCGGGTGCTGATGGCATCGCTGGATACCAACCGCCCGGCGGCCATGGAACAGCTGGCGATCCTGGGGCTGCAGATCGGCGTCGATACCCTGCCCATCGTGAAAGGCGAAGACCCGGTCGCCATCGCCAGACGCGCCAAGACCCAGGCCAGCCTGGGCGGATATGACGTCTACATGCTCGACACCGCGGGCCGCCTGCATATCGACGCCGACCTGATCGCGCAGGCCGCCGCCGTCCGCGACGTGGCCAAACCACGCGAAACCCTGCTGGTGGTCGACGGCCTGACCGGTCAGGACGCGGTCAACGTAGCCCAGGAATTCGACGACAAGATCGGCGTTACCGGCGTGGTTCTGACCCGGATGGACGGCGACGGTCGTGGCGGTGCCGCGTTGTCCATGCGCGCGATCACCGGCAAGCCGATCCGGTTTGTCGGCCTGGGCGAAAAGATGGACGCGCTGGAGACCTTCGAGCCTTCGCGCATTGCGGGCCGCATCCTTGGCATGGGCGACATCGTCGCGCTTGTGGAACGCGCGCAGGAAACGCTGGAGGCCGAACAGGCCGAGCGGATGATGAAGCGGTTCCAGAAGGGTATGTTCAATATGAACGACCTGAAAAGCCAGCTGGAACAGATGCAGAAAATGGGCGGCATGCAGGGCATGATGGGGATGATGCCCGGCATGGCAAAGATGCAAAAGCAGCTCGATCAGGCCGGGTTCGACGACAGTGTCATCAAACGTCAGATCGCGCTGATCAATTCCATGACCAAGAAGGAACGCGCCAACCCCGCGCTGTTGCAGGCCAGCCGCAAGAAACGCATCGCGGCCGGTGCCGGTCAGGATGTCAGCGATCTGAACAAGCTGCTCAAGATGCAGCGCCAGATGGCCGATGCCATGAAGAAGCTCGGCAAGATGGGCAAGAAAGGCCTGATGCGCGGCGGTTTGGGCGCGCTGATGGGCAAGGGTGGCGGTATGCCACCGGGCATGGATGCCGCCGGAATGGACCCGGCCGCCATGGAAGAGGCCGCGCGCAAGATGGGCATGGGCGGCATGGGCGGCGGCGGTCTGCCGGATCTCTCGGGGTTCGGTAAGAAGAAGTGAAGACACCGCGCTGCATCCAGGCGCCTGCGGGCGCCGCGGCCAAGGCCGCCCTCGCACACCGCGCCTCCGTGCCGGTGATCGAGACCGCGCGCCTGCGCCTGCGTGCGCCCGAGGTTGGCGATTTTCCTGCCTATGCCACGATCCTTTCGGCGGACGAGGGGCACATGGGCGGACCCTTTTCGCCCGAAGACATCTGGTACGATTTCACCAACTACATCGCGGGATGGATGCTGCATGGCATCGGCCTGTGGACGGTCACGCTCAACGATGACACGGTCGTGGGCTTCATCACCCTTGGCCTTGAATGGGAAGACCAGGAGCCGGAACTGGGCTGGCTGTTCCTGCCCGAATACCACGGACAGGGTTATGCATCAGAGGCGGCCCATGCCGCGCGCGACCTTGGCCTCGACCTGCTGCAGTCCTTTGTGAGCTACGTGGACCCGGACAATACCCGGTCGAACCGGCTGGCCGAGCGTCTTGGCGCTGCGCGTGATCCCGCCGCAGAGGCCAGCATCGCCACAGCCCAGGGCGAGGCTATCCACGTTTGGCGCCACGGAGGTGCCAAATGAAGGTGTGTTTGCAAATACCCGCGCAACCCACAGGTTTGTCCACCGGCATTTGGACAATGGGTTGCAAAGTTCCGATGTATTCACAGGTGCGGCCATGACCGCACGGTTTGTGGATACCACCGTCCTCAAGACGGACCGCCTGACCCTGCGCATGCCCGTGCTTGCCGATTGGCCCGCGCATCGCGCCTTCAGCATGTCTGACGCGGCCGCCCCTCTGGGCGGACCGTTCGACGAAAGATCGGCCTGGCGCATGTTTGCCGGGCTGGCCGGACATTGGGCGTTGCACGGCTACGGCTGGTTCGCCATGCAAGCCGACGAGGGCGTCGTCGGTGTGTGCGGCCTGCATTTTCCGCCGACCCATTCCGACCTCGAAATCGGCTGGGTGACCTATGCGCCCGCACAGCGCAAAGGCTATGCGACCGAGGCCGCGCGCGCCGCGCTCGATTGGGCCTGGGGCTGGACGGACGCGGACCGCATCGTCAGCTTTATCGACCGTGACAATACTGCCTCGCAGTCCGTGGCCCGCCGCCTTGGCGCGACATGCGACGGAGAGGCGGCGCGCCATGATCCGCTTTGCGAGGTCTGGGTCCATGAACGGGTGGCGGCATGATGATCCCGACGCTGACCACCGAACGCCTGACGCTGCGCGCACCGCGCCTGTCCGATTTCGCGGCCCATGCCGCGTTCAAGGCCTCGCCCCGCGCGGGTTTCGTCGGCGGCATCTCGACCGAAGCCGAAGCATGGAACCACCTGTGCGCGCTGATCGGCCAATGGCAGTTGCGCGGCTATGGCCGCTGGATGGTCGCGGAAACCGCGACCGACCGCCCCATGGGCGTGGTCGGCATCCACCACCCGCTGGATTGGCCCGAGGCCGAGATCGGCTGGACGGTCTATGCCGACGGCGAAGGCAAGGGGTACGCGTACGAGGCCGCCAAGGCCGCACGCAGCTATGCCTATGACACGCTTGGCTGGTCCACGATCGCCAGCTTCGTGAACCCCGACAACACCCGTTCCGTGACGCTGGCCAGGCGCATGGGTTGCCGCCCCGACGGCCAGCATATGCACGCGGTCTATGGCCCGCTGCACATCTGGCGCCACCCTTCCCCTTCGGAGTTAGCTGCATGACCGACACGACCACCAAAGCTGCAGAAATCCTCAAGGGTCACCGCGCCAGCATCGACCGGCTCGACGCCATCTTGATCTACACGCTTGGCGAACGCTTCAAGCACACCCAAGCCGTCGGCCTGCTCAAGGCCGAACACGACCTTCCACCGTCCGATCCAGCACGCGAATCGCAGCAGATCGCACGGCTCGAAGATTTGGCGACACGGGCCGATCTCGACCCGGAATTCGCCAAGAAATTCCTTCGCTTCGTCATCGACGAGGTCATTCGTGACCACGAACAACACCAGTCCTGAGGCCGCGTGCCTCACCCAGCCATTCCATAGGAGATACTCACAATGGCCATGAAAATTCGTCTCGCCCGCGGCGGCTCCAAAAAGCGCCCCTTCTACCGCATCGTCGCCACCGACAGCCGCATGCCGCGCGACGGCCGCTTCATCGAAAAGCTCGGCACCTACAACCCGCTCCTGCCCAAGGACAGCGAAGATCGCGTGAAGCTGGATGTCGACCGCATCAAGCATTGGCTGGGTGAAGGCGCACAGCCCACCGACCGCGTAAGCCGTTTCCTCGAGGCCGCCGGCGTTGTGGAAAAGAAAGAGCGCCTGAACCCGACAAAGGCGAAACCCGGCAAGAAAGCCGAAGAACGCGCGCAGGAAAAAGCCGACAAGGCCGCCAAGGCCGCTGAAGCCGCTGCAGCACCCGCAGAAGAGCCTGCAGCAGACGCACCGGCCGAAGAAGCCGCCGCAGAAGAAGCCACCGAGTAATCGCGGTGGCGCGCTCTGCAGTCACATCTGCAGCTGGCAGGCCCGGTCATGTCTGATCGGGTCTGTGTCGGTGCGATCACCGGATCGTTTGGCGTTCGGGGTGAGGCGCGGCTGAAAAGTTTTTGCGCCGAGCCCGCCGATATCGCGACCTACGGCCCCCTTGCGACCGAGGATGGCGCGCGCATATTCGAGGTGACCCTGACCCGGCCGGTCAAATCGGGCTTTGCCGCCCGCCTGACCGGCGTGACCAGCAAGGAGGCCGCGGATGCGTTGCGAGGCACCCGTCTTTACGCGCCCCGCGACGCCTTGCCGTCACTGCCGGACGATGAATATTACCACGCCGATCTGATCGGGCTGACGGTCCTGGACACCGGCGGCGCCGAGATGGGCCGCGTGGCGGCCGTTCTCAATCACGGCGCGGGCGACATCCTGGAGGTTCGGGGAACCGGACCCAAGGGATCTGTGCTGGTGCCCTTTACCCGGGCCATCGTGCCAACCGTGGACCTGGCCACCGGCCGCATCATCATCGACCCGCCCGACGGCCTGTTCGACGATTGACGTGGAAGGCGGCCTCCGCCTCTTGCGGCGCGCGTTGCGCGCGCCGCAAGAGGCGGACCCGGCACCCGCTGGCGCGGGTGCGGATGCGTTTCACCGGTTGGCGCCGGTGCAGGCAATCCGGGTCAGGATGCCTCCGGCGGCCATTTTTTCGGGATAAAGATGACATGGGTCACGCCCGCATCCGCCAGCCTGTGCGAAAGATCCAGGCAATCGTCCCGAGGCATGACAGCAAGAAGGCGCAGATCGCGAGGATCGACCAGCCGATCGCCACGTCCGCCATGCCGAAAAACGACCAGCGAAAGCCCGAGACCAGGTAAACCACCGGGTTGAACAGGCTGACCGCCTGCCAGACCGGCGGCAGCATCGTGATCGAGTAGAATGCGCCCCCCAGGAACACCAGCGGCGTGACCGCCAGCAACGGGATCAGCTGCAACTGTTCGAAACTCTGCGCCCAGATCCCGATGATGAAGCCAAAAAGGCTGAAGCTGAGGCAGGTGAGCACCAGAAAGGTGAACATCCACACCGGATGCACGATGGTCAGATCGACAAAGAAGAATGCCGTTCCCAAGATGATGAGCCCGATGGCGAAGGCCTTTGTCGCCGCGGCCAGAACATAGCCCGCCGTCAGTTCAAGAAAGGAGGCGGGCGCCGA
>Ga0102938_10002807_pt1 | contig 13126 bp, 9 predicted proteins | sample SalPonR2_B_D2_MG_FD_84516 | JGI IMG/M metagenome (GOLD analysis project Ga0102938, IMG submission 84516) | Salt pond soil microbial communities from South San Francisco under conditions of wetland restoration - Salt Pond MetaG R2_B_D2_MG | ecosystem: Environmental > Aquatic > Marine > Intertidal... | reverse complement strand
CTGCCGGAAATCGGTGAGGCCTTCGGCGGGCGGGACCATACCACCGTGCTTCACGCGTGTCGTAAAATCGATAGCTTGTGCGAAACCGACGCCCGGCTGAGGGAAGACCAGGCGAAGCTGCTGCGGGAACTGGCGGGATAAACCTGTTGATCGGATCGGCGGAAAGCTGTGGATAACATGGGGACGAAATCGACCGGCCGATTCATCCAGTGTTTATCCACAGGTTGCCAACGCAGGCGTACAACGAGATGAATGATTCAGGTTGTTGAAAATAAAGGGTTTTTAGCGCTTTTTCGATAACCCACAGGCATTACTGTTACTGGTTTTTTAATAAATACAATAAAACCATAATCGGAACCATTTGGCCGTGACCTAGGAGTAGCCATGAAGTTTTCCATCCAACGCGAAGCGCTGCTGGTGCCTATCACTCAGGTGGTCGGGGTCGTCGAGCGTCGTCAAACGCTACCGGTACTGGCCAACTTCCTGATCGAAGTCGACGATGACGGGCTCAAGATCACGGGCTCGGACATGGAAGTCGAAATGGTCGGCCAGGTGTCGGCCGATGTCGCGCAGGCCGGCAGCGTCACGGTGCCGGCCCGCAAGCTGGTCGATATCTGCAAGGCCCTGCCCGAAGGCGTGCGCCTGGATATCCAGCTCAACGGCGAAAAGCTCGCTGTCCACGCAGGTCGCAGCCGGTTCACGCTGGCAACACTTCCGGCCGCCGAATTTCCCTCAAGCGATTCCGGCAGCGACGCCGATCGACTCACCGTCTCCGAAGAGCGCCTGGGCTGGCTGCTCGAGAAGACGTCGTTTGCGATGGCCAACCAGGACGTCAGGCATTATCTCAACGGCCTGCTGATGGAATTCCGCAGCGGCATGCTGCGCGCCGTTGCCACCGACGGGCACCGCCTGGCGCTGGCCGAGATCGAGGCCGACGTGCAGGGAGACGGTCGTTCCCTGATCCTGCCGCGCAAGGGCGTGGTGGAGCTGGCGCGTATTCTTTCGTCGGAAGACGAGCCGGTGGAGATCGCGCTGGGCAACAACTTCGTCCAGGTTCGGCGTCGCGGGCTGACCCTGACCAGCAAGCTCATCGATGGTCGCTTCCCGGATTACGAAGCGGTGATTCCGATGAGCCAGGACAAGGGCATGACGCTGGTCCGCCAGGATTTCATCCGCGCGCTGCAGCGGGCGGCGATCCTGTCGAACGAGAAATATCGCGGTGTCCGAATCGAGTCCAACGACGGCACGATCCGGATCATCGCGCACAACCCGCAGCAGGAAGAGGCCACCGAGGAAATCGAAGCCGAGCACAACTACGACGGCTTGGTGGTGGGCTTCAACGTCAACTACCTGCTTGATGCCCTCGGCTCCATCGATGGCGACAAGGCCCGGCTGTCGCTGAAGAGCGCCGACAGTTCCTGCCTGATCACGGCTGTCGACAGGGACGACGTCCGTCAGGTGGTCATGCCGTTGAAGTTGTAGGCGGGGTTCGGCGCCCGCCCGGCGCCGGCGGCAGGCACCTTTGGTGGGTGCACCGGGCATTGAATTCGCCTTCGACTTGACTTCACCACTTGGTGATGGGAGCACCCAGGCCGGGTTTGGGCGGCTTTTTCTTTAATTCAACGTCTAACTTCAACTTCAACTGCGTTTCGCCCCGCGCTTCGCGCTTGCGGGCGAAATGCAGTTGAAGTTGAAGTCGAACTTACATTAAGAAAGCCCCCGCACCCGGCAAGGGTGCACTTGCGCTTACCATTGGCGCTGGCTACCCATCACCCGACCAGCACTTGCTCCTGACCTCGCTGAACATCGAAAACTTCCGTAACCTGGGTTCAGCTTCACTTGAGCCGGCGCCGGGGCTGAACTGGTTGTTTGGCCAGAACGGTGCCGGCAAGACCAGCGTTCTGGAGGCTATTCACGTGTTGGCCCGGGGGCGGTCGTTTCGGGCCAACAGCATTTCACCGCTGATTCGTGATGGCGCCCGGGAGCTGCGGATCATTGCTCGAACAGCGAATCCCGACGCGCGGGCCGGTGTCGAGCGCAGCGCTTCGGACTGGACGGGACGAATCAATCGTCAGCCGACGACCAGGATGAGCGAGTTCGCCCGGTTGCTGCCGCTGGTCCTGGTGGATCCGGAGAATCACGCGCTTGTCGAGGGTTCGCCGGCGGTGCGGCGGAGTTTTCTCGATTGGGGGTTGTTCCACGTGGAACAATCCTACCTGGCCGACTGGAAGCGCTACAGCCGGTTGCTGCGTCAGCGCAATGCCGCGCTTCGAACCCAGGCGGAGCCTGCCCTGCTTCAGGCGCTCGAACAGCCGATGGCAAGCGCGGCGGCCGCGGTGGAGGCGCTGCGCAGTCAGTATGTCTCGGCGCTCCAGGCCGGGCTCGAAGCGCTGGAATCCGAACTCGAGTTTCATGTCGATGCGATCCGGCTCGCCTACCGGCCGTCGGCGCAGACCGCCGAAGAGTACGCGGACAAGTGGCGGCAGACCCGGGACCGCGATCTCGAGCAGGGCTTTACCCGGGACGGCCCCCATCGCGGCGACTTGTCGATCCGGGCCGGCGACCGGATGGCGGCGCCCCGCCTTTCCCGGGGGCAGATGAAACTGGTCGCACTGATGCTGAAGCTGGGCCAGATGGGCCTGGCGCGTCGCGCTGACTGCGAGCCGGTGTTGTTGCTGGACGATCCCGTATCCGAGCTCGACGCCTACCACCTGGAGCGGCTGCTCGGCTGGCTGCGCCAGCAACCCAACCAGGCCTGGATTACGGCGGTTGAAAGCGTCGATGATCCGGGCGCCGGACTGTTCCACGTGGAACAGGGCCAAATCCATGCAGTGTTATAATCGATGGAATTGATTCAACGCCGTTTCGGGCGCCGCGGCAGCGCGGACTGAGGCGCCCTTTCAGCGGCAGCACGGCCACAGGCAATCGTTGGCGACTGGCGTCTTCCGAACGGACTCGAGCATGACCGAAACTTATTCATCCGATAGCATCAAGGTACTCAAGGGGCTGGACGCGGTACGCAAGCGCCCCGGCATGTACATTGGTGACACCGACGACGGAACGGGCCTGCACCACATGGTCTTCGAGGTCGTCGACAACTCCATCGACGAGGCCCTGGCCGGACACTGCGACAAGATTACGGTTCGGCTGCATCCGGACGGTTCGGCGAGCGTCACCGACAATGGCCGCGGCATTCCCGTCGACATGCACCACGAGGAAGGCAAGTCCGCAGCCGAAGTGATCATGACGGTGCTGCACGCCGGCGGCAAGTTCGATGACAACTCATACAAGGTGTCCGGCGGCCTGCACGGTGTCGGCGTTTCGGTCGTCAACGCGTTGTCCGAGCGCCTCGACCTTGTCATTCATCGCCAGGGCAAGCGCTGGACGCAGACCTACAGCATGGGTGTGCCGGAATCACCGCTGGAGGCCACCTCCGACAGCGAACAGACCGGGACCGAAATCCGGTTCCTGCCGAGCCGCCAGATTTTCACCGACGTCGAGTTTCACTACGACATCCTGGCGCGCCGGCTGCGCGAGCTGAGCTTCCTGAACTCCGGCGTCGCGATCGAACTGATCGACGAGCGCACCGACAAGCGCGATCTGTTCGAATACGAGGGTGGTATCCGATCGTTTGTCGAGCACCTGGGCGCGAAGAAGTCCCCGCTACACCCCAACGCGCTTCACTTCGAGGCCGACAGTAACAACATCACCGTCGAAGCGGCGTTGCAGTGGACCGACGCCTACCAGGAAAGCGTTTACTGCTTTACCAACACCATTCCCCAGCGCGATGGCGGCACGCACCTGGCCGGGTTTCGGGCTGCGCTGACCCGCACGCTCAACGGGTATATCGAGGAAAGCGGTCTGGCCAAGAAGGCCAAGGTCCAGGTGACCGGCGACGATTGCCGCGAAGGGCTGATTGCCGTGCTGTCGGTCAAGGTGCCGGACCCGAAGTTTTCGTCGCAGACCAAGGACAAGCTGGTTTCGAGCGAAGTCAAGGCCGCGGTCGAAGCGACGCTGGCCGAACAACTGCGCGATTTTCTCCTTGAAAATCCACAGGATGCGCGCACGATAGCCTCCAAGGCCATCGAGGCGGCGCGCGCCCGCGAGGCCGCACGCAAGGCCCGTGACATGACGCGCCGAAAAGGCGTGCTCGACGTCGCCGGACTGCCGGGCAAGCTTGCCGATTGCCAGGAAAAGGACCCCGCCCTTTCGGAACTGTTCATCGTGGAGGGTGACTCTGCAGGCGGTTCGGCCAAGCAGGGACGGAATCGAAAATTCCAGGCAATCCTTCCGCTCAAGGGCAAGATCCTGAACGTGGAGAAGGCGCGCTTCGACAAGATGCTCGGTTCGGCCGAGGTCGGCACCCTGATCACCGCGCTGGGCACCAGCATCGGCAAGGATGAGTTCAACATCGACAAGCTGCGCTACCACCGCATCATCATCATGACCGATGCCGACGTGGACGGTTCGCATATCCGCACCCTGTTGCTGACGTTCTTCTACCGCCAGATGCCGGAATTGATCGCGCGAGGTTATGTCTACATCGCCCAGCCGCCGCTGTACAAGATCAAGCAGGGCAAGCAGGAGTGGTACCTGAAAGACGAAAACGAACTGGTGCGCTACCTGATCGACCGCGCGCTGGACGGCGCGCGATTGCTGCCGGGCAACGAGCAGCCGCCGGTACACGGCGATGCGCTCAATACGCTGCTGACCGATTTCCACACCGCCAGCCTGGCCGCCGCCCGGCTGGAGCGTCGACACGACGCCACGGTAATCAATCAACTTGTTGATTTCAAACCGTTTCTACTCGATTCCGACTTCGACCGAGACGCCTGGATGGCGCGCTTCAAGGCGCGGCTGGAAGGCGCATCGCCGGCCGGCGTGCGCTGGAGCCTCACCGGTCTGGAAAACGGCGGCGTCGTCGTCAGCCGGGTCAGCCAGGGGATCAGCCAGGATACGGTGCTGGATGCCGCTTTCTTCCAGGGCAGCGACTACCGGGCGATGGCCCGAATCGGCGCCTCGGTGCACGATCTCATCGGCGAGGATGCGCGCATCGAGCGCGGCAACCAGCAGCATCCGGTGCGTCGTTTCTCCGACGTCTACGGCTGGCTGATGGAAGAAAGCAAGAAGGGTCGCAGCATCCAGCGGTTCAAGGGTCTCGGCGAAATGAACCCCGACCAGCTTTGGGAAACCACGGTGAACCCGGAGACGCGACGGTTGTTGCGGGTCACCATCGAGGATGCCGTGGCGGCCGACGCGATTTTCGCTACGCTGATGGGCAACGAGGTGGAACCGCGTCGCGATTTCATCGAGACCAACGCGCTCAACGTCGCCAATCTGGATATCTGAATCCGGGCCGAGTTCTGCCCCGTCCTGCGCGGCTGCCGATTACCTGGCGTCGCGGTATTCCTTCAGTGACGACTCTAGCGCCGTCCGGAACTGCGGCTGGCCGTCTATCCGCTCGACCGATCCGATCACGCCTTCCAGTGCGTCGGCGATCTTGCCGGGCTTGCAGATTGCGCGCATCTGCTCGAGATTGCAGTCGTAGCGATTGGCCACGTCGGCCATGTTGCGCTGGTATTGGCGCTTGCGGCCGAACAGGCCCAGGTCCAGGTAGATGATGGCGTCCAGCGCGCCGCCGGCGCGCCGGATCTCGGCTTCGAAATCGGCTTGCCGCATGAACGCCCGGTCGACCCGGTTGCGGGTCGGCGCCCAGCGATCGGGGCGCGCGGCAAGCAGCACCAGCGGCCGTTCGACCTGCTTGAGCTCGGACACCAGCGGCAGCCACCGGGCCCGGGCCGGTTCGTCGGCGCTGCCCAGCAGTTCGGCTTCGATCAGCAGCGGCGGCTTCATGCCCGTCCCAGCTTCGCCACGTCGGCGATTCGCAGAAACAATGCCCGCAGTCGATGCAACAGCGCGAGCCGATTGTTCTTCAGTGTTTCATCGTCAACCATCACCATGACGTCGTCGAAGAACCGGTCCAGCGCCGGCCGCAACCCGGCCAGGCGCTTGAGCACGGCCGGATAATCCCGCTCGGCAAGAAGTTCGTCTATGCTTCCCTCGACTTCGACAATTTCTTCGAAAAGACGTCTTTCTGCATCGATCTCCAGCGATTCTGAAGCTATCTCCGAAATATTATTGTCGCCCGCCTGCTCCAGCAGGTTGGCCGCGCGCTTGTTGGCTGCCACCAGGCTGGCCACTTCGGGGTCGTCGGCGAACGCCTGCACCGCTTGCGCGCGATCGACAAAGTCGGCCACCGGGCTGTCGGCGCCGGCCGTGACCGCGTGCAGCGTGTTGGTCTCGATGCCGCGCTCGGCAAGGTGCGATCTCAGCCGATCCTCGAGGAACCGCCGGATCTCGATCCGGTCCTGCTCGGATACCGGTATCTGGGCCTTGAGCGCATCGGCTGCCTTGCCGATCAGTTCTTCGAGGGAAAGCCCGCAGCGCGATTGCTCCAGGATTCTCACCACCGCGAGTGCCGCGCGGCGCAGCGCAAATGGATCCTTGCCGCCCTTGGGTTTCTTGCCGGCCGCGAATACGCCGACCAGGGAATCCATTCGATCGGCCACCGCAAGCGCGCGGCCGGCCCGGTCCTCGGGCAACGCGTCGCCGGCGTGGCGCGGCAGGTAATGCGACGCTATCGCGTCCGCGACCGCTGCCGGCACGCCGTCGGCCTGTGCGTAGTAGCGTCCCATGGTGCCCTGCAATTCGGGAAATTCCCCGACCATTTCGGTCAGCAGATCGCACTTGCACAACAATGCGGCGCGCGCACAGTCAGCCGGGTCGGCATTGAATGCCGGCGCAAGCTCGGCGGCGAGGTTCTGCAGCCGGCCCGACTTGTCGGCCAGCGATCCGAGCCGCTCCTGGAACAGCATTTCACCCAGGCGCTCCATTCGGTCCGCCAGCGGGCGCTGCCGATCCTGCTCGTAGAAGAACCGCGCGTCGGCGAGGCGCGGCCGGATCACGCGCTCGAAGCCGTGAATCATCAGCACGGGTTGTTCGCTCTCGAGGTTGGCCACGGTAATGAATCGGGCCGCCAGCCTGCCTTCGCTGGTGAACAGCGGGAACGACTTCTGGTGCTCGCGCATCGAGCTGATCAGCGCCTCGGCCGGCACATCCAGGAATGCCTCGTCAAACGACCCGACCACCGCCACCGGCCACTCGACCAATCCCGCGACTTCGTCCAGAAGCGCGGCCTCGGCCTGGGTGCGAAGGCCCGCCGAATCGGCGCAGGTCCTGACCTGTTCGGCAATCAGATCCCGACGCTCGGCATGATCGGCCACCACGTATGCCCGTCGGAGCACGTCCTCGTAGTCGCCCGCCTGCTCGATGGCGTGTGCGCCGGGGGCGTGGATTCTGTGGCCCCGCGTATCGCGCCCGGCCTCGAGGCCGAAAAGCGTGACGGGCAAGACGTCCGACCCGTGCAGCGCGACCAGCCAGCGCACCGGCCGCAGGAACCGGTCGCTTCCCTCGCCGCAACGATCGGACCACCGCATGCTCCGGGCGCCGGCCATCTCGCGCACGACCTTGTCGAGCATGTCCGGCAACAGTTCTGCGAGCGATTTTCCGGGCTCCTCGATTTCCGCGTACAGCCAGCGGCCCTGTTCGTTTTCCAGCCGATCGAGCTGATCCACCGCGAGCCCGACGCTGCGGGCAAAGCCCTCGGCAGCCCGCGTCGGGTTGCCTTCGGCGTCGAACGCTGCCGTCTCCGCCGGCCCCTTTCGTTCAAGTTTGCGATCGGGCTGTCGGCCAGCGACGCCTTCGGCCAGGATTGCCAGCCGCCTCGGCGTGGCCAGCCAGCGCAGCGTGCTGTCGTCGGCGATCAGGCCGGCGCCGGCGAGCTGCTTGTGCATGCCTGTCGAAAGCATTTCGGCCTGGCGCACCAGAAGCTTGGCCGGCAACTCCTCGCAACCGAGTTCTACAAGAAGCGTCTCGCTCATGCCGCAACCCCGCTGCTGCCGCCGACAGGAAACCCGAGCGACTCGCGCCTGGCGTAATAGGCCTGCGCAACCATTCGAGACAAATCGCGAATGCGCAGGATGTAACGCTGCCGCTCGGTGACCGAAATCGCCTGGCGCGCGTCGAGCAGGTTGAACGTGTGCGACGCCTTGAGCACCTGGTCGTAGGCCGGCAGCGGCAGGTCGTCCTCGACCAGGCTGCGCGCAGCCTTTTCGGCGTTGTCGAAGGCGTCGAACAGCGCGCGAATATCGGCCTTCTCGAAGTTGTAGGTCGACTGCTCCACCTCGTTCTGGTGGAAGACGTCGCCGTAGGTCACGATGCCGTTCGGCCCCTCGGTCCAGACCAGGTCGTAGACGCTTTCCACGCCCTGGATGTACATCGCCAGGCGCTCGAGGCCATAGGTGATCTCGCCCATCACCGGTCGGCACTCGAGCCCGCCGGCCTGCTGAAAATAGGTGAATTGGGTGACTTCCATGCCGTTGAGCCAGACCTCCCAGCCCAGGCCCCAGGCGCCGAGAGTCGGCGATTCCCAGTTGTCCTCGACGAAGCGGATATCGTGAATCTTGGGATCGATACCGACCGCCTCCAGCGATCCAAGGTACAACTCCTGAAAATCCTGCGGCGACGGTTTCATCACGACCTGGTACTGGTAATAGTGCTGCAGACGGTTCGGGTTCTCGCCGTAGCGCCCGTCGGTAGGTCTGCGGCAGGGCTGCAGGTAGGCGGCGCTCCACGGCTCCGGCCCGATGGAGCGCAGAAAAGTCGCCGGGTGGAAGGTGCCGGCGCCCACTTCGAGATCCAGCGGCGCGGTCAGCACGCAGCCCCGGCCTGACCAGTAATCGTCCAGCGTGCGAATGAAATCCTGAAAATTCACGGGTTTGAGCTCGAAAAAGTGCGAATCCGCAAGTATACCCCTCGCTACCGGCCCAGGTCAGAAGGCCCTGGCCTCCCGGGCGGCCGTCGGGGGTTGGATTAGTAAATCAAAATGTAATAATATTGAGTCGAATTAGCGCTGACCAGCGTCGGCCCGGGAGCAGGGCCCCTCAAACGGGCCCGCGGCGTCGAAATACACCGAAACGTTTGACCGCGTTTCCCTGTAAACGGGCTCTATTGAGATGACGGCATCATCCGAAGCGATCGACCTGCGAGTGCTGCACGCCCTGCTTGACCGCTCGACGGTTTCGGCCTGGGTAATCGACGAGACCGAGACCATTCTGTTCGTCAACGATGCTGCCCGCGAGCTGACCGGTTACGCGCCGGCCGAACTCATCGGAAGGCCGGTCAGCCTGCTGATGCCCCAGCCCCTCTCGGATTCTCACGCCGGCTACATCCGTAATTACCTGACCCTCGGCGAACCGCCCTCCGATATCCTCGGCCAGGTTCGAGAGTTCGAGATCCTGCACCGTGACGGCACCATGGTCCCAATCGAACTCAAGGCGTTTGCCCTGCCCGAAACCATTGACGGCAAACGGTTGTTCAGTGCCTTCATCAGCGACAACACGGCCCACAAGCGGGTGGAGGCCGAGATGACACGGATGGCACGGGAGGACTATCTCACCGGCTGCATGAACCGTCTGGGTTTCATGGAGCGTGCCCGGCAGGAGCTGTCGCGGGCCGGGCGCAGCGGCCGGGCGCTCTCGCTGATCGTCATGGATATCGATCGTTTCAAGCGCATCAACGATACCTACGGCCACCAGGGCGGCGACAAGGTCCTGGCCGACCTGCTCCCGGCACTGGTCGACTCGCTGCGCGCCCACGACGTTTTCGCTCGCGTCGGCGGCGAAGAATTCTTCATCCTGCTTCCGGAAACCGACATCGTGGAGGCCGCGGCCGTGGCCGAACGCCTGCGCAAGTCGCTGGAAGCCCACGCCTTTGTCTGCAACCGGCACAGCGTGTCGGTCACCGCGAGCCTGGGCTGTGCAAGCCTGCGCGCCGATGACGATCTCGATCGGCTGATACAGCGCGCCGACCGCCGGATGTACCTGGCCAAGAATGCCGGACGCAACCGGGTCGTCTCGGTCGACGTGACGTCGGCGAGACAGGAATCCGGCGAGCGCAACGGGTCATCGCATGCCCGATCCGGTACCTGAGAACGACGACGAGCCGTACCGCCGGCCCGCCCTGCCCGGCCCCGCAACGCGGCCTATTTTCTGAGCGTGTTCATGTCGATGACGAAGCGATAGCGTACGTCGGATTTCTGCATCCGCGCGTAGGCGTCGTTGATGTTGTGGATATCGAGCATCTCGATATCGCAGACGATGTCGTGTTCGGCGCAGAAATCGAGCATGGCCTGGGTCTCGGGCAACCCGCCGATCAGCGATCCGGCCACGCTCTTGCGACGAAACACCACTGCGCCGGCATCCAGCGGCGGGTCGATCGGCTCCAGCAGCCCGACCAGGATCAGGGTGCCGCTGTGCTTGAGTGCGTTGACGTACGGATTGAGGTCGTGCTGAACCGGCACAGTGTCGAGAATGTAGTCGAACGTGTTGGCAACGGCTTCCATCTGGTCGTCATCGGTCGAGATAACGACTTTGTGCGCGCCCTGCTTCAGCGCCTCTTCACGCTTGCTCTCCGAGCGCGTGAACAGCGTGACCTCGGCGCCCATGGCGCGCGCGAACTTGACGCCCATGTGGCCCAGACCGCCCATGCCGACGACTGCCACCTTGTCGCCCTCGGCCACGCCGAAGTGCTTGAGCGGCGAGTAGGTGGTGATGCCGGCGCACAGCAGCGGCGCCGACGCGGCCGCATCCAGCTTTTCAGGCATTCTCAGCACGAACCGTTCGCTGACCACGATTGCTTCGGAATAGCCGCCGAAGGTTATCGACCCGTCATGCCGGTCTTCGCCGTTGTAGGTCCCGGTGAATCCGGCTTCGCAGTATTGCTCCAACCCCTCGTCGCAGGCGGGGCACTCGCGGCATGAATCCACAAGGCAGCCCACGCCCACCCGGTCACCGGGCTTGAACTTCTCGACCGCATCGCCCACCGCGGTGACGGTGCCGACGATTTCGTGGCCCGGGACGACCGGATACACGGTCCAGCCCCAGTCATTGTTCACGAAGTGGAGATCGGAATGGCAGATGCCGCAGTAGTCGATACGGATCGCGACGTCGTCGGGTCGCGGATCGCGACGCTCGATGGAAAACGGCGCCACGCCGGAAGTTTCCGACTGCGCACCGTAGGCCTTGATGGTTTCCATGCAGGTATTCCTGTTCCCGGGTCAGGCAATCATTATGCAGGTGCGCGGCCAGGGGTTTTGTGTTCTCATTGATATATTCAACCCGGCCCGAACGCGATGCCCAGACCCGAACTCATCATCGTCAAGACCGGCTGTGCGGTCGCCGAAGCGCGCGGCGATGGGCGCGATTTCGAACACTGGTTCGTCGAAGGACTCGGCCCCGACCGCTTCGATTACCGGACCGTTCGGGTCGACCAGGGTGAAGTCCTTCCGCCGCTGCCGTCGCTTGATCATCCGCCGGCGGTGCTGGTGACCGGCTCGCCGGCCATGGTCAGCCACCGCATGGACTGGTCGGAGCAGACCGCCGCCTGGCTTGCCGGCGCGCACGCCGCCGGGGTGCCGATGCTGGGCGTCTGTTACGGCCACCAGCTACTGGCCCACGCGCTGGGCGGGCGGGTAGGGCCGAATCCGAACGGTCGCCGAATGGGTCGCGTGGTGGTGGAATTCGCCGATGCCGACGATCCGTTGACCGGCCCGTTCGCACCCACGGCGGCGTTCAACGTCAGCCACGTGGAAGTCGTGCTGGCACCGCCCGCGGAGGCACGCGTGATCGGTACCGCCGGCCATGACCCCTACCATGCGCTCTACTTCGGCCACCTGACCTGGGGCGTTCAATTCCACCCCGAGTTCGACCGTGCCATCATGCAGGCGTATATCGAGGCCCGCGCGGAGCCGCTGGAAGCCGAAGGCCAGGATCCGGCGAAGCTGGTCGCCGCGCTGGACCGGAACCCGAACGGCCGGCCTTTCCTGGCGCGGTTCGGCGAGCTGGCACTGGCCGCGGCCGACGGCACGCATCGGCAATGAAACCGTACCTCGTCGCGCTGCTTGCGTGGCTGCCGGCCGTCGCTGCCGGCGAGGTCGTGCGTATTCACGACCTGGCGACGGCCGACCTGGCCGCGCTTCGCGAGCGCCACGATTTCTGGGGTGTCGACTGGCGCTCCGGCTACGCCGTGTTCGAGCTGGATCCCGCCCAGCGAGACAAGCTGGAGCAGGCCGGTTTTCGAATCACCACCGACCTGCGCCGCAGCCGTGAGCTGGCGGCCTGGCGCCGCGCAACCGAACAAGCGGATCGGCAGCGCGGCGCCGATACCATCGCCGGATTTCCCTGCTACCGGACGGTCGACGCGACGCACACGACGCTTGCCGGCCTGGCCGCCGCATATCCCGATCGCGCGACGCTGAGCGGAATCGGCGATACCTGGCAGGCCGATGCGGGCGCGGCCGCCGGCGACTCGATCAGGGTACTGGTGCTGAAGCACGCGGCCTCGCCGCACCCGAAGGCGCCGCTGGTGATCGCCGCGGCGCAGCATGCGCGCGAACTGGCCACGGCCGAAATTGCAACGCGCTTCGCCGAACTGCTGCTGGCCAATGCCGGCACCGATCCGGACATCGGGTGGCTGCTCGATCACCGCGAGATCCATATCATTGCCCAGGCCAATCCAGACGGGCGCCGGCAGGTCGAGCTCGGTGCCCAGATGTGGCGCAAGAACCATAACGAGACCGCTTGCGCCGCCGGAAACCTGAGCAGCACCTGGCCGGGCATCGATCTCAATCGCAACAGCAGCTTTCTGTGGGGGAGCTTTTCCTCGCCGAATGCCTGCAACCAGACCTACAGGGGCCCGGTCCCGGCTTCGGAACCCGAAACCCTGGCGATCGAGAATTATCTCGCGTCGGTCTTCGACGATCAGCGCCCGGCCAGCGACCTGGACAGCCCGGCGCCGGCCGAAGCCCGGGGGATATTCATCTCGCTGCATTCGTTTGCCGAGATGGTGCTGTTTCCGTGGGAGGGGCTGGGTGGTCAGAACGAAAACAACGCACCGAACCACGATGCACTGGCAATCCTGGGTCGGCGTTTCGGTTTCCTCAACGATTACGCGGTCGGCCGCTGGGATTTGCTGGGTCCGGCCGGCGGAACCGCAGTCGATTTCGCCT
>Ga0102938_10002806_pt1 | contig 13127 bp, 11 predicted proteins | sample SalPonR2_B_D2_MG_FD_84516 | JGI IMG/M metagenome (GOLD analysis project Ga0102938, IMG submission 84516) | Salt pond soil microbial communities from South San Francisco under conditions of wetland restoration - Salt Pond MetaG R2_B_D2_MG | ecosystem: Environmental > Aquatic > Marine >... | reverse complement strand
GGGTGGTGATGGTGAGTTACTTGCCCGTCCCTGGCAGTATTGGTGAGATGAAGACCAAGCCCACCCAGACCGCTGTCCGAATGCTTAACAGCGCCGGAGTGTTTGCCGATATGATTATTGCGCGGAGTCCGGCGGCGGTAGATGAAAAGCGTAAGCAGAAGATAGCGACGTTTTGTAACGTAAAACCCGAGGATGTGATTGCTGCTCCTGATGTGCCGAGTATTTATGATATTCCGCTTATGTTTGAGCGCGACCACTTGTCGACTCGTCTCTGCAACACCCTCGGACTCAAGCCAAAGCGACCGACGGACCTTACTGCCTGGAAGCGGTTCGTGAAGAAAAGCCAGAACGGTAAAGATAGTGTGAAGATTGCGGTGGTCGGTAAGTACTTTAGCTCGGGCGACTTCGTGTTATCAGATGTGTATATTTCAGTGCTTGAAGCGATAAAATATTCAGCCTATAAGCTCGATCTAACACCAGAAATTACCTACCTGAGTGCTCAGCACTTTGCCGACAAGAAACGGTTACGTGAGTTGCGTAAGTACGATGGTATTCTGGTGCCAGGTGGGTTTGGTACCACCGGTATTGCGGGCAAGCTTAATGTTATAGAGTATGCGCGCAAGCAGGGTATTCCATACTTTGGCATCTGCTATGGTATGCAGCTCGCCGTCTTGGAGATTGCCCAAAATGTGCTCAAGCTCAAACACGCCAGTACCGAAGAGATAAACCCTAAAGCCAAAGATCTTGTCATTGGGGTGATGGACGAACAGCGCGAGAAGATCGCGCAGGGAGACATGGGCGGCACCATGCGTCTCGGGCAGTACCCGGCTGCGCTTAAACCAAAAACGATTGCGCGCGAGGCGTATAAAGAGTCTTCGGTACAGGAGCGTCATCGGCATCGGTACGAGGTTAATAACGCATACGTACCACAACTCGAAGCCGCTGGAATAGTTTTTTCGGGCACCTCACCCGACGGCTCACTGATGGAAATTATGGAGCTGCCGCAGACCGATCATCCGTTCTTTGTAGGGGTGCAGTTTCATCCCGAGTTGCAGGCGCGGCCGCTCGACCCGCACCCACTCTTTACTGGCTTCGTGAAAGCGAGTTACGAGTCTAAATAACACTATCCACGCAACCTACTTCGTTGAGCTGCGAAAAATCCTCTGCACCGTACCCATTCAGTACGGCTTGAGTATTTTTTTGCTCGCCTCGTATCTCACATACATAATGTCATTTAGATTACTCCCTGATTATCCTGATACGTGAGTGGTATACTGTGAAAGTTAATATGAAAAGATGAGTATGTATCAAGGAAACTGGCAATGTAGTAGTTGTGGCGGCAGTATCACCGAGCTGCCGTTTGAGCCACGGAGTGAGAAGGGACTGACCTGTCGCGCCTGCTTTATGAAGCAAAAAGATGGCACGCCATCGCCAGCAGCAGCGCCAGAAGTAACCACAGCGTCAGCTGCCGACGATCGTGATGACGCCCCACCCTTTGACCCAGAGGCTGCTCCGGGAGATGCGGCAGCGCCGACTCCACCCGAGTTTACAACCGCAGCTGCACCAACCGAGAAGCAGTCATTTACCGGCGAATGGCCATGTTCGGTGTGTGGCGGTACCATTACGAGCCTTCCGTTTGAGCCCCGCAGTACAGCCAACCTTAAGTGCATCGACTGCTTCAAACAAACAAAAAGCTAGCAGGGTACAGACACAGCCTGTACGCTGTGAAAGCATCCAACCACAGACGCGTAGTACACAATGAGACTGTCAGTAATGTAATACTTCCTATGAAAGGATTTTCACACAACCTACAAGAAGCAACCCACTCTAACGATTCCTTCCGAAAAGTGCTCTATACCGGAGCACACACACAGCTCGTTCTGATGACCTTACAGCCAGGAGAAGACATTGGGCTCGAGGCGCACGAGGGGCACGACCAGTTTTTCCGTTTTGAACACGGGACGGGTGAAGCCGTCGTGGGCGAAGAGACCTATCAAGTAGCGGCTGGTTCAGCTATTATTGTCCCGTCTGGTGCAGTTCACAATGTTACTAACACGAGCGAAACCGAACCACTAAAGCTGTATACGCTGTACGCACCACCTGAGCACCAGGATGGTACCGAACATGCTACCAAAGCTGACGCAGAGGCCGATGATGAGCACTTTGACGGCACTACGACAGAATAGCTGGACACTAGAGTGGGAAAGTAAAATATGCTAAGGTATGGGCGCGCGCATGTGCGCCCAGTACTGTATATTTTGGCGGATCGTCTAATGGTAAGCAAAGCTTGCTTGGACTGCGTTCGGAACATAACCACGAGCAAGCTCTCGCTTAGTTCCTCACTTGTCCAAGTAGGACACTTGGTTTTGGTCCAAGCGATCGGGGCTGAAACAGTCTGGGAGACTGTTTCAGAAGGTTGACTAGTATTCTTGAGCGAAAGCGAATAGAATACTGACAACCTGTACTGATCCGGTACGGATCGAGTCCTGGGGCGAGACGTCGGGTACAATTGAATAATTTGGCGGATCGTCTAATGGTAGGACACTTGGTTTTGGTCCAAGCGATCGGGGTTCGAGTCCCTGTCCGCCAGCTCTTAGCATAAATAGCCCGATGAGGGCTATTTTGCGTTAGAGCTGGCAGGACAGTAACAGTCCGGGGGACTGTTACGCTAGGACTCGAAGCCGTTGCCTACGATTATGACGCAGGAAAAATCGTGACAACGGGTACTGCGCCTGTAAGGCGAGAGTTCCTAGTCCGCCAGCTAATAAAAAAGACCATCAATCAAGATGGCCATAAAAAGAGGTGGGTACTCGAGCGGAGGACGTTAACCGTTATAGTTACGGCCGTCGGCTATCGCAGATAGATTCAACGACCCTCTCGGATCAGCTATCAGGATGCGGACGCTGGTGTCTACACGATCTTGCACTGTATTCTCGCAAGCCTACTGTTCTCACGATACTAGCTGGAGCAAGATTGCCCGAGCACCCATCCGGATGTTACATCATTGTGATTAATAAATAAAGCTCCAACATCGCCTCAGACAGCCAATTATCATGGTCGGTACAGGATATAACACGGCAGTGCAGTAGAAATCGTGGTATCGTAGTACAGTAACCAAACGATACAGACAACGTATGCAAAAACTTATCTTAGGAGTCGCCGTTTTGCTCATTATAATTCTCGGTGTGTGGTGGCTGAGCAATGGTGGCGAAAATACCGGTGATGACGACGCGGGCGCTTCAGCGACCACACCAACCACCGACCCGCTTGATGCAGTACTGGCATTTTATACTCCCTGGCTCGACGCAGTTCTCAGTACCACTACCGACCCGTACCAAGCAAACCTCAACACTAATGATGGTTTAAGTACTGCGGTACAGCTATACCTCGCCGATAGTCAGGGCGGGGAACTAGACCCGGTACTCTGCCAAACAGAGGTCCCGGAGGAAGTACGCGGTCGTGAGCTATTTCGCACTGACGACGAGGCTGAGGTGCAAATCCTCAGTCGTGGTTTGCCCGAGCGCTCACCAACCTTTGCGTTAGTTCGTCTCGTTGCCGTCGACGGTGAGTGGCAGATTAATGAGATTGCCTGTCGTAGTGGCGAGAGTGGTCCTGAGCGCGAGTTTACCTTTGAGCGCGAAGGGTATCTTCTTAAGAGTGTCCCCGAACCCTTAAACGATGACTATTGGCATTTGGTGTATACCGAAAATAATATTCCTGGACAAACGGTACCACTCTTTTTTGATGCCGAAAGCCAATGTCAGGTAGATGAAGGCGCTTTTTTCACCTGTGATGAGACACAACTGCAAGAAGCCACGTACGCTTCGGTACAGGGAAATATGACCGAAGCTGGTGTAGATGTACGCTCAATGTCGTACTAACACAAGTGGTCATTTCACATCGTATTGGAGAGGGATGAGTTATCACCGGGTTGGGGTCGCCAACTCAGGCTGAGTTTCTTATTATGAAGGTATGGAAACGGGTAACCTCCAAACTACGTTACACCGATTCACGCTCACGCGACAGCGCTTTGAGAGTCGACTACGATTTTTTGCGCGCTGTATGGTCGATATAGAGTCTGACTTCCACAAACAGTACGGACCGTTCTACCCCGACTGGGAAGCGACTCACGAAGCCTGCGAACAGTACCAACAGGCGACCGAAGATTACCTGCGTTCTCGAGATTTGATTACAATTGAATTCAAACTACTGCTCAGTGCACTTGATGAAGCTGAGACAGCCTACGCAGCTCGTAAAGCACGTAAACGGTTTACCGAGTTGATGGAGCTCTGTAATCAAAACGATGCGGTGACGCTCGGCGAGATTGATGATGATATTAGCAATATTCGGATGGTGTACACCATGATTGCTGAAGCCGAGCTTGAACGCGAAGACTAGCAACCAGCTACCGTAGGTACCGATTGATATTTTGTCGGTGCTCGGCGTAGGTTGGAGCACAGTAAAAGGCACCCCCAGCGGCATGTATATAAAAGAGGCAATCGGTCGCAATCGGATTAAGAGCAGCTAAAATAGCTTCCACCGACGGGTTGGCAATCGGGTGCGGGGGGAGTCCATCGTTTTGATACGTATTAAAAGGAGAATCAATCCATTTGTCTTGTGAGCGGGGAACTGGCCACCACGTGCCACCGACACCGGTGGCACGAGCGTACTGTAGTGTTGCGTCAAGCTGTAGGGGCATGTCTACGAACAGTCGATTCCAAATCACGCCCGATATCTCGCGCATGTCGGTAAAATCGTACGCTTCGCGCTCCAACAAGGAGGCGATAACCAGCGCTTCATCGAGAGGAATGACCGCATCGACATCGGCCGGGTAGCGCCGCACGACTTCGCGGTTAAAGCTGTCGATAAGTAGCTGGGCCACAGTGCTCGGGTCGGCGTCTTTGTGGACTACGTACTTACCCGGCAAAAAAGAGCCTTCAGGCACCTGTGGGTAGGCAGCCTGTACCTGGGTAATAAAGCTTGTTCGCTCGGTGGTGGTCCAATTAAGGATGCCACCAAAATTACGCGCGACCTCCTCGTGACGTTCACCAGCAAAGATAACTAATACCCGGCTACTACTCAGGGCAAGGTTTTGTAGCCAGGCTGATTGCGTGAGGTGAGCAAAAATGCGATCGAACCAGTCGTTGGCGGTTGGCTGGCGCGGGCTCTGAGCAATGTAGGTCGAGCGAAAGGTATCCACGTCGGGTTGTTCACGGATTTCTTTTCGGACAGGATCTACCCCAACCGGGAAGGGTGGTTCGACGGGGTCGGTTACGGTTTCAACCGCGAATTCAATGTGGTTAATAAGGGAGAGCACTAATGTAGCAGCACCGATACTGAATACTAGCAACACCACGAAAAAACTGCGGACCACCCAGCGCCAGGGTCGAGAGAGATTCATAAGCGGCTGTCTCCACATAGTGGGTATAGTATAGCAGTAACAGCGAGGGTGAAATTGTCTGGTATACTATACGCACCTATGCAATGGTTTGATTTCGCCATCTTGTACGCAATTTCGTTACCCACGTTTTTGGTTGTCGATCTGCTGTGGATTGGTATTTTTGCTAACAGCTTCTACCAGCAGCAAATTGGTCACCTTCGGGGTGACATTAACTGGTACGCAGCGATTGCGTTTTACCTTATCTTTTTGATTGGGCTCACCTACTTTGCGATTTACCCTGCCGCCCAAGCTGGTTCGGTCCAAACAGCACTCTTGCTCGGGGGTCTATTTGGGTTCTTTATTTACGCCGGTTATGACCTCACCAATATGGCAACGTTACGAGACTGGCCGCTCGCCATGACGTTAGTCGACATGGTCTGGGGGACAGTGCTCGGCGCTAGCGTAAGCGCATTGACGGTCATGGCCTACCTCCAGTGGTTTTAAGCTATGGCGCGCGACTCATTAATTACGTTCGTTATTTTGGTATCGCTCAGCCTGGTGGGTTTGTGGTATGTCTACGCCAACTACTACGAAGAAATTTATGATTTCTTAGGTGTTCGTATTCAGTACACTATGTCGGTATCGGAAGCGTTTATCTCGGTCACGATTTCTGATGAACCACACGAGTGGCGGCAAGGTCTGTCGGGCACACGTAATCTCGATGACCAAACGGGTATGCTTTTCGTCTTCGATAGCGAAGATCGGTATGGTATGTGGATGAAAGATATGAATTACCCACTCGATATACTCTGGATCGACAATGACTTTACCGTGGTACACGTAGAAGAGAATGTTAGTCCCGAATCCTATCCGAAAGTGTTTTCCTCACCAGTCCCCGCGCGATTTGTTCTAGAAGTACCAGCCTACACAATTGAGTCATTCAAGCTACAAGTAGGTGATGATGCGTTCATCCCGGTTGAAGTACTTCCGGAGGATTTACAGACAATATAATTATGGTATAGTATAGGCGCATCTGGTGGTCGCCCAGCCTTAGATTAATAGTGCAATTCGTAACCCGTACAGTTCGTTTTGTCATATTAATCTAGGGCTGGGAGGAAAGTCCGAACACACACGAACCCAATGTATTGGTTTCGTAGCATGGTAGCGGGTAACCCCCGTCCTCCGTAAGGAGCGAGGTGCGAGCAGAGACGTCCAGCGCGAAAGCAACGGAGCTCCCCAGTGGAGTAGCTTGATGGGTAACCATTGAGGTGAAACGGCTAAATCCTTACCTGTGTGCAAGGCCGTGCCCAGCCCTAGATTAATAATGCGAACGGCAGTATCTACCGTACTCGTCATATTAATCTAGGGCTGGGAGAGCCGCTCGAGCTGTGCAGCAATGTAGAGCCTAGGTATATGACCATCCCGTGCAACGCACGGACAGAATTCGGCTTATCGATGCCCAAAACACCCATAGAGGTGTTTTTTGGTGTGTGGTATGCTTAAGGCACTTATCGTTTATCGCAATTAAATATGGGAATGTTCACACCGCAGACGTCAACTGAGACCGATCCAATTGCACGAAGCTTACAGCGTGCCGCAACCGTCGTCAGTATCTTTGCCGTTAGTCTTTTACCCCTTATATTTGTACCTATCCAAGGGGTGCCGGTATTTGATGGCAAGATCTACCTAGCTGCGCTAGGAGTGAGCATAGCGCTTGTTTTCAGTGCGCTCTTGGTGCTCCGGGTTGGTTCGCTCACGGTACCTACCATTGGGACGCTGGCGGCCGGTTGGGCAGTGGTACTCGTGAGTGCGCTCAGTGCCGCGCTTTCGAGCGATGTTAGCGATAGTCTGCTGACGCTTTCTGGCGGGGCATACACGACAGTCACGCTGATGGTGGCCATGCTTATGATGACGGTCGTCATGGTTTTAGCCCAGACGGCGCGTGCCGGAAAGTGGCTTCTGTCGGCCTTGATGGGCTCAGTCGGACTCCTCATGGTATGGCATACGCTCCGGCTCCTTACCGGTAGTGACCTCTCATTTGGACTCTTTCCGCAACAAACTTCGAGCGTCGCCGGTGGGTGGAATGATGTCGCTATTCTGGCTGCTGGCTTTGTGTTGGCAGCACTTCTCACAGTCGGACACGCTGGACTGAAAAATTGGTTACGTTGGCTACTGTTTGGCGGGGTACTACTTTCCCTCTTTATACTGGTAGTCATTAATAACTCGGTCTTGTGGTCGCTTTTAGGTATCGTCTCGCTCACTATTGTTGTGATGGCCATTAGTCGTCGGCAGGTGGAGACCACGCCCAGCTTATTGCAGCAGGGTGGTAGTGGCTGGCTACTCGCGCTGGCGGGCGCTGTCTTTTCGGCTACACTGATCGTACTGTTTGGGGGGAGCGTGCTCCAAAATGCTCTCAATACGGCTACCGATAGCGCCTTTGTTGAAGTCCGTCCCTCGATTGACGCGTCACTTGATATTGTTCGTGGTGTCTGGTCTGAAGATGCACTAACGGGTGTCGGTCCCGCAAAATACCAAGATGCGTGGCGTGTACATAAATCGGAGAGTATTAACACAACCATCTTCTGGAATACTAACTTCGGCACCGGTCATAACTTTATGTTGACGCAGGCAGTCGAAGTTGGTGTACTCGGGCTATTGGCCTGGTTTGCGTTTTTTGGCGCCTTTATTGTCTCGGGTGTACGGACGTTCCTGACGACGGCTACGCAATTTAAAGACACACACTACCAGCTTGCGCTGACTGCGTACGTGCTTGCTTTCTTCGTTTGGGTCTGTCTGTTTACGATGAATCCAGGAGTACCCGTCTTCTTAATAGCGGCGGCACTGACGGGGGCGTACCTAGGGTTGAGCCTTACTCTGCGGCCGCGTCGGGTGCTGGCGGTTTCAATCCTCAAGAACCAACGTCTAGGGTTTGTACTGGTGGCCTCATTAGTAGTGATATTAATTGGGGTACTGTGGTTTCTTCAACTGATGACCCAACAGGTTATTGCAGCGACGATTCAGAATCAAGCCCTACAAACTACCGAGGGCGAAATCTCTGATGTAACTGACCGGCTGGCTAATGCACTTACGTTGTCGCGAAACGACAACATTGCACGGACCAAGGCGCAAATTCATTTACGCCAAATGCAGTCACTTTTGCAGGTAGTAGAGCCTACCGCAGAACAACAAGATGCATTTCAGTTTGCGACCCGCGATGCCGCAGAAGCATCGCAAGTGGCCGTTGCTCTCGACCCAACTAATCCTGCCAACTGGTACGCTCGGGCACAAGTCTTTACGACCTTGGCACAGGCCCAGGTTGAAGGAGCAGCCGCCATAGCACGCGATGCCATTGAGCAAGCGGCTGCTCTTGACCCTAAAAATCCGCAGCCGTGGTACCTCGAAGCTGAGTTAGCGGTAGTAGAACAAGACGTCGACACCGCCCGCACTGCGGTTACCGAAGCTATTTCTCGTAAACCAGATTACACGCCGGCACTGTTTCTCTTAGCGCAGCTTGAAATTGCTGAGGGCAATGTAGAAGATGCGATTACCGTGACAGAGTCGATTATCTCGTTCGATCGCAACAACCCAGCTCGCTACTACCAACTCGGTGTGTTGTACCAGTCGATTGACGAAAACGAGCAAGCTATCGCTGCACTCTCCCGGGCTATAGGTATTGACGCTGATTACGCAAATGCACTTTACATCCGTGGTGTGCTGTACGCCGTCGAAGGGAATCAAGACGCCGCGGTGGCCGACCTAGCGCGGGTACTTGAACTCAATCCTGAGAGTGAACTGGTCGAAGCACAACTTGAGGCTATTCGCAGCGGTTCGATTGAGCGGTCGCAGGCCAGTAACGAAGCTGCGCTCGAAGAACTAGACGCAGCGGAGCCAGCGCAAGACGCAGATTCGCTGTCTGAAGCAGCTGCAGAGACGGACCTCATCACCACCACCACCAACGCACCTGAGACAGACGGCGTCGAAGAGGCGACTCCGGCCGCCGATGAAGCAGCTCCTGAAGACGCCGCAACTACTGAGTAGCTGACATGGTGCGTCGGGTTCTCGGGTTGGTATACAAAGAGGTCTCTGGCCTTCACCAAGCAGCCTACGTGCTCGCCTTGTTCGCCTTTGGCTCACAACTATTAGCTCTCATCCGCGACCGAATTCTCGCTGGCCAATTTGGTGCGGGCGCAACCCTCGACATCTACTACGCTGCCTTTCGGATTCCTGATTTACTGTTTGTCTTGTTTGCATCAATGCTTTCGGTATACGTACTGCTCCCGTACGTAGCCTCGTACGCCGAACGTGGTCTTCCGCAAGCAGCTCAGGCCTTGCTAGGGCAGCTGATGACCTTGTTCTTAGCAGGCTACGTGATGCTCGCTGGAGCGATAGCGCTGAGCGCACCATATTTACTTGCGTGGCTCTATCCCGGTATTACCGACCAAGCTTTGCTTGTCGCGGTGACACAGGTATTACTGCTTCAGCCAGTCTTACTGGGCCTGTCGAGTTTGTGTGGTGTGGTGACGCAGTACCACAGTCGGTTTGTACTCCACGCCATTAGCCCGCTCGTCTATAACGTCGGTATCATCTTTGGTATTCTCGTGCTGTATCCGCACCTGGGGTTGGTCGGTGTAGCAGCTGGTGTGGTACTGGGTGCACTCGGTCATGTTTTGGTGCAGTGGCCGCTCGTTCGAAACAGTCAGTTTCGATTCAGACCGCGTGTACAATTTGACTGGCCGGCGATTCGCTCGGTCGTGATGACCGCCGTACCACGGGCGTTCACGCTCTCGTTAAACCAACTCACGCTGCTCGTGCTCATCAGCTTAGGTACTGCCATGGCGGTCGGCTCGGTTGCGGTGTTCCAGTTTGCTTTCAACCTGCAGTCGGTACCGCTTGCAATTATTGGTGTCAGTTACTCAGTCGCTGCCTTTCCGACCCTGGCTAAACTCTATGCAGGTAATAGCCTGGCTAAATTTCAGCAACACATTATTACGGCGCTGCGGCACATTATTTTTTGGTCAGTGCCGGTTATTGCTTTGTGTGTGGTGTTACGCGCGCAATTAGTGCGGGTTATTTTGGGCTCGGGAGCGTTCGATTGGGAAGACACCCGCCTGACGGCTGCCGTGTTTGCCGTCCTTATTTTATCGCTCGTAGCACACGGTATTAACTTGCTCTTGGTGCGGGCGCTGTATGCTGGTGGCGATACCAAGACACCGCTCCTGGTGAGTATTTTTAGTACCGCAGCAACTGTAGCGTTTGCGTTTTGGCTGCACGGGCTCTATGTGGCCAACCAAGCGTTTCAAGCAACAGTTGCGAGTACTCTGCGGGTAAGTGACGTGGCGGGTACTGAAGTACTGGTTTTGGCCGTCGCCTACACGGCCGGCATCTGGTTGCAACTCATTCTCTTTGCGGTTGTGGCGCATCACCGATTTGTACTCGCGTGGCGTGAGCCATTACGGGTGAGCGCGCACGCTATTGTGGCGGCCATGGTCGGCGGCGGTGTCGCTTACGGGGCGCTCAACCTGCTGGTTGACGGATTAAACATAAATACCTTCATCGGGATTTTTCTCCAAGGCGTATTAGCGGGTGTGTTAGGTCTCATGGGGGTAGTTATAGCGTATGCGCTTATGGGTTCGGCAGAGCTGCGGGAGATGAGTCGCGCCCTATCGCAGCGCATTTTCAAGTCTGATGTCGTCGCGAGTCAGAAGCATGTACTTTAGCCAGTGAGTAGGGTAGAGTAATCGCACGAACCTATGGAGATTAGAAACTTTTCGATTATTGCCCATATCGACCATGGTAAATCGACCCTGGCTGACCGGATGCTCGAACTCACCAAGACGGTCGAAGCCCGTCTCATGAAAGCGCAGGTTCTCGACTCGATGGATTTAGAGCGCGAGCGAGGAATTACGATTAAAATGCAGCCCGCCCGAATGTTGTATGAGCATCAGGGGGAGCCGTACATACTTAACCTTATCGATACGCCCGGCCACATCGATTTTTCGTACGAAGTCTCGCGGGCGCTCAATGCCGTTGAAGGGGTTTTGTTGTTAGTCGATAGCACGCAAGGTATTCAGGCGCAGACCCTAACCACCTTGCAGATGGCTAAAGACCTCAATCTCACCATCATTCCGGTGGTAACAAAAATCGATATGCCGCACGCGCGACCCGATGAGATAGCGGCAGAAATTATGAAGCTCATCGACTGTGAGCGGGCAGATATTTTAGCCGCTTCCGGCAAAACCGGAGAGGGTGTGGCCGAACTTTTATCGGCAATTTGTGCTCGCATACCAGCTCCCCGGCCGAGCGAAGGGGGTGACTACCGGGGCCTGATATTTGACTTTGAGTACAGTAATCACCGAGGCGTGATCGTGTACCAACGAGTGTTTGACGGGGTGGTTAAAAAAGGCGACGTGTTACGATTTGCTAATAGTGAAAAAACCTTTACCGCGCTTGAGGTCGGTATTCTCACCCCAGCAGAAGTGCCTGTCACACAGTTAGAAGCTGGCGAGATTGGCTATATCGTGACGGGTATCAAAGAGCCTGGCGTTGCCAACGTAGGTGACACTGTACTGCCAGAGAAGTCGAGCGCGACACCACTCCCTGGCTATAAAGAAGCGCCTCCTGTGGTATGGGCGAGTGTATTTCCCGAGAGTCAAGATGACTTCACCATGCTTCGCCAAGCGCTCGACCGCTTACGTCTATCAGACTCCTCGTTGTCGTACGAAGAAGAGTCGTCGGGGGTTCTAGGACGAGGGTTTCGGTGTGGTTTTTTAGGTATGCTCCATATGGAGATTGTAACGGAGCGATTACGGCGCGAATTTAACTTAGAGATTGTCATCACGAGCCCGTCGATTTCTTACGAGGTCACCTGGGCGGACGGCAAAGTAGAGCATATTTACGCTGCGTCACGGTTCCCTGACCACGGTGATCCGGTCAGCATCCGGGAGCCATGGATACTCGGACAGATTATTTTGCCCGGTGAGTATATGGGTAATGTCATGACGTTGCTCTACGAACATGAGGGAACCGTCCTCGACACCGAGACCTTTAGTGACGGGCGGACAATTCTCGACGTAGAGATGCCACTACGCGAGTTAATGCGCGGGTTTTTCGATAAGCTCAAAAACGCCAGTAGTGGATATGCGAGTCTTTCCTATGAGATTGCTGAGATGCGTGCAGCGAATGTGACCCGGATGGATGTATTAGTGGCCGAGGAACTAGTACCCGCGTTTTCGCGCGTGGTCGGTATTGCGCGGGCTGAGACGGACGCCAAACTCATCACTGAACGTCTGTACAACAATTTGCCGCGACAACAGTTTGCCACTAAGATTCAGGCGCGGGTGATGGGTAAATTGACTGCCACTAAGAAATTATCTGCGATGCGTAAAGACGTAACCGCTAAACTCTACGGAGGTGATATAACGCGAAAACGAAAACTTTTAGAGAATCAAAAGAAAGGTAAAGAGAAAGCCCTGGCTCGAGGCACGGGGAATGTGCAAATCCCACCCGACGTCTTTATGAAAATGATTAAAAGTGAGTAAAGGAGCGCGAGCGACTATTACGAACTTTCTTCCCAATTCGCCCCTTTCCTAGGGCGAATTGCTGGAAGTGGTACACGTGACCGCCGGCTTTGTGTGCACTGTATATCTTTCTTCCCAATTCGCCCCTTTCCTAGGGCGAATTGCTGGAAGTGGTACACGTGACCGCCGGCTTTGTGTGCACTGTATATCTTTCTTCCCAATTCGCCCCT
>Ga0102938_10002805_pt1 | contig 13129 bp, 9 predicted proteins | sample SalPonR2_B_D2_MG_FD_84516 | JGI IMG/M metagenome (GOLD analysis project Ga0102938, IMG submission 84516) | Salt pond soil microbial communities from South San Francisco under conditions of wetland restoration - Salt Pond MetaG R2_B_D2_MG | ecosystem: Environmental > Aquatic > Marine > Intertidal... | reverse complement strand
GCATCAAGGAGCACCCGGTCAAAACTTTCCGGCGACAAAAAAGCCGCCGGGACGGTCATGTCCCAGGCGTGGGTGCTGATACTGCTGCAACCCAAACGGCGCGCCCCCTGTTCAATCAGCTCAACCCGCTGTGGCGACTTGTCCACTGCGACGATTTCGGCCTGATTGGCGGTCAGCGCGGCCAGATGGGTGGTTTTGCCACCGGGCGCGGCACAAGCATCGAGGATGCGCTGGCCCGGCCGGACATCAAGCAGATGCGCTATCAGCATACTGGCTTCATCCTGAACCTGATAAAGTCCTTCGTCATCCCCCGGCAGTCGCTGTTCTCCACGGCGTTCCAGTGCCACCCCTTCCGGGGCAAAAGGGCACGGGAGCGCCTCGTGACCGGCGGCGGCCAGGGTGGCGAGGAAGCTGTCGCGGTCGGTTTTGAGGGTGTTGACGCGGACGCTCTGGCGCGGCGGCTGGGCCAGGGCTTCGCCGAGGGCACGAGCCTGCTGGTTGGGTAGATTGCGCATCACCTCTTTGGCCAGCCAGGTCGGCAGACTGCAGACCCGCTCCAGATAGGGACGGATCTGCTGTGGCTCAGGCCAAGGGATGTCAGCACGGCCGCGATCAAGGGCGCGCAACACGCCATTGAGGATACCGGTGAGGTTGGCCAGCCCCAGCTTGCGCGCCAGCTCGACGGTGGCATCGACTGCGGCGTGGGCCGGTACCCGGTCCATCTCCAACAGCTGATAAGCACCGATGCGCAACAACCACTGAGCTTCACGTTCCAGGCGCGACAGAGGCTGATTACAAAAACAGCTGAGGGCAAAATCGATGCGCCCACGCAAGCGCAATACCCCGTATACCAGTTCGGTAACGAAGCGCCGGTCGCGCTGGTCAAGGGCGCAGCGGCGCAATTCACTATCGAGGGCCAGATCAGAATAGGCGCCGTCTCCCACACGCTGCAGCACAGTGTAGGCGCTATGACGGGCATCCTGTTGGAGAGGGCGTATCAAGGGGATGATAATCCTTCGGTATCAGCAACGGCAGGGGCAGAGGCAGGCAGCTCTAAACAGGTACCGACCGGCAACGGACAGCCACTGAGGAAATCACGCGCCGCCAAAAGTTTTTTGCCCGGCAGCTGCAATGCGCCGATCAGCAACGCGCCCTGACCACAGGCAATCCGGACACCGCCGCCATCAGCACTTAAGACCTCGCCCGGGGTACCACTGGCCATATCGTCCACGCAGGTAGCAGCAATTTTAAGCACCTGGTCACCCAGACAGCTATAGGCACCGGGCCAGGGATAAAGACCGCGCACCTGATTGTGAATCTCGCGGGCGCTGCGGTTCCAGTCGATCAGACCATCTTCCTTACTCATCATCGGTGCGTAGGTGCTGGCCGCATCATCCTGCTCTTGCGGGGTCAGTTGACCGGCACAAATCAGCTGCAGAGTTTCTTCCAGCGCTTCACGCCCGAGCAGGGCGAGGCGGTCGTGAACCTCGCCGGCGGTTTCATCAGGGCCGATGGGGGTACTGCGTTTGACCAGCATGGCGCCGGTATCCAATCCCACATCCATCAGCATGGTAGTCACCCCGGTCTCACTTTCACCATCGACAATGGCCTTGTTGATCGGCGCGGCGCCGCGATATTTGGGCAGTAATGAGGCATGAACATTGATGCACTGAAAGCGCGGAATCTCAAGCACCGATTTAGGTAAAATCTGACCATAAGCGACGACGACAATCAGATCGGGAGCAAGTTGGCGCAACTCCTCCACCGCTTCGGGTCGACGCAGACGCTCGGGCTGAAACAGCGGCAATTGATGGGCCAGAGCCAGCTCTTTGACCGGTGACGCTGCCAGCTTCCTGCCACGTCCCTTGGGGCGATCAGGCTGGGTATAAACCCCGACCAGATGAACCCGGGCGTCGAGCAGCCCTTGCAACGTCGGTAGAGCAAACTCCGGGGTTCCCATAAATACGGTGCGAATCTGCTCAGGCTTCATGTTCGACTTCCCGTTCCTGAAGCATCTTCAGATATTTTTTCTTGAAGATCGAGCGCTTCAGGGGTGACAGGCGATCGACAAAGAGGATTCCCTCCAGATGATCGATTTCGTGCTGAATTCCAACCGCCAGCAGCCCATCAGCATGCCGCTCATGAACCTGTCCGGTCGGATCCTGGTAGCGCAGGGTCACTTCCTGATGACGCTTAACCGCCGTGCAGAAACCGGGAATCGATAGACACCCCTCTTCTTCGTAAGATTCTCCTGCAGCAGCGATGATTTCCGGATTAACGGCAACAATCAAATCGGCCGGTTCGTCGGAGCCGGAGCAGTCCAGCACAATTAAACGCAGCAGTTCACCGACCTGGGGCGCCGCCAGCCCGACGCCGGGGGCATCGTACATGGTCTCGACCATATCCTGTGCCAATTGGACCAGCTGTTGATCAAAAACCGTTACCTGCGCTGATTTTTTCTTCAGCAGGGGTTCAGGGTAATGAAGTATCTCGCGAATTGCCATCTTGTGCCTCCATCCGGTACAGATACCGGAATTTGTTAAGTCATGTGCCAGTCTAAACTACCGGCAATTACTTGATGCTCTCGCAAAAAGTCATGGGATGGCTAAGCAAAAATTTCGTCCTACAAGGCCTGGTGGTTTTTCAGGGGCGCAGGCATACATATTAGTATGTCAAGGTCCTGAAAAACGCCGTAACGCCGGAGGACGGACTTTTTGCAACGCCATCATTGCTTGGCTAACCCCCTATTCTAGAGACATGTTCCGACGGGGTCAACTGCAATGACAGCGAGACAGAAGTCATAGTGATTCAACTGTGGATAAAAGACCACGGGCGACAGACTCGTTCCTGTCGCCCGTGCGATGTTGCTGTCTTGCTACGCACAACTTCAGCGGTCGGCTGAGTAGTAATCCATCGCTGCCCTGACGCCGGCGCCCTGATTGATTGCGGCACCCAGGTGGCCGAGTACCGCATCCATTGCGCCCAGGCAATAGAGAACATTTTTCTGCGTGCAGCCATGCCCCATCAGCCCAACCCGCCAGACCTTGCCGGCCAGGACACCCAAACCGGCACCGATTTCAAGCTGATAGTCCTGTAGTAACCTGGCTCTGACGGCGGCATCATCTGCCCCGGCTGGAATGGTTACCGCGTTCAATTGGGGCAAGCGTTCATTTTCTGCTACGAGAAACTCCAGACCCATCGCCTCAAACCCGGCACGCAGTGCCTGATGGTGGTACTGATGACGATTCCAGGCATGTTCAATCCCTTCTTCACGCAGTATCAACAGGGCTTCGTGAAGACTATAGAGGGCGTTGACCGGCGCGGTGTGATGATAGGCACGCTTTGCCCCCTGGCCCCAGTAACCCATCACCAGGTTGAGATCGAGAAACCAGCTTTGTACCGGGTGTTTGCGATTGGTGATTTTATCCTGTGCGACGGTGCTGAAACTGACCGGTGAAAGACCGGGAACGCAGGAAAGGCACTTTTGTGACCCGGAGTAAACCGCGTCGATACCCCATTCATCGACCAGCACGGGAACGCCCCCTAAAGCCGTTACCGTATCGACGATAGTCAAACAGTCGTATTGACGGGCCAAAGCAGTCAGGGCTTGGACATCGGAAAGGACCCCGGTAGAGGTTTCGGCCTGAACGAAAGCAACAATTTTCGCATCTGGATTGGCTTTGAGGGCGACCTCAAGCTTGCCGGCATCAACCGCTTTGCCCCATTCGTCGTCTACCGCGATGACCGTTCCGCCGGCACGCACAACGTTCTCTTTCATCCGACTGCCAAAGACCCCGTTCTGACAGACGATGACCTTGTCGCCGGGTTCAACCAGATTGACAAAACAGCATTCCATCCCCGCCGAACCTGGCGCAGAAACCGGCATGGTCAGGTTGTTCCGGGTCTGAAAAGCATATTGAATGAGTTCTTTAAGCTCATCCATCAAATCGATGAAGCGCGGGTCAAGATGGCCAATCGTCGGTCGCGCCAGCGCCTCAAGGACGCGCGGGCTGACATCGGAGGGACCAGGGCCCATCAGGGTTCGCTGGGGGGGATAGAATGTAGCAGTACTCATGTTTTCTCCTCTTTGAAAAAATAAGCAATTCATAGATCACGGTGACAGCCCCGGTCCCCCGTTAGAAGAGCGGATGACAATCCTCCAGAATTTCCGAGCGGGGCCAATTATCCATATTGCTGAACAAAAGTAAAATCCTGTTACCAAACCGCAACTGCACAAGATTTCATCTGGCTAAAAATGAAAAAAATACGATCAAAAGGGCTAAAAACCCGTTATTTGTGGATATAGAACTAATTTCGTGGGCTTTAGTCAAAAAAACCAATTTCACTATTATTAAAAATTGATAAAAAATAATTTATAAAGCTGTTCTTTTTTATCAATATGCCTGGCCTGGGGACACTACATGTTCTTTCTTACCACATTGTTGGTGACAATGGCGACAAATCAGGTCGATTTTTTCTTTGTACCCCTGACCTACAGTAGGAGGAAATTCATGAATGGAAGTACCCCCGGAACCTTTCGATTACAGATCCGTGATCATCTTGAACAGGACTATTCTGACATCTACACACCGGAAGCACTGGCAGCCCTGACCTTCATGGCGCAATTTGATGCCGAGCAGAAACACCTGATGGACGAGCGCACCCGCCGTCGCTTGATGCGCATGAAAGATGGACAGAAAATCGGGTTTTTGGATCCACAATCCGAGATTAAAGGCATCGGCATCCGCGTTCAGGATGCCCGCGACGGCAACTTTGTCGGCGCCATTATCCCCCACGATCTGCAGCGCCAGTGGCTGCAGGGAACCAGACCGGCAGCCAAGCCGGGAGCTCCGATCAAATCAAGTTTGCGCAATGTGGCCTACGCCCTGCTGTCCGGTGCAGACGGCTGGATGTTTGACGGTGAGGACGCGCTGGGACAGACGAACACCCTGTCGCTGGATAATCAGCGCAGCCTTAAACTTGCCATTGCCCGGGATCCACAGTTCCTGGAAGTTGCCGAGTCAGTTGCCCAAGAGATGAACGCCTGGGCCCAGGGGTTCTTCGGGCGCGACACCATCACCGACTGGCGCAAGCAGCTCGATTTCACCACCAAAATATTCCGGGCTCGCGGTCTGCACCTGGATGATCGCCATGTACGATTGAATGGACAACCTTTCTCTGCCTCCATCGTTGACATGACCCTCTATGTTGTCAATAACCGCGTCAACCTGCAGACGGCAGGGTCTTCCATCGTCCTTTATCTGCCCAAGATTCAGACGGCTGAAGAAGCCGGATTCTGGAACCGGCTGCTCGCTGCCCTTGAAACCCACCTGGGCCTTGCGGTGGGAACCATCAAAGCCTATGTGCTGGTAGAGCAGCTTGAGGCAACCTTCCAGCTGATGGAAATCCGGGCGGCACTGGGACGCCATTTTGCCGGCGTCAATACCGGTCGTTGGGATTATATCAATAGTGTCTCCGATGCCAATTGCTGGGACCCTGACTTCATTAATCCGAATATCGAATCGATTGTCATGACTTACGGCTACATGCGCAACTACGAAGACCGGGTGCGCCGTGCCGTCAATACGCCGGATACAAACGGCAACTATGCCCTCTGGCAGGGGGATGGAACCCAACATCCCGGTAGGATCAGAAGCCGGGCGTTAAAAAATGTGGCCACCAGGCCGGCAAGGTTCTGGTGCCGGTGGATGAACAGATCAAACGCCTTAATGCCGCGCGCTTCCAGCTTGATCTGATGAAGGTCAGCGGGATTGTCGTTGCCCGGACGGATGCTGAAGCCGCAACCTTCCTTGACGGACGTGGCGATGAACGCGATCATCGCTTTATTCTCGGGGCAACCCAGGTCAATGTCCCCAGCTACAAGGTGGCATTTCTGGCGGTGATGCGACAGTTCTTCAACAAGGGGATTACCGAAATTAACGGCCACCTGATGTACCGGATTTCGGATGCAGCTTATGCCGCAGCGGATGAATGGCTCGACAAGTCCGGTCTATCGAAAGAAATCGACCGACTGATCAATACTCTGTCATCACGCTCCACCCTGGACATCAACAACGCCCTCGACAATGCGGCAACCCGCCTGCTCGATATGTGGCAGATGGACGCCAACATGAAGACCTATGGTGACGCTGTGGCCGATGTCATGGCCTTTCATCTTGATGAAGGAGCCGAACTGCCCATGAGCATTGATGAGTGGCACGCCTTTGTGGAAACCGCTGCCGTTGAGGAATGCCGTGAAAAGGCCCGGAGCATGGGCTTCAATATCGTCTGGAACTGCGATATCGCCCGCACCCCTGAAGGTTACTATCAGGTCCAGGGTGGCATCCCTTACGCTATCGCCAAGTCCCTGGCAGTTGCTCCCTTCGCCGACATTATCTGGATGGAGACCAAAACCGCCGATCTGCACGACGCGAAAATTTTTGCTGACGCCATGCATGCGGCTTATCCTGACAAGATGCTGGCCTATAATCTGTCACCATCCTTTAACTGGGACAGTACCGGCATGAGCGAAGATGAAATGCGCCAGTTCCCGGTTGAACTTGGGAAAATGGGCTTTGTCTTCAACTTTATCACCTACGGTGGCCATCAGGTCGACGGCATGGCAGGTGAAGAGTTCGCCCAGGCCCTCAAAGAAGATGGCATGCTGGCGCTGGCCCGTCTGCAACGCAAGCTGCGTCAGGTTAATTCGCCGTACAAGACGCCGCAAACCTACGTCGGTGGCCCACGCTCCGATGCGGCCCTGATGGCAGTGACCGGTGGCACCGCGACTACCAAAGCCATGGGTAAAGGCTCAACCCAATTCCAGCATCTGATCGAAATTGAAGTGCCCACCCGACGTCTCGAAGAATAGCTGAAGGTGTGGACCAACCATTATGGTCTCACCGCCGACTTGCGCATTGCTTTGCGCCCCCATACAGCCGGCTCGGAGTTGTTGGAACTGAAGGTAATTTCTAACGAAGAGATCACAGCAAATATTGTCTTTGCTGTGCTTCAGGACCGTCGCGGACGTAACATGTTGTCTATCCGTGACCAGAACACATTCCGCTCCGATTTTCGCAAAAAGCGCCTGATGTCTCTGGTTACCCTGTTCCTGATTCATCGCTACAAAGCGGTATCGGTTCATTACGTTACCCCGACGGACGATAACCATCGTCTGGCCGAGGGGATGCAGGCCCTTGGACTATTCAGTGATATCCGTACCGAGGTTGGTGAAATTATCGTCGCCCAGGTCAACAGTGAGCGCATCAAAGAGCAGATTCAGGATCAAAATAATCTGAATAAACTCATCACCAAGGGATAACACAACAAAACACTTCAGCATCCCATACAAGGAGCGGCTTTTGCCGCTCCTTGTTCAAATTTATCCATCCGCTACAGCTGAACCTAACGGCTCACATGTCACACGATTGCGGCCCTCATCCTTGGCCCGATACAATGCCACATCCGCCCGATTGATGCTTTGCTCCAAGGTTTCTGTTTCATCATATTCACTCACACCGAAACTTAATGTCAGGGTAACGTCACCAGCATCGGTCTGCAGACTCTGCCGGGCAAGCTTTACCCGGATCTCCTCAGCCAGACGAACGGCTTCCTGCAAGGTGCACCCTTTAAGCAGCAGAAGAAATTCTTCCCCGCCCCAACGTACTGCCAGATCTGACTCCCGCAGGCTACAGCTCAAGAGTTGAGCGACCTGCTGCAACGCCTGATCGCCACAGCGATGGCCAAGGCGATCGTTGATTTCTTTGAAATGATCAATATCAGCCAGCAAAATACTGATCGGACGTGGCTCACGGCGAAAATCCTGCAACAGTTTTTTAAAGAGGATAGATGATGCATGGCGATTCAGCAGACCGGTCAGTTCATCAGTTGAGGCTAACCGTTCCAGCCGCTTCTGGTAACGCACCAGCACCAGATGGGTGATATAGATAACCACCAGGGTCACCAGCAAACTGATTGCCAGATTAAGATAAAGGGTGTTGCGAATACCACTTAAAGCAACAGATTCATTTTGGATAACAAAAAGGTACCAGTTTAGCTCGGGCAGAAAATTGACATGGAGAATATAACGATCACCGCTGGACTGGTAATAATAGTGGCCGCGCTTTTCGCTAAGAATCAGATCCATTATCGGGCCGAGGCCGGGCATCTGGTGCAGGTCTTGGCTCTGTGTATGGTTACCAAAGGTCACCATTTTCCCATCAGAATCAACAAAGTAGATGATTCGATCAAAACGTGACTGGTACTCCTGAATCAGACGCTGTACCGCTTCTACCGTCAAACCAACGCCAGTCGCACCGATATATTGGCCGGCGTAATCAAAAATCCGGTAATTAATAAAAATTGTCAGGGCATCGGCATTGGCAAGATCAGGATCAACGTTGATTTCGTAATCTTTATGCATTGCACGTACCCGATAGTACCACTCATCACGTGGTTCATCGGGAGAGACCTTTTTCAAAACCCCTTCACCGGTATAATAATTCCCGGTTTTTTCTGACACCAGAAAACTGCTGAAGGCGCCATGACGCAAACGGACCTCCTGAAGGTAACGAACAATTTCATTTGGATTCTGCTCCCCGCGCAGAATCCAGTCCCGGACAAAGGTATCGTGGGCCATGGTATAAGAGATCAGCACCGGGCGAACCAGATCCTTCTGAATCTCAGAATAGATATTGCTTGAAGTTAAGGGCAAATCCTGATCGATGATGGTTGCCCGAATAGCCTGACGAGAAACCTGGTAACCCAGTACAGAAATCGCCACAAAGCCGATTGTCAACAACACCCACATGATGGCGATCAGACGTTTTCGATCCTGCAGATGGGGGTTTGCCATGGTTGAAGACCTTGGATCAGAAAAAAAATTAAAGAATGACAGCCGAAACTTATATCGACCGGGTTGTTTTACACAAGTTAAAGGTTGAAAATGTCCACAGAAATCTCCATATTTTCTTCTGTACTGGTTCTGCCATATACTTGGGGCTCTACTTTTGCTACAAGAGAACTGTCAAGAGACCAGAGGAGAGCAACATGAAGAAAACCCCCTTGAACTCTCAGCATCACCAGTTAAAGGCTCGAATGGTCGATTTTGGCGGCTGGGAGATGCCGGTACAGTATACCGGTGTGATCGCCGAACATCAGGCGGTCAGAACCACAGCGGGGCTGTTTGACGTATCGCACATGGGGGAGATTGAAGTCAGCGGCAGCAGCGCACAGAAATTCCTTCAGTATGTGACCACCAACGATCTGACCAGACTGAAAGACGGTCAGGTACAGTATACCGCTCTGTGCTATGAGCATGGTGGCGTGGTCGATGATCTGACTCTCTACCGTTTCAACTCCGAACACTTTATGCTCTGCGTCAATGCCGCGAACACCGCCAAGGATTTTACCTGGCTGCAATCCCTGGCTGCTGCCGGCAGCTATCCTGAGTTGTCCCTGACGGACTGCAGTACCAACTACGGACTGCTGGCCCTGCAGGGGCCACGGGCACAGACCATCCTGGCACCGCTGACCAGCGTCAATTTAAATGAACTGCCCTATTATCATTTCACCCGGGGAGCAGTTGCCGGCATCGACCTGCTGATTTCCCGCACCGGTTATACCGGAGAAGACGGCTTCGAACTTTATTGCCCGGCGGACGATACCCCCCAACTTTGGCAGATGTTACTTGAATCCGGCACATCCCACGGACTGCTCCCCTGTGGCCTCGGTGCCCGTGATACCTTGCGACTGGAAAAAGCCTACGCCCTGTACGGACACGAAATCACAGAAGATATTTTACCTTTGGAAGCGCGCCTGGGATGGATCACCAAGCTTGACAAAGGGGATTTTATTGGCCGAGCGGCACTGCTCAAAGCCCGCGAACTAGGCATCCCCCGCCAACTGATCGGCCTAAAATTGACGGTTCCCGGCGTTCCACGCCAGGGCTATCCGGTGCTATGTGACGGGTGTGCTGTCGGTTTCGTCACCAGCGGCACCAGTTCGCCAACATTAAAGCAAGGAATAGCCCTCGCTCTGGTCGATCGGCAGGCAGCAACAAGTGGTCAATCGTGGCATATTGAGATACGCCAGAACGCCAAGAGTGCCGAAAAGATATCGTTACCTTTTGTGTAACTATTCTGCTCTATCCCTGCACAGGGTCTTCGGGTCCTGTGACAAGGGTGTCTGTCGCCATGGATGGCGACAGCAAGCGGTCAGGGATGACGACAAGCGTCCCTTGGCATAGGATCCGAAAGCCCGGTGCTGAACAGATACCCTTTTGTGAAACAGAACGTACGGACATAACTCGAATCTACCAAAACAACAATCAGACATCACACCAGGAACTGATTTCACCCAAGGAGGAGATAATGGATTTTCCCGATGAACTGAAATACACCGAAGAACATGAGTGGGTTGCCATTGAAGAGGACGTCGCCACCATCGGCATCAGTGATTTTGCTCAAAGTCAGCTAGGAGATGTAGTCTTTGTCGAGCTACCGGAGGTTGGAGACGATCTTGAAGCCGGTAAGCCTTTTGGGGTGGTTGAGTCAGTTAAGGCGGTCTCCGACATCTATTCCCCTTTGAGCGGTGAGGTGGTAGAAATCAATGAGGAGCTGCCCGATGCCCCGGAAATCCTCAATACCTCGCCCTATGAAGACGGCTGGCTGATCAAGATCCGCCTGAGTAATCCTCAAGAACTGGATGATCTGCTGGACGCCACCGCTTACCAGGAGCTGGTTGCTGACGAGTGATTCCCGCACCCGGCCGGCCGTCACATAATCCCCGCAGCACTGGCCAAAAGGAGTTTTATGCGTTATTTGCCTCACACCGATGCTGATATAGAACAGATGCTTGCCACCATTGGCGTAGCCGACACGGAAGCTCTTTTTTCCGGCATCCCGGCTGACTGTCGTCTGACCCGTCCGATGGAGTTGCCACCGGGACTGGCGGAAGCTGATATGTTGAAGGAATTACGCAGCCTTGCGGCAAAAAACGCCCAGGTTAGCGACTGGAACTCCTTTTTGGGGGGTGGTGCCTACAATCACTATATTCCAGCGGTGGTCGACCATCTGATCAGTCGCAGTGAATTCTATACCGCTTACACCCCCTATCAGCCGGAGATCAGCCAGGGAACCCTGCAGGGGATCTTTGAATTCCAGACCATGATCTGCCAGCTGACCGACATGGATATGGCCAACGCTTCTATGTACGACGGCGCCTCGGCCTGTGCCGAAGCGGTGCTGCTGGCGGTCAGGGCGGCAAAAAAGCGCAACCGCGTGCTCATTTCCACCGCTGTCCACCCCCACTACCGGCAGACCATTGCCACCTACTGCCGCTATCTGGATATCGAGCTGATCGATGTCAAAACTGTCAACGGGGTGACCCCGCTGGAACAGGTCGAACCGCTTCTTGATGAACGCGTCGCCGCCCTGGTGGTTGGCTACCCAAATTATTTCGGCTGCATTGAACAACTTTCAGACCTTGCTGCCGGCGTCCATTCCGTTGACGCCCGACTCATTACCGCCGTTGCCGAACCCCTGGCCCTGGCCCTGTACAAATCCCCCGGCGAACTGGGTGCCGATATTGTTGTCGGCGAGGGGCAGAGCTTCGGCCTCCCCCTGTCCTTTGGCGGCCCGGGCATCGGTTTCTTTGCCGTGCGCGAAAAAGATATGCGCCTGCTCCCCGGAAGATTGGTGGGAGAAACCCTTGATCTCGACGCTAAGCGCAGTTTTGTTTTGACCCTGGCTACCCGCGAACAGCACATCCGCCGTGAAAAGGCGACTTCAAACATCTGCTCAAATCAGGGGATTTGTGCCCTGATGGTCTCCATTTACCTGGCGCTCCATGGCAAGAAGGGATTGCGTAAGCTGGCTGAAATCAACTATGCCCGCACTAACTGGTTGCGCGAGCAGATTTCCGCCCTTGATGGATTCGCGCTCCCCTTTAGTGCGCCGGTATTCAATGAGTTTGTGGTGACCTGCCCCGAATCGATTGCCGATCTGAAAAAACGCCTGGAACAACAGCAGATTCTCGCCGGGATAGCCCTCGGACGCGATTACCCCGGCCTTGAAAACGGATTATTGATCTGCGTCACCGAACAGAACAGCAGACAACAGATGGAGCAATTACTGAGCGCCCTGGCAGGAGGCAAACAATGATATCAACCGATTCCCGTGGTCTGATTCTTGACGAGCTGTTGTTGTTCGAGCAGTCGCAGCCGGGACGCATCGGCTACAGCCTTCCTGATGCGGATGTGCCGTCCGTGCTGCCATCTGCCGATCTGCTGCGTGATGAAATCACCGACTTCCCTGAGTTGTCAGAGGTTGATGTTATTCGTCATTACACACGGTTATCGACCTGGAACTACGGGGTGGACAGCGGATTTTACCCCTTAGGCAGCTGCACTATGAAGTACAATCCCAAGGTCAACGAGGTCGCCGCACGGCTGCCTGGCTTTGCCGAGATTCATCCACAGACGCCGGAGGTCCTGAATCAGGGGGCGCTGGAGCTGATGTATCGACTCGAAAAAGCGCTGGCTGAAGTCTCCGGCTTTCCCGCCATCTGCCTGCAACCGGCGGCCGGAGCCCAGGGGGAACTGACCGGGATGCTGATGATCCGCGCCTGGCACGAAGCGCGCGGCAGCAAACGCACTAAGGTCATCATTCCTGATACCGCCCATGGTACCAATCCGGCCACCGCCGCTCTGTGTGGGTACGAGGTGGTGCCGGTCAAATCGAATGGCATTCTCAGTTGCGACGCAGTTGCCGCCGTCATGTCTGATGAGGTAGCCGCCCTGATGATTACCAACCCCAATACCCTCGGCCTGTTCGAGGCGGATATCCGCGCCATCTGCGATCTGGTTCATGAACAGGGGGGGCTGGTGTACAGCGATGGCGCCAACCTTAACGCCCTGATGGGGATCAGTCGCCCTGGCGACCTGGGGATCGATGTCATGCACTTCAACCTGCACAAAACCTTCTCCACCCCTCACGGTGGAGGCGGGCCTGGTGCCGGACCAATCGGTGTTGCCGAAAAGCTGATTCCCTACTTACCCCTGCCAGTCATCATCGCTGAGGGCGGCAAGTATCGCTTCGACTATGAGCGTACCGAGTCGATTGGGCGGGTG
>Ga0102938_10002802_pt1 | contig 13136 bp, 15 predicted proteins | sample SalPonR2_B_D2_MG_FD_84516 | JGI IMG/M metagenome (GOLD analysis project Ga0102938, IMG submission 84516) | Salt pond soil microbial communities from South San Francisco under conditions of wetland restoration - Salt Pond MetaG R2_B_D2_MG | ecosystem: Environmental > Aquatic > Marine >... | reverse complement strand
CCGCGGTACCCACCGTTTCATAGGATGAAAAAGCTGCGCTCTCGGTGTTCCAGGTCAGTGAGTTGCCCTTGTCGGTAGTGAAGGTGACAGACTCGGAAACCTGCCACTGCCCCAGCCGCACTGAATCCACCGTGACCAGGGTGGAAAAGTTGATCCGCAACTGTTCGCCGTTGCCGATTGCGTTGGAAGAAAGAAACCCACCGCTATCGATACCAACGCCGCTTTCCGGCTCCAGGATGCCAGTCCGGGCAACATAGGCCACATTCTGGCCCGATTTAGGCGCGGTAAATGAAACGGTAATTCCGTCAATTGTTTGCGCGCCGGCGGCCGCACTGTTGTTTTCGTAGGTAAAGGTAGCTGCGCTGGCGGCCTGGGAAAAGCCGAGTACAGCAGCTGCCACTAACATCGTTTTCTTCATTGCGATCCCTCTTGATTTATTGTTGAACGCGTTCGTGGAGCCCGGAGCCACCTCTTTGCGAACACTGCCCCTCAATGAAGAAGCTGTTCACGGAGAAGGTCGCTCGCTGGCCGCTTGCCGTCAGAAGACCCGGCGGCCGGGGCTTTGTCCAAATTACTTCCACTCGCCTTAAAGAAAGCAATATTTGTGCCCATAACTGTAATTTGGCGCCATATCATGGAATTAAGGTCGTGCAGGCTTCAGGCGCGAGCGCGTGGTGTAAAATATTTCGACGAATGCATAAGTTTGCAGTGCGGAAACGGCCAGCCTGCAGTGGCTCAGGTCAGTTCCGACTTCGCGGTTTCACGCAGGCGCAGTGCAATCAATGGCAGTGCCAGCAGTGAACTTAGCGCCATAACTGACAAAGCGGCAGCATGACTGCCGAGCCAGGTGTAGAGATAGCCTTCAGCCAGCAGCCCCGCGGCGCCCGCGAGCACTGCGCACAGCACCTTGAGCGTCGCGGCGGTTGAGCGACAGCTCGTTGGAAACAGTTCGCCGCTCACCGTGTTGAGTATGACCTCCACGGCGAAAAAACTGAACAGGGCCGCAATCCATGCCAGCGGCAACCACCAGCCGCCGGTATTGTAGAAGGCAATCAATGCGGCGCTGTTGACGCAAATGCCGATAGTGAGTACCGGGCGGCGCCCGATGGCGTCGGAGGCTCTTCCCGCCAGTACATTGCCGAAAATGGCCATGGCCCCCGCGAGCACAAACAGCGCGCTGACCTCGCCGGAGGAGTAGCCATGAATGGTCTGCAGGTGTTTCGACATGAAGTTCAGCGTTGCCCCGATCTGGAAGAAAAAGGCACCGGCAATGAGTAACAGGGTGATGGAGGCATGACGATGCCGGGTGACTATTTCACGCAGCGGCTGCAGAAACTCTCCGGGTATGGTCGCGGTTGTGTGCGCCTCAAACATGGGCGATTCCGGCAGGCTGCGCCTCAGCCAGGCCACGTAGAGAATGGCCAGCCCCCCAATCAGGTACAGCGCGCGCCACTCTCCGGGCAGGAAATCCACCGTGCCGTAGAGTACTGCCGCAAGGCCCGAGCCCAGCGCACCCATCGCGGCGAGAAAACCCACCCCCCAGCCTCGATGTCGGGCCGGCAACATTTCCAGCGCAAAGGTTACGGCAAGTATTTCTTCCAGCGTGGTGAACAGCCGCGCGCTGGATTGAAACAGCATGAACTGCGCGCTGTTCTGCGCGAAAGCGGTGGCGAGGCATGAGAGGGAGAGTCCCACCAGTGTCAGTACCAGGAGTTGACGCCGCCCACGCCTGTCGGCGAACAGTGCCAGCGCCAGCGCGGGAATTGCGCCAAGCCGAGCGATGGCAATGAGTTCGCCAATCTTCTCTTCGGCAACGCCAAAAGTCTGTTGCACGTCGGGCAGTGCCAGTGTCAGCAGTGTCATATCGTACTGCCCGATGAAAAATGCCGCGCCGAGAAGAAACAGCAAGCGCTTTTGTTCGCGCGTCAGGTCATCGGGCAGCGCCAGGAATGCACGCGGGGACCAGAGCCTGCTCATGCGTCGAACGCAACCGCTGACAGCGCGTCGTCCAGCCTGATTTCCGGCTTTGCTTCACCTTGTAAAGCGCGCCCGAAACGCCTGCTGCGGGTTGAATTCTTCATGTAGCCGGACGCTGTCATTGACTGGCGGACCCGGACAGCAGCAACGCTGCGCCACAGGCAATTCGGATGGTGGGTGGCATGCAGGTGTCCTTGAACAACGCGCCGCGGCGCACGATTATTATGCGGGCAGGATAGCGGTTTTAGCGGACGGGGTGAACCGCGGCGCCCTATGTGCCGGCCCGCGCTCTCAGCGCGGCCTGAATTTTTCGCTGGCCCGCATACGTGAGATCGATGCGGAACGCCATCCAGACGGGTATCAGCATGATCAGTGCAAGGCCTGGCCCCATAATAAGGCCGAGCCCCCAGTCGACACTGACCGGAGTCTGCCCCGGTTGCGCGCCCGCTTCGAGGCCTATCAGGTCAAGCACCGGGCCGGCCACAAGGTAACCAAAGCCGCTGATAAATTTCGCGGCGAAGAACGCGGCGGCAAACATGATGCCTTCCTGCCGCTGCCCCGATTCGAGATCGTGCTCATCCGCAATGTCGGCGAGCAGTGCGTGGGCCGAGATCGTGCGCAATATCGACATCGCCACAAATATCGAGTAATTGAGAAATATCATCGCGAATACGATTTGCTCAGAGCCAGGCAACAGGTCGAACAGCTTCAAAGGCGTGAGCCACAGAAGATTTAGCAGGCCGAGGATGCAACTCAGCCGGAGAAGCTGTTGTTTCTCCAGCCTACGATTGAACACTGGCGAAATGACGGCCACGAAAAGAACTGCCATGAAAATCGGCCCGGCCATGAGCAGCGATATTTCCCTGGCATCGAGTTCCCAGAAGTAGGTGTAGGTGATCATCAGCAGGGCGCTGGTGATACCGCCCATGCCGCCGAGGGCAGTTTCGAGAAACACGATCTGGCGAAAATTGCGATTGCGGAATGTCTGCAGGATATCGCGCACCATATTCCTGCTGTGAACGGTGGCCTTGCGAACGAGCTCCGGAATGTAGTGCCAGGTGCCCAGGATGCAAACGGCGCTGAAGATGACGACAGCAAGGGCATTGAACCAGCCGTAGGTGCGATAGTGGTCTACGACGAAGCGGCCATCAATGCCATCGCTGAAATCAAATAGAAACAACAACGCACTGGCAGGTGCGAGTACGCCGAGAAACCACCCGAGGTTGGTGCGCATACCGGCCAATAACGTGCGTTCATGATAGTCCGTGGTGATCTCGGCCCCGAGCGCGAGATAGGGCACCATAAACAGCGTGAGTGCAGTTCGCAGCAGGATCACGCTGGCAAGCAACCAGAAGAACAGGCTCGACTGACTGTCGAGAGCGATGGCGGGTGGCGAAAACAGTGCGACAAAGCTGAGGCCCAGCGGGATGATCGACGCGATCATGAAAGGGTGGCGCCGCCCCCAGCGTCCACGCACGCGATCAGACCAGGCCCCGACCAACGGGTCTGATACCGCATCCCAGATAACCGAGAGCGCGATGGCAAGGCCGGTGAGTGTGCCGGAAAGGCCCAGCACCTGTTTGTAGTAGAAAAGGACGAATGCCCCGAAAGCGGCATCTTTCAGGGCGTAATTGACGACGCCCGAGCTATACAGCAGCCGTCGCTTGAGCGTGAGGCTCAGAGTACCAGCTCGGCCATGTTCCTCAGCAGCGGTATATCGCCGTGGATCAGCAGCGAGGTCACGGGCGAGTTCTCCCAGTCTTTGAGCTTTTCCTTGATGCGGTCTTTCGGCCCGCACAGTGAAATTTCATCGGCAAATTTATCGGGCACTGCAGCCACCGCCTCGTCACGCTTGCCGTCCATGAACAGGCGCTGTACCTCGTCGGCCTCGTCCGGGAAGCCCATGCGCGCCATGAGTTCCTTGTGGAAATTGCGTTTAGCAGAGCCCATGCCGCCGATGTAGAAGCCCAGCATGGCCTTCACTGGATACAGCGCCTCTTCGAGATTGTCGTTGATATAACAGCCCACGATGGGGGATATCTCAAAGCCCTCCCTGGCAGCTACCAACTGGTCGGCGTACACGTCCTGACGGTAGGGGGAATAGTAGAGCGGTAGCCAGCCGTCGGCTATTTCGGCTGTCTGCGCGACGTTCTTCGGGCCCTCCGCGCCGATGAAAATTGGCACATCCGCGCGCAGCGGGTGGGTGATGGGTTTCAGCGGCTTGCCCATGCCCCAGGCGCCGGGGCCGTTGTAGGGCAGGGGGTAGAATTCACTGTCGCTGGTAACGGGCTCTTCGCGCGCGAGCACTTTACGGATGATGTCGACGTAGTCTCGGGTGCGCGTCACCGGCTTGCTGTAGGGCTCGCCGTACCAGCCTTCTACAACTTGTGGCCCGGACACGCCCAGGCCCAGAATCATGCGCCCGCCCGAAAGGTGGTCGAGTGCCAGGGTGGCCATGGCGCAGGCGGTGGGTGTGCGCGCCGAGAGCTGTGCCACCGCCGTACCAAGACGTATGGTCTGCGTGTGGGCGCCTATCCATGCCAGCGGTGTGAAGACATCGTTGCCCCAGGATTCAGCACTCCACACCGAGTCGAAACCCAGGCGTTCGGCCTCTTGCGCGGACTCGACGTGCGCATTGCCGGGCGGTAGCGCGCCCCAGTAGCCCAGCGCCAACCCCAATGACAGTTTTGCCATATACTTTCTCCTTTGTCAGGCGGCTAACTGTACGCTATCGCGCGGCCCCAGAGGAAGTATTCGGCGGCCAAATTCACTGACCGCAGCGCTCACCACCTGTCATTCCGCCACCGCATTGGCTAGACTCTGCCGATTCACGACAACCGGCGAACGATTAACCATGAGTCAACTGACACACCTGGACGAAAGCGGCGCCGCTCGAATGGTTGACGTCGGGGCGAAGGCGGAGACGAACCGCAGCGCTACTGCCCGCGCCAGCGTTCGCATGCGCCCCGAAACGCTCGCGCTCATTCAGTCTGGCGGGCATAGCAAAGGTGATGTGCTGGCGGTGGCGCGTATCGCCGGCGTTCAGGCGGCAAAGAAATGCGCTGATCTCATTCCCCTGTGCCACCCCCTGATGCTCACCGCGGTGGACGTGGATTTCGAACTCGATACGGCCCAAAGTATCGTACAGATCACGGCAACCTGCCGGGTCAGCGGTAAAACCGGCGTGGAAATGGAAGCACTCACGGCTGCGTCGGTGGCTGCGCTGACACTCTATGACATGTGCAAAGCGGTGGATCGCGGCATGTGTATCCAAAGCGTTGCCCTGTGGCAGAAGTCGGGCGGAAATTCAGGCGACTGGCGGAGAGAGGCGGGCGCTGACTGATGCTCACGGTGCGTTTTTTTGCGCAGTTTCGCGAGGCGCTGGATTGCGACGCGCTGGAGGTCCCGTGGCAGGCAGAGCTATCGGATCTGGACGCGCTGGAGGCGGCCCTGCGTGCGCGCGGCGAGAACTGGCGTCAAGTGCTGGACGGGGACAATCTCATCCGCGCACTTAACCACGTGGTGGTGGATTCGAACGTCGTACTGAATGATGGCGACGAGATCGCGTTTTTCCCGCCGATGACCGGGGGTTGATATGCAGGCAACTCCTCACGGTGCCAAGCCAGAACTCCATGTGAGTATCCAGCAGCAGGATTTCGACGTCGGTGTCCTGCAGCAATCATTGCTCGGCAACGCCGCAGCGGAGGGCGCGGTGGCGACCTTTACCGGCTATGTGCGCAACCAGCCTCCAGAACAGGCGCTGACAGCGCTGGAACTGGAGCATTATCCCGGTATGACCGAGGCCAGTATTGCCGCTATCATCGAGCGCGCGATGGAGCGTTGGCCGTTACTGGCCGCCGCCGTCGTGCATCGGGTGGGGAAGCTGCGCCCGGGTGAGCAGATCGTATGGGTCGGCGTGGCCGCGGCGCACCGCGAAGCGGCTTTCGACGGCTGTGAGTGCATTATGGATTACCTGAAGACGGGTGCGCCATTCTGGAAAAAGGAACATATGGCGGGCGGGGCCCGCTGGGTGGAAGCGCGCGCTGGCGACGCAGACCGCGCCGGACGCTGGGCTGTGACAGAACGCTTTGGCAAACAATAAATATGGACCGCCTGAATTCGCGAGAGGCCAGGGGCCGCGCCGGGCAGGTCCACGGCGAAAACGCTGCAATGAGCTTCGTCCACGCGGTGAAGACAAACATTTTGGGTTAAGGGAGAAAACGCGATGAATTTTGACGGGCGGCAACTGCGCAACGCCATGGGAAGATTTGCCACTGGGGTATGTCTTATCACCATCTACACCGATGATCGGAGGCCGCTGGCCTTAACCGCCAATTCCTTCTCTTCTGTATCCCTGGACCCGCCACTGGTGCTCTGGAATCTACAGAACAACTCGGATGTATATGCGGATTACGCCAGCCAGCGCGCGTTCGCCATCAACGTGCTCGCGGATGAACAACAGGCCATGTCCAATCAATACGCCCGCAAGGGGCAGCATGAACTTGACCCCGCACATTTTCGCGAGGGCAGTTGTGGGGCACCGGTCATTCGCAACGCGCTGGTGAGCCTGGAATGTGAGTTGCATGCGACCTACGAGGCCGGCGACCACCTGATAATCCTTGGGCGGATTCGCAACATGCACGAACGGCCCCACGGCAAACCGCTGCTGTTCTACGCTGGCGGCTATGGCGAATTGCGCTGACGGCGCGAGCCGGATTGCTGCAATGTCTCCCCGGCGCGCTATCCCGCGGGCTTTTCCAAAACGCATGCCACGCCGTATACTGGCGGGCTACGATCAGCTGCGGTGTACCCGATGAAATTCTGTACCAGTTGCGGCAGCCGGGTGCTGCTCCAGATTCCCGAGGGGGATGACAGGGAGCGCTTTGTCTGCGGCAGTTGCGAGCTTGTTCACTATGTTAATCCGCGCGTGATTGTCGGCTGCCTGCCGGTTTACGAGGGCCGGGTATTGCTCTGTCGTCGGGCCATCGAGCCGCGCAGGGATTACTGGACGCTGCCCGCCGGGTTTATGGAAAATGGCGAAACCACGCTGCAGGGGGCGGCGCGTGAAACCTGGGAGGAGGCGCGTGCAAAAGTCAGTAATCTCGATCTCTACCGGGTTTTCGATGTGCCCCACATCAGCCAGGTCTATATGTTCTATCGGTGCAACCTGGACGACGGGAACTACGGCGTTGGCCCCGAGAGTCTGGAGACCGGGCTCTACACGCGGGACGAAATTCCCTGGGACAGGATCGCGTTTCCCGTCGTCAATGAAACGCTCAAGGCGTATTTTGACGATGAGACGTCCGGCCACTTTCCCGTACAGGTGTCAACGATTGATCTGTCGCGCGCTCTCAATGCGCGACGCAAGGCCTGAGTCAGAGTGCTGCTCCATGCACCGACCACGTCGTCACAATATCGGCTCACCCCGCTCAAGGAGCACTAAAGAATGGCATTTCCCAAGATAGACAACCTGGCACCGGCCTTTACGCTGCCTGACCAGGCCGGCGCGAAGGTGGCGCTGAAGGATTTCCGCGACAAGCGCAATGTCGTGCTGTACTTCTATCCGCGCGCGATGACGCCCGGCTGCACGGTTCAGGCCTGCGGCATCCGCGACAGCAAAAGTGCCTTTGCGAAACTGGATACCGTGGTGCTCGGTGTCAGCCCGGATCCGGTGGCGAAACTGGGGAAGTTCATCGACAAGCAGGGTTTGAACTTCACGCTACTCTCGGATGAGGACCATGCGGTGACCGAGAAGTACGGCGCCTGGGGTCTGAAAAAGTTCATGGGCAAGGAGTTCATGGGCGTACTGCGCACCACCTTTATCATTGGCAAGGATGGCCGCCTGAAACATGTGATGGACAAGGTCAAGACAAAGTCCCATCACGACGATGTGATTGCACTGATCAAAGAACTCGGGTTGTAGCCCCGCGTGCTGACTTATCCGTACCCGGAGCCGCCCGCTGCGGGGGAGGTGACCGAGATATGCCCGGGCGTGCTCTGGCTACGTATGCCGCTGCCGATGGCTCTCGACCACATCAACCTCTATTTGCTGGAAGACACCGATGGCTGGTGGGTAGTGGACACGGGTATCGCGCTCGGCCCCACGCAGTCACTCTGGGAAAGCGTGTTTGCACAGGTGCTTGGTGACAAGCCGATCAAAGCCGTACTGGCCACCCATTTCCACCCGGACCATACCGGCATGGCTGGCTGGATGTGCGAGCGTTGGCGCGTGCCTTTCTACATGACGCAGACGGAATACCTGCAGGGCCTCGCCTACAGCCGCACAAACGCGGAGCATTACAGTTGGTCGACCGAGGAGATGGCGCGTCGCGTGGGTTACGACGATGCCACGATAGCGCAGATGAAAGACAGCTACGGCGGCTTCGGCTCCGTCATTACGCCCCTGCCGGGCGCATTCCAGCGCCTCGTCGATGGCGCTTCACTGACTATCAATGGCAATCACTGGCAGGTGTTGATTGGACGCGGACACTCACCCGAGCACGCGTGTCTCTACTCGCGTGCACTGAACACGCTGATTTCAGGCGACCAGGTCATTCCGCGCATTACATCAAACATCAGCGTCTCGGGCTCGGAGCCGGATGGTAACCCGCTGCGCGACTGGTTCAGCTCCCTTGAGCGATTTCTGGAATTGCTGCCCGCGGACACACTGGTGTTGCCCGCGCATAACACCCCTTTCTACGGTCTCCACGAGCGGCTGCGATTCCTCATAGACCACCATGCAGATCACCTGCTTGCCCTGGAGGAGGCGTGCCTGGTGGAGGCACCTGCAGCGGCCGAAACAGGCCCCACGGCGCTGGAACTGTTACCGGTGATGTTCAAGCGGGAACTTGCTGGACACAACCTGGAACTGGCGGTGGGCGAGTGCCTGGCGCACCTCAACTTTCTGTGGCACCGCGGGCAGTTGAGGCGCGAGTTGGACGACACTGGCTGTTACCGCTACCGCTCGGTGGATGAAACGCTCCCGCTCAGGTTACGGCAAAGCCATCACGCTGCTGTCAGCGAGGAGCCATTTCAGGTTTAATATATTTTACAACAACTTATATAAGCAATTTAACCCTATAAACCACTTTAAGATAGAATCGTTATAGCCCTTGCCGGCTGGAGATGGACAGCGCGGAGACAGGTCGAACGAATAGCGGCGCTACAAGGAGATATGCACAGTGGGTATGCCGACAGATATTGGCGTTATCGATCTCATGCTCGGGATTCCCGGCGACGATAGCAGCCACTTCTACGAATGGATCAAGCCGATGCTCATGGATAAAGAGAGCCATGAGATGTTCAGAATGCCGGCGCAGTACATGTTCAAGGACCTGCCGGATACGGGCAAGCAGACGGACTATGTCGCCTACACCCTGGCGCAGATGGACCGTCACGGCATTCAGCGGGCGATGATCGACGCGGGTTTCAACCCACTTCAACAAGAGGCATTGCGGCGGCACCCCGACAGGTTCTTTGCCTCATACGAGGCCAACCCCAATCGGGGTATGGATGAGGTGCGCAAGATTGTCGCCATGCACGAGGAATTCGATATCAAGGCGGTGACCGCGGCGCCGGCCATGATCTGCCCACCGGTGCCGGTGAATGACAAGAAGTGGTACCCGATCTACGCCAAGCTGGTGGAGCTGGATATCCCCTTCTGCCCCTGTATGGGCGTACCCGGCCCGCGCGTACCCATGGGCCCCCAGAAAGTGGAACTGCTGGATGAAGTGCTGTGGTTTTTCCCGGAACTCAAGGTAGTGACTCGCCACGGCTGCGAGCCATGGACGGATCTTGCGTGGAAGATGATGCTGAAATACCCCAACCTGCACTACATGACCAGTGCATTCGCGCCCAAATACTACCCACCCGACATCATCGAATTTGCCAATACGCGCGGTGCGGACCAGGTCCTCTACGCGGGTTACTTTCCCATGGGTATTTCACTCGAGCGCATCTTTCGCGAATTGCCCGACGTACCCCTGCGCGACGAGGTGTGGCCAAAATTTTTGCGCGAGAATGCGCTTCGCGTGTTCAAGCTGGAGCCCTGACATGGAGTACGTTTCTGTTGCGGAAGCGGTTGCAGCCCCCGGCCTGCGACTGGTGCTGACCGCGGGTGTTCCCGGCCCCTGGGGGGAGTCCGCCAAGGCGATACTGTCCTACAAGGGGCTGGATTACCTGCCGGTTTTCCAGGAGGGCGGCGGCGAGAATGCGGAACTGCTGGCGTGGACGGGCCAGAACTCGGCGCCGGTCGCGGTCTACGAGGACCTCCCCCCTGTGTGTCACTGGTTCGATCTGCTGATGCTGAGTGAACGCCTGGCGCCGGACAAACCACTGGTGCCACGGGATTCTGCCGAGAGGACACAGGTGTTGGGGTTGTCTGCGCTGCTGGCGGGAATAGACGGTTTTGCCTGGAACAGGCGCCTGCAGATGCTGGCGCCGATGATGGAACTGGATAACCCGCCCGAGATGATTGCGCGCATGGCACACAAGTACGGCTGGTCAACGCAGGCACTGGCTGCGGCTACCGGCAGGATTCGCGATATAGCCGCACACCTCGATGGGCTACTGGCGGCGCAGCAGGCGCAGGGGCGCGACTACCTGGTAGGGGAGCACGTCACCGCGGTCGATTTTTACTGGGCCAATTTTATCGGCATGATCATCCCTCTTGGGCCGGCCGACAACCCCATGCCGGATTTCATGCGCGCCACCTACGAGGGAGCGGACCAGGAGACGCGGGAATGTGTCACGCCGCGCCTGGAGGCCCATCGGGACATGATGTACGAGCGGCACATCGCACTGCCGCTGGACTTTTGACAATAAACAGGGAGGAAACCCGGCATGCTATCGCAACAGGAACTGTCCGATCGCTTTGAAATTCAGGACTTGATATTCCACTATTCCGATCTCATCGACCGCAAGCAGATTTCACGCCTGCGGGATGAGGTGTTCACCGCAGACGCGCACATAGACTACAGCGCCATGGGAGGCTCAGTCGGCGACCTGGATACCACGCTGGAATTCCTCGAGGCATCGCTGGTGAGTAGCGTATTCCCCAACACCCAGCACCTGAATGCCAATGTGCAGATTCGCGTCGACGGCGATAGCGCCAGCGGACGGGTGATGTGCCTCAACCCGATGGAAATGACCATGGGCAAGGACAGCACGCAGACCTGGTTCCTGGGGCTCTGGTACGTGGACGAGTATCGTCGTACAGAGCGTGGGTGGCGCATCAGCCGTCGCGCGGAAGAGAAGAGCTGGGCATTCAATACACCCGACTTCATGGACCTGTAGCGCGGCGAGCGTGCCGGGGCGGTTTCCGGCAATGCCCGCAGTATGCGCTCACGGGGGTAGCAAGCAGGGATAGCTGATGCCGCGTGATCAGGGCGCGGCAGTAGTCGATGCCCGCGATGCGGGCAGGTCGGCCAGGTCGAGCCTGCTGACGGTCTCACGCACATCGCGGTCGAGCTGCGCCAGGAGTTCTATGCCGACTTTCTCCGCGTAGTATGCGTGTGTCTTCCGGTGAGCCTCGAGACAGTCGATCGTCAGTTGCGTGCCGAGTACCGTCAGGCGAATCTTGCGTGCGCGTTTATCGCCGCTGTCGACATCGCGGCGGATATAACCGAGTCGTTCCATTTCTTTCAGCATCTTGCCCATGGCCTGCTGCGTGACCCTCGCGTGTTCCGCCAACTCCGTGACGCGCACGGCCCCCGTGCCGAGATGGGAAAACACGGCGATATGCGCGGGCCGGATTTCGCTATAGCCGCGCAGGAGCAGTTCGCGATGAATACGCCGCTCGAAGTCCATGGAGAGTTCCCGCAGCAGGCGGGCCAGGTTGGTGGACAGCCCGTGGGCTATCTCCCGGCTGGATTCAGGGACTGTTCTTATCATTCGAGAATTCCCGATAATCGCAAGCAGAGGTTCTTCTGCACTAATCTGATACTGCGTGCAAGATTATAGTGCATGCAGGCCTTTTTATCGCGGCACGCGATGAACCCCCGCGCGTTTGCTCGATCTACTGCCTCTTCGCTAGACTGGCGCCGGCTTTACACTCGGGAGAGCGGCCTTGGCACGCATTATCACCTGTAACACCAACGGTATTCGCGCGGCTGCGCGCAAGGGATTTTTCGATTGGCTGGCGACGCAGGAAGCGGACGTGGTCTGCCTGCAGGAAACCCGGGCACAGGTTGCGCAGTTGAGCGACCCGATATTCACGCCGCAGGGTTACCACTGCTACTACAACGAGGCCGAGCGCAAAGGCTATAGCGGCACGGCGCTGTTCAGCCGCGTGCAGCCCCAACGTGTGTTGACACGCCTGGGCTGGGACCCGGCCGACTCCGAGGGCCGCTATCTCCAGGCCGATTACGCCGGGGTCAGCGTCATCTCGCTATATATGCCCTCCGGCTCCAGCAGCGAGCAAGCGCTGGCGAAAAAGTACCGCTTCATGGATGCATTCCTGGAACACTTGCGTGGTCTGCGGCGCAAGCGCCGGGAATTTATTATCTGTGCGGACTGGAATATCTGCCATAAGCCGATTGATCTGAAAAACTGGCGCAGCAACCAGAAAAATTCCGGTTTTCTTCCCGAGGAGCGCGCCTGGCTGGACGTGCTGTATGACGAGGTAGGCTATATCGACGCCTTCAGGCTGGTTAACCAGGAGCCCGAGCAGTACACCTGGTGGTCCAATCGCGGTCAGGCGCGCGCGAAGAACGTCGGTTGGCGACTGGACTACCAGGTGATCACCCCGCGACTGGCCGAGCGCGTCACCGCTGCGGAAATCTATACCGGGGAGCAGTTTTCCGACCATGCACCGCACACCATGCACTATGACCTGGAGATCAGCGCTTGAACCGCCCGCCCTGAATGCGTGGCGAACAGTCTCCGCCGCGGGTGTCGGAGTGTTTGCGGGGGTGCGGTAAAACGGGTAAATTAGCCCGCGTTAGAAACCTCTTCCCGTAGACACGCCAAACCCGCGAGATCCTATTCAATGAGTCTTTTTATTGCCAGCGCCCATGCACAGTCAGGCCCGCCCGCTGCCCAGGGTGGCGAAATGTTCCAGATACTTTTCCTGGTGGGCCTGTTCGTCCTGTTTTATTTTATTGCCATCCGGCCGCAGCGTAAGCGACAGAAAGAGCACGCTGAGATGGTCTCGGCGCTCT
>Ga0102938_10002797_pt1 | contig 13151 bp, 9 predicted proteins | sample SalPonR2_B_D2_MG_FD_84516 | JGI IMG/M metagenome (GOLD analysis project Ga0102938, IMG submission 84516) | Salt pond soil microbial communities from South San Francisco under conditions of wetland restoration - Salt Pond MetaG R2_B_D2_MG | ecosystem: Environmental > Aquatic > Marine > Intertidal... | reverse complement strand
CGGGTGCGCAACAGACCACTCAAAGCTACGCGATTGAAACCGGAAACGCCGCCACGCTTCGGTTGGCCCTGCAAGCGACCTACCCGCAAGCCACGATCGGTGCGGACTCGGTCAACGGAACTCTGATTGTTTCGGCACCCGAGAAGGAACAGCAAGAAATCGCGACGCTCGTTCAGCAGATCAACGAGGCGCCCGGGCTCTCGGCGGGCATGCAAGCTTATTCGTTGGCCAAGGCGAATCCAGAAAGCGTGGTCGATGCTTTACAGCAAGCCTTCGGGAGACGATCGACGGTGGGCGTCAGTGCGGACGAGCAAAGTGGGACCGTCTTTGTCGTTGGCTTGCCGCGTCAGCAAGAAATTGCCAAGCAAGTGATCGAACAAATGGATCGCATCGACCCTCTGACGCGTGATCGTCGATTGAAAGCATTTACGCTGGGCGGGATCGACGGCGACGAGGTGGCCGAGTCGGTGGAAAGCCTGTTCGAAGACGCTCGTCCCCAGGTCGACGTCCGCTATGATTTCTACAATGAACAACTCGTCGTGATTGCAAACGAAGAGCAACTGAAACTGGTCGAAGAAACATTAGCACAATTCGATCCGCCTGAACGTGAACTCGCGATCTTCCCGCTCCGGCAAAACGATCCCAACTCGGTGCGTGAGGCCGTCAATGCACTGTTTGCCGACTTGTCGACCAACGAGACCCCGTCGATTACGGTCGATGAAGATCGTCAGCAATTGTTGATCCGCGCGACGACGCAACAACTCGACGAGATCCGCGTCTTGCTTGGTCGACTCGGTGAGACGGCATTTGCCATAGAAAATACCAGCCAATCCGCCGCTGGTGGACCCACCACGGGAAGCCGCGCCCGAACGGTTGTGGTGGGACGGAATTCCGAATCACTCTTAAATCAGCTGCAGCAAGTCTGGCCGACTCTTCGCAACAATCCACTTCGCGTCATTCGTTCCAACGAAAACAGCTCGCACGGAAAGGGCTTGAAGTCTGACGACGAGAAACTCGATGGTCCGAGTCAAGAGGGTGGGTTGGAGCCCAAACCAGCAATGGACGTACAAGGCTCCCATGTTCTCAAGGATCCGTCGGTCACATTGGTCGCCACGCAAGTCACCGAAGCCGCCTCCCCCGCTTCCGCTAAACCGGCTGAATCTGACAAAACAGAAAATCCTGCTGTATTGATTCTTCCGGGCGAAGGCCAATGGATTATCGCTTCGAAAGATACCGAGGCGCTCGATATGTTGGCGACGTTGATGGAACTCGCCGTGTCTCCGCCGATGACTGCGGTTGCCGAGAACGGCAACCTGTCGATTTACGTGCTGCAGCATGGTAACGCGGATGACTTGGAAAGCCTGCTGACGAATCTGTTTCGCCCAACACGAGAAAGCTCTCGCAGTCGACTGACCAATGAAACATTACCGACGCGGATCGTTGCCGACACGCGGATCAACGCATTGGTCGTCCAGAGTACGCGAGCGACTCGCGGAGTGATCGAAGATTTGTTGGCGGTTTTGGATTCACCCGAATTCATGGACTCGCTGCAGCTCGCCACGCCTCAAATCGTTCCGGTCCTCAACACAAGCGCCGACCGAGTCGAGGGGATCCTGAGAACCGTTTACAGCAGCCAACTCTCGCAGGGGCGAAACCGGCCACAAATCTCGATCCCCGAAGGCGTCTCTCAAGAGGTCGCCTCGATGCTGGAACAGATCAACGCGGAGACATCGGGACCTCTGTTGACCCTAAGTGTCGATGAAGTCAGCAATTCGATCGTGATGCGTGCCCCGGCCGAGCTTTCACAAGAAATTCGTGGCTTTATCGACCAAGTCGATGCGCAGGCCACTACCAGCGGCGCCGGTAGAATGCGAATCATTCCGTTGCACCAGTCCAATGTAGGACAGATCGAGCAGGTCCTGCAGCAGTTCATCATGGGCAGGCGTTCGGGAAGGAGCCGATAAAGCTCCGCGAAAAAAGGCCGGAAAGGATGGACGTGCGTTCAGTTTCGAAAGAAGCGAACCCAGGGCTTGCGGACCTCACCTCCTTCCCCCGGAAAAACGGGGAAAAACGCAACCTTGTTGATCGGCTTTGACTCCACGAGCAGGTTGAACTATCATCATTTGTTGAGACTCCCACCAAAAATACATCGGCATTCGTCGCTGGCATGGCCGCCAACCGGATCGTCGATCCCCACCTCAAAACAAGCCAAGGATGTCGCCTGAACGACTGTGAGTGAGACGGCCTTTGTCGCGTCACTTTGAGTCCTTTGACGAGCGATTCGCGTGCTGGCGAGCAAGACACTGACGCAGTTCCCGCCATCGGCCTTGTGGGCATCCCCTCGCAAGCGGCGATCGGTGCTACGCTGCGGTGTCTGGATCTGCTTCAAGCGCGTGTGGTTCCCACCCCAGCGACGCTTACCATGATTACTCAAGTAAACGGAATTGCCCCCGCTCTGACAGCTTTGCAGCTTCGCCAAGTCGCCGATTCCCTCAGGGACCGTAGCGAACTCGGAACGCTGGCGGGCCAATGGGAATTTGAAAGTGACGTCGCCTTGTTGGCCGAAACCGCTCGCGTGATGGGGTTGGAATGGCTCGACGCGGAAGAAGCCGAAGTCAACCCGTCCGCCCTGGACGGGTTCCCGCTGAAGATGATCCATCGTTATGAAGTTTTCCCGCTCGAGAAATCGGAAACATGGATCCGCTTGGCCGTCAGTAATCCGTTCGAGTTTGGGGCGTTCGATACCATCGGGACCGCTCTTTCACTCGAGGTCCGTCCCGTCGTCGCGACGCCCGAAACTGTCCGCCAACTGATCAAACAAAATCTGGGCGTCGGTGCCGAAACGATCGATGGCTTGATCGCGATGCAGCGTCAGCAAAGCGGCGATGTCCAGATGCTCGAGGAGTTGCAACTCGATGGGTCCGAGGACGCCGAAGCTGCGACTCAGGCATCGGTCGTGCGACTGGTCAACGAAATTCTCAGTGAAGCAGTCGAAACGCGGGCCAGCGACATTCACATCGAGGCTCAAGAGAATCGGCTAAAACTCCGCTACCGGATCGACGGTGTGCTGCAGCGACAAAGCGTGCCGCAAGAAATGAATCAGTTTCAAGCGGCCATCGTCAGCCGGTTGAAAATCATGGCAAAGATGAACATCGCGGAAAAGCGAATTCCGCAAGACGGACGCATCAAATTGCGAGTCGCCGGACGCGAAGTCGATTTGCGGGTCTCGATGATTCCGATGTTGCACGGCGAAGGCGTCGTGATGCGGGTGCTCGATAAGTCCAATCTCAGCTTATCGCTTCGTGACATCGGAATGCCAGAAGACACTTATCAAAAGTACCAGAAACTGATTCGATTGCCGCACGGAATCGTCTTGGTCACCGGTCCGACCGGCAGCGGTAAAACGACCACGCTTTACAGTTCACTCAACGAGATCAAATCCGAAGACACTAAGATTATCACGACGGAAGATCCGATCGAATATCAACTCGACGGCATCAATCAAATCCAAGTTCAGCACAAGGTGGGTTTGACATTCGCGGCTTGTTTGCGAGCGATTCTCCGCCACGACCCTGACGTGGTGTTGATCGGCGAAATTCGCGACTTGGAAACGGCAGAGAACGCAACCCAAGCGTCATTGACCGGTCACATGGTGTTTAGCACGTTGCACACCAACGACGCCGCTGGATCGTTCATGCGATTGTGTGATATGGGCGTGGAGCCCTTCTTGGTCGCCAGTACGGTCGAAGGCGTGATGGCTCAGCGGTTGGTTCGGCGACTTTGCCCGAGTTGTCGCCAAGAATACAAGCCGAATATCGCCGAGTTGCCCGACGACTTCCCACTTAAAAAACTCGACGGCCCGCTGTTTCGCCCAGAAGGCTGCGAGCAATGCCGAGGCACCGGTTACAAGGGTCGGATGGGCATCTACGAGTTGCTGGTGACGAACGACAAGGTTCGCGATTTGGCGACCCAGCGTGCGGCATCGAATTTGATCAAGAAAGCTGCGATCGAAGGGGGAATGCAGACGCTACGCGCAGACGGCTGGGAAAAAGCGTGCAGTGGAGTGACAACGGTGGACGAGGTGCTTCGCGTTACCAAGGCGGATTAAAGCATGCCTGAGTTCGCATATGTGGCTAAAACGGCGACGGGAGAACGGCGGGAAGGCACAGTCGCCGCCCAAACCCGTCGTGCGGCGATACAACGCCTGCGTGGGCAAACGCTGTATCCGGTCACGGTTTCGGATGTGAAGCCGGCGATCGGGATGGCTGCCAATTTCGAGTTGCCCCAGCGAGTCAAGAAGGAACAGATCGCGGACTTGTGTACGCAGTTGGCGGACCTGCTTACCAACGGAGTCCCGATGCTCGAAGCGTTGTCCATCCTGGGTGACGTCACGATCAATCCAAAGTTACAAGACGCCGCCAAACGAATTCACGATGCCGTCGCCGAAGGGGCAACGCTCGATCAAGCGATGGCGGCCGAACCGGCGATTTTCTCCGAACTGACGCTCAGCATGGTTCGCGCAGGTCAAGAAGGCGCGTTCCTAGAAGAATCACTTCATCGAACGAGCGTGTTCTTGTGCAAACAAGACGAAATGCGTTCGAAGATCGTCGGCGCGCTTGCCTACCCGATCATCTTGGGCGTCGTCGGAACCCTGATCACTTCCTTGATGATGGTTTTTTTGGTTCCCAAATTCCAACCATTTTTTGATCGTCTCGAAGCGACCGGATCGGGCTTGCCGTTGATCACGGTGCTGTTGCTGGCGGTCAGTCATACCCTGCTCAACTACGGCCTGATATTGCCGTTCCCGGCAATCGGGATCGTCTTCGGCGTTAAGAAATACATGGCCACCGACAGGGGTCGAATGCTTTGGGACACGTGGAAATTAAAGATCCCGGTGATGGGCGATATTTTTCATGACGCGGCGATTTCGCGTGCCTGCCGTGTGCTCGGGACGCTGCTCCGTAACGGCGTGCCGCTGCTCAAATCGTTGAAAATCAGCAGCGAATCAACCGGCAATCGGTTGCTGCAACAAGCGATGTTGAAGTCGGCTGAGAACGTCACGACGGGCGATACCTTGGCGAAGCCGCTCGCGGCGAGTGGACTGATTCCGCCCCAAGTCATGGCGATGATTCGCATCGCTGAAGAATCCAACACCTTGGATGATGTGTTGGTCAAAATCGCTGACCGGATTGATGGCAAGGTCGAGCGTCAATTGGAAGTCATGGTTCGGATGATCGAACCGCTCATGTTAGTGTTGATTGGCGGCATGGTCATGTTTGTGATCGTTGGCGTGTTGCTGCCAGTCTTTGATTTAAATTCAACGGTTAACTGAATAGGAGAAATCTCATGAAACGTCGACGCAGAAGTAGCGAACGCAGTGGTTTCACGCTGCTGGAATTGATGATCGTGTTGATCATTTTGGTCGGGTTGATCGCCATGGTCGGGCCCCGATTGTTAGGGTCGCAAGAAAAAGCCGACATTCGAACGACGGAGGTTCAAATCGGCAACTTGGCCTCGGCACTAAAGATGTACGTCGTTGACATGAAAGTGTTTCCGGCGACCGAAGATGGTTTGGAAGCGTTACTGCAAGCTCCCGATGATGAGCGTTTGGCTCGTAAATGGGCGGGGCCGTATATCGACGGCAGTAAACTCCCAATCGATCCTTGGGGCAACGAATTCGAATACGAATTCGATGTCGCCGAATCGGGCAGCGATAGCACCCAGCCGGCTTTTCCACGCATCTTTTCAATCGGACGCGATGGACAAGCGGGGACCGATGATGACATCGCCAATCGACCCGCCGACGGCGAAGAAGATTCGGATCCGTCCGATTCGCTCTCCAGTGAGTCGTAAGTCATGAACCGCACACGTTCTACTGAGCAAGAACTCGTTGAGCATCTAGTGATGCGGGTTTGCCGACTCAATCTTCCCGGCACCAAACGGGCTGTCCCAAAGCCGGCTGGCCCCACCCAAGGAAACGTGAGTAGGTCCGCTTTTTCGTTGCTCGAACTCATGATCGTGTTGACAATGATGGTGGCGATCGGTGCCGTCGCTTGGCCCAGCCTGCGACGGCCGATGGCCGATAGTTCCGTCCAGCAAGCGGCCAACGAACTCCGCGTGCAAATCGCAGACTGTCGACAATCAGCGGCCATAAGGGGGAAAGCGAGATTGATGCGATTCGAAGCCGGCCTGACTTCCGTCAGGCGAGGCCCGTGGAATGAATTGGTCGCGCAGCAACTATCGGATGAAAACTCGGTGACAGGGAATCGTTCCGCAATTGGCGAGAGCGAACAGAAACAGGATGTCGACTCTTGGGAGCTTCCGATCGATATCGTGGTCGAGGAAGTTCAATTGGATCACCGCACGTATGTCGCTGCCCAAGATTCCTCCTCAACATTAGCGAGTCGTGAAATCACGGAGTCGCAATGGTACCTGCCCTTCCTACCGAGCGGGCAGACTCGAGACGCGGTCATCGTGCTACGTGATTCCGTCACCGGAAGCCGCGTGGCTCTCGAAATCGAAGCGATAACCGGAATGATGCGAACGCAACGATTATCGGCGGGAGTGCCAGGCGATGGCCCGGAGACGGCGACGGAGTCATCAGCAAATTCGATGAGCGAATTGCCAACCGCTTCGCTTGACACGCCATCAACGCCCCGGGGTTTTTCAGGGTGAACAGTCAATTCCAACGAGGCGGCCGATTCCATCGACGTGGCGGTTTTTCCTTGATGGAAATGATGATTGCCACGGCCATTCTAGCCGGAAGTGGAGTCGCACTGTTTGCATTGGTCGGACAAGCGAGCCAATTGGCACGCAGGGCCGAAGAGCGAACGGTAGCTTTGCAGTTGGCTCAATCAACGCTCGATGAGTTCCTGGCCAACGGTTCCGAGTCCGGGACCCAAGACGAGTTGGAAGGCAGCTTCGAATCGGACCCTCGATGGGCTTATCGCATTGATCAATCCGATGTCGAGACGGTAGGGCAAGACGAACCTCAGTTAAAGCGAATCACCGTTTCCATTTATCGATCAAACCAAAGCGGTGGGCCTTTGTCGGGCACCACCGATTCGGCAATCGTGAGCCTAGTCCGCTGGTCGCGGGCCACCAAGCCGCGACCTGCATCCTCGTCGGATATCGCGTCGTCTGAAACACTGTCTTCTGAAATACTGCCACCCCCGTCTTTCAAATCGATGTCGCCGGCCAGTTCGATACCGGAGGCGTTGAGATCGCCGTGAACATGAATCGTTCTCGTCGTAGTGGGTACACAATTCTTGAACTGATGATCTCGCTCGTCCTGCTGGCGACACTCTCGATGGTCGCCTGGTCGATTTTGGAGACTTACCGTACCGCCGAGCAACGTGCCTGGAATCAGGCTTACCAAATGCAGGTGATTCGAATCGCCCGCGAATGGCTCGAAACTGACGCCGCTTGTTTGATGGAACCTCGGATTCGAACAAGTTCATCGGCAATCCAACCAACGTCATTCTCTTCGTCGTCCTCCGAGTGGAAGCCGTTCAGAGGTGACGAACAAGGCTTTGAAGTTGACTTGATTCCATCGACCGATCCGCTCGCGTGGCTCCAGGAACTCACGCGTTCAGCTGATCCGCTGACCACGACGACTCCGGCGTTAACGCCCCCAAATCAAAATGTGGCGATCGCAATCGATCCGGTTGCCGTCCATCGCTTGCGTTACAGAATCGTTGCCGGCGCGACTTCGCGAGGCACAGACGAGGCGTTTTTTGATGTGCAGCGAGAATTGGTTCCGCTCGATCGCTGGTCCAAGACTTCGCCATCGTCGTCTTCCGAGAAGTTGCTAACGACGGAAGACCTGTATCGAGTCTCCGACGATGAATTGCCAACTGACTCAGCCTCGGTGGCGAAGAATCGGTCGACTCGCATCCGCAATCTGATCACACCTCGTTTCCGATACAGCGATGGGAAGGAATGGACCGGTCAATGGGACAGCCTGCTGCAAGGCGGTTTGCCACGAGCGATCGAATTGAGTTTTGATCTGCCCGCCGCATCGACCGACTACGAAACGGTCGAACCCGAACCCGACGAGACGGAAGAATTCATGGCTGAGGACTTTGCCAACGATGCCATGTCGAGTGAGAACTTGGTTACAGTCGATGCTTCCACCACTGCCGTTGATGACGGGGACGCGATTGCCCGCGACGTTCGGATCGTGGTGCTGGTCGGGGGAAGTGCATCTCAGCGATTCCAAGGGGACCGGGATCCCAAGACGACTGGGAGTCCAAGATGAATCAACGCCGACGTGGAATGGCATTGTTGGTGGTTATGGTGATCGTGACTTTGGTGGCTCTGGCCGCTTATGGGTTTAACCAACAGATGACCGATGCGTACCGCTCGAGCCAACTGCAAATTGAGCGTGCGCAAGCAAGATTAACGGCGATGAGTGCCATCGATGCTCTGAGTTTATCGTTAGAACAACCACGCGGTGATCGCTTGAGTTGGCACCGGGATGCGCCGGAGACATTCGCCGCGGTTCCCATCGAAGCCGAGACCGGCGCGACCGATGATAGCGAACCGCAATGGTCGTTCTCCGTTCTCGCACCTGCGAATTCTTCCTCGCCGGATCTTCCAATGGAGACACCGAAAGCGTGGCGTTTTGGACTCACCAACGAATCCGCCAAAATTAACTTGATGGTGCTTGATCAATGGGCACGAGCCGAACCGGGGCAAGCGACGAAAGCACTGATGAACTTACCGGGAATGGATTTAGGCATGGCTCAGGCATTGATGCGCGCCTATGACATCAACGACACGCCTGCTGCAACGGCATCAAGTTTGAGCGATCGCTTGGGGGCTTTCGCCAATGAGAATACGACGGCGACAGAGGGCGGTTCATCCAGTGGCGACAACGACGCAGCCCAGCGGACACGGAATTGGGCGAGGGGTTGGACGGGTGGCGACTGGGATGAGAACTACCAGCTTGATTCGCTCGAATTGAGTTTGATGGGTGAGCAAGGCTTTCCCAACCAGTCAAACTCCGCTGATTCACCGGCTGCTGCTGCGACGCTCGCTTGGCGAGACTACTTGACTTTCGACAGCGGCCAACGCAACGAAAGCCTTGCCGGGCGACCACGTGTTTTCCTCAACGGTTCTGATCTGCAAAAACTCCACCAAGACTTGCTCGAGATTTGGCCGGCGGATTGGGCCAATTTTGTGATCGCGGTCAGGCAGTTTGGCATTCGTCAAAAACAATCCGCCAGCCGTGGGGGGGCTGTGCTTTCGGCGACACCGGGGAACCTGTGGACACCGGATTTTTCGATCCCCGCAGCAGTGCGGATTGAAAGTGCGTTGGAGTTGGTGGGAGCCCGAGTCGAAATTCCTCAACCGAAAGAAAAACCTTTACCACTCCGCAGCCCGTTCTCAGATGAATTTGGTGACCCCGGTAACTATATTAGATGCTTGGTCGACGAGGTGACGGTTCACCCCAGCACGGTCATCGTGGGACAAGTCGATGTGATGGAGGCTCCCCGCCCGGTGCTTCTCGGCGTTCCCGCAATGACGCCCGAGATAGCGGATCAAATCATCGAGCGACGAGGTTCGTCGGGCGGTTCGTTCTTGTCCGACGGCACGGGCGCTTCTCGAGAGACGATCGCTTGGTTATTCGTTGAAAACGTCGTCGACCTTCCCACCTTCCTCAAACTCCAACCCTGGATCACCGTTGGGGGAGATTGCTATCACGCTCAAATTGTTGCCTTTCGAGATTCTTTGTCTCCCACGTTTCGATGTACCGTCACACTCGATGGATCGACTCCAGACATAGCACTGCGAAACTTTCGCTCGTGGAGTGCATGGGGCAAAGGTTTCTCGATCGATGATTTGCGTGGCAAGCTTTCGACAAATACCAACTTGGATCATGACCGTTCCCACCTTCCTTAAACGCCTGCCTTTCCTTCACTCGCTTGTCGGGCCGTCCAAACGTGGGCCGGTCGTGGTCGCCTCGTGGGACCAGGTCAATGTTTACTTCTTGGTTACCAAGGAACGAAAGGATGCCCTGGAGGCTGTCGCCTGGGGCACTCTGACTCGCGAAAACGAACGTCCCGCGCTCTCGGTACTACACGAGCATTTGACCGCGGAGAAAATCACCGCGTCCCGTTTGATGCTGCTGTTACCGAGAACCGATCTGGAGATGACGACGGTCCAGATTCCACCCGCCGAACAGACCGAAGTTTCGGCATTGGTGCGAGCCGAAGTGGAGCAATTGATCGGGGACGGCGACCACGAACTTGTCGTCGATTATCGGCTACTCGACGGTGCGACTCCACCCAACTTCACCAACACAAGTTCAACGACGACTTCGGAATCGGATGACGCCGACCAAGTCACGCAAGATGCCGAGACCAAACACTCGCAATCCGCCGCCGCGTTCTCGGTCGAGCAAAGCGAGCTAGACGCTTGGATCGATGCGGTCGGTCAAACGGGACTTCAACTCGCCGCATTCACTTCGCGACAAACCGCACCGTTGCATCAGCTTCGGCAACAACGTGCATTTCGATCGTCGCTGTCTGTATTGATCGTGGTGTACGAAGGCGAGGTGGAGCTGTCGTTTTTCCGCGGTCACCATTTGGGTTCGCTGCGAACGTTTCGAGCGGGCAGTCACGAAGTCGGTGCGTTGACTGACCAAATCCAAACGGAAGTGCAACGCAGCATTTCGTTGATGGATTTTGTCGCACCCGGCGAAATGCCAGAAATGCTAGTCTTGGTGCGCGGCCCGCTCGACGGCCTACCGAATGGCGATGTCGAAAAAGATCGTCCCAACGACGACACGCTGACGTTTTGCGAATCACTCGAAGCTCGCCCGGTGACGTTGACGATGCCGGTCGATTCCAAAAGACAACCGGGTGACGCCACCGACATTCAACCGCCCGACCCGGTATTGGTGGCTTCGGCGTTGGTGTTCCACGAGCATCATTTAGCGGTCGATTTAATTCATCCCAAGCTTCCACCCGTGCCACCGAATCCGGTGCGTCGATGGGCGGCGATCGCAGCTTTGGCACTCGGTAGTCTTGGCATCGGTTCCTACACCATGCTTGCCGATGTGAATGATCTGCAACGCCAGGTGGCTGAAAAGAAACAAGACCTGGACGACGCCGAACGAATCGCGGCAAAGATGCAGGAAAAGGCCGACGAGACTCGGTTGGTCCAGCAGTGGCTCGGCGACCAAGTCGACTGGCTCGGTCAACTGCAGCGACTGTCGAGTCGATTCCCTGAGGGCCAATTGGCCAACGTGCGGCGTTTGTCCGCGTCGGTCGATGGCAGCACGGGGGGCATTGATCTTTCGGTCCAAGTGAACGATCCCAATCGCGTCGCGGAACTGGAAAACGCACTTCGCGAAGCCAACTTCTCGATCACGAGTAAACGAATCAGCGAGCAAGCCAATAACGAAGAGTATCCCTGGCAGTTCGAAGCACGAATTGCCTTCCCGATCACGCCTCTCGACGAACGTGGCGAAGAGACATTCATTCAGCCAACTACGCCCGATCTCCCCGCACCCGAACATCGTGAGATTCAGCCCGGTTCCGTTGACGAACCAGAGCGAGCATTACCGGAGGCTTCCCAATGAATGAAAACCGTCGAACAATATTGCTCGCCGCTGGTGGGATCGCGGTGGTTTTCATGTACATCATGGACACCGGTTATCGATCCTTCATCGAGCAACCAACCCAACGCTATGAGGGAGAACTAAGAGCCGTCGAGTCAAAACTTCAAGACGCCAATACGTCGCAAGTCGCCGGCCGGCGACTCGTCAACCAATTAGACGATTTTGCGGAGCGGGCGTTGCCTTTCGATCCGGCGTTGGCGAGATCCAGTTACCAGGATTGGCTGCTGAAATTGGTGGAACAACACCAAATGGAATCCGCCTCGGTCGACGCAGAAACACCACGACCGATCGAAGTTCGCTCGCGCACCGCCAAACGAAAGTCAAACCTGATTGGCCATCGCATTGGCTTCGCCCTCCGCGCACGGACCACGCTCGATCACCTCACCGATTTCCTACACGACTTTCACCGCTCCGCCCAACTGCACAAGATCCGCAGCCTCTCGCTCACTCCCCTCGTCAACGGAAATCAGCTCGATTTGAATCTGTCGATCGAAACACTGTCACTCCAGTCGACCGAGCGAGAAGGCGAATTGTCGAAGTTGGTTCGCGACGAGCAAACGTTTCCACCCCGTGCGGAGTATCAAAAATTTGTCAGTCGCAATTTATTCGCGAAGGGTTTTTCCAAATCACTCGGCCAAGTCCGGTTGAATGCGATCACACAAAACCGCTCCGGCGAATTGGAAGGTTGGTTCGCCGTCGGATCACCACCCCAAACGCAAATCGCGTCACTCGGTGGAATGCTGGATCTGCCGCTTCATACCGTCAAAATCGAATCGTTTGAAGAGAGCCGTATCAAGTTGATGGTGAATGAATTTGAATGTTGGCTCTCGCTCGGAGAAACGATCGGCCAAGTATTGGGAAACCCATCGACCGCATCGCCCACCACCCCAAATGAAAGTAAGGAACCATGATTAGCACGACTCAATCGACCGCCCGTTCGGTGTTGCTTGTGGCCGTTGCCTTTCTAGCAAGTACCTCGGTAGTGGAAACAGCTCAGGCACAGCTGTTCGGTGCTAGGTCCTTGGGAAGTCCGTTGACTCGGCGTTCCTCGAATGCCGGTGCCACCCCGGCCGCGATGGACTCAGCGGGTGCGGTTCAAGGAGACGAGCGTTTCCTCAGAGGCAATCGTTCGAGGAACGAGTTTGTCGGATCCGACCGTACGTCGTTGCAAGGATTTATCGGCAGTGAGCAGGCAATCGGCACGGGAAGAGTGCGCACGTCCGTCGAGTCACTCCAGGCACCACCGGATCGCTCGGCCGCGATTAACCGACCGCTTGCACCGCTCGCCGCGGATGCGATGTACCGCCCCCGTTTGTCGATTTCCATGTCGGAAATGGCAACGGCTTCGTACATCGCATCGGTGAAAAATCAGCGCGACGCAAAGTTGGTATTGCGTTTGAGCAAAGCGGCTGGCTCGAATATCCAGATATCTCACGAAGGCGATCGAACTGTGATTCGCGGCAAGGTCGCCTCGGAATCCATGGCTGAGAAACTAAGCATACTCGCGTCCTTCGAACCACAT
>Ga0102938_10002794_pt1 | contig 13155 bp, 10 predicted proteins | sample SalPonR2_B_D2_MG_FD_84516 | JGI IMG/M metagenome (GOLD analysis project Ga0102938, IMG submission 84516) | Salt pond soil microbial communities from South San Francisco under conditions of wetland restoration - Salt Pond MetaG R2_B_D2_MG | ecosystem: Environmental > Aquatic > Marine >... | reverse complement strand
GGAGCTGGTCAAGAAGGAACTGGTCAGGAAGGGGCTGGTCAGGAAGGAGCTGGTCAAGAAGGAGCTGGTCAAGAAGGTGGTATGTCGGAGAGCTCAGGTTCGCCGGGAGCGCCTGCTGGCGATGCGGCTCCAGTTTCCAGTGCAAACCAAGAGGGGGGGGAAGCAAATTCTGACGCTATCGGAAAGCCGGGTGATTCACCGGCCAACGTCGGTGACAGTTCTTCCACCAATGGTTCGTCTGCAGGTTCCGGGCCTCAAAGTGCGGGGGATGAACCGCCGCCCGAAGCTGATCCGGCAAACATGGAATACGCTAAGCGTTCCACCGACATGGTGCTCGACTATTTGGAGCAAAACCGCGACAAGCCGGACTCGGATCTGTTAAAGAAGCTGAACTGGAGCGAAGAAGATCTGCGTGCTTTCGAGGAGCGGTGGAAGAACACGCGCGAGATGCCTAAGTCCGAAGGCGCTGGAGCACAGCGTGAATTCGAAGAAGCGTTGCAGAGTTTAGGATTGCGTAACCGTGAATCGGAAGCGGTTAGGCAACGGCAACCCAGCGACGCGATGCGAGGCTTGGAAGATGCAGGAACGCGCGTCCCTGCGCCTCCGTTGTACCGCGATGCCTTTGAAGCATTCCGTCGATCTTCCGGGCAATAAGCGACGCTTGCGGTTTGTGCGTTTCAGACGCCATCGATCGGCCACTGGAACCGTCTGGGTTGGAGCCACGTTACTGCGTCGCACCGAGGTGGCGTGATGCGAAAGGGAGTGACGTGAACGTCTCTTTGCCGCGAGAGGAAAGGCATCTCTGTCGCGAGTGAAAACCGTCGCAACTCTGTTTAGCGAGCGCGCACGCCGTCCGAAAACGAAAAAACTCAAAAAAAATTTGCGGCGTTGGAGAGCTAAAAACATCGGCGAGTGGATGCCGGTAACACACCTTCACTGGCACGTTACAATCGTCAGTCGCTTCTTCTGTTTCGTCGTTTCATTTCACCCTTCGTCTGTTCGGTGCGTCTGCATGTTGCTTCAAGAGCCCGCTCGTTCTCCCTACGATTTGGAATTCAGGTTGGGCGAAATTCCGGTTCGCATCGCTTGGACATTTTGGTTGATGGCGGCCGTCTTTGGATACGGTTTCGTCGATTCGATTGACCGACTTTTTTTGCAGCAGTACTCGCTTTGGTCGCCTGGTCCTTTGCCATTGCTGATCGTATGGGCGGTGTGTGTTTTGGTTTCCATTACGGTGCATGAACTGGGGCATGCGTTGGCGTTTCGCTGGTGTGGTATTCACAGTTCGATCGTGCTGTATCACTTCGGTGGCTTGGCGATTCCGGTGGCTGGTCGGATGGTTGGTCGTTCCGCTGGTCGGCTTTCCAGTAGGGAAAACCTTGCAATTGCTGCGGCTGGTCCGCTTGCCCAGCTCTTGTTCGCCGCGTTGGTGGTGGTCGTTGTGCGTGTTGCGGGATACGACGTAAGGACTTTGCCGGCGTATGTCTTGTGGATCCCTGAAGCTGCCGGCGGGAAGCCGATTTTGAACGTCGGCATGTTCACTTTGGTGAACTGTTTGGTGTGGCCGAGCATCGCTTGGGCGGTGTTAAATTTGATTCCGGTTTGGCCCCTTGATGGTGGTCGTATCGCGCGCGAGTTGATCTCGTTGTTCGGCGGTACGGTGCGTCACTCGCTGATCGTTTCTTTGGTTTGCGCGGCGGGCTTTGCCGCTTGGGGATTCACCGGTCAGCAGATTTATTTGGGGTTCTTGTTTGCCTCGTTGGCCGTCGGCAATTGGCAAGCGTTGCAGTCGATGGGGAACTGGCAACGTTACTAGCGCGCCGTTTCCAAGCCAGGTTGGCGGAGGTGTAACGGCGTCATTGCGAACCATGCGCTGCGCAGAATTTTGTGGAAAAGATGTTGCCAAGGTTCGAGAAGCGCGTAAAGTTACGCAAAGTTTGTTTGGGATCAATTTGACGACCGTCCGTTTGTGGATCAAACGTCACGTGAATCGGGTTGATCGAACCTTTCCATTGACGGGCGTGGCCGTGGTCTTGCGGGTGAAAACCCGAAGACACAAAGTCCCGTCATGTTTCCTTTTCGCGGAGGAACCCCATGGCCAAGAAGAAAGCAGCAGTAAAGAAGGCTACGAAGAAAGCCGCACCAAAGAAGAAGGTGACGAAGAAGGCAGCCAAGAAGGCCCCTGCAAAGAAGGCCGTCAAAAAAGCTCCTAAGAAGAAAGCCGCCAAGAAGAAGGCAGCTAAGAAAACCGCTAAGAAGACCGTAAAGAAAGCTCCGAAGAAGAAGGCCGCCAAGAAAAAGGCAACCAAGAAAACTTCGAAGGCTGCTCCTAAGAAGAAGAAGGCAACTCGCCGCAAGTAAGTTGGCACTTGCCAACCCTTGTTGCTTCACGGCAATCCGAACCGCATCGAAACCCTTCGATGCGGTTTTTCATGCGCTGGTCGGTTTTTCCGTCGCTGCGTCGACCAAGTCGATTAGCGCTGGGCAACGCAACGCGATCTTCTTAGAGCGTTGGCAGTTGCGGTTTCGGAGGAGCGGCGGCCGCTTTCTGTGCGAAATGGCGGACCAGTGAGCGAGCGACTTTTTCCAGCGGAGCCCGAGCGCGTGCGTTTTCGCGAATCACATCGGCCAATTTACCGGCATCTCCCGCTTCCCGGAGGACTGGATCGATCGGCAGTTCGCCAAGGAACGGAATCGACAGTTCTTCCGCTTTCGCACGCGCTCCGCCGGCGCCGAAGAGGTCGTAGCGTTTGCCGCAGTCGGGACAGATGAAGCCGCTCATGTTCTCCACCATTCCCGCGATGGGAATTTTGACCGTGTTGAACATGCTGATCGCTTTGACCGCATCGAGCAGTGCAACCTCTTGTGGGGTGCAGACAACCACTGCACCGGCAATGGGTACAGCACCCTGTGACAGCGTCAACGCCACGTCGCCCGTGCCTGGAGGCATGTCGATGATGAGATAGTCGAGTTCACCCCAGTCGGTTTCGGTCAGGAACTGCGTAATTGATTGGTGCAGCATGGGGCCGCGCCAGATGACGGCTTGATTGGGATCGAGGAAAAAGCCCATCGACATGACGGGCAGTTCACCGGCACGAACCGGAACGATGCGTTTTTGCGGATCGAGTGCTGGTTTGCCTTCCAGTCCCAGCAGGTGCGGGATGCTGGGACCGTAAACGTCGGCGTCCATCAGCCCGACCGTTGCCCCTAATTGTTGCAGCGAAATCGCGAGCGAGGCGGCAACGGTACTTTTGCCGACGCCTCCTTTGCCTGAACCGACCACGATCACCGTCTTGATCCGCAAGCCGGCTTGGCCTGCACGCGCCGGTGGACGCGGGTGCTTATGAACGAGGACCTCCGTAGTCGTGCCGGGCAGTTTGCTGGCCACCGCGGAAGCGATTTGATCTTTGACATCGTCGGCGATGGGAAACGAGTGCGTCGACAAACCGATTTGGATGACGGCATGCTTCTGGTTGATAGTGATCTCGCCGATCTGTCCCATCGAGCCCATGGGGCGACCCGTTTCGGGATCCGCAATGGGTTCGATCGTGGCTCGGACGGCATCCGCGGTAAGAGGTGTGTCGGTCATGGTAGAAAAGCTCCGTGCGATAGTGAGGCGGTTCTTGAGCAGAAGGGCCTGGAAAGGAATCTCGGCAATGGATCGGCGATCACGACTTGCCGTGTTCGCTCCACAGACGCAACAGTTCGACGAGATGTTCGACAGCCTCGACCATCTGATCGAGGCAAGCGAACTCGTGAACGGCGTGGATGTTATGTTGTCCGCTTGATAGGTTAGGCGTTGGCAAACCTTTTTCGGTCAATTGCGAACCGTCGGTGCCACCACGGACGATCGTTCGTTCGCAGCGTCGCCCCAAGTTCTGGTACGCCTGTTCAGCGAGCGAAATGGCGGCGGGGAGTTGTTTCAGGCCTTCCGCCAAGTTGCGGTACTGTGCGCGTTGGTTGACATAGACCAGGAGGCCTGGAAACCGCGATTCGACGTCGTCAGCAAGTTGGCGAATTTGGTCTCCGTACTCCTCGAGTTTCGCGGTGTCAAAACTGCGGAGGATCAGTTCGACCGTGGCGGTGCCCACGCCGCCTTGAAGGGAGTGGGCATGGATAAAGCCTTCGCGGCCTTCGGTCGTTTCGGGAGTTTGCTGATCGCGTGGCAAGCTGGCCACAAAATCGGCAGCGGCGCGGACCGCGTTGACCATTCTGCCTTTGGCGATCGCGGGATGGATATTGTGGCCGGTGAAAGTCACTGTCGCGGCGTCTGCGGAAAAGGTTTCTACGTCCAATTGTCCGGCATCGCCGCCATCGAGCGTATAACCCACCATGGCATCGAGTTTGTTGAGGTTGATTCTGTCGGTTCCGCGACCGATCTCTTCGTCGCAGGTAAACAGCAACCGTACCGTGCCGTGCTGCAAATGCGGATTCTCCATCAGGTGGTTGGCCAGTTCCATCAGGATCGCCACACCCGCCTTGTCATCGCCACCGAGCAGCGTATTGCCGTCGGTGGTAATGAGCGTGCTGCCAACGAGGTGCTTCAATTCAGGAGTCCGATCGACGCGAATGACTTGGCCATTGGGTAGTGCAATGTCTCCACCGGCATACGATTCGATCACTTGCGGCCGAACATGTTCACTGGGCGCTTCTGGCGAGGTGTCCATATGAGCGATCAGCGCGATGGTGGGACTGTTGCCGCCATCGGTCGCCGGGATACTTGCCCAGGTCAATCCGTGCTCGTCCTGGTGTGGGTAATCCGCTGAGATATCCTCCAGTTGCTGCGTTAGCAGCCCACCGAGTTCCCACTGGCCGGGACAGCTGGGGTATCGACGGGTGTCGGGATTGGCTGCCGTATTGATGCAGACATAAGACAAAAAACGCTCCAGCAATCGCTGGCGGTTGATCGGAACTGCCATGGGGGCCGCTTGGTGTTGAAAAACGCTACAATGGGAAAAACTGCTATGTGGGGTGAATGACTTGCTGACTTCGGCCTATGGGCCGGTTGTGAAGGCGCCGGTCGCCAGTGGCGGTTTCAGGAATGCAGCAGGTCGCTCTTTCTGAACGCCCTCGCATTGTGACAGATCGACACGAATTAGGGAGATAGGCGGTTGTCCAAAGCGAAGAAGATCGAATTCTTGTTGTTCGATGTCGAAAGCATCGCCGATGGCAATCTAATTGCTGCGGTGAAGTATCCCGGTGAAGGTTTAGAACCTGCCGCCGCGGTGGCTCGGTTTCAAGAAGAACTACGGGAAACGCAGAACGGTCGCGACTTCATTCCACACACGTTTCAAATTCCGATTGCGGTCGTGGTTGCCAAAGTCGACAGCGATCTGAATATGGTCGATCTGGTTTCTCTGGATGAACCCGAATTTCGGTCGCATGTGATGACCCAGCAGTTCTGGCGGGGGTGGGAGCATTATCAGCATCCGACCTGGGTGACCTTTAACGGACGTGGATTCGATCTGCCGGTGATGGAGTTGGCTGCCTTTCGCTATGGCCTGACGCTTAAGGATTGGTTTTACAGCAAAGGGGCTTCTTACACGCATCCCCGCAATCGTTACAACGCGTCGACACATTTGGATTTGCATGAGTGGTTGACCAACTATGGGGCGTGTTGGTTTCGGGGTGGCTTGGACTTGGCCGCCACCCTGCTCGGGAAGCCTGGCAAGATGTCGACCAAAGGGCATCAAGTTCAAGAGATGTGGAACGCTGGCGAGTTACAGGACATCAGTGACTATTGTCGATGCGACGTCTTGGATACCTACTTTGTGTTTCTCCGTACGTGCGTTGTCAGTGGCAAAATCACCTTGGAACGCGAAGCGGAATTGGTGGATGCAGCCCACAAGTGGTTGATCGAGCGGGCCGATGGCTGCAAAGCTTACGTTGACTACCTGTCGTGTTGGGGGGACTGGAAGAACCCTTTTCAGGAAAGTCCCGACATCGCCACCGAGGCTGTAGCGATAGAGTCTCCTGAATTGGCAATCGAGATCACTGCCGACAAAGACACTGCCGACAAAGATTCGGAGCTTGATGACAAGGCCAATCGCGAAGCTGCTGAAGCATCGGACGCTGCCGACGCTACGGCAGGCGGGGCCTCGATTTCCTGACGCCATCGCGGATAAGCTCAGGGACCGTGCCGCTTAGGTGGCTAGGCGAATGAGGTGTTTAGGCGAAAGCTGCCGGTTGGTGCGGGAGTTGTGGGCAAATTGGTGCGTTTTATGCATTTCATCTTCCCCGTGGAACGCTCTGCGAGCCAATGTTCCCGAGCAAATGCGGAACCAAGTTTCCGAATCAGGCTTATCGAGGAGACTGTGATGATGGTGGGTCGACAGACGGGCGGTTGGTCATGCTTGGGGGATATGGGTAACCCGCTGCTGATCGCTGCGTTCCTCGCGGTCGGCGGTTGCATCGTAGGCAGTGGGGTCGTTCCGCGTGCTTGTGCTCAGGCGATGTCGGAGGTTTTTCGCTTGGCGACGCCAGACGGGCAGGTGGAATCTCGGGCGGAAAAGATGCTCGGTCGATTAGTGATCACCGACCCGGCGGGGGTGGTCACCGTCTATCAGCGCGAGCCGCGATACGATACGGCTGATCGGCAGTATGAGGGATATTACAGTCGAGCCGCACGACGTGCGGTTCGCTGGCCGGTTCGTGGCAGCGGAGCGATGCAGTTGGCCGATGCATTGCCGGGAGATCCTCGTCCACCTTTTCGGGTCTCCCGGATGCGCGTTGCGCCGGTGACAGAGAATCCGAGCTTAAACTCCAGCAATTCCTTGGCGGTTCCCTCCGCACAGGCTGTCCCGTCGGCTGGCGGAATCAGCATCGACGGGATCGGGCCGTTTCGCCCGCTTACCTTTGACATTCCGGTTGACGACGTGGGGGCTCCTGGCGTGGGGCAGACCGGTCGCCTGACGACTCGGGACGCACTGCGGGCAGGTTTTGTGTTGGAAGCTCGGGCCGGTCGGCCGGCGCGGATGAACCTGCCGGCCGAGATTTCGGAGCAGTACTGGGTACTGATTCCGGTGCGTGGAAACATTGTACGGCTGCAATTTGTCGACCGTGGCGAGTTATGGTCGCTGAGTGCCACCGGGCCTGCCGGAGCTGTCGTGATGCAGCCCACGCGTCGCGATGCCACGCAATTGTGGCGTGCCGTTGGAGGCGCTGGCATTCGGTTGGACAGTGTGGCCTATCCGGGGCGTTCGCTGGCTGGGAGCGCGGACGGGCTGGTCGCCCTTGAACGTACCAGCGGAGCCGCGGCGCAGCTTTGGTTGGTGCGTTTTGCCGCTCCGCCACCGGCGCTGGTCATCCCGCCGGTTCGACTTGCACAGGTCGAGCAGCGGCCTCATGCCGAGTTGCCGCCGGCGCGCGTCCGGTTCGAGAACACGCATCACAATGAATTGACCGTCGTGCTGGCGAATCTGCGGACCGGTCGGCCACAGGAAATCCGCATTCCCGCTGGCGGTTCCCAGACGGTCGAACTGGCCCGCGACTCCGGCGGGTTGCTGGTGGAACGTTACGAAGTGCTGTCGCCGACGGGGCGAATTGTGGGCCAGCAGACGATTACCGAAATCCCGCCGACGGTGCTGTACGACGTCAGTGTTTACGAACGATTTTTGCAATCGATTGCCATTGATCGAACGGGAACAAGCCCGCAAGTGATCGAGGATGTGAACTACCAACGCAAGAGTGTCGGTTTCTTTCCGTTGCCTGCCGGTCGACTGTTGCAGGACGGGACACGGATCGACGTCTGGAACGAAGCCCAGGCGTTTCAGAATCCTGGTGGTGTGCGCCCGCTGCCGCCGGCACAGCCACCGCGGGACAACATCGATCCGCTCGAACGGATCTTGCGCGAACAACGCAATGCGTTTCCCCGTTAATCCGTCGCCATCGTGTTCTCCGGCGTCACTTTGTCCCGGCGAGGCAGAGGGAAACCCGCCTGCGACTGGTTTCCCTGCCGCCCCTTTTGCGTTCCAATATCGAGCTCGCTTTAGCACCTGTTTTGGTTTGGCACCTTGTCTGGGAACGATGGAAAGTGGTGATGGAATGTCGTTGAATCTTGCCGCTGCGTTGTTGTGTGATCAAGCGACGGCCAATGCGCCGTTACGCCTGCAGACACACTCCGTGGCGTCGGCGCGGGTCATTGATGCCGGCGTGCGGACCGTCGGATCGTTAGCCGCCGGATTATTCTTGGCACGCGTCTGTTTAGGCGATGCCGCCGACGTGCAATTGGTGCCTGAAAATGGTGCACACTTCCACAGCGACACCGCTGTGGTGGTGCGCAGCGATGATCCGTTGCGAGCCTGCTTGGGTGGGCAGTATGCCGGTTGGCCGGTGCAGGCGGATGATTATTTCGCGATGGGCAGCGGTCCGATGCGAATGGTGCGCGGTCGTGAGAAGGTCTTGGAATCTCTGTCGCTCCGAGAAACTCCTGCGGCCGCGGTGGGTGTCTTGGAGTCGGATAAGCTACCGACCGTGTCTGCCGTGCGGGCTGTCGCGGAGGACTGCCAACTGGAGCCCGCTGCGTTAACGCTGTGTGTTGCTCCGTCGACCTCGCTGGCGGGTACCGTCCAGGTCGTCGCCCGCAGTTTGGAGACCGCCATGCACAAACTGCACGAATGCGGCTTTGATGTACGACAAGTCGTGAGCGGTTGGGGAGTCGCCCCCTTGCCGCCGATGGCCAAGCCTGGCGATCTGGTGGGCGGGATCGGACGCACCAACGACGCGATCCTCTACGGGGGCCGCGTCACGCTGTGGGTCGACGCCGACCAGCAGGAGGTCGACCGCGTTGTCGAACAGGTGCCTAGCCAAACGTCCAAAGATCATGGCCGGCCCTTCGCTGAAGTGTTCAAGGACTACGAATACGACTTCTATAAAGTCGATCCGAATTTGTTCAGTCCGGCGGTGGTGCGGCTCGTTAACTTGCGGTCAGGCGTTATGCGAACGGCGGGTCAAATCGCAAGCGATGTGCTGGCTCGATCGTTTGGGGTTTAGGCGATTCTTAATGAGTTCACAAGAAGTTGCACTCCGACTTTTAGTGCTGGGTTCCGACCAAGGTTGGCATGCCGAGCAGTTGATGACAGCGGCGAAGCGGGCAGGGCATACGTTGGAATTTGCGCCGTACGAATCGTTGGCCAGTGAACTGGACGGTCAAGGGTCCCATCGCTGCTACTGTGACGCCGGATCGCTGGAGGATTTCGATGCGGTGTTGACCCGCACCATGCCCGTCGGCTCGTTGGAGCAGATCACCTTCCGGTTGGCAACGCTACACTCCTTTCTCAATGCTGGTGGGGTGGTGATCAATTCACCGCGCGCTTTGGAAACGGCGATCGACAAGTACGCCACTTTGGCTGTCGTGCAGTCCTTGGGGTTCGACGTTCCAGCAACGGTTGTGGTCCAGTCGCGCCGGGGAGCGATGCAAGCTTTCGATCGACTGGGTAGTGACGTGGTTGTCAAACCGATCTTTGGTGGCGAAGGGCGTGGAGTGATGCGGGTCCGTGATCGGCAACTGGCCTGGACCACCTTCAGCACCCTGGAGCGTTTGGGAGCAGTGAGCTATGTCCAGCGGTTCGTGCCGCCTGGAGGAATCGATACCCGGCTGTTTGTGGTCGGGGATCAAGTGTGGGGCATTCGGCGTCGTTCCACCGACGATTGGCGAACCAACGTTTCTCAGGGAGCGGTCAGCGAGGCGGTCGCGGTCACCGCTGCCCAACGGGAGTTGGCGTTGCGGATCGCTGACAAAATCGGCATCGCGATCGGTTCCGTCGATGTCATTGATGCCAGTGACGGACCTGCCAGGGTCCTCGAGGTCAACGCGGTGCCGGGCTGGAAAGGTGCGCAGCAGGCGCTTGGATTCCCGCTTGCCGATCCGATGATCGATCTGGTGGCAAGCCAAGTGCTGCGAAATCGAGCGCAAGCGTCGACAACAACAGCCAGCGTGGTAAGGTCTGCCGTATGACGAATCCTGCAAATCGAAACGTTGCGGCGCGGCTTGCAAAAGTCGCCCGCTTGGTGCCCGGTGGGATCGCCATTGCTCAGCCGCAAGGTCGACCGTCGGCAACCGGTCCGCGGTCCTACACCGCGGTGACGTTCGGCGAGCTTGACCAGCGAACCGATACGATCGCGAAGGGACTGTTGAAGTGGGGCGTGCAACCGGGGATGCGGTTGGCGATGTTGGTTCCCTTTGGCATCGAGTTCCTCACGCTGACGTTTGGCTTGCTGAAGGCGGGCGCCGTGGTGGTGTTGATCGATCCCGGCATGGGGCGACGGAATCTGATTGGATGTTTGGAAGAAGCGGCGCCTGACGGGATGGTCGCGATCCCCAAAGCCCAAGCGATTCGGGCGGTGTTGCGAAATCGCTTTCCTGCATCGCGCTGGAACGTGACGGTTGGGCGTCGGTTGTTTTGGGGTGGTAAAACGCTGCAGGAAATCGAAAGCTTGGGCAGGGCACTGCAGCAAGATGCACCGGAGCATGGCTCGTCTGCCAAAGACGCCACCGAGCACAGCTTGCCCGATCGGGGTGATGAAGATCCCGCAGCGGTAATTTTTACGACCGGCAGTACCGGTCCGCCCAAAGGGGTGCTCTATACGCACGGCATCTTTAATCATCAGATCGATTTGATTCGCAAACGCTACGGTATCAAGCCCGGCAGTCGCGACTTGGCGTGCTTTCCCTTGTTTGGTTTGTTTGATGCCGTGATGGGGGTAACCACCATCATTCCTGACATGGATCCAACGCGCCCGGCGGATGTCAATCCTCGCCGTGTGGTGGAAGCGGTCGAGCATTGGGAGATCGATCAAGCGTTTGGCTCACCCGCACTTTGGAACACGGTGGCCAACTGGTGTGTGGCGGAGCAGGTCACGTTGCCAACCTTGCGAAGGGTGTTGTCGGCGGGCGCTCCGGTACCGCCGGCGACGCTGGCGACCTTGCGTCGCTTGATCCATCCTGATGGTGAAATCTTCACTCCCTACGGAGCGACCGAATCGTTGCCGATCGCTTCGATTGAATCGCGAGAAGTTTTGGAAGAGACCGCTCATCGGAGTCGCCAAGGCGCGGGGACCTGTGTTGGCAGTCGGTTTGAGCAGATCGAGTGGCGAGTCATCTCGATCAGTGATCACCCGATCGAATCGATTGAGCAGGCGCCAGCGATCCCGGCGGGCGAGATCGGCGAACTGATGGTTTGTGGTCCCGTCGTGACGCGGCAATACGTGACGCGACAGGCTCAGAACGCGCTCCACAAAGTCCGCGATGGCGAACGGGTCTGGCATCGCGTGGGAGATGTGGGCTATCTCGATTCACAAAATCGCTTTTGGTTTTGTGGACGCAAATCGCATCGCGTGCAAACGCCGCAAGGCACGCTGTTCACGGTCCCCTGCGAAGCGATCTTCAACACTCACCAAGATGTCTATCGATCGGCATTGATTGGGCTGGGGACGGCACCCGAGCAGCAACCTGCGGTGATCATTGAACCGCATCCCGCGGCTCGGCCACGTGGGGCGGCGGCAGCGCGTCGCTTGGTCGATGAACTCCGGCATCTTGCCGCCGCCAATGAACGAACCGCGACGATTACCGACATTCGCATTCACGCGGGTAAACTGCCGGTTGATATTCGGCACAACAGTAAGATCTTCCGCGAGCAGTTGGCTTTGCAATACGCAGGCTCCTGAGCGACGCGGCATCGGTTGTTTCATCACTGCCCGATCATTCGGCCGGTGGTGTGATGATCTTGGGCAACTGCCGAACGATGAACCGGGGCGCGCGGATGATGAGGTAAGGGCTCCCGTGTCGGCAAACGCACTCAGTTCATCCAGTGATGCAACGCCAACCGCAGCGGCCAATCGCTGCAGGATTGCGCCCGCCTGATCCGGATCGATCTTGGCGATCGCAATCACATTCGCACGATCGTAGCTTGCCGCCGTGCCGACCCACCACAGTCGGTCACCGAGTTGTCTGGCCTGCAGTTGAAAGGGGTCAAGTATCTCCGTGATCGCTTCGGCCGCGGTGACATCCTTTAACCACGGCATCGATTGACTGGTCGGTGTCATACCTTGGGGCAACGCATCGGCCCAGTTAATGATGGGGTAAGCGTCGTTGCGGCGACCAATGCGGGACAGCAGGTCGATGACCGTCAGCGGTTGGTCGATCGGATCGATCGCGCGCCCCGCTTCAAGGAGAGGCCATTCCTGATTGGCATCCTTAACCAGCCAGCGCGCCGTTCGCTGTGGCGGCAAACGTGGCGGCAAGCCCCGCGCCAAGCGGATCGCTTCGGCCGTCAACGCGGTCAGCCAACGCGACGTCGTGGAGCCCTCGATCCGCAGTTGGTTTGTGTCGTCACGCGTGATCGCCGTCGCCACCGTCAGTCGCTGAAGTTGATCGAGCAGTTGTTGATCCGCTGGATTTCCTGCCGGTCCGCTGGCTAGGTCCTGAAACGTCAGGCCCGGAGCCAACCCGGCAGCGACCCGATCGGCAGACGCTTCGATCACTAGCATCGCCTCGGTCCGGCGGACTTCGCAGTTGGCTTGAGTCGCAATCGCGGCCAGCGCCTCCTCGGCCGACAGCCAGCCGCCCGGCGGGGTGACCTCGAGCAGCGGATCGAGGCCCGCGGCATCGAGGGAAACCAAGTCGACGCTCAGTGGCACACTGGTGATCTGGGACAATACCTGAACCCAGCGCAGCAGGGGGGCTGGCCGCTTCTCAAACGCCATTTTTTGCTGCATCCACCGGTCAATGTCAATCGTTGGAGCAGCCTCCAGCAGGCCGTTCCCGGCTTCCGCTGGCATTTCCAGTTCGACCTGTTCGAGAGTCGGCGGAGTTGGTAGATCGGGCTGTTCCACCGGATCGTCGAAGCGGAGAACCTGCGTCCAACGCCTCATTTCCTCTGGCATTTCGGTGGCGGGGCTGGCCGGTTCGGTGTCGGCAGGATCGAGCACCGGGGTGTTGATCATTGCCGCGGCGATTTGTTCCGTCGTAGGTTCGGTAGGCGTTGGCTCGGCTGGATTGGTAGCAGCCGGGTTCGGCTCGGAGGCCGCGGTTGGTGCGGCGCTAGCGGCCATCGAATCTGGCTGGTCCGTTCCTGTTGTCTTCGTGGGCCCTTGGTCGGACAGTTCTGCGTCGGACAGTTCTGCGTCGGGCGACGTTGCGTCGGGCGACGTTGCGTC